>ERZ1026776.719-NODE-719-length-21510-cov-23.361035_pt1 | contig 21510 bp, 15 predicted proteins | sample MGYA00380125_ERZ1026776 | MGnify/ENA primary metagenome ERZ1026776 (study PRJEB33269, sample SAMEA4719761) | human gut metagenome | biome: human-associated habitat; feature: organic feature; material: feces | place: Cameroon | collected 2013-10 ...
ACGGTGGTGTGAGAGGTCGACTGCTCAAATAATGAGCAGTCTCCTACTCGATTGGTATTGCTCATGTATACATTATATCTCTGTCATAAAGCTTGCTTTTTTGACAGTAATATAGTAAAGTATTACGTAACTTAGTAGATTATTTCACAATGAAAGGTGTGTTTTTGATGAACTTGAAGAAATTTTTGAAAGCTGCCCTGTGCAGTGCTATGGTTGTAGCAATGGCAGTTACCGCTGGCTGCGGCGGTGGCGATAAAAAAGCTGACAGCGGCAAGAAGGTATTGAAGGTTGGTATGGAATGTGCATACGCTCCGTACAACTGGTCCCAACCGTCTGCTGACGGCGGTGCTGTTAAAATCGCCGGCTCTAACGAATACGCTTATGGTTATGACGTTATGATTGCTAAAAAATTAGCTGATTCTATGGGCGCTGACTTGGAAATTCACAAAATTGAATGGGATGGCCTTGCTCCTGCAGTAGTAAGCGGTAAAATTGACGCTGCAATTGCTGGCATGTCCATTACCTCCAAACGTAAAGAATCTGTTGACTTCACTAAACCTTACTACTATGCAACTGTAGTAGCGCTGGTTAAAAAGGATTCTCCGCAAGCTCAGGCTAAGAGCGTTGCTGATCTCAAAGGCTCTGTTGCTACCTCTCAGCTGAACACCATCTGGTATGACCAGATTGACCAGGTTCCGGACGTTAAAAAGCTGCCTGCTATCGATAACGTTCCTGGCATGATTGTTGCTCTGAAATCCGGCAAATGCAACCTGATCGTAACAGATATCCCGACTGCTAAGGCTGCTGCTTTTGCTAACCCTGAGCTGACCATGGTAACCTTCCCTGAAGGTCAAGGCTTCAAAACTTCTAAAGAAGATGTTGAAATCGGCATTGCTATTAAAAAAGGCAACAAGGAACTGGCAGACGCTATGAACAAGGTTCTGGGCGGCATGAATGAGGCTGACTTCAATAAGATTATGGATGAAGCTATTAAGAAACAGCCTTTGGCAAAATAAGCTGTATAAGAATGGAATAGCTGCGTTGCAATAACGAGTTACGCCATTTGCAAGGGGCGGCGGATGTCGCCCCTTTTTGTATTAAATTAAGGTGGTGTATGTAATGCCGGAAACATTTTTTGGCTGGGTAGTCTACCTGCTGCAGCAATATGGCTCTGTCCTGCTGAAGGGCGCGGTCGTTACTCTGCTGTTGGCAATAGTAGGCACATTTGTTGGCTGTATTATCGGCCTTATTGTTGGTGTTATTCAAACAATTCCTTTGGAAGATAATGACAGCAAGGTTAAGAGAACTTTGGTGCGCTGTTTGCAGCGCTTATTAGACGCTTACGTAGAGGTGTTCCGCGGTACACCTATGATTGTACAGGCTATGGTTGTTTATTATGGTGCAATGAGCCTGTTTGATATCGATATGTCACCGCTGTTTGCAGGCTTTTTGGTTGTTTCTATCAATACCGGTGCTTACATGGCAGAAACTGTGCGTGGCGGTATTGAATCTGTTGATCCGGGACAAAAGGAAGCAGCAATCGCTATCGGTATGGACCATATCCAGACCATGCGCTGCGTTATTCTGCCGCAGGCTCTGCGCAACGTTATGCCGCAGCTGGGCAACAACCTGATTATCAATATCAAGGATACTTCTGTATTGAACGTTATTTCCGTAACGGAGCTGTACTTTGCTTCTAAATCTGCTGCAGGCGTTTATTACAAATACTTTGAAATTTTCTTCATTACCTGCGTAATTTACTTTATTATGACCTTTACCGCTTCCCGCCTGCTGCGCTGGTTGGAAAGCAAGATGGATGGCCCGAAGGATTATCAGCTGGTTACCTATGACCCGATGATGGATCCTTGCGGTGATATCCCTCTGCCTACTAAGAAGCCGAAAGGACGGTACTAAGCTATGGAAAAGGAACTTTTGTTATCAGTCCATGATTTAAAGAAAAGCTTTGGCGAGCGTGAAATTTTAAAGGGCATCAGCTTCGATGTCCGTCGCGGCGATGTTGTCTGCATCATCGGTCCTTCCGGCAGCGGCAAGTCTACGCTCATCCGCTGCGTGAACTATTTGGAGCATCCGACTGGTGGTACTATTGATTACCGTGGCACAGATGTTAATGAAGCTTTCAAAAAGCTCACTATGTATCGTACTAAGGTAGGCATGGTGTTCCAATCCTTCAACCTGTTTAATAATATGACTGTACTGGAAAACTGCATGGTTGGTCAGGTTAAGGTTCTTGGCAAAAGCAAGGAAGAAGCACGCGCTACTGCGCTGAAATATCTGAAGCATGTTGGTATGGACAGCTATGTAAATGCTAAACCGCACCAGCTGAGCGGTGGCCAGAAGCAGCGTGTAGCAATCGCACGTGCCTTAGCTTTGGAGCCGGAGGTTCTTTTGATGGACGAGCCGACAAGCGCACTGGATCCGGAAATGGTTGGCGAGGTTCTGCGCGTTATCCGCGACCTGGCTAAGGAAGGTTTGACCATGGTTATCGTAACGCATGAGATGGCTTTTGCGCGTGATGTTTCTAACCGTGTTATCTTTATTGACCAGGGCGTAATTGCTGAGGAAGGCGCACCGCAGGAGCTGTTTGCTCATCCGAAGAATAAACGTACCCAGGATTTCTTAAGCCGATTTGCCAATGCTTAAGCTAATTGTATAAAGTAGATTTTGCTCTCTGTTTCAAGGTATACCTTGAAGCAGGGAGCTTTTGTTTTGCGATGAGCTTTTATCATAACCGAGAGATGCAAGAAGAAATTATAAGTCAACGCAGGAATTTTATTTATTGCTGTAGAAATTCTATTAAGGCGAGGAATATCTCTGCTTAGAAAGAGTTAAAGGTAGTGATAAAAATGATGAAGGTTTTGCGAAGTGTTTTGCTTTGCGCTTTACTGTTGACTACTCATACAGCATTTGCCGCTAAGGGCACTCTGTTATATATACCCATGGACAACAGACCGGTGTGCCTTGATTACACAGTGCAGACGATGCAGGCTGCAGGCTGGGATGTACAGCTGCCGCCGGCCGAATATATTGCCGGTGCTCAGTCAGCAGGGCAGCCGGAAGAGCTTTTCAACTGGCTGGAATCTAAGGCCGGTGAATCGGTAGCCATTGTTGCTTCCTCTGATGCTTTGCTTTATGGCGGACTGGTGGCATCTCGCACACATGAAATTTCGCCGGAGCTTCTGCAGCAGCGTGCAGAACGCTTGGTAGATTTGAAAAAACAGCATGGCGGGCAGAAGGTTTATGTATTTACTACTATTATGCGTTCGCCTAAGGCCAGCAGTGCGCCGACAGAGCCGGCATATTATAAGGAATGGGGCCCTAAGATTTTCCGCTTGGGCGAACTGGAGGACAAGCTGGAGCTTAAGCAGATTAAGCGTAAAGAGGTAAAAGAGCTGGCTGAGCTGCGCAGCAGCATTCCCCGGGAAATACTTACTGATATGTTTACGCGCCGCAGCAATAATATCCGCGCTACGGAGCTTTTGCTGCATGGTGTAGAAAGCGGCGATTTTGATTATATGTTGATTGGCCGCGATGATACAGCTGCTTATTCGCAGGCACATAGGGAAGCACGCGAGATGGATATTCTGGTGAATGAGCTGCCGAAGGAAAAAATCCGTTTCTTCGCAGGCGCAGATCAGCTTGGGCTGCTGCTTTTGAGCCGTGCGGCCAACCGCCTGCAGTACGAGCTGCCGCTGGTAAATGTAACCTATGCTGCCGGCAAGGGAGGCAAGACTGTACCTACGTATGAGGATGATACTGTGGCGGTGAGCGCCAAACAGCATATCTACGCTGCCGGTGCCTTCCCGGTGCGTACACGTAAAAATGCCGATTTGGTATTGGCTGTCAACACTCCTGCCGATGGCGTGACACATGAGGCGTCTGATGCAAGCAATAGCTACAAGGCATTGCCTGCTACCGTAAATTTCGTCAATAAGGTTGAACGCATTCTTAAGCATAATCATCCTGTGACTGTGGCAGATATCCGCTTTGGCAACGGTGCGGACAATGCTTTGGTAAAGACCTTGTTTGACAAACAGCTTGCCTACAGACTGGCATCCTACGGCGGTTGGAATACCGCAGGCAACAGCCTGGGCTTTGCTTTGGCGCAGGGGCTGCTGCAGAAGCAGCTGCCGTTGGAAGCAAGAGAAAATCTGCTTAATGTGCGATATCTTGATGATTGGGCTTATCAGGCAAATGTGCGCATGCAAACTTATCAGCAGCTGATTTGGCCTAACTATTGGCCTAACAGTGGCTTGAACGAGGAGCAGAGTAAGGCGGCGGAAGAGTTTATTACCCGGGAAATCAACAAGGTAAGTAAGCCGTATATGGGCAACACTGCCGAAGAATATAAATTTACGCTGCCGTGGAGCAGAATGTTTGAAGTAAAGGTGGAGCGATAAAATGTCAATGAAGTATACGCTTCGCTTTGCGAAGCTTGCGGATACTGCAGAGCTGCTTGCGATTTACGCGCCCTTTGTCGCCAGCAACGACAGGGCGCTCAGCGATGTATCATTTGAATATGAAGTACCGTCAGTAGCGGAATTTACTGAGAGAATCAAAAATATTTCTGCAGCCTATCCTTATATAGTCTGTGAGCACGATGGCAGACTGCTTGGTTATGTTTATGCCCATCCTTATATTCAGCGTGCTGCCTATCAGTGGGGCGCTGAGGTAACTATTTATCTGGCACCAGAGTGGCAGGGGCGTGGCCTGGGCAAGGTTATGTACGCAGCTCTGGAGGCTTTGCTGCGCCTGCAGGGTGTAGTTGTGACTTACGCCTGCATTACTGCCAGCAATGAGCACAGCGTCAAAATGCATGAGGCTTGCGGTTATAAAATTATCGGTATCTTCAATAATACAGGCTTCAAGCACGGCCATTGGCTGGACATGGTGTGGATGGAGAAGGTTATTGCCGAGCATCCCAAGCAGCCTGCGCTGATCAAAAAGATAGGCGAGCTGCCAGCTGAAGTTGTAGCAGCAATTTTGCGGGATGCTTCTGCGAAGCCGCAGTAGTCAGCATATTAGCAAAACCAGTTTTTGTGCATCAGCGTAACAGCAATTTAAGAAGCTGTTGTAAGATTTTAGCAGAAAAAGAAAAAGCACTGTCGCTCTATCTGATATAAAAATATCAGTGAGCAGACAGTGCTTTTGTGCTTTTCTCAGTTCTTCCAGGGGATAGCCTTTTTCTCCAACCATTGCAGGAACAGGTTAAAGAGCAGGCCGAGCAAGGACAATACAATAACTCCGGCCATCAAGCGGTCAGTAATCATCAAATCGCCATAATGCAGGATGAGGGCACCGATGCCGACCTGTGCGGCAATCATCTCTGCTGCCACCAGCAGCAGCAGAGATGTGCCGGCAGCAAGGCGTAGGCCTGCGAAAATCATAGGTAAGGCGTTAGGCAGAACAACACTTTTCATCGTTTTCCACCAGCTGGCGTTAAAGCTTACTGCAACCTTGATAAGCAGTGTGTCAACATTTTTGACGCCGCTGTAGGTGTTCATTGCTACCGGAAAGAAGACGCCGAGAGCAATAATCGTTACTTTCGAAAGCTCGCCGATTCCAAGCCAAAGGATAAATAACGGCAGCAAAGCGATTTTAGGGATAGGGTAAAGAGCGTTGACGATAGGATTGCCGATTTTATCTGCGAGCGCCGAGGTACCGGTAACAAGACCGACTGCAAGGCCGATAAGGCTGCCGACAGCAAAACCGATTAGGATACGGTACATGCTGGCTGCCAGGCTTACGCCGATTTCACCATCAGCAAGCATGGTAAGCAGAGCGCTGATAATTTGGCTGGGCGCTGGTAAAAACAAAGACGAAACCAGGCCGGAGCGGCAGATAGCCTCCCAAAGGAGCAGCAGGATAATGATGGAAGCAACGCTTACCCAATGCGGATAGGTCTTTTGCCAATGCGTCATACGGTTGCGCACGATATATTCGTTAGCTGCGCTCGCAGCAGTTTTCTTTTCAGGCATTGTCTTCCACCTCCATTAAGGCAGCACGCGCATCCTTGCTGATATGCTCCCAGATGATGCGGACAAATTCCGAAATTTCATCTGTGTGCTCCGGCTTAGAGCGGTCGGCACGCGGAATGGCAATCTGCAGTATTTTGCTGACCTTGCCGGGGCGACGCGAAAGCAGTACAACTCTGTCAGCAAGCATGACTGCTTCCTGAATATTATGCGTAACATATAGCGTGGTCAAGCGCGTCTTTTCCCACAGCGTTACCAGCTCCTCCTGCATGATGGTGCGCGTTTGCGCATCTAAGGCAGAAAACGGCTCATCCATCAGCAGCAGGTCAGGCTCGATAGCTAAAGCGCGGGCGATGCCAACACGTTGACGCATACCGCCGCTTAGTTGATGTGGGAAGGATTTTTCAAAGCCCTTTAAGCCTACAAGCTCAATGTAATGCTTAATGCGAGCTTCCTTTTCGTCTGCCTTCATGCCTGCTGTTTCCAATCCGAAGGCTATGTTATCGTGCACGTTGCGCCAGGGGAAGAGCCCTGTTTCCTGAAAGACGATGCTCATACGAGGCTCATAGCCTGCAGCGACATCAGTAAATTTTACGTTACCGCCAGTTGGCTCCAAAAGCCCGGCAGTTATATTGAGCAAGGTTGATTTACCACAGCCTGACGGTCCTACCAATGCTACAAATTCTTCCTTATTAATGCTGAGGTTAATATCCTGCAAAACAGGAAGCAGCTTACCGCTGGTGGTGGTGAAATCCTTGCAGATATTTGCGATTTCTAATTTCATTTTCTACCATCCTCCAAAAAGACTGGCGCTAACATATCAGCCGCAGCGTTTGGGTGCTAAAGCATCGTTAACGCATTTTGCAGCTGTTAAATTTACGCCAGTCTTGCTTTAATAATTTTATTTCTTCAGTGCTTCATCAAGAAAGCTTGTGTTGGCAACATCCTTCGCATCCAGTGTGCCGGTAATCATCTTGTTATCAGTGTACCATTTAATTTGGGTTGCGATATCGCTGACGAGCAGCTTGCCGTCCTTATCAATATAGGGCAGGCCGGCTTTAATGTCTTCAGCCGGAGCCTTAACGTATTTGGCTACAATATTAACAACCTCTTCCAGCTTCTTGGCATCCTTCTTTTCTACTGCAGCTTCGTAATAATAGTTGCAGGCCTTGTTGTAAGCACGCATGAAGCGTACTGCCGCATCCTTATTCTTCATAAAGTCAGGTGAGTAGAAGATAGCAGATGTCTGGTACGGAATAACGTCGCCAACCTGTACAACCAATTTGCCATAGCCTGCTTTTTGCACCTTGGTGATGTTGGGCTCGTTTAAGATACAGCCGTCAATCTGCTTGCTTTCCAAAGCAGCCATAACAGCGCTGAGCTTGCTCAGGGGAACAATTTCCACATCATTGAGACTCATGCCCTGGGTTTCCAGCATTCTGCCAAGCATATAATGGAAGGTGGAGCCCTTTTGCGTAATACCGATACGCTTGCCCTTCAAATCCTTCAGGCTTTTTACACCGGCGTTATAGTTGTCGGTGGTCACGAGCAGTGCAGAAGAGGAATAGCCTTTTTGTTCGCGTCCTTTATCTGCAACAATGCCCAGCTTTTGTCCCTTGGCTGCCATGTTATAAAGGCTGGCCGTAATGCCGGTAGCACCAACGTCAACCTTAGAGGAAGCAGTAGATACGGCAATCGGATGAGCAGCGTCAAACCATTGTGGTTCAATTTCAATACCTTCTTCAGCAAAGAAGCCCTTATCCATAGCGATAAATAAAGGAGCGCTGCTTGTCAGGCGCAACATGCCAAGGCTTACCTTAGTCTTTTCTTTGGGTGTGTCTTTTTTTGAATCGTTACCGCCACAGCCTGCAGCTAATACTAATAGGCAAAGGCTGAGCAGAAGAGCAACTATTTTCTTCATTAATAATTCCTTCCCTTCTCCCAAAAGTTCAATAAAATACCGCTTTTATTCTACACTATTTAACAATAAAAAGCAGTAATATTAATAAAAAAATCGTTTTGGGAGATAAGAAAAAGTCTTTTTGTACGAAATGCAACAGAATTTGCGGATGTTTTAGGGGGCTTTCTGTGAAAAATCTGTGTTAAGACACTTCTTAATAGCAAAAAAATGCTATAATATAATAGTATGTTTGAAGAAAGGGCGTGGAGACGTGAAGATAAAATTGATGGTGCAGGGGCTGGCCTGCAGTGGCGTGTTTTTATGCAGCGCTTTAGCAGCCGCTGCAGACACGCTGCTGGCGCAGGTGCCGCTGCAGCTGGCAGCAGAGCAGACGGTGACTGCTGAGCTGTGGGGCGACAGACTGCCGAATGGCTATGCCAATGACCTGCTCGTGATGCTTAAGGATAAAGACAAGAAGCTTTTGACGGCTTACGCTCCCTCTATTAAGGGTGGCTATAACTGCCAACTGCAGCCGGTTAAGCTATGGGCAGGCAAAAGTGCTAGACAGCAGCTGCTGGTGAGCGCCGGGCAGGGTGATTGGCGTGCGCCTGGTGAATACCGCGTGCTTTCCTTTGCTAATAAGAAAAAGGTGCGTGAGGTCTTTGGCGCTGCTGAAAGCATGGGATTAGTAACGCAAGCCTATGCCAAAGATGGTAAAATGCATGTAGCCTTAATTGATGGCAACAAATCAGATTTAATCCCGGCAGCAGGCTGCGAGGTGGCAGACGGTAAACTGGAGTATGGCGGGATTTTCTCATTGGTGGCACATGATGTGGATGATGATGGTGCAGATGAATTACTTGGCTGTCAGCAGCTGTTGCAGCATAAACAGCCTTTGGCAGATGTAGGAGCAATTTGGAAGCAGGATAAGAAGACTAAGGAATGGAAGCAGTTTTCCCTGACGATTATGACGCTTGCACCTACCCCTAAGGACAATACCGTAAATGATGGCAAGGATTTTGCTGCAGGAACATTGTTGGTGCGCAAAATGGTAGTGCCTGGCGGTGAGGCGACATTCCCGGTTTTTGCCAGCAAGGACGTGGAGCTGCAAAATAAAATGAATAAGCTGCTGCAGGAAGAATGCCAGGAATATCTGGAGCATTTTTATAAGGGCGAGGCAGATATGGCATTTAAGGTGATGCGTGCTGACGAGCAGATTCTTAGCGTGCAGCTGATTAGCGGTAAAAGTCGCTTTATTCATCATCAGTTGAACGTAAATCCTAAGACGGGTGAAAAAATACGCTTAGATGAAGTTCTTAACGTCAAGGATAAGGATTTGCTGCCGCTGCTCAATGTGCTGAATACCAATAAAAATGTGGTATATAAGGACAAGCTGCCTGATGAATGGTATATTGAAGGAGATAACTTGTTCTTGATGCAGCGTACTGATGGCGTAGATCAGGTATCGGGTTTTGCTTTGGGTAATCTGCATAAATTTTTGCTGAAAAAAGAGCTGTTGAACAGCAAAAGCTGACTGACCAGTCAGTATAATTTGTGAGAAGAAGATAATGGGAGAAAATGCAAGAAAAAGCGGTGAAATCTGCTTAAATAGAGTTTGCTTTTCTGAAAAATGTCCATTATAATAGTAGTATTCTGAAACTGGAACAGGAATATTTTCAGGTAAAGGCGCTACAATATAGCAGTCTTATTAGTTATTATATATATTGAGTAGTTTCAGAGTGAAGGTGAAGGAGGTTTTTTTATGTTTAGTTTTATTCGCTCCGGCCGTGCGAGAAAAGCAATGGCTGCGGCGCTGGCGGCAACCTTTGTACTGAGCGTTGCAGGCTGTGGTCAAAAACAGCAGCAGGGCGGCAATCAGGCAGCTTTGGTTAAAACCATGAAGGTTATTAAGCGTGACACCCCTCTGGTATATGATTATACAGGCTTTGTACAGGCTCAGCAGGAAATGGAGCTGAAGGCTCAGGTAAGCGGCCAGATTACAGCTAAGTATTTCAAGGGCGGTGACACTGTAAGCGCAGGCCAGACCTTGTACGCTATTGACCAGCGTACCTATCAGGCCAACGTGCTCAACGCGCAGGCAGGCCTGGCTAATGCCCGTGCGGCTCTGGCTAACGCTGCTCTGAACGCAGAACGTTATAGCACTTTGTATGCACAGAATGCAATTTCCAAGCAGGTTCTGGATAACGCTATTATGCAGCGTGACCAGGCTCAGGCTTCTGTAAATGCGCAGGAAGCAATTCTGGAAAATGCGCAGATTAACATGACCGATACCAGCGTTTCCGCTCCGTTCAGCGGACGTATTGATACTACCGCGCTGGAGGTTGGTAACTATGTAACCGCAGGCCAGACTACTCTGGCAAAAATCAGCAACACTGACCCTGTATTCGTACAGTTCAGTATCGCTGAGCCGGAATATCTGAAGCTTTCCGCTGCTCATGATAACAGCGGCGCTGCTTCTCTTGATAATCTGACCGTTGTTTTGAGTGATGGCAGTACCTATGATTTGAAAGGCACTGTTGCAGAGGTTAACCGCGGTATCAACGACAACACCGGTACCATGACTGTCAAGGCTCTGTTCAGAAACCCTGCACGTCGTCTGCTGCCGGGCATGTTTGCTCACGTACAGGCAACTGCAGGCACCAAAAAGGATGCTCTCTTGATTCCTATGCGTGCAGTTGTTGAATTAATGTATAAGAAATTTGTTTATGTTGTCGGCAGTGACAACAAGGTAACGATGAAGGAAGTTACTCTTGGTCCTTCCGTTGGCCGTTTCTACATGGTTGAAGGCGGTCTGAGCGGCGACGAGACAATCGTAGTTGAAGGCACCGGTAAGATCAGACAGGGTGCTCAGGTTAACCCGCAACCGATGACTGAGGCTGATCTGGATACTACTGTTGACAACAGTGCTACCGCTGGCAAGAAGCAATAAGGAGGTTGGCTAGATGGCTCGTTTCTTTATTGATCGCCCTGTATTTGCGATAGTACTGGCGATTATTATTACCTTATTGGGCACGATTGCCGGCTTCAGCCTGCCTATCGCCCAATATCCTAACATTACCAAACCGCGTATCAGCGTAAACACCAACTATGTAGGTGCGAGTGCCGATATCGTTGAAAAGGCTGTAGCACAGACTATTGAGCAGAAGGTCAGCGGCGTAGAAAATATGCTGAACATGTCCTCCGTAAGTACCTCCAGTGGTGAGTACAAGCTCAATGTTGAGTTCAACCTGGAGAAAAACGCAGATATCGCTTCTGTAGAGGTACAGAACCGTGTATCCCAGGCAACCAGCTCCCTGCCGAGCGAGGTTTCCGGTTATGGTGTTACTACTGCCAAAGAATCTGCCGAGACCATTATGTATTTTGGTCTTTATTCTCCTAAAAATACCTATGATGCAATGTTCTTAAGAACATATGCGGATGCGAACTTTCTGGATGCTGTAAAGCGTGTTAAGGGCGTATCTACAGTTGGCGAATATGGTCCGGAATATGCAGTCCGCATCTGGCTGAATCCTGAAAAAATGGCACAGCTGGGCGTAACCGTAACCGACGTTTCCAACGCGATCAAAACGCAAAACATTCAGGCAGCGGTTGGTTCTATCGGTAACCGTCCTACCGTTGACCAGCAGGAGCGTACCTATTCCGCAAGTGCTCAAGGTCGTCTGAATACACCTGAGGAATTCGGTAACGTAATTATCCGTTCCAACAACGGCGATAACCTGAAGCTGAAGGATATCGCAACTATTAAAGAAGGGCCGCGTAATGACCTTATCGTCAGCAAGCTGAACGGCGGTGATTCCGTTGTATTCCCGGTATCCTTGACCTCAGATGCGAATGCTATCGAAACTGTTAAGAATATCCGCGAGGTATTAAAGGACGCAGAAAGCCGTTTCCCTGATGATATGAAGCTGGTTGTTATTCAGGATAACACCCAGTTTATTACCGAATCTCTGGAGAAGGTTGCTCATACATTTGTTGAAGCCTTGATTCTGGTTATTCTGGTAGTATTTATGTTCCTTGGCAGCTGGCGTGCAACCTTGATTCCTATTCTGGCTGTACCGGTATCCTTGGTTGGTACCTTTGCTTCCTTTGTAATTTTAGGTTTTACCATCAACACTTTGACTGCCTTTGCGATGATTCTGGCTATCGGCCTTGTTGTCGACGACGCTATCGTTGTAGTAGAAGCGGTTGAACATCATATTCAGGAAAACGGTATGTCTCCTAAGGAGGCAACCTACCGTGCTATGAACGAGGTTTCCGGCCCTGTTGTGGCTATTGCCTTCGTACTGTCTGCGGTATTTATTCCTGTAGCCTTCACCGGTGGTACTGTCGGTGAATTGTACAAGCAGTTTGCGATTACGATTTCTGTATCCATGATGCTTTCTGCTATCGTAGCTTTGTCCCTGACTCCTGCACTCTGTTCCTTGATTCTGGTCAAGAAGGAGGAGGCGCCGAAGGGCTTTATCGGCAAGGCTGTAAAAGCATTTGACGATTGGTTTGCAAGAACGTTGGCTAAATACGTGAAAAACGTTGAAGGCTGCATCCGTAAATCTAAACTGATTCTGACCTGTCTTGTTGTTGTTGTTATCTGCATCGGTTTCCTGGCCAAGGCAACGCCGACAGGCTTTGTACCGAACGAGGACCAGGGCATGACTGCTGTATCCATCGCTTTGCCTGAGGGTGCTTCCAGTAACCGTACGCAGCAGATTATGGCAGGCCTTGCACAAAATATGAGAAAGCTCCCCGGCGTTAAAAACGTTATGGAGGTTAGCGGTATTGATATCCTGTCCATGGGCCAGAAGGCTAACGCCGGCCTGGCAGTAGTTACTATGGAGGACTACAGCAAGCGCAGCAACAGCGTACAGGATGTTATTCCGATGATTTTCGGCATGGGCGCACAGATTCCTGATGCAACCGTTATGGCCTTCCAGCCGCCTTCTCTGCCCGGTGCTTCCAGTACCGGTACTCTGAGCCTTTATCTCATGAACCTTGGCGGTGAGGACGTTAACACTATGGGTGAGCGTGCTAACGAATTTTTGGCTGCTTGTCGCAAGCGTCCGGAAATCGGTATGCTGTACACCACCTTGAACACCAATACTCCTATGTATCAGTTTGAGGTTGACCGTGAAAAGGCACAGTCCATGAACGTGCCTGTATCTACTGTTTATTCTGCATTGCAGGCTTTCTTGGGCGGTAACGAAATCAATGATATCAACAACTTCGGCCGTACCTGGAAGGTTGTTATGCAGGCTGATGAAAAATATCGTACCGGTGTAGAGGATATGCGTTACTTCTTTGTACGCAGCAATGACGGCAAGTCTATTCCGCTGAATACACTTGTAAAGCCTACTCCTAAGAATAGCTCTGTTGTTATGACACGCTTTAACGGTGCCAGTGCGATTAAGATTTCCGGCGACCCTGCCAGCGGTTATTCCTCCGGTCAGGCTATGGCTGCTATTGAAGAGGTTGCTAAGCAGGTTCTGCCTAACACCTATACCTACGAATGGACCGGTCAGAGCCTTGATGAGATTGAAGCCGGCAGCCGTTCCACTCAGATTTTCATTATCTCTCTGATTTTCGTATTCCTTTGTCTGGCAGCTCTGTATGAAAGCTGGACTATTCCTCTGGCTGTACTGCTGTCCGTACCGTCCGCAGTTTTCGGCTGCTTCCTGGTACAGTATGCACGTGGCCTGCAGAATGACGTTTATATGCAGATTGGTCTGATTACACTGATTGGTCTGGCAGCAAAGAACGCTATTCTGATTGTCGAATATGCGAAGATGAATATGGAGCAGGGCATGGATGTTGTACATGCGGCTGTTGAGGCTGCTCATGTCCGTCTGCGTCCTATCCTGATGACATCCTTCGCCTTCATCTTAGGCTGTCTGCCTCTGGCTATTGCTACCGGCCCGGGCGCCGGTGCGCGTGTATCTATGGGTAACGCTGTAGTAGGTGGTATGACCATCGCTACTCTCTTTGGTATCTTCCTGATTCCTGTACTCTTTGTAGTTGTTGAACGCTTCTTCAGCCGCAAAAAGAAGGGGACTCCCGAAGACAATGTAACCGAACAGCTGTAATGCTGCTAAAAAACGCCGCTCGTTTGAGCGGCGTTTTTAATTTTCAATAGCTGGTGTTAGGCAGTAAAATGCATAGTTTTAAATTTATGCATAAATAATAGCATAGAAGTTAATGGTCATTATAATTTAAAAAGCAAGCTCAAAGAGCTTGCTTTTTTAAGTTACATAAGTAAACTAATCCTTTTCAATAACAAAAATGCTTTTTAAATTTTAATAATAATAACAAATTTAAAACGAATATAATCTGTAAGTAAACTAAGACCGTCCGTTTATTATGTGTGACATAAGCAACGGAATAACAGCAGAATTATTTTTATACTTAATTCAGCAAGGCAAAAAGGGGTGTTTGAAGTCAAATATCCGGAAGCATATTGCGGTAAATATTATATTTAAATTTATTTGGAAGGGGTGATTTATATGGGTTCCGTAACAACTAATCCGTGGCTGATTTCTGTTATCAACATGACAATCGTTTTTGGTGTGCTCATTGCTTTAGGTGTACTCATGAGTATGATTCAGTTGGTTGACCCTACTAGAAATAAGCATTGAAGCAAATGATGCACTTTTTCCCTGTCTGATCTATTAAAAAATGCACTTATTTTCCCGATATGGGCCAAGAGGAGGATTATTCTATGTTTGAGGCATTTATCGTCGCTTTGGCTTCTGTTTGGGCAGACTCAGGTTTTTCTGCTCTGACAAGTGGCAACGTAATTATGATTGGCGTTGGTCTGGTTCTGCTTTATATGGCTATAGGCAAAGGTTTCGAACCTTTGCTGTTGTCACCAATTGCTTTTGGTTGTATTCTGGCTAACATTCCTAAAAACGGTTTCGAACAGCCGGGTGTTATGTCCGTTATTATGTACGGTATTCACCATGAAGTATTCCCGCCGTTGATTTTCCTGGGCGTTGGCGCAATGACCGACTTCGGTCCGCTGATTGCTAATCCTAAAACCTTGCTTTTAGGTGCTGCTGCTCAGATTGGCGTATTTGTATCCTTGATGGGCGCTATGGCTTTGGGCTTTACTGTACAGGAAGCATCTGCTATCGGTATTATCGGCGGTGCTGACGGCCCGACAGCTATTTATCTGGCAGCTAAAATGGCTCCACATCTTTTGGGTGCTATTGCCGTTGCAGCTTATTCCTACATGTCCCTGGTACCGCTGATTCAGCCGCCTGTAATGAAGCTGTTTACTACCGAAAGAGAACGTAAGATTGTTATGGAGCAGCTGCGTCCGGTAAGTAAATTTGAAAAGGTCGTTTTCCCGATTATGTGCACCATCGTTATTTCTCTGCTGCTGCCGCCGGTAACAGCTTTGATCGGTATGCTGATGCTTGGTAACCTGTTCAAAGAAGCAGGCTGTCTGGACCGTCTGTCCGATACTGCACAAAATGCTTTGATGAACACTGTAACCATCATGCTGGCTACCGGTACCGGTCTTACCATGAGTGCCGAAGCCTTCCTGAACTATCAGACTATCCTGATTATCTGCTTAGGTTTGGTTGCTTTTGCTGCAGGCACCTGGGGCGGTGTAATATTCGGTAAGATTATGTGCATGGTAGACGGTGGCAAGACTAATCCGCTTATAGGCAGTGCCGGTGTATCCGCAGTTCCTATGGCTGCCCGTGTATCTCAGATTGTCGGTCAAAAGGCAAACCCGGCAAACTTCTTATTAATGCATGCTATGGGTCCTAACGTAGCAGGCGTTATCGGTACTGCAGTTGCTGCAGGTACTATGCTGGCTATGATTGGCCCTGTTGCTAAATAAACAGTTATTGTGATAACTCTCCCTAACAAAGTAAAGCCCGTCCGGTTTTTACCGGATGGGTTTTGCTTTTGTTTAGATTTAAATATACGTACAGTCATTAGACTGTGCCTGTTTGAAAGCAAAAAAATAACCAGTTCGCAGCTGGTTATTTTTTATTGCCAAAACTAAATTCGCAGTCGTTTCAGCATTCTCCCAATCTCTCTAAAGACAAATTGAAAACTGAGAGGATATTAAATTGTTGCTTTGCAGTATTTATTTTAGCAAACTCAAAATGACAATCTGTTGCACAGGCAACAAAAACGATTAATGAACTTTTGAAATAGTATAGAAGTTAAAGTGAAACGATTATGTAAATAAAGTAACTGTTTGACGGAAAACAGTGTGACCTGCGCAACAGAAGATAAAAAAATATAACTTTATACTTATTAAAGTAAGGTAAGCATCGCGCTTATAGAACCTAGTTCCCCTTTAATTATCTTAGGAAGAGGTGATAAACAGTGGGTCCTGTAACAACAAATCCATGGCTGATTGCCATAATCAACATGACCATTGTCTTTGGAGTTCTAATCGGATTAGGCATGTTGATGAGTTTAATCCAGGTAGTTGATCCTACTAAGGCTAAATAAAATTTAGCTGTAAAAAAAGGTTTCAAAGCAGTGTTGCTGCTTTAAGCAGCTTCATAAGAAGAAATAGCATTTTCTGATCTTCTGCTTTCATTGCAAAGCAGACCACAGGTAGACTAGGGGAGACTGTGGTGATGCAGTTAAAATGGAAGTGTTATAGCATTATTGTGAAGCTTATTTGCACTTATAACATCCCAATTAAGGGAAACAAGGAGGAAAAATTCACATGTTTGAGGCATTTTTTGTTGCTTTGTCTTCTGTATGGGCAGACTCCGGCTTCTCTGCACTGACTGGCGGTCATGTAATCATGATCTGCGTTGGTCTGGTTCTGCTTTATCTGGCTATCGCTAAAGGTTTCGAGCCTTTGCTGCTGTCCCCGATTGCTTTCGGTTGTATTCTGGCTAACATTCCTAAAAACGGTTTCGAAGAACCTGGTGTTATGTCCGTTATTATGTACGGTATTCACCACGAAGTATTCCCGCCGTTGATCTTCTTGGGCGTAGGCGCTATGACCGACTTTGGTCCTCTGCTGGCTAACCCGAAAACCCTGCTCCTGGGCGCTGCTGCACAGGGCGGTGTATTCGTAGCTCTGCTGGGCGCTATGCTGCTCGGCTTCACCGTACAAGAAGCTGCTGCTATCGGTATCATCGGTGGTGCTGACGGCCCGACTTCCATCTACTTGGCTGCTAAAATGGCTCCTCAGCTGTTAGGTGCAATCGCAGTTGCTGCTTACTCCTACATGTCTCTGGTTCCGCTGATTCAGCCTCCTATCATGAAACTGTTCACCACTGAAGCTGACCGTAAAATCGTTATGGAACAGCTGCGTCCGGTTTCTCACTTCGAAAAAGTTGCATTCCCAATCATGTGCACCATCGTTATCTCCCTGCTGTTACCTTCCGTAACCGCTCTGATTGGTATGCTGATGCTTGGTAACCTGTTCAAAGAAGCTGGCTGCCTGGATCGTCTGTCCGACACCGCACAAAATGCTCTGATGAATACCGTAACCATTATGCTGGCTACCGGTACTGGTCTGACCATGAGTGCTGATGCATTCCTGAACTATCAGACCATCCTGATCATCATCCTTGGTCTGGTTGCTTTCATCGGTGGTACTGCTGCCGGCGTTATCTTCGGTAAGCTGATGTGCATTGTAGACGGTGGCAAGACCAACCCGTTGATCGGTTCCGCCGGTGTATCCGCAGTTCCTATGGCTGCTCGTGTATCTCAAGTTGTTGGCCAAAAAGCAAATCCGTCCAACTTCCTGCTGATGCATGCTATGGGTCCTAACGTAGCAGGCGTTATCGGTACTGCAGTTGCTGCAGGTACCATGCTGGCTATGATCGGTCCTGTTGGTAAATAATTTATACTGAAACTCCCCTGAGGACGCGCTGCAAGGCGCGTCCTCTTAATTTTTGCCTAGAAAATGTTCTGGAATAATAAACTGTCACATTATGAACAAAAAAGATGGCGATTTTGTGTCCTCAATCAGTGGACATGCGCTGTGGGATTACATTTAATTCGAAAAGTAAAATTAGCACCAGCTGTTAAAAATAACTTATAGGAGGTACTAAAAAAATTGCGTGAATCGCAAACCCTTGATACAATGGGCTTTGGAGCAGAAAGCTGTAAATTATCAGAGCTAATTTTATAAAGAGAATTAAGATAATTTTCAGATAAAACTGGCATATGCATTTCAAAAATCATTTACTTAAAGTTTAACTTAATTCCGGAAAAGCATATAAAAGTATAAAAATAAAATACCATGATAGCAGTGTACATAAAATACAACATAGAAGTACGCAACAGAAAAACACTGTTTACGTTAATAATGTAAATTTTTCAATAAAATAACTTTTTATTTTACGCTTATAGTGTTATAATAGGTACATGGAAATGCAAGAAAATACATAAGCAAATTCCATAAGCTCTTTGAAAACTACATATTAATAGCTGATATAGAATGCCTCCCTCGGCATTGTATATAAATTAATTTTAAAAGGAGGAACATAAAATGTCCCCAGCAATCAAATGTCTTATTTTGTTGGCAGTAGTTGCATTATTATTTGTAACCGAACTTATCCCTCTCGCAGTTACTGCTACCGGCGCAGCTATCGCATGCGGCCTCTTAGGCTTGATTCCTGCAAAACAAGTATTCAGCGGTCTGTCTAACTCTACCGTTGTTCTGTTCGCAGGCATGTTCGTAGTTGGCGCTTCCATGTTCTACACCGGCCTTGCACAAGAAATCGGTAATACCGTAGTTAAAATGTGCGGCACAGGCGAAAACAGCCTGATGTTCGGCCTGATGCTCGTTGGTACCGTACTGTCCGCAGTATTGTCCAACACCGGTACCGCAGCTTGCTTACTTCCTGTAGCACTCGGTATCTGCTCCGCAGCTAAGATTCCTGCTTCCCGTCAGTTAATGCCGTTGGCATTCGCTTGCGGTTGGGGCGGTATCATCACCATGGTAGGTACTCCTCCTAACATCATCGCTACCGGTGCTATGACCGCTGCTGGTCTTGAGCCTTTCGGTTTCTTCGAATTCGCTTGGATTGGTATCCCGGTTTCCGTAGCTGGTATGCTGTACATGATGTTTGTAGGCAAATATTTGCTCCCGAACAAACAACTTGATGCTGACCAAGAAATCGAGCAAGAAATCGAAGCAAATGAAACCTCCAAATCCAAACAAATCGTTTCCGGCGTTATCCTGCTGGCAGTTGTTCTGGTAATGGCTCTTGGCATTAAAGGTATCACTTTGGAAATGGCAGCAATCATCGGTGCTTTGGTTTGCGTACTGACCGGTTGCTTAACTGAAAAACAAGCATATGCTTCTATCGACTGGGTAACCATCTTCCTGTTCGCTGGCATGATGCCTGTATCTAAAGCAATGGATGTAACCGGCGCTGGTAAACTCATCGCTGAATGGACTGTTAGCCTGATGGGCGGCTCTCCTTCTCCGTTGGTTGTAACTGGTGTACTGTTCATCCTGTCCTGCGGCCTGACTCAGTTCATGTCCAACACCGCATCCGCAGCTCTGCTGTGCCCGATCGGTATTGCAATCTCCAAAAACCTGGGCGCTGACCCGAAAGCAGTTCTGATGGCTATCGCTGTTGCAGCATCCTGCGCATTCGCAACTCCGGTAGGTACTCCTCCGAACACCCTGGTACTTGGCCCTGGCGGATACAGATTCATGGACTATGTAAAAGCTGGTACCGGTCTGGTTCTGGTAGCTTTCGTAGTATCCCTGGTTGTTATCCCGATGGTATGGCCGTTCTTCCCTGGCAAATAATTTGTTAGGTTAGACGCTTACAAACAAATCAATCCCCGTCACTTAGGTGGCGGGGATTTTTGTTGTTCAAAGTAGGGAACATACCGGCAGAAATATGTAATGTTAAGGGTGAGCATACAGACATATTTTTTATAAAAAAGTGTACAAGAGAACGGAATAATAAACAAACAAAATGATGTATAAATATGCAATAAGCTGAGTAGAAAAACATGTAAAGTACAGGAATAAAATAAATGAAAAAGGCTTGCAAATTTGTCAGAAGTGTGTTAAACTTAACACTGTTGACAATTAAGTAATTAAAGTAAGTGAAAAAGCCGATAAAGTAAGTTATGTAAGTGAAGGCTATTTTAAGTCTTCAATAGCATAGGAGTTGTCGGAAATGTAAGTACTATAAATTTTTAATGATAGAACTTACTGATAACTTGTTGAATTATTTTATTGATGACCTTCAGTGTGTATAGTGACACACAGACAACAAAACATTTTTATTATTTTAAGGAGGAAAACAATGTCCCCAGCTATCAAATGTCTCATTCTTTTGGCAGTAGTTGCATTATTCTTCGTAACTGAACTTATTCCTCTCGCAGTTACTGCTATTGGTGCCTCTGTGGCATGCGGCCTGTTAGGCCTGATTCCTGCTAAGCAAGTATTCAGCGGTCTGTCCAACTCTACTGTAGTACTTTTTGCAGGTATGTTCGTTGTAGGCGCTTCCATGTTCTACACCGGCCTGGCTCAAGAAATTGGTAACACCGTAGTTAAAATGTGCGGCACCAGCGAAAACAGCCTGATGTTCGGTCTGATGATCGTTGGTACTGTAATGTCCGCAGTTCTGTCCAACACCGGTACCGCAGCTTGCATGCTGCCGGTTGCACTGGGCATCTGCTCTGCAGCTAAAATTCCTGCTTCCCGTCAGTTAATGCCGTTGGCATTCGCTTGCGGTTGGGGCGGTATCATCACCATGGTAGGTACCCCGCCGAATATCATTGCAGTAGGTGCAATGAATGCTGCCGGTATCGAGCCGTTCGGTTTCTTCGAATTCGCTTGGATCGGTGTTCCTATCTCCGTCGCTGGTATGCTCTACATGATGTTCTTGGGCAAATATCTGCTCCCGAACAAACAACTCGATGCTGACCAAGAAATCGAGCAAGAGGTAGAGGCTAACGAAATTTCCAGATCTAAACAAATGGTTTCCGGCGTTATCCTGCTGGGCGTAATCCTGGTAATGGCTGTTGGTATCCCGGGCGTATCCCTGGAAATGGCTGCTATCATCGGCGCTCTGCTGTGCGTACTGACCGGCTGCCTGACTGAAAAACAAGCTTATGCTTCCATCGACTGGGTAACCATTTTCCTGTTCGCTGGCATGATGCCTGTATCCTCCGCTATGGATAAAACCGGCGCTGGTAAACTCATCGCTGAATGGACTGTTGGCCTGATGGGCGGCGCTCCTTCTCCGCTGGTTGTAACCGGTGTACTGTTCATCCTGTCCTGCGGTCTGACTCAGTTCATGTCCAACACCGCATCCGCAGCTCTGCTGTGCCCGATCGGTATTGCAATCTCCAAAAACCTGGGCGCTGACCCGAAAGCAGTTCTGATGGCTATCGCTGTTGCAGCATCCTGCGCATTCGCAACTCCGGTAGGTACTCCTCCGAACACCCTGGTACTTGGCCCTGGCGGATACAGATTCATGGACTATGTAAAAGCTGGTACCGGTCTGGTTCTGGTAGCTTTCGTAGTATCCCTGGTTGTTATCCCGATGGTATGGCCGTTCTTCCCCGGCAAATAATACCAGTCTGACGAATAAAGCACCATATGCTTCGTCACAAATGCCTTGACGTACCAGAAGTACG
>ERZ1026776.722-NODE-722-length-21387-cov-7.607116_pt1 | contig 21387 bp, 15 predicted proteins | sample MGYA00380125_ERZ1026776 | MGnify/ENA primary metagenome ERZ1026776 (study PRJEB33269, sample SAMEA4719761) | human gut metagenome | biome: human-associated habitat; feature: organic feature; material: feces | place: Cameroon | collected 2013-10 ...
AAAAAAGGAGATAGGAAAATGCAGGCAAACATTTACAGAGACATGACAATGGCGCAGGTATCAGAAGACCTTGTCGGAAAAGAAATCAGACTCGCCGGATGGGTAGAAAACATCCGTGACCACGGTGGCGTATCTTTCGTGGATTTACGTGACATGTATGGTGTAATGCAGGTCGTTATGCGTGATACAACGCTGCTCGAGGGAATTACCAAGGAGCAGTGTATCTCCGTAGCAGGACTGGTACAGCATCGTGACGAGGAGACATACAATCCGAAGATTCCAACCGGAACAATCGAGCTGGAAGCACATGAGGTAGATATCTTAGGAAAGGTGTACAAGCAGCTTCCGTTCGAGGTGACAACTTCCAAGGAAGTCCGTGAGGATGTCCGTCTGAAATATCGTTACTTAGATCTTCGTAACCGCAAGGTAAAGGAGAACATGATCTTCCGTTCCAACGTCATTTCATTCCTTCGTCAGAAGATGACAGAGATGGGATTCGTGGAGATTCAGACACCAATCCTTTGCGCATCATCTCCGGAGGGTGCACGTGATTATATCGTGCCATCGAGAAGATATAAGGGTAAATTCTATGCACTTCCACAGGCACCACAGCAGTACAAGCAGCTTTTGATGGTGTCCGGATTTGATAAATATTTCCAGATCGCACCTTGCTTTAGAGATGAGGATGCAAGAGCCGACCGTTCCCCGGGTGAGTTCTATCAGCTCGACTTCGAGATGAGCTTTGCAACCCAGGAAGACGTATTCAAGGTTGGCGAGGAAGTGCTTACCGCAGCATTTAAGAAATTCGCTCCGAAGGGATACACCGTTACAGAAGCACCATACCCAATCATCAGCTACAAGGAAGCAATGCTGAAATATGGTACAGATAAGCCGGATCTTCGCAATCCACTTGAAATCATCGATGTGACAGAGTTCTTCCAGAGATGTACATTTGCACCATTCCACGGTAAGACTGTTCGTGCGATTGCAGTACAGAAGAAGCTTTCCAAGGGACAGCATGAGAAGATGCTGAAGTTCGCGCAGTCTATCGGTATGGGCGGACTCGGATATCTCGAAGTATTGGAAGATGGTTCTTACAAGGGACCAATCGACAAGTTTATTCCGGATGATATGAAGCAGGAGTTGAAAGATCTTGCAGGCTTGAAGGAACTTGATACGATCTTCTTCATCGCTGATACAGAGAAGCAGGCAGCTCTCTTCGCAGGGCAGATTCGTACCGAGCTTGGTAACCGCCTTGATCTGCTTGAGAAGAATGCATATCGTTTCTGCTACATCAACGACTTCCCAATGTTCGAGTACAATGTGGAAGAAAAGAAGATTGGATTTACACACAACCCATTCTCTATGCCACAGGGCGGATTAGAGGCATTAAATGAGAAAGATCCGCTTGAGATTCTTGCATACCAGTACGATATAGTATGTAATGGTGTGGAGCTTTCATCCGGTGCCGTTCGTAATCATGACATGCAGATCATGGAGAAAGCATTTGAGATTGCAGGCTATGATAAGAGTGTTCTCGAAGAGAAGTTTGGAGCACTTTACAATGCATTCCAGTTTGGCGCACCACCACACGCAGGTATGGCTCCGGGTGTCGATCGTATGATCATGCTGCTCCGTAACGAGGAGAATATCCGTGAGGTTATCCCATTCCCTATGAGTGGAACTGCACAGGATCTCATGTGTGGCGCACCAAACGAAGTCACAGAGCAGCAGCTCCGTGAAGTTCATATCAAAGTAAGACAGTAGTATTTTTCAGCAAAGAGAAGGCAATTGTGATTTCATATGAATTGCTTGCTTATTACGAATGGTATGTTTGCGGAAATAATCAATAGAAAAGTAGTATATTGAGATGTTCTGATTTATTATTCTTAAGCAGACCGTTGAAGCACGTTGGTACTTAATAAGTGACAATTTATTGGCACGAATTTAGTACCACTACGTGCTGAACCGAGCGGGAGCGCGTCTGCGTAGAAAATAAATCAGAACATCTCAGAAACAATAATAGGTTTATTGATTATTTTCGCAAACTATAATATGTAGATTCGCAAGCATTATAGGAGGAAAAATATGACGATTACAGATGAAACAATTGATTACGTAGGTATTCTGGCGAAGCTCGAGCTTTCCGATGAAGAAAAGGAGCAGGCGAAGCAGGATATGTCAAATATGCTGGAATACGTCAGCAAATTAAATGAGCTCGACACCGATTCCGTGGAACCGATGAGCCATGCATTTCCGGTCAGCAACGTATTCCGCGAGGATGTTGTGACAAATGCGGATGACAGGGATAATCTTCTGGCAAATGCACCAGAGCAAAAAGATGGCTGCTATAAAGTGCCAAAGACATTTGACTAAGGAGGCGGTATAAATGAGTAAAGATTTATTGAAATTAACCGCCGTTGAACTCGGCAAGAAAATAAAAGATAAAGAAGTGACCGTCGTAGAGGCAACAAAGGCGTGTCTGGAGCGAATCAAAGCATTAGACGAGACATACAACTGTTTCGTGACTGTGGATGAGGCAGGCGCACTGGCACAGGCGGAAGCAGTTCAGGCAAAGATTGACAGTGGAGAGCTTACCGGACCGCTGGCTGGTGTTCCGGTTGCCATCAAGGATAACATGTGTATCAATGGCGTGCTTACAAGCTGTTCTTCAAAGATTCTGAGTAATTTCGTTCCGACTTATACAGCAACTGCCGTTGAGAAATTGCAGGAGGCAGGCGCGGTTATCATCGGAAAGACAAACATGGATGAGTTCGCTATGGGAAGTACAACCGAGACTTCTTACTATGGCGTGACAAGAAATCCGTGGGATACAGACAAGGTACCGGGAGGTTCTTCCGGTGGTTCTGCGGCAGCCGTTGCAGCAGAGGAAGTTCCGTATGCACTTGGTTCCGATACAGGTGGAAGTATCCGTCAGCCGGCCGCATTCTGCGGTGTGACAGGTATCAAGCCGACATACGGAAGAGTGTCCCGTTATGGTTTGATTGCGTATGGTTCATCGCTCGATCAGATAGGACCACTCGCCAAGGATGTAACAGACTGTGCAACGATTCTCGAAGCCATCTGTAAGCATGATGACAAGGATTCCACTTCCTACGCACAGGCAGAGGATGATTTCACATCTGCACTGGTGGATGATGTAAAGGGAATGAAGATCGGTATTCCAAGAGATTATTTTGCAGAGGGTATCGATGCGGATGTCAAGACAGCCGTTCTTGCAGCCGCAAAGAAGCTCGAAGAAAAAGGCGCAATCGTGGAAGAGTTTGACCTTGGTATGGTAGAATATGCGATTCCTGCTTATTATATCATTGCATCCGCAGAGGCATCTTCGAACTTAGAGCGTTTCGATGGTGTCAAATATGGTTATCGTACCGCAGAGTACCGTGACCTTCACAATATGTATAAGAAGACTCGTTCCGAGGGCTTTGGTGCAGAGGTAAAGCGTCGTATCATGCTTGGTTCCTTTGTTCTTAGTTCCGGTTATTATGATGCGTATTATGTAAAGGCTCTTAAAACAAAGGCACTGATTAAGAAAGCGTTCGATGAAGCATTTGCAAAATACGATGTAATCTTAGGACCGGTTGCACCGACGACAGCACTGAAGATGGGAGAATCTCTAAGTGATCCGATCAAGATGTATCTGGGAGATATTTATACAGTATCCGTAAACCTTGCCGGTCTGCCGGGTATTTCCCTTCCATGCGGACAGGATAAGGATGGTATGCCGGTCGGCATGCAGCTGCTCGGACAGACATTTGATGAGAAATCAATCATCCGTGCAGCATACGCATTTGAATGTACGAAGACTTATAAGCGTCCGGATGCTCTTGGCACCGTGGAAGCGGAAAGGGGGCTTGCATAATGAGTAAAACATATGAGACAGTCATCGGCCTGGAGGTTCACGTAGAGCTTGCTACGAAGACAAAGATTTTCTGTGGATGTTCGACTGCATTTGGCGGTGCACCGAATACACATACCTGTCCGGTTTGTACCGGTATGCCGGGATCCCTTCCGGTGCTCAATAAGGCGGTTGTTGAGAAGGCAGTCGCTGTTGGCCTTGCAACGAATTGTACGATCACACAGAACTGCAAGTTTGACCGTAAGAATTACTTCTATCCGGATAACCCGCAGAACTACCAGATTTCGCAGCTTTATTATCCGATCTGCAGAAATGGTAAGGTAGAAATCGAGGTTGATGGAAATAAGAAATATGTCCGTATCCATGAGATTCACATGGAGGAGGATGCAGGTAAGCTGGTGCATGATCCGTATACAGACAGCTCGCTGGTTGATTACAACCGTTCGGGTGTGCCTCTGATCGAGATTGTATCCGAGCCGGATATGCGTTCCGCAGAGGAAGTCATTGCTTACCTTGAGAAATTGAGACTGATCATCCAGTACCTTGGAGCTTCGGATTGTAAGCTGAACGAAGGTTCTATGCGTGCCGATGTCAACCTGTCTGTCCGTGAAGTCGGTGCAGAGAAGTTCGGTACAAGAACCGAGATGAAGAACCTGAACTCCTTCAAGGCGATTGCAAGAGCAATCGAGAACGAGAAGGAACGTCAGATTGATCTGATCGAATCCGGTGAGAAGGTTATTCAGGAGACAAGAAGATGGGATGATACAAAGGAATATTCCTATGCGATGCGTTCAAAAGAAGATGCACAGGATTACCGTTACTTCCCGGATCCGGATCTGGTTCCGGTTATGATCAGCGATGAATGGATGGAAGAAATCCGCAGCCGCCAGCCGGAGCTGCGTGATGAGAAGCGTATCCGTTATAAGGAAGAGTATGATATTCCGGATTATGATATTGACATTCTCACCAATTCCAAGAAACTGGCAGATATCTTCGAGGAGGCGATTGCACTTGGCGCAGCACCAAAGAAGGTATCGAACTGGTTGATGGTTGAGACGATGCGTCTGATGAAGGAAGCATCCATCGATGCCGATGACTTAAAATTCTCAGCGAAGAATCTTGCAGCCATCATCAAGATGGTCGATGACAAAGTTATCAATGGTACGGTCGCAAAGGAAGTGTTCGAGAAGGTATTTGCAGAGGATATCGATCCGGAAGCTTATGTCGAGGAACACGGCTTGAAGACCGTCAACGATGAGGGCGCACTTCGTACCGTCATCTTAGATGTCATCGAGAAGAATCCGAAGTCTGTCGCAGATTTTAAGGGTGGTAAAGAGAAAGCCATCGGCGCACTTGTCGGACAGACGATGAAGGCGATGCAGGGTAAGGCGGATCCATCCGAGGTTAACCGTATTCTGCGCGAAGAATTAGGTAAATAATTTTGGCTTGCGGGTTTGCTTTACGGACGAACTCCAGGCTGTAAAAAAGTCCACCTCAAAAAATTCACGTTACAATTTTTGTGAGGTGGACTTTTTACATCCCGGAGTTCTGGTATTAAATAAAAACGGAAAGCAAAAATATTTATGAAAATATTCTTCGCTTAAAACGGTTCGCCTTGTGTAATACAAAAAATTATAATAAAATTAAAGCATAAAGGTAGGCACTACGGAGAAGTAATATCTATATTTGAATAGATATTATTCAATTATTTTAATCAGCATGTAAGGAGCTGTATTGTAAATTGTGTATATATAGATACCATCTGGCTTTGACAATATAAATATGTTTGGAACTTAGAAGTACTTGACGTTCTGTGAGTATACAGCAATGTTTGAACACGATGTTCAAACAAGCCGCCATTGAGACATGGATGTCGAATTGGCGGCGGTTGCGTTCGATATGATATAGTAAATCAGAACATCTAGAACTTCTTAGTTTCAATACATGCTATATTGTCAAAGCCAGATGGTATCCGTATACACAATTTATATTACAGGTCCGTATTTGGGAAATAGGTAAAAGGAAAAACACTATGAAAAAAGAAGGATATTACTCGACAGGCGAGTTTATGAAACAAGCGAATATTACGAAGAAAACCATACGGTATTATGACGAGAAGGATATCCTGAAACCTTCCTTTGTCAGTGATTCCGGCGCCCGTTACTACACGGAGAAGGACCTCGCAAAGCTCCAGCAGATTCTACTGCTCAAATATCTTGGATTCTCGCTGAGCGATATCAGGGAGATGCAGGTAGATGATGCAGATAAGCATTTTATTGTGAATTCTCTGAATATCCAGCAGAAGCTGGTCGAAGATCGTATTGAGCAATTACAACTGGTGTCTAATACAATCCGTGAGGCAACAGAAGATCTGCAGGCTGACCGGGAAGTGGATTGGACAAAGCTTTTTGAATTGATTCAGGTGACAGATCTGGAGGGGATTTTGAAGAAGCAATATAAGGATGCATCGAATATTATGGCGCGGATTAATCTGCACAAACAGTATTCGGTCAATCCGCAAGGCTGGTTTCCGTGGATTTATGAGCAGATGGAAGTGAAAGCCGGGCAGAAGATTCTAGAGCTTGGTTGTGGGGCGGGCGATATCTGGGTTGAAAATACAGACAGACTGCCTCCGGATGTAACCATTACGGTTACAGATATTTCGGAGGGGATGCTGCGTGATGCGAGACGTGAAATTGGCAGGGAAGATGCTGCTTTTTCTTATGAGTTATGTGAATGTGAACAGATTCCGTTTACGGATGATACGTTTGATCTGGTTATTGCAAATCACGTATTGTTCTATTGTGAAGATATTGAAAAAGCATGCAGGGAAATCAGACGTGTTTTAAAACCGGGTGGTATGCTTGTTGCAGGAACCTATGGCTCTGACCATATGAAAGAAATCAGTCAGCTTGTATTGGAGTTTGATACGAGGATCATACTTGCGGCGGAGAATCTGTATGACCGCTTTGGAAAAGAAAATGGAGTGGAGATGCTTGAACGCGTATTTAAACAGGTAGAATGGAGACAATATGAAGATGCAATCGAGATTGATGATGCAGAACCTTTGATCTCTTATGTTCTATCATGTCATGGAAATCAGAATCAGTACATCGCGCATAAATACAAGGAATTTCGTACATTTATGAAGAAGAAAACTGTTGGAGGATTTCATATTACCAAGGATGCGGGAATATTTATTGCAAAAAAATGAAAAAAACTCTTGACTATGCCCTAAGGGCACCTTGTATAATGGAAAAAATGATATTTGTATAAGTTTTTGTTTTGGATTTAAGGAGGAAAAAGATGAGAACGTATTTGGTAACAGGTGGTGCCGGCTTTATCGGTTCCAATTATATTCACTACATGTTTAAGAAGTATGACAACGAGATTCGCATTATCAATGTTGATGTGTTGACATATGCAGGCAATCTGGAGAATCTGAAAGATATCGAGAACCGTGAGAATTATACCTTTGTGAAAGCAGATATCTGCGACAAGGAAGCAATCGCGAAGATTTTTGCAGAGAATGATATCGACCGTGTCGTACATTTTGCTGCGGAGTCTCATGTGGACAGAAGTATCAAGCATCCGGAAGTGTTTGTACAGACAAATGTACTTGGTACAGCCGTTATGCTGAACTGTGCAAAGGCCGCATGGGAGCTGCCGGATGGTACATTTAAGGAAGGAAAGAAGTTCCTGCATGTATCAACGGACGAGGTGTATGGTTCTCTTCCGGATGATGAGAATGCATTCTTCTATGAGACATCACCATATGAGCCTCACAGCCCATATTCTGCAAGTAAGGCAAGTTCAGATATGCTCGTAAAGGCATATATGGATACGTATAAGTTCCCTGCCAATATTACGAACTGCAGTAATAACTATGGACCTTATCAGTTCCCGGAGAAGCTGATTCCGCTGATTATCAACAATGCATTGCAGGGAAAGAAGCTTCCAGTTTACGGCGATGGCAAGAATGTGCGTGACTGGCTGTTTGTAGAGGATCATGCAAAGGCAATCGATATGGTTCAGGAGCAGGGACGTCTGTTTGAGACATACAATGTTGGCGGACACAACGAGAAGCAGAATATTGAGATTATCAATATTATTATTGACACATTGCAGGAGATGCTTCCGGCGGATGATCCGAGACGTGCACTTGTATCGAAGGATTTGATCACTTATGTGGAAGACCGTAAGGGTCACGACAGAAGATATGCAATTGCACCGGATAAGATTAAAGCAGAGATCGGCTGGTATCCGGAGACAGATTTTGCAACAGGAATCAAGAAGACAATCGCATGGTTCTTCGAGCATGAGGATTGGATGAAGAATGTGACAAGCGGCGATTATCAGAAGTATTACGAGGACATGTACGCAAATAGATAAGATGTGCGAATTATGCGCGCATGTCTTATATAAGAATATAGTCCATGAAAGGAGATTTTTATGAAGGGAATTATTTTAGCGGGTGGTTCAGGAACAAGATTATATCCACTTACCAAAGCAGTATCCAAGCAGATCATGCCGGTGTATGATAAACCGATGATTTATTATCCGTTATCGACATTGATGCTTGCGGGTATTCGGGAAGTGCTGATCATCTCGACACCGCGTGATCTTCCGGTGTTTGAGGAATTATTTGGTACAGGTGAGCAGCTTGGAATGCAGTTTACTTATGCTGTGCAGGAACAGCCGAGAGGTCTTGCGGATGCATTTATTATCGGTGCAGACTTTATTGGATCGGACAGTGTGGCATTGGTACTTGGCGATAATATCTTCTATGGACAGAGCTTTTCGAAGGTATTAAAGCATGCGGCTGAACGCAAAAAAGGAGCAACTATTTTCGGTTATTACGTAAAAGATCCAAGGGAGTATGGTGTGGTAGAATTCGATGAGAATGGAAAGGCACTTTCCATTGAAGAAAAACCAGAACATCCAAAGTCAAATTATGCTGTGCCGGGACTTTATTTCTATGATAACCGAGTGGTAGACATTGCAAAGAATGTGAAACCGTCAGCGCGAGGCGAAATCGAGATTACGTCCATTAATAATGAATATCTGCGTATGGGAGATTTGATGGTTGAGACGCTGGGACGCGGGTTTGCATGGCTGGATACCGGCAATCATGATATGCTGCTCGATGCGGCAGATTTTGTAGCTGCGTTCCAGAAGCGGCAGGGTATGTATATTTCCTGTATCGAGGAGATTGCATACAGACGTGGATTTATTTCACGGGAACAGCTGTTGAAGCTGGCAGAACCATTGATGAAGACTGCATATGGTCAGTATCTGGTAGATGTTGCAAACGGCTTATAAGATACAACAGGATAAATGTTTATAATAATAAAAGAGAGTCCATATCAATATTAAGGACTCTCTTTTGTTCTCTATGTCTGTAATTATAGAAAGAAAAAATTATAGCACATATCCGTTTTTCTTCAGAAGTTCTCTTGCGGTGTCGACAGAATCAATGCCTTCTTTATTCTTGATTGGCGCAAATTCCTTTTCGCGATTGACTTCAAAGATTAGGCAATCGTCCATTTCATGAATCAAGTCCAGAGCCAGTGTTTCAAATTTATATGCGTTTGGTTCGTCTGGCATGACTGATTTTCCCTTTTCATCTATAAAAGGAACCTTCTTTTTCACCACATGCAAAGGCATGGATTGATCGAGCGTTTCTTTCAAACGCTGAATAGGGAACAGATAGTTCAGGATAGCTCCAAATCCATATGCCAGATTGCCATCCGGGAGCCTCTTATTCAGCATCTCGTCTGTCATTTCATAGTATTCGATAATGTGTGGTTTACCATTTTCTTTGCACATAACCCCGACTTTTTCTTCCGGATATGCTTTTTTTACAACCTTTGCACCACTCATCTTACCACTTTGAATGGTTGCCCCAAGGAAGACCGGATCTGCGATGCGCTGTAATACATTGTCAACAGCAAATACATTGATCCATTCCAGATTTGAGTTAAAGATACCTTCAAGTAAACCTGCCTTGTGCATAGAAGAGAACCAGCCGCCGTTTCCGTTTGGAGATAAAGCCAGTTCGTATCTGGATTTTAACAAGATGTGTCCGTTAAAATCAGTAGCAGGATTTAACTCTTGTATAAAGAAGTGGATAAACGAAGGGTTATATCCAAAATAGTTATGTGCTTCAAAAAAGTTTACTGTATCCTGATAATTGATATCACTGGTCATGATATAAAGTGGAATCCATGCATCGGCAGCATGTACAACTTCTAATGTGTGCTCAATCAACAATTGGAAAATATATAATTCTTTTGTGAGTCCAACGTTGAAACATCCCTTTGGTTTATCGAATCCCAACCGGGTTCCCTGACCGCCGGCAAGAAGAAGCAGACATAATTTACCGTCTCGGATTGCCTGCAATCCGGTTGCACGATACTTTTCTGACTCTGGAAGAATCTGATGCAGATGAAGTGCATCAATCTCTTCAATTTTGGACGTATTGGATGTTGCATCCTTATTGCTAAATGCCTGCTCAAATCCCCAGTCAATTGCGTCAATCTGTGATGTTAAAATCAGTTTTTCATCGTCATTTAAGTCGTTATAAAAGCGAAGGAGCTGTAACTGATCTTTCCCCGCAAGCAGATTCTTTCGTTCCTCAAAATTCATAAAATAAAACCTTCCATATATAATAGTTAAAATTATATTCAGTATAGCATAGGCAGATATTGTTTACAAGAATCTAAAAGAAACGAAATATGAAAACTTTTTGAATTTTTTATAAAAGAAAAAAAGAATATTGTAATTTCATGGAGAATCATGTATAGTAGGTAATAGTTTTGATTTTTGAAGTAAAATAAAATGGAAGGATAAAAAAATATGAGCAGGAAAAAGGCAGGGATGAGTGCAAATGCCAAATGGGGAATTGCATTTTTGATCGAGATTGTTGTTATGTTTTTTATGGTAGTTGGCTATTTTTTCTTCTATGCGAATCGAAAATTAGACAACATCAACCGTCCGGAAAATTGGGATGACAGTAAAGAAAATCTGGATATAAATGAGGATGCGAATGAAGCCCAGGAAGGCTTCCGTACGATTGCATTATTTGGTATAGATTCCAGAAGCACTACTTCTATGGCAGAAGGAAATCGAAGCGATTCTATTATCATTGCAAGTATCAACAATGATACAAAGGAAGTGAAACTTGCTTCTGTCTATCGAGATTCCCTGCTTCAAGTTGATTATGAAGGCGGAATTACAACGAAGATTACACATGCCTATGCATATGGTGGACCGGAGATGGCAGTAAAAGCGTTGAATGCAAATCTGGATCTGGAGGTGACAGATTTTGTAACGGTCAACTTCTCAGCATTGGCACAGGCAATTGATGATCTGGGAGGAATTACCATTGATGTACGGGATGCAGAGCTTGAGATGTTGAATGCATGTATCGGAGAACAGATTAGCATATCGGGCAAATATTCGGATGGTGTATTCTCTTCCGGGTCGCAGTTGTTAAACGGTACTCAGGCGACTGCGTGGGCGCGTATTCGTAGCACAGATCAGGGAGATATCACCCGAACAGAGAGACAGAGAACTGTGATTGCAAAGATGATTCAGAAGGCAAAAAGCTCTGATCTGTCAACGGTTAATGATATTATTGACGATGTGTTCCCGAACATTTATACAAGTTTGACAAAGAAAGAACTGATGAGCCTGGCAAAAGATATGTTTGACTATAATCTTGGAGATACGATAGGATTCCCGATGGCGTATACGCCGGTTACAACAGAAGCAAAGGGAGCAGTGCTTGTTCCGGCAGATTTGACAACGAATGTATCTGCGCTGCATGAGTTTCTGTTTGGAACGGCTGATTATGAGCCGTCATCGAATGTACAGAGTATTAGTTCTGCTTTGCAGAGTGAGACAGGTGTTGGGGCTCAGGAGATTGATATGAATATTTTCAATCCGCCATCAGAATAAAATACCTATATTTAGAATATATTATATATAGAAGAAACGCATTTTTTACAGACCGCTGTAAAGGATGCGTTTTTTATTTATGACCCAAATGATATAAATAGTGCGTCAAAATCTATTTTTGCTTGTTATTTTCCACAAAAATATAAAAAATGGTTTACAATACGAAGAAAGTGTTGTATTATAGGCACGTGAGTTACGAAAACAAAGTAAAAATTAAGAATTGCTTGATTTTCGTTAGCGAAAGAAAAGAACGAGAAAGGAAAGATAAGCATGACGCAGATAAGAAATGAGAGAGCACATATCGCAGAGCAAGGCATGTATGATAGTAGCTTTGAACATGATAACTGCGGTATTGGTGCGGTAGTAAACATTAAGGGAATTAAAACGCATAAAACTGTGAGCGATGCTCTTCGAATCGTGGAAAATCTGGAACATCGTGCAGGAAAGGATGCAGAAGGAAAGACTGGTGATGGCGTCGGTATTCTCTTGCAGATTTCGCATAAGTTTTTTAAGAAGGCAGCAAAGGAACTTGGTGTAGAGATTGGAGAGGAACGCGATTATGGTATTGGTATGTTCTTCTTTCCACAGAATGAGCTTCAGCGTAAACAGGCGATGAAGATGTTCGAGATCATCGTGGAGAAGGAAGGTTTGGAGTTCCTGTGTTGGAGAAAGGTTCCGACGAATCCTGGTATCCTCGGACATAAAGCTGTCGCTGTTATGCCATATATTATGCAGGCATTTGTAAAACGTCCAAAGAATGTGGAACGAGGACTTGATTTTGACCGGAAGCTGTTCGTAGTACGTCGTGTGTTTGAGCAGTCCAATGAGGATACGTATGTGCCGTCTCTTTCGAGTCGTACGATTGTATATAAAGGAATGTTTCTGGTAGGCGAGCTTCGTTTATTCTATCAGGATTTACAGGATGAGGATTATGAGTCAGCCATCGGTCTGGTGCATTCCAGATTCTCTACGAACACAACGCCGAGTTGGCTGCGTGCACATCCATATCGTTTCTTGGTTCACAATGGTGAGATCAACACAATCCGTGGTAATGAAGACCGTATGATCGCCCGAGAAGAGACGATGGATTCCGAATATTTCAAGGGAGAGTTTCATAAGATTACACCGGTGCTTGATCCGGATGGTTCAGATTCTGCAAGACTTGACAATGCGTTGGAGTTCTTTGTTATGAACGGTATGCCACTTCCGCTGGCGGTTATGATTCTGATTCCGGAGCCATGGGATTCCAATAAATATATGCCGAAGGCAAAACGTGATTTCTATCAGTATTATGCAACGATGATGGAGCCTTGGGATGGACCGGCATCTATGCTTTTTACGGATGGTGATTACATGGGCGCGGTTCTTGACCGTAACGGACTCCGTCCTTCCCGTTATTATATTACCGACGATGATTATTTGATTCTTTCATCTGAGGTCGGTGTCTTAGATATCGTACCGGAGCATGTTGTGATGAAGGATCGTTTGCGTCCGGGGAAGATGCTTCTTGTCGATACGAAGGCAGGAAAGCTGATTTCCGATGATGAGCTGAAAAACCAGTATGCAAATGCACAGCCATATGGTGAATGGCTCGACAGCAACCTGACATATCTGACTGATATTCCAATTCCAAATGAGCGTGTACCGGAGCTTTCCAACGAGGAGAGAAGCCGTCTGCAGAAAGCGTTTGGTTACACCTATGAGGAATTTAAGACAGCGATTCTTCCGATGGCGCAAAATGGAGCTGAGGCAATTGCTGCAATGGGCGATGATACACCATTGGCAGTGCTCTCTCATCAGAAATTGCCATTGTTTAATTATTTCCATCAGTTGTTTGCACAGGTAACGAACCCTCCAATCGATGCAATCCGTGAGGAAATCGTCACCTCAACGACCGTGTACCTTGGACGTGATGGTAATATTCTCGAAGAAAAGCCGGAGAACTGCCGGGTACTTCGCATCAACAATCCAATTCTGACGAATACGGATATGTTGAAGATTAAGAACCTGAATACAGAGAATTTGAAGGCAGCCGTTGTGCCGATTACTTATTATAAGAATACATCCTTAGAGAAGGCAATTGACCGAATCTTTGTTGAGGCAGATAAATTCTTCCGAGATGGTGCGAATATCCTGATCTTATCGGATCGTGGCGTTGATGAGAACCACGTAGCAATTCCGTCTCTGCTTGCGGTGTCTGCAATGCAGCAGCATCTGGTCCGTACGAAGAAGCGTACTTCCGTTGCATTGGTTATCGAGAGTGCAGAGCCTCGTGAGGTACACCATTTTGCAACATTGCTTGGCTATGGTGCTTGTGCAATCAACCCATATCTGGCAATCGATACGATTAAAGACATGGTTGATACGCATTTTCTGAACAAGGATTTCTATGCAGCAGTCAATGATTACAACAGTGCGGTCCTGCATGGTATCGTTAAGATTGCATCCAAGATGGGTATTTCTACGGTGCAGTCATATCAGGGATCACAGATTTTCGAGGCGGTCGGACTGTCCGAGGAGTTTGTAAAGAAATATTTCACAAACACGGTAAGCCGTGTCGGTGGTATCGGAATCAAAGATATCCAGCGTCATGTAGAGGAATTGCATAACTCCGCATTTGATCCACTTGGATTGTATACGAACCTAAGTCTGGAGAGTATCGGAAGTCACAAGATGCGGAGCGGAAAAGAAGAACATCTGTACAATCCGAATACGATTCATCTTTTACAGCAGGCAACATGGACGGACAACTATGATCTGTTCAAGGAGTATTCTGCAGCGATAGATGATGAAGAAAAAGCGTTCCATTTAAGAGGACTGATGGAGTTTAATTATCCGGAAAATGGCGGAATCCCGATTGATCAGGTAGAACCGGTTGATTCTATTGTAAAGAGATTTAAGACAGGCGCAATGTCTTATGGATCTATCTCACAGGAAGCGCATGAGTGTATGGCAATCGCTATGAACCGCCTTGGTGGTAAGTCAAACTCCGGTGAAGGTGGTGAGAGCTTAGAGCGTATGCGTGGAAGCAAGGATGGTGTAAACCGCTGTTCGGCCATCAAGCAGGTTGCCTCCGGACGTTTCGGTGTTACTTCCGAATATCTGACAAGTGCGAAAGAGATTCAGATTAAGATGGCACAAGGCGCAAAACCTGGTGAGGGTGGACATCTGCCGGGCGGAAAGGTGTATCCTTGGATTGCCAAGACCAGACATTCAACGCCGGGTGTAGGTCTGATCTCGCCACCGCCACATCACGATATCTATTCGATTGAAGATCTGGCGCAGTTGATCTATGATTGTAAAAATGCAAATACGGATGCGCGTATTTCAGTAAAGCTCGTATCGGAAGCAGGCGTCGGCACGATTGCGGCAGGTGTTGCAAAAGCAGGCGCACAGGTTATCCTGATCTCCGGTTATGATGGTGGTACGGGAGCTGCTCCTGCAAACTCTATCCATCATGCAGGACTTCCTTGGGAACTTGGCCTGGCTGAGACACACCAGACGCTGATCATGAATGACCTTCGTAACAAGGTAATTCTTGAGACCGATGGTAAGCTGATGACCGGCCGTGATATTGCAATCGCAGCAATCCTCGGCGCGGAGGAGTTCGGATTTGCGACAGCACCGCTTGTAACAATGGGCTGTGTCATGATGCGTGTATGTAATCTGGATACATGTCCGGTCGGTGTGGCTACACAGAACCCGGAGCTTCGTAAGAGGTTTAAGGGTAAGCCGGAATATGTCATGAACTTCATGCGGTTTGCTGCACAGGAGCTTCGTGAATATATGGCAAAGCTTGGGGTGCGTACGGTAGATGAATTAGTAGGTAGAACGGATCTGATTAAGGCAGGCAAGCTGGCAGAGGAATACAATGTTGATCTGTCCCGTATCATAGACAATCCGTTTGCGAATGATGCACAGAATAAGATCAGTTATGCGAATAAGAATCCTTATAACTTCGAACTTGAGAAGACTGTCGATGAGACGGTTCTTATGAAGAAGCTTGGAGTGGCACTCGAGAAGAAGCAGAAGAAGACCATTGAGATTGATGTATCGAATATCAATCGTTCACTCGGTACGATCTTCGGTTCTGAGATTACGAAGAAATATGGAACGACTCTGGATGAGGATACATTTGTTGTCAAATGCCACGGCAGCGGAGGACAGAGCTTCGGTGCATTTATCCCGAAGGGACTCACGCTGGAACTGGTTGGCGACAGCAACGATTATATCGGTAAGGGGCTTTCCGGTGGTAAGATTATCGTCTACCCACAGGATGGCATTCGTTATGATGCATCCGAAAATATCATCGTCGGCAATGTAGCACTCTATGGTGCAACTTCCGGTAAGGCATTCATCAACGGTGTTGCCGGTGAACGTTTTGCCGTTCGTAACTCCGGTGCAACGGCAGTTGTCGAGGGCGTCGGCGAGCATGGCTGCGAGTATATGACAGGTGGACGCGTGGTTATCCTTGGACCAACCGGTAAGAACTTCGCAGCTGGTATGAGCGGTGGTATCGCATATGTACTTGATATGGACAGCGACCTTTACATGAAGCTCAACAAGCAGATGGTTGAAGTAGAGTCTGTCGTTGATAAATATGATGTTATGGAATTGAAGGACATGATCGTGGAGCATGTTCAGTGTACGAATTCCAAGCGCGGCAAGGAAGTACTCGAGCATTTCGAGGAGTACCTGCCAAAATTTAAGAAGATTATCCCACACGATTACAAGAAGATGATGTCAACGATCGGTCAGATGGAGGTCAAGGGACTTTCCAGTGAGCAGGCGTTGATCGAAGCATTCTATGCGATCAAGAATCACTAAGAGAGAGGAGCGTATGACTTATGGGAAAAAGTACAGGATTTATGGAGTATGAAAGACAGACCAGCAAGGAAGTACCGCCTCTTGAGCGTATAAAGAATTTCAACGAGTTTCACGAGCCGCTTTCGATGGAAGAACAGCGCAAACAGGCGGCACGGTGTATGGACTGTGGTGTGCCGTTCTGCCAGTATGGCAAGATGATTGCAGGTATGGCATCCGGCTGTCCGCTGAATAACCTTGTGCCGGAGTGGAATGATAACGTATATACAGGAAATATGGAGATGGCGTATAAGCGCCTCTCCAAGACGAATAACTTCCCGGAATTTACAAGCCGTGTCTGCCCGGCACTCTGTGAGGCAGCATGTACCTGTAATATCAACGGAGAACCGGTCTGCACGAAGGAAAATGAGCGCAGCATCATCGAAAATGCTTACGAGAAGGGCTATGTGAACTGCGAGCCGCCGAAGGTACGAAGCGGGAAACGCGTTGCCATCGTTGGTTCCGGTCCATCCGGACTTGCAACCGCTGATCAGTTAAACCGCAGAGGCCATCAGGTAACGGTATTCGAGCGTAGTGACCGTCTCGGTGGACTTTTGATGTATGGCATTCCGAATATGAAGCTTGAAAAGCAGATTATCGACCGCAAGATCAAGTGTCTGAAGAAGACAGGCATTGAGTTCGTGACCGGAACAGAAATCGCAAATGGAAAGAATAACCAGAACCCGGCAGTTGCAAAGGGCGATGAGATGGCGGCGTATCTGACGGATGCCAAAGTGAAGAACATAAAGGCGGAGAAGCTGTTAGAGGAATACGATGCAGTTGTCCTTGCGTGTGGCGCATCGAATCCCCGTGATATCAAGGTAACCGGGCGTGACGCGAAAGGTATTTATTTTGCAGTGGATTTCCTAAAGACAACAACGAGAAGCCTGCTTAACTCGAATTTTGCAGATGGTAAATATGTCAGTGCCAAGGGTAAGAAGGTACTTGTCATCGGTGGTGGTGATACCGGAAACGACTGTGTCGGAACATCCATCCGTCAGGGCGCGGCTGCCGTGACACAGCTTGAGATGATGCCAAAGCTTCCGGAGACACGAGCAGCAAATAATCCATGGCCGGAGTGGCCGAAAGTCCTGAAGACCGATTACGGTCAGCAGGAGGCAATCGCAAAGTTCGGACATGATCCACGTATCTATGAGACAACAGTGAAAGAAATCGTGAAGAACAAGGATGGGCAGGTCTGTGCGGCAAAATGTGTGAAGCTTGCATGGGAGAAAGACCCGGAGACAGGCCGTATGAATATGAAGGAGATTCCGGACAGCGAGTACACGATCGAGTGTGATCTGATTCTGATTGCAGCCGGATTCCTCGGTACTCAGAAATATGTGGCGGATGCGTTTGGTGTGAAGCTGAATGCACGTACGAATGTGGAGACAGCTCCGGGTGCACACAAGACGAATGTGGACAAGGTGTACACGTGCGGCGATATGCATCGTGGACAGTCACTGGTTGTATGGGCAATCCGCGAAGGCAGGGATGCTGCAAAGGAAGTTGACACATTCCTGAACGGCTACTCAAATGATTAGTATTGCACATAAACCAAGGGTAAATGTGTTGTAAGAAAAATGCGAATCACTTCAAAGAAATATATGCATTCAGATATAATGTATTGCAGTTAAGAATTTCTAGGTGCTCCTATAACATACATCTTTACGAACGCAACCGTTGCCACTGAGCCATGGATGGCGAATTGGAGGCGGTTGCGTATTAAACATATATCTTAATTAAGAACACTTAGTGATTCTTGGTTGCAATACATTGCTTCTGCATGATATCGCTTGCCAATCTATTATACGGGTTTTACTTCCCATAAACCTTCGTCAGATGCGAAACATCCAAGTAGTCCGCGATGCCGTCCGTGTAGTCGGTTGGAACTTCACCGGCGACAAGAGGTTTTAAATATGTGATCATTTCTTCTGTGACATCGTGGTGATCCGGTGTAATCCAGGCTACAGGAACTTCCTTTGCCTGATTGGCAACAGCGCTTACAGGTGTGTTAGAAAGTTCATATGTGTAAGGGGAATCAGATAAACGATTCAGGCTTACCATCTGTGCGCTTTCACCGTTCTTAGCAAGGACAACGGCGTGTTTACCGGAGCAGAAAGATTCGGTTAAGTCTGTCATACTTGCCATGTGTCCGGCACAACGCTGCAGAACATTGACTTCCACAGACCGAACTTTGATACCGAGTTTTTCTTTTACAAGATATTCAAGAGTTTTTCCGGCGCCGCTTAACTGGGCGTGTCCAAATTTATCAGCCGCAGCATCGGTTGCAGAAATATAGTTGCCATCTTTGTCACGGATGCCTTCTGAGACAGCAACGATAACGTTCTTATACTTCTTTACCATCTTCTTTAAGTCTGTGATGAACTGTTCCTTGTCAAAAGCAACTTCCGGCAGATAGATGAGATGTGGGGCAAGGCTGAAATCTGTTCTTGCAAGCACGGATGCAGCTGTCAGCCATCCGGCATCGCGCCCCATAATTTCAATAATATTTACGCTTTCCAGATCATAAATATAGGTGTCATAGGCAATCTCGCGAATGGAACTTGCAATGTATTTGGCAGCAGAACCAAAACCAGGTGTATGATCTGTCATAATCAGATCATTGTCAATGGTCTTTGGGACTCCGATAATACGGATATCATTTCCTATGGATGTGGCATAAGCGGAAAGTTTTGCAACAGTATCCATGGAATCATTGCCACCAATATAGAAGAATGCGCCGATGTTCATCTCTTTAAAAATTGAAAAAATTTCTTCATACATGGATGCATCTTCATTCATATCCGGGAGTTTAAAACGACAGGAGCCGAGATACATCGCAGGTGTACAGGCGAGCTTCCGGATAAAGGTGTCATCTTTTCCGGAAAGATCTAAAAAATGTTTTTTCAGTACTCCCTGAATTCCGTGAATAGCCCCGTAAATCTTATCATAAATTCCAAAATCTCTGGCGGCAGCTACAACACCGGCAAGAGAAGCGTTGATGGCGGCAGTTGGTCCACCGGACTGTGCAACGATACAGTTCATAATTTGTAATCTCCTTATCTCTTTTAAATAAAAGTGATATTATTATTTTAATAGATGGGTTGCCGTGATGAAAACCGTGCAGGAACCCATACAAAATTATATTAGCATATTTATTATATGATAGCAAACAAAAAGGATATGTTTAAATATAGAATGTATGCAAAAGGTAATGCTATGACAAAATGGACACAAACGTTTACAAAATATTCATGAATTATCTATAAAAAAACGGAATATCAAAAAATCTTATAGATTATTCCAAAAATATTCAATTTCAATCAAGTTCAATCTTTTGTATTATAATATCAACAACAAAAGAAAAAACTTCGAAAGAAGTTAATCCTCTCTCCCCCCTTTTTATGTGAAAGCTGCGAGATCCAAACCCTCCCCCCCTCTTTAGATTGGATTTCGCAGCTTTATGTATAATCAGATATATGTGAATGGATAAAAGAATTTGCTCAATGTGGCATAGATATGATAAAATATGAGCCGTTAGAAGGTTTTAGCGATAAATATAGTGATACATATAAGGAAGAAATTAAGAAAGGTGGTATGCAGGTTATGAAGATTTTGGTAACAGGTGGAGCCGGATATATCGGCAGCCATACATGTGTGGAGTTGCTGGAGGCGGGTTATGATGTTGTGATTGTGGATAACCTTTACAATGCAAGTGAGAAAGCGGTTGATCGTATTGGACAGATCACAGGCAGGACTCCGGTTTTTTATGAGGCAGATATCCGTGATTACGAGAAGATGACGGAGATATTTGCAAAGGAAAAACCGGATACCGTAATTCATTTTGCAGGACTCAAAGCAGTTGGAGAGTCTGTACGGAAACCACTTGAATATTATGAGAACAATATTGCCGGTACATTGAATCTGTGCAAGGCGATGCGCGAGAATGGATGTAAGAATATTATCTTTTCTTCTTCTGCAACAGTTTATGGCAATCCGGCATTTATTCCAATTACAGAGGAATGTCCGAAGGGTGTTTGTACAAATCCGTATGGCTGGACAAAGCATATGTTAGAGCAGATTCTGACAGATATTCAGTTTGCAGATCCGGAGTGGAACGTGATTCTGCTTCGTTACTTCAATCCAATCGGTGCACATAAGAGCGGTTTGATTGGTGAAGATCCAAAAGGGATTCCAAACAACCTGCTTCCATATGTGGCACAGGTGGCAATCGGCAAGCTTCCGTGTGTAGGTGTATTTGGTAATGATTACGATACGCCGGATGGTACAGGTGTCCGCGATTATATCCATGTTGTTGACCTTGCGAAGGGACATGTGGCAGCAATCAATAAGATCAAGGAGAATCCGGGTGTTAAGGTATATAACCTTGGAACCGGAAAGGGATACAGTGTACTTGATGTGATTCATGCGTTCAGTAAGGCTTGTGGTAAGGAACTTCCGTATGAGATTAAGCCTCGGCGTGCAGGAGATATTGCAACCTGTTATTCGGATGCAAGTCTTGCAAAGAAGGAACTTGGTTGGGAAGCGCAGTATGATATTGACGAGATGTGCGCAGATTCATGGAAGTGGCAGTCTATGAACCCGGATGGTTATAACACACCGGAAAAGTAATATTTTTTAAAATATCAAAAATAACAAAAAGCAACCGTGGTAAGCGG
>ERZ1026776.724-NODE-724-length-21361-cov-6.988783_pt1 | contig 21361 bp, 27 predicted proteins | sample MGYA00380125_ERZ1026776 | MGnify/ENA primary metagenome ERZ1026776 (study PRJEB33269, sample SAMEA4719761) | human gut metagenome | biome: human-associated habitat; feature: organic feature; material: feces | place: Cameroon | collected 2013-10 ...
GTAACAAACATATTACTTTTTCGCTTTCATTGTTTTATCTAAATTTCTACTGGGTTTAATTTTTATCTTTTTATGTTCATCATCCATGAAAAAATCTTTTTGTCGAATATCATACCTTTTTGTTGCTTTTATTGTTATAGGTTCAATCCGAAATAAATTCTTCAAAAGAATCATATTCCCCTCTTCCATCTCTTCATACACTAACTCACGAAAAGCATCTAATACCAAATTGACATCTTTCTTATACAAGCCTGTTTTTTCTGCCAGCTTATTTCTAACATCTAAATTATGTAATACCATTTTTTTTCTCCTCCTTACGTTGATACCGATAATCCTTGACTTTTCAAATACGAAATTGCTTCTTTTAGTAATGTTCCATCCTCTATCGTACATGTCAATGTTTCATCCCATACATGCGGAGATGTACCGACATTCAATCCACCATGTAAGCCTTCGTTTGCCCATGTAGCGACCTGATACCCTGTTGCATTATAATAATTACTCATAGATTCTGTATCTATGTATACATACGCCACCGCTTTTCCTCTTGACATTCTTCCTTTTACTTTGATTGCCGATCTCAAGAAATCATACTGTCTCCGATATGATACGGGGTTATATGAATCATAATAACTTTGCAAAAAGAAATTCAAAGTCTCATATACTCGGTTTGCTAATTGATCAACCAGACCAACCAATACCGGCTGCATGATTTTTGACAGATCATTCACGTTGTTAATTTCCATCTTCAACCTCCTTAATTCACATGAAATTATCATTTCAAATACTGTCGCTATTACTAGCTTAAAATTGCGTATTTCGTTCAAATTTGGCTTTAAATACTATTTAGGTATATTTCCTTACCTATGGATTTTAAGGCACTAAAATAAGCCACCTATCAATCATATTTCTATAACTGATAAGTAGCTTATTTACATGTCCTAATATTCATTTAGATACACATTTAAAGCACTGTAATTAGTAAATAATTAGTATTTTGTATAACGATAAGAATTACATCCTCAAAAATGCTATATAAACCATAGATAATTGAGCAAATGATACGCATCGTAATCTAAAATTGCTATCATTGTCTCATCCTCTGTCTCATTCATACTGTCAATGGTTACATTTATTACTGCCCCTGTGCATCTGTCGGTGTCTCCATCTCAGCGATTCTCGCACCAAGCTCTGACAAGGTTTTCGTATATTCCTGTCCTTCCATCGCCAGGATCTGATATGCCGTATCCTCGGTGATACCATATGTATTCCACAGTGCATTGATGATCTTATCCCGACAGGAATCAATATCTTTTACGATATCCAGTTCCACCGCCTCGTCATAATGCTCATCATATTTTTCAATTCCACGAAGCAACGCATCGAGTGCCTTGTCCGCTCTGCCAAGCTTCATGTTATTCTCATAGGATTCATACAGCCGTTCCACATACATAACAGTGTAGATCCGGTCTTTTAAATCCTGATCTTTTTCTTTGACTTCGACACCGGATACCTCATCATATGCCAGACGATATCGCTGCCGTTCGAAATAATTCGCCGCTTTTTTGATAACCTGCGAATAACTGAACTGGTTGGTTCCTAATATGACGCCGACTGCAAGAGCAAAAAACAGCACAAACACGACAATAATCGTCGGTGTCGACACCTTTTTCTGATCCTTTTCAGCTTCCATCTCGACAGCATACGCTTCATCCTGTTGCCGTTTTTTGTCTGCTTTTTCCTTCTGCTTTGCTTTATCCTTCGCCTGCTTTGCAGATAACATCTCCTGCTTTGCGGCATTCTTTTCTTCCTTCTTTGCTTCCCGCTCTGCCTGTTTCTGCTTCTTTTCCTCTTCCTTTTTAGCTTTTTTCTCCTTAAACAGAGCCTCTTCTTCTAAATCATCTTCATCCGGCTCACCAAAAAGAATCTCGGAGATTGTCTTCTTTTTATGTTCTGTCTTTTCTGCATCGACCGCAGTTTTTTTCTTCCCTGCCTTTTTTCGTGGCTGTTTAACTTTCTTTGCTGGTTTTTCCGGCATTTCTCCAATATCCTCAATATCTGCCAGATCACCGTTTAATAAACTTTCTGCCATTGAAGACTGCAGCAATGCATCTAAACTTTCCTCATCTGCCGTATATGGATTCTTCTCATTCTCCGATTCTTCCGGCAATTCCATATCCATCGAACCGAATAATGCATCATCAAATAAGCCTTCCGGCAATGCGGTATCTTCCTGCATCTGCATATCTGCATCGCCAAAAACATCGGAATCTTCTACATTCTCCGGTTCATCCTTCTGCTTCGCATTATCCCGCTGTGGCTCACTCTGTTGCAGATTCTCCTGATTTGCCTTCGCAATCAAAGTATCCAGATTCATGTCATCCGGTTCTTTTTCCTGTGATTTTTTCTTTACAACCGGATTTGCTCCCACATCCAGATTCGTGATATCCACATCGTCGAAATCTATATCATCAAAATCCAGATCTCCTAAATCCATGCCGTCCAGATTATCCAGTTCATCCAGAGAAATACCATCCATATCATCTGCATCAACATCCACACCAGAATCCATATCGATATTATCATTCAATTCTCCGCCCATGGATGCCAATTCATCCAACAGACTGTCCAGATTATTATCGTCCAAAATCTTCCTCCATGTATTCATAATTCCACAGATAAAAATATCATATCACATTCCAAAACCCAACACAAGTAAAACCAACGCTCTCCTGCACACAAAAGGCACCGTACATTTGCTGTACAGTGCCTGTCTTTCTTTTATTCCCAATCATCAAAATCCTCATAATCATCATACGCGCCATTTGCATAATTCTTCGTATAATTAATATTGCTGGATCGTTTCTGCTTCGGCTGCGGACGACTGGATTCCCGTTTTTTATTATTCTGCTTCTTTTTTACCGACTTCTGTTCCTTCTCTAAGCGCATCTGGACTTTGTTTTTGTCCGGAATCGCCATCGTAGGCTTACTCTCCTTTGGACGGGATGGCTTACTTCTTCTGCCTCTGTCTTCCTCATCCTCATCCTTCTTTGGAAACTTAGGAGCACCTCCGTAGTTTCGGTTTGGACGCTCATTTCTCGGTGGTCTGTCTCCATATGGTCTGTCACCGTATGATTTCTCTCCATATGACCGGTTTCCATTTCCACGCTGTGGTCTGTCTCCACCTGCTTGTCTGTCTCCGCGCGGAGCACCTGAACGATCTGATTTCTGGAATCTGGTTCCTCCACCCTGTCGTTTCTCCCGATCAAAATATTTTCCTTGTCCTCTGTTCATGCTGGAACCACCTTCTCTTGTTCCTTCCGTTGCCACGTCTTTATCTCCTTTCGTAACTTTGCATGGATTTTATTTGTTAGCTTGCATGCATTTTATACTCAATTCTAAGCTTGTCTGCAATCAAGGCAATAAATTCGGAATTTGTCGGTTTTCCCTTTCCCGCACTGACCGTATAGCCAAACATGTCTTCAATCACATCAATCTTTCCTCTGCCCCATGCAACTTCAATCGCATGTCGGATTGCACGCTCTACGCTGCTTGATGTTGTCTTATACTTCTTGGCTATGCTCGGATACAACAGCTTTGTAATATAATTGAGCATATTCATATCATTGACTGCCATCATAATTCCTTCACGTATGTACTGATATCCCTTGATATGCGCCGGAATTCCAATCTCCCGGATAATCTCCGTGACATCGTTTTCCATTGTATGCACACCATAATCATATACGTTATCTGCCGGCAGTTTGACATCTTCTTCTGTGCATCCTTCCATCGGCTCCCCAACCTTTGCAAGGTCTGCAATCTGAATAATTCTCTTCGCCAGTACCTTCGGATTACACGGCTTCATAACGTAATAATCAGCACCCAGATTAAATGCCATATTGATGATCCTGCTTGATCCGACCGTAGATAAGAAAATAATCTTCAAATCCACAAGCGACGGATTGTCACGCAGCTGTTCCAATACTTCAAGCCCATCTACATTCGTAATGAAAACATCCATCAACAATACATCCGGCTGTGTCTGCAGCGTCTGATCATATACTTCACTGCCATCCGCAGTACAGCATACTATCTCAAATCTCTCCCCACTGTAAGATTCTAACTGCCTGCCAAGCATCTCATACCCGGCGTCCGCAATCATCACCCTGATCTTCTCTTTATTCATATTATCCTCCCCTTCTTAGAACCAACCTCCTATCAATCTAAATTAACCATAGGAAGATGATATAATTTCAAAATACCATTGTCAAGCGCATTTCCACAGAAATTTTCTTTTTGTGGATAATTTTGTCTAAGCGCTTTTTACCTTCGATTCAAGTCGTATTTTGTCGGCAATCAATGCAATGAATTCAGAGTTTGTAGGTTTCAGCTTCCCCTGCTGCAACGTATATCCAAACAATTCATGCATCGTGTCGGAGTTTCCCCTGCTCCAGGCAACTTCAATCGCATGTCGGATTGCACGCTCCACTCTGGATGGCGTTGTATTGTACGTCTTTGCAATCGAAGGATACAACTGTTTTGTAATCGAATCCAGAATATCCATATCCTGTACTGCCATCAGAATGGAACTTCGCAGATACTGATATCCCTTTATATGAGCCGGAACACCTACTTCATGTATGATATCCGTGATCTTAACCTCTAACTGGGTCTGCAGCTCCTCTCCCGTTCCCTCTGCCTGACAGACACTCATTCCAGTCTGTTTGCAGCGGGACAATGCCAGAATTTCTTTCTCAATATCCGGATCATTGCACTCCTCATCGATGAATCGTACAAAAATATGGTCTACACTTCCCCGGCATGTAGTTTGGGCAAATCGAATCTGACTGTTGTTCCCCTGCAGCAGGAAATGGTATCCACGGTTTCCCCATCCGTTCACCTCTTCCATCACTGCCAGTCCGTCCAGATTCGGCAACAGAAAATCAAGCAGGATTACATTTGGATTTTGCATGCGAATTGCCGAAACAGCATTTCCGCCGTCTGAAATAATATCGCATACGCTGATATCCTTGTTCTTTGAAATTTTCTGTCTTAATTCCGTTGCTGCCTTCGTATCATGTTTTATGATAAGCACTTTTGTCTTCATAAAACTATCCCCCTCTAATTTTGATATCAAAGACATTATAGTTTCATTGTTTTACGAGGGCAATACATAACAAAACGCAAGTTGCGACAGTAAATATTGACAGCATTTTCGGTCATTTTTTCCCATTTTTTACTGCATCATTTCTTCGATGAAAATGCCGTAGCCTCTTGTCGAATCATTAACAAAAACATGTGTGACCGCCCCTATTAACCTGCCATCCTGCAAGATTGGAGTTCCACTCATTCCCTGCACAATTCCACCCGTTAATGTTAACAGATCCGGATCTGTCACCTTAAGCTCCATACACCTTCCATTCTCATTATCTGCATCGACCGACACAATTTCGACTTTATAATTTTTCGACTCTCCGGATACGGACGAAAGCAGATACGCAGTTCCGACATGAACATCCGATTTATGTCCAACCGCTACTTTCATGTCGTTTTCATGTGTCTTTTGCTGTCGTTTCGTCAGATATCCATGAATCCCATAGGCGCTGTTTTCTTCCACTCTTCCGATTACATATCTCCCCGTATAATTGATTATCCCCTCTAATCTCCCCGGTGTATCCTGTTCAGGCTTCCTGATCCGGACAATCGTTGTATCATATACCGCACCATCAGATACCCGAAACATCAGTCCGGTATCATTGTCATTGATACTGTGTCCCAGTGCGGCAAATCGTTCTCCATCTGTATAGGTAAGCGTTCCGATTCCCGATATATCATCTTTTACCCAGACACCGATTGCATATTTCCCATCCTCTTTCTTGATTGGAGTGACACGTATATTTCGATACTGATTTTCCCGACATACCCGGAGCAGGATTTCTTCTCCTTCACTCTGTTGAATCAGCGCAATCAAATCGTTTTTATCGTTCACGGTTTTCCCATTGATCCACATAATATAATCGCCCGGGATAAGTGCACCTTCACAGGGAGAGATTTCTGTTCCATCAGCAGATTGTACAGCATTCACCCCAATGACCATCACCCCTTTTGTTTTTACATAGATACCGATCGGTTGTCCAGACGGGTAAACCATACATTCTGTTTCACCTTCATTTGATACGACCGGCATGGAATCCGTATTCTCAACATTTACAACTGTTTTTTGCGGATTTACAAACAGATACTCCCGATTGTGATATGCCAAAACTCCGAGCAGAAGCATCAATACAGCGATTAGAAATATTCGATACTTTCTCACATCGCATCCTCCTCTCTTCCTTCTTTTTATTTTTATGCAATACGCCTAATTTCATAAAAAAAGAGTACATAGATTCTCTCCATGTACTCTTAGTATCTAATATTTCATACTATGTAATTCAGTTTATTTTTGCCTGTTCTGCCAATCCTTTCATTTCCGTGACGGTATGAATCGTTGTCTCTGTAATCTTGGCACCACCGATCAGTCTTGCCAGCTCTTCTATTTCCTCCTCTTTTGAGAGAAGCCGAATGCTGGAAATGGTTTTCTCATTTTCCACATTTTTTTCAATCAGATAGTGTGCATCAGCCATTGCCGCAATCTGTGGTAGATGCGTAATGCAGATAACCTGATGATGTCTCGACAGTATCGACATCTTCTCTGCCACCTTCTGTGCCGTTCTTCCGCTGATACCAACATCAATCTCATCAAATACAAGCGTCGGTGTATCATCCTGGTTTGCAAGACAGGATTTCATTGCCAGCATGATTCTTGAAAGTTCACCACCGGATGCTACTTCCTGCAGCGGCCGCATCGCCTCTCCGACATTTGTTGATATATAAAAACACGCATCATCATATCCATTTGCGGAATACACAGTTGCTGTCTCAAAACGCATCTCAAAGCGTACCATATTGAAATTCATATCTTCCAGCGATTCACGAATCTTCGCACACAGCTTCTCCGCAAGCGCACGCCGTTTCTCTGAGAGTGCACGACTGCTTGCCTCAAGTTTTGCTGTCTGTTTTTTCCATTTCTCGGAAAGCTCTTTGATATAAGCATCATATCCGGAAAGTGTCTCATATTCCTTCTCAAAGGATGCGAGACTCTCCAGAATCTCAGATATGGAGTTTCCGTATTTTGCCTTGAGCGAATTGATCTGATCTAACCGGCTTTCCATCTCATGAAATTCTGACTCATCAAATTCCATGTCCTTCATATACTCACTGATCTCCCGGTTGAAATCCGCAAGAAGTCCATCTGCATCCTGCAAAATATTCGATGCATCTGTCAACTCTTCGTCAAGCTCAATCAGACGCCTCATATCGCGGATTGCCCGTCCAAGCTGTTCTGCAGCCGAAGCAGCACCATATCCGGTCATCGCATAAATATCATTTGCATATTGCAGAATTTCTTTCGCATTGACTGCCTTTTTATACTGATGCTCGAGTTGTTCGTCTTCCCCTTCCACCAGTTTCGCATCCTGAATCTCTTTGATCTGATATTTCAGAAAATCCACACGTTTGTTGCGTTCTGCCTCGTCCATGCTGCCTCTTTTTTTCTCTTCTTCAAGTTCGCGGTAGCTATGATAATCCTCCTGCACCTGCTTTTTCAGCATCTGGATATCTTCCCCGCCGAACCGGTCCAGAATTTCCAGATGCTTTGCCGGCTTTAACAGTGTCTGCTGTTCATGCTGTGCATGCAGATCTATAAGCAGTGATGCGATATCCTTCAGTCTCGAGATCGTAACTGTCGTATCATTGACCCGGTTTACGGTTCTTCCATTTGGCGACAGTCTTCTGGATATCAAAAGCTCATCCTGCTCATCGACTTCTACTTCCATCGCTTCTAACGTTTCCCGGATTGCAGGCTGTTCGACTGAAAATGCCAGCTCCACCAGACCATCCTTTGTCTCATCCCGCAGCAATTCTTTCGGGAATTTTCCTCCCAGACAGATTCCAAGTGATCCGATAATAATCGATTTACCGGCACCGGTTTCTCCTGTCAGGATATTTAACTGATCATGAAAATCAATATCGATTTCTTCGATCAGTGCAATATTCTTTATGTGCATTGTCAACAACATTTTTTTATCTCTCCAATTATATGTTCTGCCTGCTGCCCATCTCTGATTGCAAGAAACAATGTATCATCCCCTGCAATACATCCCATGATTCCTTCTACCGACAGATTATCTATCGCCGCGCCAACCGCCATCGCCATTCCGGAAACGGTCTTTACTACAATAATATTATTGGCAGCATCAATAGAAAGAATACTGGATGTCATCACATGCTGGTACGATGCATGCGTACCTGTGCCTGCCTCCCGACCGACAGCATACCGATGTTTCCCGCTTCCGCAGGATATTTTTTCCAGTTTCAATTCCCGTATATCTCTGGATACTGTTGCCTGTGTCGTCTCAAATCCAAGTGCCTGTAAACGTCTTGTAAGCTCTTCCTGTGTATCTATCTCATATTCTGAAATCAATTCCAGCAATGCCTGCTGGCGTTTCTGCTTACTCATGTCATGCGCCCCCTATTTTTTCCCGAAGTACACTGTAGAAACTCACATCATACATTTTAATCAATGATATTTCCCGTTTCGAACATGTCACTTCCACACTCTCACCGGCAGATAACTCAATATTATCTGCACCATCAAAGGAAACGATAGCCTCTGTCTCCTGTGTCCTTCGTTTTTTGACAACTTCTATCCGTATACGATCTGAGCTGTCAAACACCACGCTCTTGGAGGTAAGCGAATGCGGAGAAATCGGTGTTACCACGACAGCTTTTGATTTTGGGCTGATGATCGGACCCCCGGCAGACAGATTATATCCGGTCGATCCGGTCGGTGTCGCGACAATCACACCATCCGCTTCATAGGTATCTAACAACTGTTCATTCACATAGATATTAAGTCCGATGATACGCGAAAATCCTGCACGTGTAATCACTACATCATTCAGACAGGAAAAAGAAGTCTCTCCTGTACATCCTTCAATCATCATACGTTTCTCTATGCCGTAATCGTCCACCAACAGACGATCGATTGCCTTATAAGCATTCGACTCTTCCACTTCGGTTAGAAATCCAAGCGTTCCAAGATTGATGCCCATAAGCGGAACCTCATAAGTTCCAATACTATGTGCCGCACGAAGCATGGTTCCATCTCCGCCAAGCACAATCACGGCCTCTACACCTTCCATATACTCCGGCTTGATCGTTGTACCGTTATAATGCTGCTGCATATCACTTACGACCATTGCCGTCGCCCCTTTTTCGTTGATATAGGCAACAATATCCTGGGAAAGTTTTAAATTGATATCTTTGTCAGTATTTGCGACGATTAAAAACTTATTCATTGCCCTGTTCCTTATCTAACGTTTCATGGGAAGCTGTAACGACTTCATTTATATCAATGGATGAAGCATCCACGATTTCCAAATCCTTTTTGTTTTTTGATAGAAATAATAAATACTCAATATTTCCTTCCGGTCCTTTTACCGGAGAAAAATCCAATGCCAACGGGTAAAAATCAATAGACTCCGCGTAATCCATCACCATACGGATCACTTCCTCATGTACGGCGCGATCACGCACAACCCCTTTTTTCCCTACTTTTTCTCTCCCGGCTTCAAACTGTGGCTTGATCAGACAGACAACCTGCCCATCCTCCGTCAGAAGATTCTTCACCGGAAGCAGTACCTTTGTGAGCGAGATAAACGACACATCAATCGATGAAAATGCCGCCAGTTCATCGATATCCTCCGGAACGACATAGCGGATATTTGTCTTTTCCATACAGACAACCCGCTCATCATTGCGAAGCTTCCACGCAAGCTGCCCATGTCCGACATCAATCGCATAGACCTTTACTGCACCATTCTGCAGCATGCAATCTGTAAATCCGCCCGTCGAAGAACCAACATCCATGCAGACCTTACCGGAAAGTGTAATAGGAAATTTCTGCATTGCCTTCTCGAGCTTTAAACCACCACGGCTCACATATGGTAACGTCTTTCCTTTGACTTCGATTGCCGCAGTCTCCGGAAATGTAGTTCCTGCCTTATCCTCTTTGTTCCCATCTACATATACAATTCCTGCCATAATAATTGCCTTTGCCTTCTCTCTTGAAGGTGCCAGTCCTTTTTCCACCAGCAATATATCCAGACGTTGTTTCTTCTGTTTTTCCATCTTTTTTCCTCTATAATATCCGCTATTTCACATATTGGTTATACAATTCTGACACCTGTTCAACAAGACTCTCTGCATCTATCTGCATATGATGCCGAAGTTCCGGAATCGCCCCTTGTGGCACACTTGGAAGCGGAATCGCTCCACTGACAAACCGATAGTTCTCCGGATTTTCTTTTCGTGCCAGATAAAATTCCAGTTTTTCACTGTATCCACCCTGCACAATCGTATCTTCCAATGTCACAAATATCGTATGTGTCTGCATAAGCCGGTCAATCAATTCGGTATCAAGCATCGATTCAAACCGTACATTGATCAGGCTGACAGGAATCTGCATCACCCGTAACTGTTCAACCAGCCGGTCAGCTTCCTCAATCATATGTCCACACGAAAATACCGCAACACCATTTTCTTCCTGTATGACTTCACTTTTTCCATAGACAATCGGATCCTGCTTATCTGCATGTCCCTTATATGCGCTGCCACGCGGATAACGAATAGCAATCGGTCCATCATGCTCATACGCATAATCAAGCATCGCTTCCAATTCATAGCGGTTCTTCGGTGCAAGCACTGTCATATGCGGCATATGTGACAGATATGCCAGATCATAGATGCCCTGATGCGTCTCTCCATCCTGTCCGACAAGTCCTGCACGGTCGATTGCAAAAATCACATGCAGGTTCTGCAGACAGACATCATGCAGAATCTGATCATATGCACGCTGCAAAAATGAAGAATAAATTGCCACAACCGGCACCATACCTGCCGCTGCCATGCCAGCCGCGAATGTCACGGCATGCTGCTCTGCAATTCCCACATCAAAAAAACGTGTCGGATATGCCTCCTCAAACCGGATTAATCCGGTTCCCTGTGCCATCGCTGCTGTGATTGCCGTCAGTTCTTCATGTCTGCTGCCTATCTCAACGATTTTCTTTGCGAAAATATCTGTATAGCAGCTTGTTTTTTTCGCTGCCAGCACCTTTCCGGTTACCTTGTCAAACGGTGCAATTCCATGGAAATAATCCGGATGCCGCTCAGCATAGCCATACCCTTTTCCTTTTTTCGTTTTCACATGGATGATAATCGGTTTGTCCAGTCGAAATGCATGCTGAAACGTCGTAATCATCTGATTGATATCGTGACCATCAATCGGTCCGACATATGTGATGCCAAGTTCTTCAAAGAACATTCCCGGCACCAGAAACTGTTTGATATTATCCTTTGAACGCTTCAACACCTTCGCAATCTTCTTTCCGGTTTTTGAACCCATCAGACTGCTCTCCACACCGGTTTTTAACTCATTATATGCATTGCCAAGCCGAATCTCGTTTAAATACTTGGACAAGCCACCGACATTTTTGCCGATAGACATGTTATTATCATTGATCACAACCACGCATCCGGTCTTTAACTGTGCAAGACCATTTAAAGCCTCATATGCCATACCACCGGTCAGGGATCCGTCCCCGATCACAACTGCAACCTTCTCATCTCCGCCACGGAGATCCCGTGCCATCGCGTATCCCATTGCCGCCGAGATTCCGGTTGAGCTATGCCCGGTATCAAACGCATCACAAGCACTCTCATTGCGTTTCGGAAATCCGCTTAACCCGTCATATTGCCGAAGAGTATCAAAAGCTTCCTTCCTGCCGGTCAGGATTTTATGTGTGTACGACTGATGTCCCACATCAAATATCAGCTTATCTTCCGGAAAATTCATCACCGCATGCAGCGCCATCGTAAGCTCCACCGTACCAAGGTTCGAAGCCAGATGCCCTCCATGTTCACTTACTTTCTCGATTAAAAACTCCCGGATTTCTTCTGCTAATACAGGATAATCCTGTCTTTCTATCTGCTTAATATCGTTTTCTTTTGTTATCTTCTCTAACATCTGCATTGTCTTTACCTGTCTTATATAACATCGTATACAATCGGTTAATGGTCACGGTTGATCAGACTTTTCACAAGTGCGATCATATCCGCCTTTGCCTCCGCATCAAATACGCTTATATTCTCCAATATGGAAACCGCCTTCTGGGACATCTCTGACACATACTGTTTTGCAGCATCCATCCCATGCAGTGTCACATATGTAATCTTATGATTTTTATCATCGGAATGAATCGGCTTTCCAAGTACCTGCTCGTTACCAACAAGATCCAGGATATCATCCTGTACCTGAAATGCAAGTCCGACTGCATATGCCGCCTCTTCAAGCTGTGCCACAATCGTATCCTCCGCACCGGCAAGATACGCGCCACACATGCAGGCCGCTGCGATTAAAGCACCTGTTTTATTCTCGTAGATGAATGCAAGCTGCGCCTCATTCATTGGCATTCCGGCGCGCTCCACATCCAAAACCTGTCCACCAACCATACCATAGATACCTGCTTTTTTTGCAAGCACGGCAAATGCCTTCTCCACATTGACATCACCCGGCTTGACAGAAAATCCCAGACATGCTGTCTCAAATGCAAAGTTTAACAATGCATCTCCGGCTAAAATTGCCATATCCTCACCAAACTTGACATGCACGGTCGGAAGTCCTCTCCGCAGTTCATCATTGTCCATTGCCGGAAGATCATCATGAACGAGTGAATATGTATGAATCATCTCCATTGCTGCCATAAACGGACGCACCAGTGCCTCCTCCGGTTCAGCCGCAAACATATCGTAGCACAGACGGAGCATCATCGGACGAAGTCTTTTTCCACCTGCTTTTACCGCATAATTCATCGCAGCAAGCACCGTCTTCTGGTGCCCTTCTTCTGCAGGCATATATGGTTGTATCATCTGTTCAATTACCTTGGCATCATACTTCATCTAATATCTTGATCTCCTTTTCCACACCTGCCAGTTCCTCCTTGCAGGCATTTGCAAGCTGTACCCCTTCCGCATAAAGCGTCATGGAATCCTTCAGATTCGTATCCGGATTTTCCAGAAGCTTATTGATTGCATCAAGCCGTGCAAACGCTTCCTCTATGTTAAATTCTTTCTTCTCATTTTCTGCCATTTTATCGTATTCTCCCTATCGTCCATCTTCACTTATATCCACGGAAACAACTGTCGCATGAATTCTGCCATCATGCAAAGTAACATCCAGCGAATCTCCTACCTGCGTCTGGCCTGCCGACATCACCGGTTTTCCCTCCGACTCGAGATAGCCAAATCCTCCGATCAGTTTCGCCGTCGGTGCATTTCCATGCAATCGTGTCAACTGCAAGCATAACCGGTGTTCATAATCTTTATAGCGAAGTCCGATCTGCGCACGCAATTTCTCCTGATACTGCGCAAGCTTCTCTTGATTCTTCTCAAGCTTTGCCTTCGGATTTAAGACCGCAAGCTGCTGCATATACATCTGCAGCTTCGTCTCCTTCTCCTGCATACGCCCCTTCATACGGATGCGCATTTCTTTTTCTCCTGCTGCAAGCCGGGTCTGATATAAATTCTTCTTATTCGTCACATGATAGTTCATCGTGCGCATATGCTGATGAATCAAATGTAGAATATCATCAATGGATGGCACGGCTGCCGTTGCCGCTGCCGTCGGTGTCTCTACACGAAGATCTGCCGCATCATCTGCCAGAGAAGTATCACCTTCATGTCCGGTTCCGGATATGATTGGTGTCTTCGCTGCATAGATTGCCCGAACGACCGTCTCGTCATCAAACACTTCCAGATCTTCTCTCGATCCACCACCTCGTCCGATAATGATCGTATCCACGCCCATCGCATCCAGTCTGCGGATTCCCTGCACGATCAGTTCCCGCGCATTTTCACCCTGTGCTCTTGCATCACAGACAATCATCTGCACATATGGATTTCGTTTTTTTGAAACACTCATGATATCCTTGTATGCATTGGTGCCAATTGATATTACCACCCCAACCTTCCGCGGATACTTCGGAATCGGCTTTTTGATTGCCGTGTCAAAGATACCTTCCTGTCCAAGTTTCTTTTTTAACTCTGCATATGCATCACCATGCCAGCCGCGTTCTTCTCTCTTTTGTACTGAAACCGCATTGACACTATATTCACTCTTGACATCGTAAATTGAACAGCTTCCCCTTACGATTAGAATATCACCCTGATTAATGGGTGGAAGCTTCAGTTTCTCCACAATGCTTCTCCACACATTCACCTTGATAATTCCTTTATAAGATGCTGTCTCATTCTGTCCTTCCGGTGTCGTACAGTCTTTGAGTGTGATATACAAATGCCCCGTCGGTCCCTTGCTGAAACTTGATACCTCACCTTCCAGACAGATATTCTTTAACAGGTAATCCTGTTTAATAATATTGCCTATATAAGTATTTACTTCACAGACAGAAAGAATTTTCTTTCCATTCTCTACTCTCATGGTTCCTCAACCTTTGCCAGTACCGCATTGATAAATCCGCTTGCATCCGGATTGCAATATTTCTTCGCCAGTTCTACCGCCTCATTGATTGCTACGCGGAATGGTACTTCCTCGTCATAAAGCATCTCGTAGAGTGCCAGACGCAGGATTGCAAGTTCCGGCTTTCCAAGCCTTCCGATCTGCCATCCGTCAGAAATCTCACTGATCTTCTCGTCGAGTGTCGGGATCATAGCCAGTATCTTATGTGATTTCTCATCGATATATGCCAGATCTTCCTCTTTTACTTTCCCTGCTTCTGTCACGGCGATATCCTCCGGATCGTCCTCCGGTTCACCGATTCTTCCTACCGAAAATCGAATCTGTTCTTCCATGTCTTCCTGACTGTTGAAAGCTGCCTTAAATACAATCAGAAAAATATTTTCTCGTATTGCTCGTCTTGTCATAATTAACCGCCTTACTCTTTATTCATTTTGATGCCGGATACAACTACATTTACAACGCGCACATGAAGGCCTGTCATGTTCTCGATTGCCTGCTTTACCTTCTCCTGCACACCTTCGGATACTTTCTTGATGCTTGTACCATACTCAACTTCCAGAGAAACATCTACAACAACATTTCCATCTGTAATCTCTACTTTCACACCATTGGCAAGATTCTTCTTACCAAGCTTCGCTACAAGTTCCTTGGAGATATTACCTGTCAGCTTGGAAACACCTTCTACCTCGATTGCCGCAATTCCTGCGATGGATGCCACCACGCCATCCGCTATACTGATTTTACCAATCTTTTCTTCTTCATTTATCATATCGCTCATAATTGCCTCCTTATCATATTCTTCTATGTTTCTACTTCATTGCATATGTAAAATATTATACCCAATTTGTGCATATTATGCAACCAAAAAGCCCTGCATCCCTGCAAGGCTTTTCATAAAATACTGAAATGTTATTACTGCGCAAGTGTAATTACAATCTCTTCCACTGCACATCCGGTCTTTCTTGTTACAACATCCTCAACCTGTGCCCGTTTTTCGTCCGGCAGATCCGTACAATTTAAAACGACATCCACACTTCCATCCCCAATCGATACAATTGCATCTCCAAATCCTTTCGCTGCAAGAATAGCCTCTGCCTCCTGCTCTTTTTCCGCATCTTCTGTCAGCTTCACATATGCATTCGTTGCTTCCTGCACCGCTTGTGCATCCATCCCATCGCCATTGATGATCTCAAGCAGATTCTCCTTATTCTGACTCCGGCTCTGCTCCCGGTTTAATTTAATCGACACAAAATTATTTGCTGCATTCGCAGAAGTAAGTACCGCTTCTCCAATTTTATCTTCCGCTGAATTTAATTCGATATATTCATCTTCGGAAAGCTCTGACACGGTCAGCTCCCCGGAAACAATTTCTGCCGGTTTTGCATCCGTCATCGTCTGCAGCTGTTCTTCCGCAAATGCAGATTCTGTCGGCTGCGACTCTCCCGGCGCTAAATCCAGCTTATTTCCGGAGAAATTTATGTAGCCCGCTACACCAAGTAATACCGTGAGTGCCCCAATGATAATCTGGTTTCGTTTCATGGTTTTCTTTTTCATAAAACCCTCCCTAATTTTTTACCAAAACCGCCACTTTATGTGCCGGCAGATCAAATAATGCGCACACTGCCAAAGTAATATCTGCAATTGTTGTATCCGAGACCACTTCCTGTCTGACCGTGATCAGCACACCTGTAATCGTCTCTCCCCCGCTTGAACCATAATAGGTCTGCTTATGCTCTCCTGCATAGATCAGCACGTCAATCATGTCCTCTCCATAGGTATCCGTCAGCAGTGCCCGCAGACGATCTTCATAGGAATTGACGGTCTCTGTTGTAGCGACTGTTCCCACCGTTCCCATGTTCAACGACTTTTGCGGCATCACAATCACCAGCAGCAAAATACCACACAATACAACCAGAATCACCTTGTTCCATTTTTCGTTTTTCTTGAATTTCCACTCCATATTCTCACCGTCTTACTACATATATACGAACATCATCCAGATTATAGACATCTGAAATGTATTTTTTTATTTCTTTTTCCATATCATCTGTTGCCATATTATTGGTCAGATAGATCGTACATTGCAACAGGGTTCCTTCTGTATCGGTAATAATTGCAACATCTTCCACCGGATATGATGCAAGTTCTTTTTTTATTCCCTCCCGAAATCCCATACCATAATAATCCGTAATACTTCCGCCAACACCTGCCGCTGACTCCTGACTCTCAATATGAGAAAACTCATTTAACAACTCCTGCAGATCTCCACTTCCAAAATCGAACAAAAATTTCAACGGACTTGCCAGAAGCACGATTACAACCAGCCCGATAAAATAACGAATATATTGTTTATACTGGTTTGATGGTGCCATATGTGTGACAATCGTCGCCAGCAATAAATAAAAAATCAGACTTTTCATCCACCCAAACAGCACCTGCTCACCCTCCTGTTCCATTCGTTACACCTGTCATAATCGCAAGTGTAATGATAAAAAGCACCAATGCACTTGCAAGTGCCTGCATCAGCATTCCAATTCCATGTGCCAGCGCCGCCGTACCATCTACATAGCGCTTATCTCCCATCGGCTGGATCAGTGCCGTGGTGATCCGCACGGTAAACATCAACAAAAAAAGTTGAATCACAGGTGCCAGACAGATACCGGACAAAATTAAAATTCCTGTAACGCCGATACTGTTTTTAATAATCATTCCGCAAGCCAGATATGTTCCGGCAAGCACCGATACAACACTTCCCGGAATCGCTGTCAGTGCACGATTGACCGCCGATTTTCCAATTCGATCCATCTGTGGCTCCAGCAGACCTTTAATCACATTTAGTCCGACAACGACTATTACGATTGTCCGCAAAATCCATTTGATCAGGCTTTGCACAAGTTCACACAGCTTTGAAAAACTGTCTTCCTTTTGCAGATTGTTGACCAGAGATACGATTACATAAAATTCAATCAGCGGCAGCACCAGACGTATGATAACTGCCTGAATCAACCAGATACCGATCAATACAAGGTTGTAGGTTCCGCCTGCAGTTGCAGCATGTCCGACAAACTGCAGGACAAGCAGAAATGCAGGCACCAAAAGCCGCACCGCAACCAGCACTTTGTCAAGCGCGGCAAGCGTAATGGTATATGCCATAGAAAACGAAGTCAAAAGCAGCGAAGTCATTAGCATATACGTAATATAAAATCCGTTCTCACTGATAAACCCGCCGGCAAATGAATTGGACAGATTCACAAAGATACTTCCAATCAGCACAATTCCAACCAGTTCCAAAAGCAGGCTTTTATTCTTCTGCAGCTCTCCGAAGAACACCTGGCTGATCGTTGCAAGCAATGCAGAAAAAACCGATTTGCTATCCCCTTCCACCTGTTTTTTCACCATCTCTGAAACAGGCATTGACGTTGCAACTCCCTCCTGATTTAGGGCACGCTCCAGCTCGTCCAGATTTAACTCTTCAAAAATAGCATCATAGATAGATGAGGTATTCTCTTCCGTTGTTGCAGAAATGTTTTCTGTCACAGTCTCTGTCTCCTCAGACAGGTTATCCGGCTCCCGCCCTAATTCCGTTGTAACAGACTGCTCTCCCGTCTCCTGTGCATACAAAACCAGTATACCAGAGTGTAAAAAAAGAAAAATGGCCAGTATTATTACCAGCCATCTGCAAGTAAAATATGCAATTGTTCGTGTTGTCCGCCGGTCCATTCCGAAGTTCCTTCCATCAATTGATCAACGCCAAAACAGTCTGCACGACCTGCATAAATACCGGAAGTGATACCACAAGCATCGTCAATTTTCCCAACAGCTCAATCTGAGAGGCAACCGCACTATACCCGGCATCCTTGCTGATACTCGCTGCGAACTCACAGATATAAGCAATCCCAATCAATTTCACCAGAATTACCAGATACGTACTGTCCATCCGGATCTTGTCCGTCAGTGTTTCAATGCCGGAAAGCATCACCCGCATCCGCGACACACAGATAAATAAAAGAACCAGACACACGGCAACACTGATAAATGCACTGTATTCCGGATTTTTTGATTTCAGGGACAACGCCAGGATGACTGCCACAATTGCAAACACCATTGTCACACCCAGATTCATGCTGCACCCTCCCTTACTATCTTTCTAAAATCCAAACAACGTGTTGATCTCCTGAAATAACTGATTGACATAAGGGATGATCCATGTGAGAACAATAATCAACCCGGCAAGACTGACCAGATACGCCTGATCGTCTCTTCCGGAGTGCTTCAGCACTTGATTGATCAGTGCCACAACAATCCCCACAGCTGCAATTTTAAATATCAACTGAATTGTCATCTATATTCCCCTGCATCTTCTAGATCAAGATTATAATCAACAGCACACCCACTACCGTTCCTATCACAAATGCTACCTTCATCTGTTCCTTCGATGTAGACTCCAGCTCATGGATATGTCTGCCAAGATCTGCCTGCAACAATGCAAGACCTTCCTCCTGCGCCTGCACATCCAGATACCCGATTGTCTGTCCCAGGTTATATATATATTCGATATCCTCCTTTTTCAGACCGGACTTTTCATATAACTCGTCCGCGTTTTTCATCCATATCTGATAGAAATCCGCTTCGGCCGCTCTCTCCTGCACCGGTGGCATATCCTGTATGTTCCTGAGTGATACTGAAACCGCAGACAACCAATCCGCGTACGGAGCTTTGCATTTTCTCGACACACGCGTAAATACCTGTGCCAGAATATCTCTGTGATAGCGTAATTCTCCTGTCAGAAAGGAAAGGATCCGGGCGAATTCCTGCATCTCTTTCACTCGTCTTCGAATCCCCATCGCCCGCAAGATTCCCATTGCCGTACAACCGCCAAACACCAAGGTCATCCCGATCAGTTTGCAACCGAAAGTGAACCAATGTATAGCTCATTACCCCTCTCGTCAAAAATAGATTCCACCGTTCCGATTCCCGCACTGTTTCCAAGCACGATATACCGTTCAAACACTTTCTCTTCCACTAATTTCCGCAGTACCGGCCGTGTGCGGATATCATCGATGGAATCTCCATGGATTGTTGCCAGAATTCCACAACCACAATTGATTACATACGAAATCGCATCAATATCATCCCTGCTTCCGATCTCATCCACAGCAATTACCTTCGGACTCATCGACCGAAGCAGCATAAGCATTCCCTCTGCTTTCGGGCAGCCATCTAAAATATCTGTACGCAATCCGACATCATTTTGAGGTACTCCCATATAACAGGCGGCAAGTTCCGACCGTTCATCCACAACTCCGACATTCATGCCTCTGCAATAACTGTTCCCATCCGATATCAACCGCACCAGATCGCGCAGAATCGTCGTCTTTCCGCATCCCGGCGGCGATATGATGAGCGTATGCAACAGTCTGCCATCTTTAATCACATACGGCAGCAGTCCCGAGGCACACCCTTTGATCTGATGTGACACACGAATATTAATAAACGATATATGTTTCACGTTTTTAACTCTCCCATGTTCCAATACAACCTGACCGGCAACACCCACGCGATGCCCGCCACACACTGTCACAAACCCCTGTCTCACTTCATCCTCATATGCATATAACGAATAATCGGTGACTGCATCCAAAATTGCCCGGATATCATCTGCAGTCACACGATATGCTTTTTTTCGATCCAGTGTCAGCCCCCCACAGTTCTGCACAAAATATTCTCCCTGTTTAAATACAAGGATCAGCGGTTCACAAATACGGAACCGTAATTCTATCAGGGAGTTATAATCTATATCAATCTGATTCATTATGTACCGAACACAAGGGGGAAGCAATTTAATGATTTCATTTTTCACAGCATTCACCCCTATCTTATATATATGCGGGATACAGAAATATATGATTGGAAAATGTAGATTTCATCTGGATTACAAATCACACTATCACGCCTATCGGCTCAGTATGTATAAAAAAGGCACGCCCCGAACGGAACATGCCTTTGATTATTTTGATTAAATTTGAAATTCAAATTACTTTGCTCTTGAAAGATACTTTCCTGTACGTGTATCAATCTTAATAATCTCACCCTGATTGATGAACAGAGGAACATTCAATGTTGCGCCTGTCTCAACTGTACATGGCTTTGTAGCGTTTGTAGCTGTATTTCCTGCTACGCCCGGCTCACACTCTGTAATCTCAAGTTCTACAAAATCCGGACCTTCCACTGCGAATACATTACCTTCGTAGATAGAAATCTTACATGTCATACCTTCCTTAACAAACTTCATAGCGTCACCGATTACACTCTCATCAACAGGGATCATCTCGAATGTCTCCTGATCCATGAAGTAATACAGGTTACCATCTCTGTAAGAGTAGTCCATATCCTTACGCTCGATGTAAGCTGAATCAAACTTTGCTGTAGGGTTGAAACTTGTCTCTCTGATTGCACCTGTGATAATATTCTTATACTTTGTACGGACAAACGCAGCACCCTTACCCGGCTTTACATGCTGAAATTCTATTACCTGACAAGGCTGACCATCACATACAAAAGTCACACCATTTCTGAAATCACTTGCTTCCATAATTATCCTCCTAAAATAACATATACGTTCGAAATTAAATACATTCAGTATCTTTGATATTTTAATATACCTAATAAAAATTTTCAATAACTTTTCTGGATTTTTCTTATTTTTTCATACTTTTTATATTC
>ERZ1026776.725-NODE-725-length-21333-cov-56.167779_pt1 | contig 21333 bp, 19 predicted proteins | sample MGYA00380125_ERZ1026776 | MGnify/ENA primary metagenome ERZ1026776 (study PRJEB33269, sample SAMEA4719761) | human gut metagenome | biome: human-associated habitat; feature: organic feature; material: feces | place: Cameroon | collected 2013-10 ...
TCTGTTTAGAGCCGCTTTGGATTCCGTTCATCAGCGTTTCATTGTTTCAAATGAAATGGGCTATATGTTCAGCTATGATATCCGCAAAAAGCAGTGGAGCCGTTTTCCTAAGGATAACGAGTTCTTCAAAAGGATGAATACGGGGGCTAATGCTATTCATTGTGATGCTGAGGGCAATGTCTGGGTGGCATCGAGCAATGGACTCTATGTAGAGTGGAACCATGGAAAAATGGAATGTTTTACCAAATCTCAGGGACTGCCTGACAATATGATTCGAGGCATCGTGTCGGTAAAGCCTGGTCAATGGTGGATTATGACGGCAACGGGATTGGTTTGTGCGGAGAGAACAAATAAGGGGAATCTGATGTTCTTTAATTACGATGTAAGGCAAGAGGCTGATGGCGAGGAAACTGTTGATGAATGCCTGGTGGCTCTTGACGGTTCTGTATGGCTGGCTACGGCTAGCAAGCTCATCAGTGTGAGTACGTTCTGCCGTAAAAAGGTGGAGGGGAGGAATTTGCACCCCATACTGACGAATATTGAAATCAACGGTGTTGAATATCCGTTGTCTGAATTGTATGCCAAAGGAAATAAACTACACCTGGCTTACAACCAGAATTTCTTTTCACTGTCTGTTTCTGCATGTAATTACATAGCCCGTGAACAGACTTCTTACCGTTACCGCTTGGCTGGCGTGGATGCAGAGTGGCATGAAGCAGCTCCGCAAAACGGGGTTCTAGACATAGCTTATACCAATGTAGATGATGGTAAGTATCAGTTTCAGGTAGAGGTAATGGACGAGAAGGGGGAATGGGGGAATCCCTTGAACCTGACCATACGCATAACGCCTCCGTGGTGGAGAACCTGGTGGGCTTATTCCCTATATGTAATCTTGCTAGTTGTTTTATGTATTTTGGGGTATAAATTATGGCATCATCGTCGTGCTCTGCTGCAGAAGCTAAAGGAGCACCATAACAAGATGTTGATACAGGCGGTAAAGGTGAAGCCTGAGGATTTGCAGATAACTCCACAGGATGAACTTTTCTTGCAAAAGGCTGTGAAGCTGGTGGAGAAAAACATGGCTGATTCAAGTTACAATGTAGATAAATTGAGTGACGATCTGGCCATCAATCGCAGTCATTTCTATCGAAAACTTCATGAGCTGACAGACCAGTCGCCTACGTTGTTCATCCGGACCATTCGTCTCCGAAGGGCTGCTCAGCTGTTGAAAGAGAGTGGGTTGTCGGTGAGCGAAGTAGCTTATCGGTGTGGATTCAACAGTTTGTCTTCTTTTCGCAAGTATTTTAAGGATTTGTATGGAGAGATTCCGAGTGACTATAAAAAGAATGTAAATTGATTTTATTGATTCGTAAATATCATAGATGGTTAATTTGTAAATATCATAGATATATGAGACAGAATAAATGGAAATTTCTGATGTTTTTCATTCTGCTGTTATTGGATAGCAACCTGCTGCTTGCCGGTGGAGTAACCCCGTCGGGCAAGAACCAGCAGAAGCAGAAAGTGGTAAAAAACAAGAAAGAGCAGGTAGATGGGGGCATTTTCCAGGCTCCCCTATATGGTAAGACAATCAATGTGATAGGTGATAGTTATGTAAAGAATCACCGTCGGCCTTACGAGGAAGCCTGGCATTATCTTGTTGCCGGGAAGTATAAGATGAACTATCGTAATTATGGTAGAAATGGCCGATGTCTGGTTTTCGACAGAACTTCAGAGAAATGGGGCAAGCCGATGTTGGAATATTACAGAGAGATGAATGATACGGCAGACTATGTATTGGTGATAGGAGGGCATAATGATGCCGATTTTATTGCTCGCGGCAAGGGTACACTCTTGCAGTTTGAGGTTGGTTTGGATAGTCTTTGCCGTGGATTGATAGCCAAGTATCCTTCGGCAAAGTTGGCATTCGTTACTCCATGGCGTGTACCAGGTCAAGCCTTCGAAGCGGTAACTTCTGTCATCAAGAAGGTATGCGGCAATTATTCTATTCCTGTATTTGATGCTTCCAGCAGTTCTGGCATTTATGTCTGGGATGAGACGTTTCGCAAGCTTTATTTTCAGGGTCCGAATGATATGGCACACCTGAATGCCAAAGGACATCAGTTGTTCTTTCGCAAGGGAGAAACATTCCTGTTGGGATTGTAAATAACAAACTTGTTTTCCGATACCATGCATGATGTGTTTGTAAGTAAGCATGTTTGCAAACACATCATGCATGCAAATACGTTATGCTGGCAGTGATGCCAGCCGGCTTCTGCGTTTTTAGTAGGGTAGAAATATCTTCAAGGAAGTAAGACTTTGCCATAAAAAAACTTGCCTTTTTTGTTTTTTGAGGAAAATGTGGGAGAAAATGGAAGCTTTATCCCATGATGGCATCCATTTTTATATCCGTTTCCTCCGTTGGAATTTCATCTATCAGCTGGAAAGGAAAGCAGATTCCTATCTTGTATACCTGGGGAATCTTCTGGAGGAATCTGTCGTAATATCCCTTGCCTCTGCCCAGACGGTTGCGTTTTCTGTCGAATGCCATGCCGGGGATGATGGCGAGATCTATCTCGTGGTACCTCTCTTCGGGGAATAGGCTTCCGATGGGTTCCATGATATGGAAGGCTCCTTCCTTCAGGTCGTGCTTTCCTGTATATTCCCTAATCACCATGTTCTCTCCATCTATCACCTCGGGCAGGAGAATCTTCTTGCCTTGTTCTAAAAGCTGGTCGATGTAGACATGGGTGTTTACCTCGTCGGGCAGGGAATAGTACATCAATATCGTTTCTGCTCTTTGCAGATGTTCATTCCCGTTGAGTCGGGATAAAACAGAAAGCGACAGTTCCTCAAGTTGACTTGAGGAATACTGTCGCTTTTCGTTTCTTATGAATTGTCTTAATTCTTTCTTATCCATTATTTCTGCTTTTTTGCAATGGGCTTTTTAGCCTTTGGCTTGGCTGCAGGCACTGGCTTTTTGGGGAATGCCTCGTGCTTCTCGAACACTTCCAGGGTCTTCATGATCACAGGGTCGTCCTGGTTGATGTATTGGGTCCATGCCTGTTCATCCAGCATGTTGTAGATGATTCGGCTGTTGAGGACTCTATCCAGAAGCTTGTGCGACTTTCTGATGAGCAGGTTTCTGCGCTTCAAGCCGCGCTTGTCGGCATAGTTGGCAAATTGCTCAACCATGTTCTGACTTTCAAGATAGTCGGCAAGCTGCATCATTTCCTTGAAGTTGTTCAACTTCGGACGGTTGTCGTCGGTATAGGTGAACGCAAACTGAAGGATGAGTCCGCTCATGCTAGCCTCCTTGAAGTAGGAAGTCATGCCGAGTGTATCCTCTGGTACGAAGATGTCAGGAGTGATACCACCGCCACCATAAACCACACGACCGATGCTTGTATGGTAAGCCGGACCAGTATGCTTGATGCTATCCTGCGAGAAGAACTCGCCGTGCTGATAGCGGGTGAGGAGATCTTGCTCGTAATCCTTGTCATCACCCAGGGTGTATGGCTTCTGGATGCATCTGCCCGATGGAGTATAGTAGCGGGCGATGGTGAGACGGATGAGGCTGTGGTCAGGGAACTCAATCTGCTGCTGAACCAGACCCTTACCGAACGATCGGCGGCCGATGATGGTAGCACGGTCGTTGTCCTGCATGGCACCGGCGAAGATTTCAGCAGAAGATGCAGAACCCTCGTTGATGAGAACCACCAGTGGTATTTTCTGATAAGCACCCTTGCCGTCGCTCGGATATTCCTGGCGAGGCGACTTTCTGCCTTCGGTATAGAGAATCAGCTTCTTGGCTGGCAGGAACTCGTTTGCCATGTTGACAGCGGCAGTAAGATAACCGCCTGAGTTGTCGCGCAGGTCGATACAGAGATTGGAGAATCCCTGCTGCGAGAGCTTTGCCAGGGCGATGAGCATCTCAGGATAGGTGTTCTCGCCGAAGTTCTTGATGCGGATATAGCCCGTCTTGTCATCGAGCATATAGGCAGCTGTTACACTCTTGGTAGGAATTTCGCCACGGGTCACGGTGAAGGTCTGCACCTTCTTGCTTCCATAGCGAACCACGCCAATCTTCACTTTCGTATCCTTCGGACCCTTCAGTCGGTGCATGGCTTCCTGGTTGGTAACAATCTTGCCCACGAATGGCTTGCCATCCACGGCCACAATCTTGTCGCCAGCCAGAAGTCCTGCTTTCTCGGCAGGTCCGTTCTGGATTACATTCTGCACATGGATGGTGTCTTGGCGGATAACGAACTCGATGCCCACTCCCGAGAAGGAGCCTTTGAGGTCGTCGTTAGCCTGAGCCGCATCCTTTGCACTGATATAGACGGAATGAGGGTCCAGCTCAGCAAGAATCTGAGGTATCGCCTTATCCACCAAGGAATCAATGTTCACGGCATCCACATACTGGTCGTCGATGAGGTGGAGCAGGTTGTTGAGTCGGTTGCTGCCACTATTGATGACGTTAAGTCGGTTGCCGGCGAAATGATTCGAAAAGAATGTACCGATGATGATGCCAATCACTACGCAGAGCGCCATGATGAAGGGCATGAATCGGTTGCTCTTATTCTTATTCATGTTCATAACTTACTAACTTTTAATATACTAACGTTTCTTTCTCTCTTATTTTTCGGAAGATGAATCCGACTTATCGGAGGAGTCTCCCATTTCATCCGGGTTCATGTATTCCACTTTTACTCCTGCTCTTTTGAGCAGGTCTATGCCGTCTGTGAGTCGGTACTTTTCGGCATAGACCACTCGCTTGATGCCCGACTGGATAATCAGCTTGGAGCATTCAATGCAAGGAGAGGCTGTGACATAGAGCGTACTTCCCTGACTGTTGTTGCTGCTGCGGGCCAGTTTGGTGATGGCATTGGCCTCGGCATGGAGAACGTATGGCTTGGTTACGTTGTTGTCCTCGCATACATTCTCGAATCCGCTGGGTGTACCATTATAGCCATCGCTGATAATCATCTTGTCTTTCACTACCAGTGCTCCCACCTGTCGGCGCTTGCAGTAGCTGTTTTCTGCCCAGATGCGTGCCATGCGGAGGTATCGCAGGTCAAGCTTCTGCTGTTTGGAAAGTTCGTTTGCCATCACTTTTTATAATTTACAATTAATAATTTATAATTTACAATTGATAGTTTATAATTAACTCTTCTTGATTTCGTTGCGTTCGAGCAGGGCGTCGATGGTTGGCTCCTGTCCGCGGAATCGCTTGTAGAGTGTCATCGGATGCTCGGTTCCACCCTTCGAGAGGATGTTGTCGCGGAAACTCTGGGCGGTTGCCTGGTCAAAGATACCATTCTTCTTGAATACGCTGAAGGCATCGGCATCGAGCACCTCTGCCCACTTGTAGCTGTAGTAGCCAGCTGCATATCCTCCTGCCATGATGTGGGAGAACTGTACGGTCATACAGGTATCCTGCTTCTGTGGCAGAACCATCGCCTTCTCCCATGCCTTCTTCTCGAATGGGATGATATCGGCGGTGAATTCATCTTTCTTGGTGTAGTATGCCATGTCGAGCAATCCGAAACTTACCTGGCGAAGGCAGGCATAGGCTGCCATGAAGTTGCGGCTCTTCACGATGCGCTCGATGAGCTCGTCAGGCAATGGCTCGCCTGTCTCGTGATGGAAGGCGAAGGTGCGGAGGAAGTCTTTCTCTATCGCATAGTTCTCCATAAACTGGGATGGCAATTCTACGAAATCCCACCATACGTTGGTGCCGGAGAGACTCTCGAAACGGGTGTTGGCAAACATGCCGTGAAGGCTATGGCCAAACTCATGGAGGAAGGTCTCCACCTCGCCCAAGGTGAGGAGGGCTGGCTTCTCGGCTGTTGGCTTGGTGAAGTTCATCACCACGCTTACGTGTGGACGAACGTTAACGCCCTTATGGTCAATCCATTGTCCCTGGAATTCTGTCATCCAGGCTCCTCCCTGCTTGCCCTTGCGAGGGAAGAAGTCGGCGTAGAATACGGCGAGATAGCTGCCGTCTTTGTCGAATACCTCGTATGCCTTTACGTCTGGATGATATACCGGAATATCCTTGTTCTCCTTGAAGGTGATGCCGTAGAGCTTGTTGGCAAGACCGAACACGCCGTCTATCACCTTGTCGAGCTGAAAGTATGGACGGAGCATCTCTGCATCCAGGTTATACTTCTCCATCTGCAACTTGTGAGAATAGTATCCGAAATCCCATGGCTCCATCTCGAAGTCATCGCCTTCCAGTTTTTTGGCAAGAGCCTTCACCTCTTCGGTCTCCTCAATGGCGGTTGGCTTGTAGGCATCGATGAGGTCGTTCAGGAGTTTATACACATTCTCCGTGTTGCTTGCCATGCGATGGCGGAGCACATAGTCGGCATAGGTCTCGAAGCCCAGCAGCTGAGCCAGTTCACGGCGCAGATTCACCAGCTTCTTGCAGATTTTCAGGTTGTTCTGCTCGTTGTCGTGGATGCAGACGGTGTTGCGTGCCATGTACATCTGCTTGCGCAGTTCGCGCTGGGTAGAGTAGGTCATGAAAGGAGAATAGCTAGGATAGTCGAGTGTGAAAATCCAGCCTTCCTCATTCTTTTCCTTGGCAGTATGTTCAGCGGCAGCGATGGCTGTTTCTGGCAGACCTTCGAGCTGTGCCTTGTCTGTGATGTGAAGGGTGAACGCCTTGTTCTCCTTCAGCAGGTTCTGCGAGAACTGGAGGGTGAGCATGCTTGCATCCTCGGTGAGCTTGCGCAGTTTTTCCTTGCCTTCCTCGTCGAGGAGGGCACCGCTGCGTACGAATCCGTCGTAGCTGGTTTCGAGCAGCATCTTCTCTTCTGCATTCAGTTCACGGTTAGGATGGTCGTGAACAAACTTGATGCGCTCGAAGAGCTTCTTGTTCAATGTGATGTCGTTGGCATGCTTGGTGAGGATAGGGCTCATCTTCTGTGCCAGTTCCTCCATCTCGTCGCAGGTCTCGGCACTCATCATGCAAGAGAATACGTTAGACACTCTGCTCAAGAGGTCGTAATAGTGTTCGCCCTTTTCTGTATCAACACGGGCGATGGTGTTTTCGAACGTTGGCTCTGCCGGGTCGTTTACAATCTTGTCGGTTGCCTCGTCGTCGCGGCGGATACCTTCCATGAAAGCCTCCTCATAGTCGCCGAGCTGAATGCGGTCGAATGGGGCTGTATTGTGTGGGGTGCCGTATGGCAGGAAGAAAGGATTCTCTCTCTTCTCAATTTCTTTCTCGTTTATGGTTGTATCTTGCATTTTATTACTTTAATCTTGTTACTTGTTACTTTGAACTTTGAGCGATGAGATTTTCCAATGATGGGATGACGATGATGCCTCTGTAGAGTTGGATGAGTCCCTTTTCTTCCATCTCGTTGAGCACATTCGATATATAGATTCGCTTCACGTTCATCTCTTCGGCGAGTCTGGTCATCTTGATACGGAAGGTCTTTTCGCCGGCTGGTCGGAGACAGTGGCTTTCGAAGAAGCGGATGATGCGTTCTTCCAATGTCTTGGGAGGTACTCTGAAGAGTCGACGCTCGCTCTTTTGTGTCTGCGTGGTGAGGATGTTGAGCTGGTTGATGCGGAATATCTCGTAGTTATCGGATAGCTTCATCAATTCCTTTCTGCTGAAACTCATGATGTTGCAGTCGTCACCGGCAATATAGGTATGTGTATAGTGCTGGTTGAATCCGAAGAAACGTTCCACCTGAAGCACCTCGGGTGCCTTGATGGTCTCCTCTATCAGATAACCGTGGTCGTCAGCCTCTGTAATGACTTTGATTTCACCCTTAATCAGGAAAATTATGTGCAGACAGGGTTCGCCTTCCTGGGCGATGACATGACCTTTTTTCAACTTTTGAAAGTAGAACTTGGTCGTGCCTGCAATCTCAAGAAGGTCGCAACGAGTCATTCCCAGGAATAGGGGAAGTCCCAAAAGACTGTCGTATAATCTCTTTTCCGGCATATTCTTATTTTGAATTATGAGGTTCTAATATTTTCTTCAGGGATGGCGAATACCAGATTCTGTTATTGCCTTTGTGGTCTGCATAAATCAGATAAGCGCAGATTTCCGGATGTTTCTCCAGCACCTTCTTCGCCCCGTCCAATCCCATTACCATGAAAGAAGTGGCATAGGCATCGGCTGTGGCACAGTCTTTGGCAAGAACTGTGGCCGACAGGATGTTGTGCTGCACAGGATAACCCGTCTTCGGATCGATGGTGTGCGCATATTTCTTGCCGTTCTTATAGTAGAAGTTGCGATAGTTGCCGCTGGTAGCCATGACGATGTCGCTCACGTTAACCACTTCCTGCAATTCCTGGTTGGTATTGAGCGAGTCGTCGGTTGGCTTGTTGATGCCGATGCGCCAAGGCACCTGCTTCTCGCTGTTGCCGCTCACTACGATTTCGCCACCAATCTCCACCATGAAGTTCTGGATGCCTTTCTTCTTCAGAAATTTTGCCACCATGTCGGTGCCGTAACCTTTGGCAATGGCAGAGCAGTCGAGCATGGTCTTAGGATTCTCCTTGCTCACGAAGCCGTCTTTCAGGGCAACCTTGTGGAAGCCTACGATGGCACGAAGACTGTCGATGGTCTGCTTGGTGGGTGGATTGCCTGTCTTGAATCCGAATCCCCAGGCGTTGACCATCGGGGCAACGGTGATGTCGAAGGCTCCGTTGGTCTCGCCTGAAATCTTTTCGGCAAGCTGGAACACTTCCGTGAACATCTCGTCAACCTTCACCTTTTCGTTGCGGTTGACGCGTGAGATGATAGAGGTTTTGTTGAAGGGTGAAAGAGAGTTATCCACCTTCTGCAACTCAGCCTCAATCTCCTTCTGATAATCCGTGTCGCTCTGGTACGTGATGTGATAGATGGTGCCGAACACCATGCCCTCATCCTTTTGATAAGGGGTGTTGTGCTGCTGGCGTATCACGTAGATGCTGCCCAATATCAGAATCAGCAGAAAGGGTACCTGCCATATCAGTTTCTTATTTTTCATTTCTTTCTTACTCTATATAAAAGGTGACTTATATGATAAGGTGACTTATATATAATAAGGTGACTTATATATAATAAGGTGACTTATATCTCCAGGGTAACGTTGAAGGTGCCGCCGAGTCGGGTTCCTCCCTGTTTGCCGAAGCCTGGCACATAGTAACTGTTGCCGATGTTGCCCTTCTTCTGGGTCAGCTTGCGCTTGTAGCGGAAACTCCACCCCATACGGACAGGTCCCCATATCTTGGCATCCACTCCGAACACGCCTTCCAGCCATTGGAAGTTGGCTGATACATCTTCTGCACCATAAGAAGCTTCGCCGCCCCAGACGGGATCACTTACCGGTGGAGCACTCACATCATATTTAAACGATGTGAAGCCATATCGGAATCCTCCGAAGAGACGGTAGTCATCGTGCTTGTTCTTGAGCAGGTTCCAGTCCACACCGATACGGAAGTATGGTGCACTGGTCTTGTAATTAATCCTGGTACTTTCGTCGCTGGCATCTGCCTTGCCGTAACCCAGCTCGAAGATAGGGTAGTACTTATCCTTCAGGTTGACGCGCAGCGATGCCTCATACTGACCGTAGTCGCTCACCATCAACTGCACCGGACCGATGATATCTACGCCTACTGTCATGCCGCGAAACAGAGGGATGGTATCTTCGGTTACAGCATCCATCTTCTTCTGCTGATTCTGGGCATGGGCAGTAACCCCATCCATCAGCAGCAGGAATATCACTGCCGCGAGAACCTTAGTGGCGGTTGCCGAAATAGATATAGAAATGCGCTTTGGATGCATCATAATTTACCTCTTTTTTGTTGATGACTATCGAGTCGATGAAATTGCGCGTGGTCTGCACACCGGTGATGGTGTGGAAGAACGACGGACTGCAATCCACCGATTCGAAATGCGAAAAGTTCTCCTTCTTCACGGTCACGGTATCTTTCCATACCTTGTGGTCGCGGTTTCTGATTTCGAAGTAGAACACGTCCTCGGGCTGCTGGTAGCTCATGGGCAGGATGAAACTGTCTACGTTCACATCCCTGTTGATGAGCACGCTGTCCTGGCCTTCGGTCTTGGTGGTTGAGATGGTCATGGTGTCGGCGAGTGTGGTGACGTTGCCCATCAGCTTATATTTCGTATAAGTGGTGTTGTTGAGCGGGCAGTCGATGGATGAGCATCCAGCCACAATCATCATCGCCATCATGACGAGAACCATTGGTATTATTTTCCGCATCTTATTTCCTTTTCTATTTGATAATCGTTACGGTTTGGATTCTGGCGGCTGATGAGGTCGCCCAGGAATCCCGCCAGGAAGAACTGACTGCCCAGTACCATTGCGATGAGGGCGATGAAGAAGTAAGGCGAGTCGGTGATGAGATGACCGTATATGCCGTTGTGCAGGTCGATGATCTTGTCGATGCCGAGTCCGATGAGCGAGAGGAAGGCGATGAAGAACACCACGCTGCCCAGGAATCCGAATACGTGCATTGGTTTCTTGCCGAAGTTGCTGAGGAACCAGAGGGTCATCAGGTCGAGATAGCCGTTAACGAAGCGGTTCCAGCCCATGAACTTGGAGGTGCCGAACTTGCGTGCCTGGTGGTGTACCGGTTTTTCGCCAATTTTGGCGAATCCTGCGTTCTTGGCAAGATATGGAATGTAGCGGTGCATCTCGCCATATACCTCGATGTTCTTCACCACGTCGCGGCGATAGGCCTTCAGTCCGCAGTTGAAGTCGTGCAGGTTGTGGATGCCGCTCACCTTGCGTGCCGTGGCATTGAAGAGCTTGGTAGGGATGGTCTTGCTCAGCGGGTCACCCTGCTTGCGGTTCTGTTTGTAGCCGGAAACCAGGTCGTAACCTTCCTTGGTAATCATCTGGTAGAGTCCCGGAATTTCATCCGGTGAATCCTGCAGGTCGGCATCCATGGTGATGACCACGTCACCCTGTGCCTCCTTGAATCCGCAGTAGAGTGCCGGGCTCTTGCCGTAGTTTCTGCGGAACTTGATGCCCTTCACCTGCTCGTTCTTCTCGGCAAGTTCTTCTATAACGTCCCATGAACGGTCGGTAGAACCGTCGTTCACGAAGATAACCTCGTATGTGAAATCGTTGGCGTTCATCACTCGCTTGATCCAGGCGAAGAGTTCTGGCAACGATTCTTCCTCGTTGAAAAGAGGAACGATAACTGAAATATCCATTTTCTTATATTGATGTTATTGATATTTTCTTATTGATGTTAATGTGATTGCTGTTTTGCTGTCTTCAGCTTCTTTGCCATGATACCTGCGATGATAGGGCTCAGTATGGCTCCTGTCACCAGGTCGGTAATCATGAACATGGATGCCCACGCAATTGGCTTCATCATCGAGATGGCATCGAGGAGCATCTTTGATTCCTCAGCCGTCAGCTGGTAGACCTGAGCCAATGTCTGATAGTTTTCCTGGAGCTGGCTCATGAACATGCCGGTGTCCATGAAGCGGAACCACAGGTATTGCGTGATGGTGAGCAAGAGGGTGGCATAGAAGAAAGTCTGGATGCAATAGTACAGTCCATGGCGGAAGGAGATGTGCCCGCCTCTCACCTGGTCGCGGAAAATCCTCAGTCGCTTGGCCACTATGAAAGGGGTGGCAACGATGAGCAGGTTGGAAAGCAAGCCCAGGATGTGGTATTTCGGATCTACCGCCAGCATGGTGCAAACGAAACTGATGACCCATACGGTGCCGAGGATGGTGCCGTCTTGACGGGCGAAAGCTTTGGTCTGCTTGATCTTGCCAGTGTCGATGACGTAGAACTTCGTCGTCTGCTCCTGTCCGTTCATCTTCTTTTCTTCTTGGTTCTCTTTATTGTCTGTATTCATATTTTTATTTGTATTTTCTACTAATCTAATATTCAATTTGCAAAAATACAACTTTTTTATTATATAAGGTGTAAAGGGGGAGAATATTTATATATAATTAAAGATAGAACGCCCTGAATTTCAGAAAAATTTTTGTTTGTTATGCCTTGGAGTGGGATTCTGCCCCTTGCAGGAAGATTCAACGCCTTGCTGTAACGAGGATGTGAAGGGATGAAAAACAAAAAAGGAACCTTCTGAAAGAAGATTCCTTTTTGAGCCTCTTGTCGGATTCGAACCAACGACCCCGAGATTACAAATCACGTGCTCTGGCCAACTGAGCTAAAGAGGCGGGTGGACAAGCGATTCATATCGCACCGCTACAACCAAGTACCCTTGCTATGTTCCCATCCTGGGGGATTCCGAGGGAGCTGGTCGTATGAGACTTGTCCGTCTCATATACTTGAAAGCGGTTATTGCTTTTAAGCGAGTGCAAAAGTACTGCTTTTTTCTGAACCCACCAAAACTTTTGCCTAAAAAGTTTTGGTCGTTAACGTTTATTTAGGAAAAAGGAGGAGCTTTTTGCCTCCTTTTTCCTATTTCACCTTATTATATAAAAAGAAAGAAGCAAATGAATTCTTCACTCTTTACTTTTCGTTCTTCACTTAAAAGTCCACAACTGTGATTCCGGCACCGCCAAACTGCACATGTTCATCGGCATAATGCGTAACATTTGGAACGCTGCTCAGATACTGGCGGATGAGCTGGCGAAGGATACCATTGCCCTTGCCATGCAGAATTCTTACTCGTGGCATACCCACCAGGATGGCATCATCAATGAAATACTGCACGGCATTCAGAGCCTCATCACCACGCATGCCTCTCACGTCCAGATCCTGATGGAAGTTGGTCTTGTGGGCATCGATGGTCTTTCTTGTTTCCTTGCTGATGCCGTAAGAAGCCAGGTTCTCCTTGCGCTCCTCGGTCTTATCCACATTCTCCACGGTGGCAGCAGCGTGCTCCAGTCGGTTGAGTCGCATCTTGGTTCTCATGCCTCCGAAAACGGCAGTGGCTGTATCGCCACTGATGCTCTCCACCTTTCCGATGGTAGTCAAGCCCTTGATGCGCACGGTATCGCCCACCTGAATCTCGCGCTTGCTGTCGGCCTGCACCTTGTTCTGGGCATTGCGCAGGACAGCCGCAGCCTTCTCCTGGTTCTCCTTCTTCTCAGCCTGTCGCTTGGCATGGCGCTCCTTGCGCTGCTGAATCTGGGCTATCTTCCTAGCTATCTTGTCATCCGATTCCTTGGTGTCAATCTCCTGAACCTCCTGCTTGAAGGCATCAAGTTCCTGGCGGATGCGGCGGGTTTCCTCCTTCTCCGCCTGACTCTCTCGAATCTCTCGGATGGCATTCTCTATCTTCTTGTTGCTCTCCTTTAAGAGTTCGGCAGCCTCCTCCTTCGCCTTCTTGAGGATAGCCTTTCGGCTTCGCTCGATGTCCTCGATGTCGCTCTCATACTTGGAGATGGTTTTTTCCATATCCTTCTCGCGCTGATGGATATTCTGGCGCTTGTTCTCCCAGTATCGCTTGTCGCGGACGATGTCTTGCAGATACTTGTCACTCTGGATGTATTCTGAACCCACGATATCCGAAGCCTCCTTGATTACCTCTTCCGGCAAACCGATCTTTCTTGCGATTTCGATGGCGAAGGAAGATCCTGGTCTGCCGATGGCAAGCTGGAAGAGTGCCTTCATCTCGTGGCGGTCGTAAAGCATCGCACCGTTTACCACGCCCTCGTGACTATCTGCAAAATGCTTCAGGTTCTGATAGTGGGTGGTGATGACGCCGTAAGCCTGCTGCTTGCAGAACTTGTCGAGCACTGCCTCGGCGATGGCGCCACCGATGCCCGGTTCGGTACCGGTACCAAACTCATCTATCAATATGATGGTGTCGCCATTGGCTGCCTTCATCATGTTTTTCATGTTCAGAAGATGGGAAGAGTAGGTACTCAGGTCGTTCTCCAGACTCTGCTCGTCGCCGATGTCAATCATGATGTTCTGGAAGACACCCGTCTTCGAACGCTCGCTCACCGGGATGCTCAGTCCGCATTGCAGCATATACTGAAGCAAACCTACTGTCTTGAGACACACCGACTTACCTCCGGCGTTAGGACCCGAGATAATGAGGATGCGCTTGTCTTGCGTCAGGGTGATGTCGAGTGGCACCACCTTTTCGTTTTTCTTCTGCAGTGACAACTGGAGCAATGGGTGGATGGCACGGATCCAGTCTACGTGTGGATGGTCGGCCACTTCCGGCTCTATCGCCTTGAACACATCGGCTATTTTCTGCTTCGCCTGAATCAGGTCGATGATGGCGAGGAAGCGGTAGCTCTCCAGAATTTCCTTGGAGAATGGGCGCACCTTGTTGGTGAAATCGGTGAGGATGCGGATAATCTCCTTTCTTTCCTCGCCTTCCAGCTCGCGCACCCGGTTGTTGGCTTCCACCACCTCGGTTGGCTCTATGAACACGGTCTTACCGGTGGCACTCTCGTCGTGAACGATACCCTTGATTCTTCGCTTCAGGGTAGGGATTACCGGGATAACCAGTCGGCCGTCGCGCAGGGTAGGGGTTACGTCTTTCTCCACCACGCCCTCGCTCTGGGCAGCTCGCAATATACTGTATAGGGTGCGTGAAATGCTTCCTTCGGTCTTCGCCAGTTCTCTGCGGATCTGGAGGAGTTCGGGGGTAGCATTGTCGCGTATCTTACCGAATTTGTCGAGAATCTGGTCGATGCGATGAATCAGTTGCGGGAAGGTCATCACGTCTTTCGAAAGACGGTGGAGGGCAGGGTAGGGATATTTCTTTTCTCTACGCCATCCATCTTCCTGTTCGGCGTGAGCATCGTCTTCATCGCTGTGGTTCAGAATCTTCACCATGCCGGCGATGGTGGCGAGCGAACGTCTCAGGTCAAACAGTTCGTCCTCTTCCAGGTGGGTATTCTCCACACGTATACGGAGGATGCTCTCTCTTACGTCATAGAAATATTGCAGGGGGAAGTCTTCCACTTCCTCCATCAGTCGTCGGAACTCACGCACCTGCATGAGCCACTCGTTCACCTGTTCTGCGTCGCTGCTGAAAGCCATCTTGTCCACCTGTTCCTTGCCGAGTGGCGATAGGCATCTTTCGCGCAGCATTTTTCGGATTTCGTTGAATCCTATCTTGTTTTCAAAATTATCTGGATAAATCATGGGTGCAAAATTACAACTATTTTGGCTAACTACCAAATATTTGAGCCTTTAAGTGTATTTTTTCGCGTAGCATGCGATAGGCATTTTCTTACGTTGGTAAGATATTCTGCCCAGTCGGCATCCTGTCGGCGGTTCCAGATGTCGCCCAGGAAGGCTGCGCCGCCGAAGTTCCAGACTCGCAGTTGTGGGATGAATTGCGGAATAACGCCACCTAGGGCAATCACCTTTTCGTTGATGATGCCGTTGTTGCCGGCATCCTCCAAATCCTTGTTTGAAAAGCAATGCTTGTAGCCTTTTTTGGAGATGCTATCGAAGATAGGACTGAGAAAAACGTAGCTGAAAACTGCTTCTTTCTGTGCCTCTGTTACCTCCTCGAAACTGTGGCAGGAGCGGGACAGACTTCCCTGGAAGCCATCTGGTACTTGATGGTTTCGGCGATTCAGATGGATGCCGTGGAGATGATATTTCTTGCAGAGTGAAAAGTGGTCGTGAACCACGATTCTCGGATGCCATTTCGGGTTGATTTCCTGTAACAGTCGCTCGCAGTCTTCGATGCGGGAATCTGGCTTGCGCAGATGCAGCAAGTCGAGTCCTGCCTCGAAGAGCTGGTTGATATAGTTTGCCTCATTCTCTATGAAATCGGGCATGGTAATAACAATCCACTTCATGATTATTTAAAGAATAGGGCTTTCGGTTCGTAGAAATGGTTCACAGGTCCATGTCCTTCTCCAATCTTTACGTCTTTTCCGGCAAGGATGGCGCCCGAAAGATAGGTCTTCGCCATTGCAATAGCGGTATTCATATCCATTTCTCTGGTCAGATAAGAGGTGATGGCAGAGGATAGGGTGCAGCCGGTGCCGTGGGTGTTTCGGGTATCAATGTTTATGCCGCGATAGCTGGTAATGAGTTTTCCATCTTCGAAGAGATAGTCAATCTTCTCGTTTCCTTCGAAGTGTCCGCCCTTGATGAGCACGTATTTGCATCCCAGCTTACTGATGGCTGAGGCTGCGCTCTTGATATCTTCCACATTCTGAATCTTGGTGCCGGCAAGAATCTCTGCTTCCGGAATGTTGGGGGTGAGCAGGGTGGCAAGCGGCAGCAGGTTGTGGATGAAGACATCGAGGGCATCCTCCTGCATTAGTCGGCATCCGCTGGTAGATACCATCACGGGGTCGATAACGAGATGCAGGAACTGGTCTTCGTATTTCTTGAGGGTTTCGGTGATGGCACGGATGGTATCGCAGTCGTTCACCATTCCTATCTTGATGGCATCGGGATGTATGTCATCCATCACTGCTTCAATCTGTCCCTTCACAATTTCCGGCTCTACATTCTGTATGCCATATACTCCCTTGGTGTTCTGTACGGTGATGGCTGTGATGGCCGAACTGGCATAAACGCCCAAGGCCGACATCGTCTTGATGTCTGCCTGGATGCCGGCTCCTCCGCAACTGTCGGATCCGGCAATAGTCAATGCTGTATAGTATTTCATATCTTCTTTATCTTTATCCTTTTTATCCTTGATTTACTTATTTATCCTTGATTTACTTATTTATCCTTGATTATTCTTCTAATCCTTGATTCATCTAAAATCTGTTGGCAAAGATACGTTGTTTTTTTGTAAACTCCAAATAATTGGGTGCCGAGTAGTTGCAATTGGGTAAAAATCCCGTTTTTTATGAGGTTTCCGTAACTTTTTTGATTGTTTTTCACTCTTATTTTAAAATTTTATTGTACTTTTGCAGGAGTATTTTTAAGAAAGGCTGGTATAATTCTAAGATAAGATGCATATAGATTCATTATTTCTACTGCAGTTTGCATGTTTCATATTCATGCTCCTCAATGCCGCCATCGTGGCAGTCTCTCATCTGCATGTAAAATGGGAGAGCGAGCGTTATGAGCGTTCACGCTGGATGATTGTTGGCGCCATGATAGGACTGGCGATACAATATATGATGCAGATGGTTTTTGGTTTCCGTGCTGCAGACGATGGCCTGGGGGCGGTCATCAACATCCTCGTCTATACCCCCTGTTTCTCGCTCATCTCGATGGGTATCTATAACTTAGAGGCTCCCCGTATCAGTTGCCGGAAGATGAACCGGGTATGCGGTGGCATTTATGCTGTTATCCTCCTGGTCTTTTGCGTGAGTATCTATCTCCATCAAAGTCTGTTTATCCGAGAAGGACTCTATCTGATGCTCGCCCTGTTTGGTGGAAGTGTAGTCTATTGCATATCCATGATAATCAGAGAGATACTAAGACGTAGGAAAATGCTGGAAACAATGACTGCAACGGATATGTTGCCCTACGTGAGATTTTCGCATGCCAGTGTTCTCATTCTTTTGCTTGCATTTCTCATCATGCCGGTTGCTATCCTGTCTACCTCTTTATTATTTATAGTAGGTCCTCTGGCATTGCTAGCCGTACTGTTCTTCAATCTTACGTTCGTAGCCCTCGGCTGCAGCTACATTCCTACGGACGAACTTCTGGATACGGAAGCTGAAAGCTGCGGGGTGGTGGAAATGGAAGAAATGAATTATGGGGGAACTGAAGAGCGCAGAATTCTGATACAGAACAAGCTTGATGAATGGTGTGCGCATTTGGGATATAAGGACTGTACGGTGAATATACTGACTCTCAGCCGTGAACTTGGTATTTCCAGGTATGATTTGTCTTTCTACTTTGAGCACTGTCTGAAGTCTACTTTCAGAACATGGCTCAGTGAGATACGTTTCGATGCGGCAAAAAAGATGATGCAGGAAAGGCCAGGCTATAGCAATGACATCATTTCCCTGGAATGCGGCTTCTCTTCACGCACCTATCTGTACCGTATTTTTAAGGCAAAGGAAGGTTGTACTCCTACTGAATGGAGAGCAGAACAGGCAGCCACGGAAAAGTCATAGTGGTATTGCCCAATTCTTGTAACTTATTTTGGGCACTCGTTGCCCGCGCAATGGGCACTAAGTGCCCAAAGTCTGGTCTGCTGATGCCCAGGCTTTGTTCTCTCGATGCCCAGGCTTTGGTCTTTGAGTGCTCAGACTTTGTTCACAGAGTGCTCAGGCTTTGTTCATTGGGTATTTATTGTTATTTAGACTTTTCCTGATGCATTTAATATGTGTTTATGGCATATTCTGATGCATTTATGAGACTTTTGTGATACTTCCATGATACATTTTCCTTATTTTTAAGAGAAGTCTCATTGATGGTAATATTTTGTATATCAGTATTATATAGCGGTTTTATTGACCAAAAATGAGACTTTGAGACTTTTTTCTCAAAAAATAAAGTTACGTGTATAGAACTATCGTGCGTGATGTTTAGACTTTCGATAAGGAAATAGTTATTGCTTTCTTCTCAATTCTTCTATCAAGTCGTTAACGATATAGGTATCACTCATCAGATGCAATCCAAGTTCTTTATCATGTAGCATACGGCAGACATCTGAGTCGTAGAATATCTGCAAGGCCCTGTCCGTAGATATTTGCAACGTATCTGCCAGCTGTGCTATGATACGAGCTATTTTGTTCCATAATAAAAAGTCTAACATAACTATATCCTTTCGTATGATTTGAATTTCAGACATTTATCTACTATCTCCTGGTTCAATATGCAAATCTGGTAGTTGGGCTTGTGATAAACCAACTGTCTAAGAGTATGCTCTACATCTGCATAACCATTAATATAGGCTTCAACAGCATCAATAACACGGTCGTCAGCTACGCCACCTTCTATAATATCATAATCATACCAAGGTTTCTTTCCTTTTCTGCTGGCAACAATGAAGTCAAGCCATTCCTTATCGTAGGCATCAAAGCGTTTTGTCTTGTAGCTTTGAGATATAGAGAAATCATAGGTGTTGACTATTGCTTGTTCAGCTCGTCTTATGGTTTTGATACGGACTGCCCATTTGGATGCTTGTTCAAACAAAGGCGTGAGATAGAAGCCTGGACCGAAATCCAAGTCTCTTCTGCCAATGCTAACTAAAGGATGCTCAACAATAACATTTGATCCGTGGTATAATGTTTGCTTTTCCATTATTCTTCTCTTTCCCAATTTTTAAGAGCCTCAACCACGTCATTTGCTACGGCTTCACGGCTCTCTGTATGCAGCGTGTCATAGCAATCTTGGATGAGGCTTTTAATTAGTCCCACCTTATCCAATCGTCTTCTCATTTCCGATGGCGATATGCCCATTTTCTGTGCCGAAGCCTCGATAGCCAGCACCGTAAAGGCTAGGCGATTGAACTCCGGGATTTTTTTTAATAACAGTTCTCTATCCTCCATATATATATTATAAATGTAGGGTTCAACAAAATTTAATGCAAATATATAGCTTTTTTCTGATACATTGCCCTTCATTCATGTTAAATAAAAGAAAATAGCATAATTTAGTCAAATTACTTGGCTAAATATTCTTGATTTTCACATTAATTTTGTACTTTTGTGATGCTGATTGGAGGCTCTGTGTATAAGCGGAGAAGAGCCAGTTAGTCAAGAAGGCGAATCTAAGTAATTCAATATCGCTCTAAATTGTCTGGAACGCAATAAAGAATGGTACAATGAATAGAGACTGGTATCAGATTCGAGACTCCATCCCTTTTTGTTTCTATATACTAATTGCCGTGAGTTGTTGGAGTATTTCGGCAAAGATTGTTTAAAGTTGATATGAAATATCCATGATTGAAAAAACAAAGTGAATGTAAATCGGAAGTAAAATGTCGTATCGATGCCCGCTTGAAGGTAATCGATTTCGAACTTTAATATTTCTTTAGTCAAACGTATATAATTTATTAAAATAATGAAACAATTGAAGTATATATTTTGTTTTTTGTTTGTGACAATTGCGTCCAACATTGTTGTTGCACAAGATATGATTGTGACAAATGATGGTACCATCATCAAAGCTAAGGTTACCAAGGTAGGTGCTACTGAAGTGGAGTACAAGAAATGGACCAATCAAGATGGTCCTATTTATACGGTTAAAGTTAGTAATCTTATAGCTATAAATTATCAGAATGGCGATAAGGATACCTTTTCGAATCTTCCATCTAATAGCCAACAAATTGCAACTACTAATACTCAGGCTACGGGCAATGTACAGGTAACGGTAGAAAGTCTGTCTCCTGAAGCACGAGCTGCCAACGAGGCCATCATGGCCAAATTAAATGCACCTGTAGAATTGGTATATCCTGAAAAACATAAAGACGATATCGGTAAGAAAGATGCGGGCGCAGCCTATATAGTATATGGACTAAAGAGTAACTCTGTGATTTCTAATGAAGACATTGAAATCATTGGAAAAATTGGTTGTTTGTCAAAAATAAACAAGAAAGCACCGGCTCAATGGAAAGAAGGAAATACGAATCCAGCTATTAAAATAAGTATCCGAAATAAGAGTGATAAAATATTATTTGTGGATCTTGGTACAACATATATTGGTAGTATGGGTAGTGTAACTTGTTATTATGTCCCATCATCTACATCTAGTTCTCATGGTACTAGTGGTGGAGCAAGTGTAAATCTTGGCTCGGTGGCGGGTGCTATAGGTATTGGTGGTGCTGTTGGCACTTTGGCAAATGGTATTAGTGTTGGTGGTGGCTCGAGTAATTCTACGGTCAGTACCACGTACTCTCAACGTATTATCTCAATCCCTCCCAAAGCAATTATAGACCTCGACCCTCAGTATCTGTTTGGAAACGAAAAGAAAAAAATCTGTGAAGGTGCGTATTTAGATTTGCCATTTTCTAATTATTCTTATATTTATATCCCCTATGTATATTTTAATAAGAAAGCTGGGCGTATGTTGGTTGGTGATCACTATAAATACACGGAGGATAATTCGCCTATTCAATTTAATTTCATCATGTCGTATAGTTACGATGAGTGTTGTGCATCAACTAAAACTTTATCGGCGTATTTTTATATGAGGGATATGTTGGGATGCTATAGGACAAATTGGACTTTTGACCGTGGAGAATTGCCAAGCGATTTTAGAGGACTTAGTAGCTGGGTTTATGTTGATTCATGGAATGTGAAAGAATCTTTTCCTAAGCAATAAACATTCAACGATTTACACGCATAATCATCTTCTTTAGATTTGTGGTGTCGTTTTTGTTACGTGAAAAACATCTCTACAGCACAACTGCTTCATGACGGTTTATTTATATACGGCATGAAGCTGTTGTGCAGCAGGGATGTTTATTGATTGTATCTTGTCAGCGCTTCCTTCACCATTTTGCCCCATGGCTTGATAA
>ERZ1026776.728-NODE-728-length-21295-cov-13.128531_pt1 | contig 21295 bp, 19 predicted proteins | sample MGYA00380125_ERZ1026776 | MGnify/ENA primary metagenome ERZ1026776 (study PRJEB33269, sample SAMEA4719761) | human gut metagenome | biome: human-associated habitat; feature: organic feature; material: feces | place: Cameroon | collected 2013-10 ...
ACCCTTACCATATACTGGCAATGGCTTGCGATGACGGATGTTGTTGATGAACAGATGTTCATAACACTTTTACTTCCACCATTCCATCGCTCTCTCTACAGTAGGAGCCATGTCATAGTACTTGTATTCCGCCAATCTACCACCAAAGATAACATTATCTTCTTTATCAGCCAAAGCCTTATACTTGGCATACAATGAAGAGTTTACTTCATCATTCACTGGATAATATGGTTCCATACCATCCTTCCATTCTGTAGAAAACTCTTTTGAGATAACAGTCTTTGGAGTTTCATATACCTCTTGGCCAAACATCTCAAAATGCTTATGCTCAATAACACGAGTATAAGGAATTTCTCGCTCAGTATAGTTCACTACCGCATTACCTTGATAGTTAGGTTTGTCTATAACCTCTGTCTCAAATCGAACAGTTCGATAGTTGAGCTTGCCAAACTGATAATCATAAAATTCATCTATCTTACCAGTGAAAACAATCTTGTCGGCAATACCTTCCCAATAAGGACGATTCTCAAAGAAATCTACATTCGTTTTGGTCTCGATTCCTTCAAGCAAACCATCAATCAACTTATTATATCCACCCACAGGAATACCCTGGTACTTATCATTGAAGTAGTTGTTATCGAAGATAAGGCGAACAGGCAAGCGCTTGATAATAAAAGCAGGAAGATCAGTACACTTTCTGCCCCACTGCTTCTCAGTATAGCCCTTAATGAGTTTCTCGTAAATATCTTTTCCAATCAACACCTGAGCTTGCTCCTCCAGGTTACGAGGTTCTGTTACGCCATCAGCTTTCATGCGTGCAACAGCTTCAGCCTTCTGCTCATCAATCTTGACTTGCGCTTCCTCTGGTGTAGTCACACCCCACATCTGATAGAAGGTGTTCATGTTAAAAGGCAAATTATAAAGCTTACCCTTATAGTTTGCCACGGGCGAGTTGGTATAGCGGTTGAACTCAACGATAGTGTTCACAAAGTCCCACACCTTTTTGTTAGAGGTATGGAAAATATGTGCACCATACTTATGCACGTTGATACCCTCAATATTCTCACAGTAGATGTTACCTCCTAAATGAGAACGCTTATCGATTACCAAACACTTCTTACCTTGTTTTTTAGCAAGATAAGCAAAAGTTGCTCCAAACAAGCCAGAGCCAACTATCAAATAATCATATTGTTTCATTTTATTCGTATTTTCCATTAATTGCATCATTATAAAATTTCACATATTTCTTAGCCATCGCATCTGTATTATAGATGTTATGAACATCTGCTACAGCCTGGTCGCACAAGTTCTGAGGGAATTGTTTCATCGCTTCTTTAATTCGAGCGGCATAATCTTCTGCTTTGTCACAAACAAAACCATTCACACCATTATTGATGACACTTTTGTTACCCATCACATTGCTTACGAGAATCAGCTTACCCATAAACATATTTTCTATCAAACTCATTGCAATAGCTTCACCAAGTGAACAGAGAATGAAAACATCGGCACCTTTTCCCATAGCCAAAGCCACTTTACGAGGTTTCCAACCAGTCAACTCCAAATTAGGAGCGGTAAGAAGATGATCCAATTCACCTCCTCCAATCCATACAAATCGAGCCTCTGGTACCAACTCTGCAATACGATTAAACAGTTCTGGTTGTTTCTGCACACAAGTCCTACCCAATGTATAAACCGTAAACTTATCATTCTTGATTGGCTTTATACCATCAAGACTTTCTGATAAATCCTTCAAGTTTACACCAGTCTCAACATAAGCAGTACGCTTAGTAAGCGTTTTCGCTACATCATCCTCGCTCTTGCAGCAAGTTAAGGTGATGCAAGGGCGCTTTCCAAGAACCTTCTCCATGATTTCATAACCTTTCAGCTTCAATCCACCCTTTCCCATCAAGATGTGGGCATATCCATGAGGGGTATAAACCACAGGTATATTTTTACCGCTAAAAGCCAATCGGCCTAATCCACCAGCAATCGATGAATGAAGATGGATTAAGTCTGGCTTAACGTCTCTTGCAACTGAACGAAGTTCTTTGATAACCTGAATATCTTTAGCAATATTAAAGATACTTCCACCAAAACTCTTTACTTGTATCAAATGAATACGTTCATCCAATACTTCCTTATAGTTCTTAGGTGTCTGCGGGCGAAGTGAATATGCCAAGTACACGTCGAACTCTTGACACATATCATTACATAACTGAGCTACGTAGGCAAACACTCCACCGCCAAAGGCCTCGCAGACCATAAGTATTTTCTTTTTCATAAAAGTAAGTAAATTGATTTACAAGTATATATTTATATTTTTGATAGAAAAATCTGTTTGATTTTTCATTTTCTCAATAAATCCAAAAACTTTTGTGCCTCTTTTGCCCAAGAATGCTTATTCAATACTTCGCTTGCAGGAGCTATCGGCTCCTTTAACAACTCATCCAAATCCACATCGTAGTTATAAGGATCTATATAATGAGCAGAATTTCCATATACTTCAGGCAAACAAGCAGCTGTAGAATCTATCACATTGTTCTGCAGGCTAAAAGAATAAAAATATTTCTATTAATATCCAATAAAAGTCATACACTAATTATAGAACAGAATAACAAATCATTTGATTGCTTCACAAAACTTGTCTATATAGTCAGAAGAATCAAAATTCTTTCTTACTCTTTCTATACCCTTGTTGCGTAAAGTTTGATAAAGGTCTCTGTCTTCTAAAAGCAAATCAATACTTGAAGCAATTTCTCGGGATAAGTTTTCATTTCGTTCCAATACTATACCAGCATCAGCCACATATTCTGGGATACCACCAGACTTAGTGGTAATAACAGGAGTTCCACAAGCCATGGCTTCTACCATTGTCAATCCAGCAGGCTCTTCCCACATAGAAGGCAAAACTGCAATATCTGCAAGATTATATAACTCTGGTAATTTATCATGCTCGACATATCCTGTAAAATGAATTCTTCCTTGATATTTTTCTCCTAACTTTATTAGTTTATCTGCATAAGGAGATTTCACCTGAAGAGCCATAGCCATATCACCTACAACCAATAGTTCCACATGATTATGCTTGATATAATCGAATGCCTCCAAAACCTTATCAATTCCCTTTTCCCAGGTTATTCGTCCAGCAAAAAGCAAAACTCGACTATCAACATCAATACCATAGTCGGCCTTATTTACTTTCAACTTTTCCCGTTCTATAGGTCTAAACAAGGATGTATCAATACAATTGAACAATATTTTTGTACGTTCTAGAGAGACAGGTCCAATAGGACTATCTTCACTCGTAATATCATTCACCATATACTGACTGATACAAAGAAACTTTGTACACTTATTCAAAGCATCCATACACTTAGCATTAGTTCGAGGAAGATTGTGGAGATGATGGAAATATTTGCCATTATACCCACTCCATTTTATCATCCAAACCTGTGGGATATTATGCTCTAAGACTACGGCGTCAAAATTTAGCTTTTTAATTATACGAGAAGATTTAAAAGTATAATATAGTAATGATACCAAACTTTTAAATGAAGTAGCCTTTAGATTGGAGAATTTGGAAACCATGGAAAAAAGTATTTTATCCATCAACTTAACAATCCAAGGTACTTTTATCCAAATGAAATGAACATTAGGATACCTCTTTGATAACTCAAAAGCTTTTTTGTCAAAATATGACACAAGCGTCATATCAACAAGCAGTTTCCTATTATTTCCCTCAACTAATAGTTCAACAAGGGTTGATACAGCACCGCCTTTCGAAGCTGGTACTGGATAACAGCCGTTACTATCAGCTACAAATAATGCTATATTCTTCATCATATCAAAAAATTATCCCATTATGACGAACTTCACCATATTTTGAAAAATCGAAAAGATACTCTTTAAGATTTTCCTCTATATACTTTATGTCCTCCGCCATTTCTGGATACATCTTATATAATTGGGTATTATTAATAGATTTTGCAGGATTAAGATACTTCTTAGGATAAGTATGATTTTTTAAACCACAAAATGCAATAATTCTATCCTTCGTTTCCTCATAATTATAGATTAAGTCTTCAAAATTTACAAATAGTTTTGATTCATCATCTATTCTTTTTTGATTCATTCGAATACGACGATACTGTTCTACGAATAATTTCACATTATCAATAGGAAGGAAACGGCATTCATCAACCAATACCTTATGATAGAATGCATATAAATCTCTTGGATCTCTATCTACAATAATAGCCTTCGGTTCATCAAAGAAAGGAAAACTATGCTCTGGTGCATTACCTTCAAAAGGCTGATTTAAAAGAATTGGCTTTGATAAATCATATCCCATTGCTTCCAACAAACGACGCACATAAGCCTTACTTTTCTCAATAAAATCATCCGGAGAAATACTTACATAAACATTTCTCAAAGGCCAAAAATTATATGGCTTTTTGAATTTCTTTTGAAAATTTACAATGATAAATTTAATAAAAGCCAAATTTATGAATCTTCTAAATAATCCAGTATTACAGATATCATAAGTTTCATAACCTATAAACTTACCTTGAACTATGCTGTCTATATACTCATCAGTTATTCTAAGATATTCCTCAGGAGGGACCTGATAATGCATGAAGGGAGTTTTAGCAAACCTTGACAGTTTTATAAAACGTCTAATTGCTGCATCACCTGATGAACCTTTTGAATAATGACTCGTCAGATGATATTGCAAATCTTGCAATCCATCCACTTGATACGTATAAGTAAATTCTGAATCAAAATCAAGAGATTGAACCTCTTGAAATTCTCTAATTAAATCATATACAGCACTGGAACCAGTAGCTCCATAACCGCAAGCACCTATAATCATATCTCTTAAAATTAAATGAAACCTTTATTTTGTAAATCCTTAAATGCTGCTACCAATTTATCGTAATCCTCTGTACTTAATGCTCCAATATGCCCGACACGGAAGATAGTGTCTTTCATATCTCCACCATTAGGACAAATCCACATACCATACTCGTCTTTTATCTTCAAGAATATATCATATGCAGAAGCAGTGGTTGGATGAAGCGGTGTAACAGCATTAGACAGTGATTCAGAAACAATTTCAAAAGGCAAATCCTTTATATTCTCACGGAAGTAAGTTGCTAAAGCACCTATTCTAGCGATTTCTCCTTCAACACCACCATTAGCATCAATCTCTTTCAAACGAGCATTTATCTGACGAAGAATACCAACTGCTGGTGTCCAAGGAGTCTGTCCACGCTCCATATTCTTTAAAGCTATCTGCAAATCAAAGTACTGACATACACACTTCGTATTGTTAATTCTCTCTATAGATTTTGGAGAAAGAACCATGACAGAAATACCAGGAGGACAAGCCAAAGCTTTCTGACTTCCAGTAATCATGATATCAGCACCCAACTTGTTCATATCAAATGAATCAGCCAAGAATGTACTAATACAATCAACAATCAAGAAAAGCTGATTACGCTTACAAAAATCACTAATCAAATTCATATCATAGTGAACACCAGTTGAAGTCTCATGCTTATTCACCAAAAAAGCAGTATAACCACGTCCTTCATATGGAGCCAAATGTTCCGCTTTCAAGGCTTTGCCATGTTCCAACTTGATTTCAGTATATGGAACATGATGAAGTTCTAGCAATTCAACAAAACGATGACCAAAGCTACCACCATTGACGACTAAAGCCTTATCGTTTGGAGTTAATGTATTCATAATAGCAGTTTCCATCGCTCCAGAACCTGAAGAAGTCAAGAATACGACTTTAGAATCATCAGAAGCTTTTGCAAACTTCTTAATGAGTCTCTCGTTCTCAAACATAACATCAGAAAATTCCGATGTTCTAAAATAAGGTACTTGTTCTGCACCTATTGCTCGTACAGCTTCACTAGACTGTACAGGACCTACTGTGAAATTAATCATATCAATAATATTTAAATTTCAAAAAAGTTTTTTCGATTCATAAATTGTTCCATCACTTGTGCCATGCAAATACTCTCTTTTCTACGCAAACGGGCAGAAGAGAAACGTTTGTTTACTATACAACTGATGAATTCCTGTATCTCATAACGCAAACCAAAACCATCCCATTTATAGAAATACTTTTTATTATCGTTTTGGTTTTCATAACGCAACTCAAAATAATCCGTCTTCCACCATGGTGCTGGCACATAAGCATATCCCTTGGTTCCTGAAATCACCAAGCATCCTTCAGTTTTTACACCCAATCCTACTTTAAAAGAACAAGTAGCTTTAGGATAATGGAAGACGCCACGAGTATAAATATCAATTCCATTCTCCATACGAGAATAAAGATTCAAATTTTCATAATTGATACCCATCAACTTGATTATAGGTAATAATGGATAACTTCCTTCCTCATACATAGAACCACCCGCTTGCTTAGGATCAAATTCACGACCATTCTTATCTAAAAGTTGTGACAAAGAAGCTTCTATGTCAACCACATCACCTATCAAACCAGACTTAATGATAACCATCAAGTGATTAAAAGCAGGACAATGAGCCGTTTTATTTGCCTCCATCAATATAACCCCACTATCTTCAGCCAACTGATACAGCTCTTGTGCCTGAGCCTTTTCTAATACCAATGGAGTTTCACAGAGCACATGCTTATGAGCCAAAATAGCTTCTTTAATATCTTGGTAATGAGAAAGATGAGGAGTTGCAATATAGACTGCATCTACAGAATCATATAAATCATCTACATTTTGACAAACATTTACGTTATCATGATTTAAAACATAATTTTTGCCTTTAGCCTCATCAATATCATAAGCAGCAACAACATCAACTCCACTAACTACAGATGCTTCAGAAGGAAATCTATCTGCCACGCGACCACAACCGATAACCCCAACCTTTACAACATCCTGTGATTCGTTACGAAGCATTGTTGATGATATACCTTGAGTTCTCGGCAGATAAACAACCTCACAAAACTCATTAAGGTAATCAAACTTTCCTTCCCAATCAGAACCAATAGCAAATATATCAACATTATATTTTTGGATGTCATCGATTTTCTGACCAACATAGTCCTCTATAATAATCTTGTCAGCATACCCAGTAGCCTTAACAGCTTCCACACGCTCCAAGACATTATTGCGAACATTCAATTTACCTCTATCTCTATCAAAGCTATCATTGGTGACACCAACAATAAGGTAATCTCCCAATTCCTTTGCTCGACGCAAGAGATTTATATGACCTTGATGAAGAAGGTCGTATGTACCATATGTAATAACCGTTTTCATTCAATATTACTATTTGAAAATTACAATATTATTATGTTCTGCATATTCTTGTATTTTAGCATATAATTCTGTTTGTTGGAGGCTAGCCCACTCATACGCCACATACAAATTTCTTTCTAAAGTTTCAGCATTTGTTAATCCAGACAATTTCACTTTCTTCTTAAGCAATATATATAAAATCAATGTCATGTCATGACCATTGAGGAACTTCCACATATCATATTCTCTAGCCTTTTCTTCAGAAAAAAGAGGAGTTATTTCAGCAGGAGTAACATGGGCTTTTGTTATACCATTTGACCAAACTGTTAGAAATTGTATAAGTTTATCGTCAGAAACATAAGTATACGTATGCTTATCTAAAATCCCTTCATAGTTAGGATAACTAAATTCCTGTTTTTTATTCATGTTGCGAAAAACAAGATTTAATTTGTTTTTCTTGACTATAATCCTTAGCCTCGCAATATTATCAACTATCGCTTTCACCTCATCTAGTAAACGAATGTTGTTATCACCTTCATATTGCTGACGCTTCCCATTTGGGTCTAATCCATTTATAGCCTTAAGATAATCACCAGAATGATAAATCATCATTTCAATATCATGATCATCCGTCATAAAAACATTAGGATGTATCTTCTCACCGTCAGGAATAAAGTCTTGAAAATCTAAATCAACAACTCCCAAACATTTATTGCCATCAGCAAGAGTTTTAGATACTGTTTCCACAACATTCTTCCAACCATTGCAAGCAACAATCTTAACATTCTTATCGTCCAAGAAATTACGCCACATACAAGAATCCGTTGAACCCTCTACGTAAAAATAACAACCTCTAAATGTCTTATTTTGACTAGCAGCCACCTGATTAGCACTAGGCAATCTATTAGGTACATATCCTTTCTTACTCATAAGTCAAATTCTGAACCAAATCATAATTGTCACCCACGAAGTCTGGGGAATGAGTAGCTATGAGCATCTTCATGCCATTCTGTTTTACTATCTCCTTAAAATCCCCCAACATCTGCTGCAACCATTCGAGATGCAAAGAGATTTCAGGCTCATCTATTAGAACCAAACTACATTTATCACAATTAAAAATCAAGTCATAGAAAAGAACTATTTCATTCTGCTCACCTGAAGAAAGCCTTTCAAGAGGTATTTCTCTATTGAGATTCTTTGAAGAAGATACAACAAATCCCTTATCGGTATTTACACTTATCATTTTAGAACTAAGTCTTCTGTTGATAATATTTAAGAAAAGGGATACTTTATTTGCCGATTCTTGATACTTATCTATCTTTTTATTACTATCCTTTATATAAAGTCTGATAACATTTAGAAGAGTCTTATCTTGGTTAGCTGTCAATATCGCATCCATATCTATGGCTTCATCTATTTTATCCATAAATCCCACCTCAGACATCTGACTTCTCTTACGTTCCAAAAGTTCCAATTCCCCGATAAGTTCATCGGACTTATATTTTTTATTGCCTTTGAGTTGGCTAACCAATCGCATAGGGAAAGTTCGATCCAGTTCTGCCGAATATTTTCCTGCGTTCGACAATTCAGAAGAGATGTAATCTGCCAATTGACGAGAATAGGTTAAAACTTTCAAATGCACACCCCTTCTTCCGTTATTTGATATTTGAAAAAGTCGTTGAGTGGCAATCATATGAACTTTTGAATTTACAAACAATCTCTTATACCAATCAGGAAAGACATCCTCACTAACCTCAAAAATATCACTACCATAATATTGCCTTAATTCGTCTAAATTGAGAATCATGTGCATACGAACATCCATCCATTTATTGGGGGAAATTTCATGAACTGTAGGAGGCGTTGAAACAGCTATATCATCAGCAGAAACGACAAAGGCTGCGTTATCTTTTGATGAGGATTCAATTTTCACTTTATTCTCACCCTCTTTGGTATAGGTAAGTCGGCCATCTTTTCTACTTTTGAACCAGATTTCCACTTTTGCGAACTCAAAAGACAACAATGTCCTAAAGTCATCCTCAAAGATAGCCTTGATGATACTTAGCACTACTGTTTTACCAACACCATTATCACCCATAATAATGGTAATGGAGTCAGATAGGTCTATTTCATGATCAATTTCACCAAACAGCCCTTTGATTGCAATTTTCCGTATATCCATAAGTTAACATTTTTTTTTGTTGGCGTTTTTATCATTATCCACAATCCTCTCCATAAGCTTGCCAGGCGAGAACTCCCCTTGGTAATGATAATCCACATCATGAGAGAATCGCAACAAATCAATATCCTCCACATTTTCAAATATCTGCATATAGTTACTATGATAATAAGGTGAGGATTTGACTATCGGATTATTGGTAAGCAAACATTTATTATAACATACCGCCTCTTTCAATCGCAAAGTATTGCCAGCCTGAGTACCATTCATAATTTCCACAATGATGTCATGCTGCTGCACCAGCTGCACAACCTCGGCATAACTCAACAGATGGTTATAGATGATGCCTCTATGAATGGCATCCTCCGGTTTCACCCCATAGAGATAAAAGGTGCAATGCGCCTGATCTTTGAGCTTGTTGTAAAGGGCATGAAGCGTATCAAGCCTGCTCTTGCTTCTACAACCACCAACATAAAGAATTCTCGGTTTACCATCCTCTAATTTCTTTTGCGGAACCTTATCAGGTAACATTGAGTAGAAATCAAAAAACTCCGTCCCAAATTCCTCGCAATCCTTTTTATCAAAAGAATATACCTGATCTACATGATAATGACGACAGAATCTCAGGAATTCGTCCTTATTCTGTGCTATTTTCATTGTTCTGATATTATCTGGCATATAGAGAACAATGCAAGCATTGCGCTCTCGTTTCAATCGTTCGATATAATGTGCAGAGATTTTGATTCCAGTCTGAAAGATAATATAGTTACGCTTCTTAGGATCAAGATTCTCAAAACGAAGCGTATTGGTTCCATCCCATAGACACTTTAGCGGTAACCAAAACTTATGATTTGCAAGATTGGCAAAATGTACCCGTCGTATCTTCTTTAAAATACTTGGCAAAGGCATGCTGCTTTCAAGAAGCACACGTGCACCAGATAATGAAGCATCTCGCCAAACAATATCTGGCCATGAATTGGGCTTCGAATCATTGACGATAATTGTAAAAGTTGATTCCATAAATTTACAAATTATAATTTGAGTCCATTATATAATTATATGTAACCCAAGTGTCAGAAATAGCATTATCATAATACCAATAAGAAATAACTAATAATAAAATTACATACTTTAAAATAGTTTGATTCCTTAAAGAATGTGCCAATGTTATTATCAAACAACATAAAAAAGGATAAGACATTCTTCCGAAATACATTGACTGCTTTGCTAAAACAACAAAAATAAATCCAACGACAGGGAAAATCCATACATAATCTATATGTATCTTTTTCCCTAATAAATATTTTAGGAAAAATGGGACAAATACAAAAAATGCATATAGAGCAATTGTCAAATATCCTCCCTGATTTTGATCACCTTCAACCAAGCGTTCGACAAAACGCTCGTTAACATTCAAACTTACAATTATATCAGTTATAAAACTAAAAGATGACAGAGCCATCAAGACTAAAACATAACATAACACCTTCATCCATTTCCTATATACGTTCTTATTTATTAGATAAAATCCAAAACAAGCCAAACTAAACGCAAAAATGCTATTATGGAATAAGAACGCTATAACAGAGCATAATATGAATTTTTTAACCTTCTCTTCCAACAAGAACGTTAATGCGAATAATCCAAATGAAACTGCTATAGATTGGCGCATTATACAAAGAGATTCATTATAATAAAAGAACAAGTACAGAGCATACGCATAGGTTAACTGTATCTTATACGTTCTTTTAAAATACAACAAAGTACTTACAACACCATACATTATCAATATTTGCTGAATAAATAAAGAAGGAAATAAAGAACCAAATATCCTTGAAGGAAAGTATATCAATGCATAATATAAATACTCTTTAGAATCAACACAATACTCACAATATTTCAGAAAAGAATCAAACTTTGAGGCAGAATTATACCATGGAATAACATATGCTAACATATCAACACCAACTTCATTTGCCCTAACAGAAGCAATAAATATAGGTAAAAATACCGCTAAAAGAATATAGATTTTATATTTTTTATTGAGATCAATAGCACATTCTGCTTTCCACATAAAATATATGGAAACTAAAAAAACAATGACATAAATCATAACTGCAACCTTCCTAATTTTCCATTAACCCCATCTATCAATCCCTTTAAAAAGAAACGAAGCTTTCGTTTTCTATTATGTTCATAAAACAAAATACTCCAAAAGCCGACAAGCAAGCCGCTCAGCCATCTTCTTTCCATGCCATATCGTCGAATCATTACAAAAGTATTTCTAACCATGTAGTAAACTCTTATATAGTTATGATTGAATACACGTCTATCTTTAAACAAAAAATGACGAACGACGCTATGACCTATTTCATGTTTGAGTATAACTTTATTGACACGTAATATTTTATAATCGTGAGCACGCAAATTATAGGCTATTTCAAAATCTACTTTATCAATAAACATCGGTTCAAAAAAACCACCAATATGTGTCCAAGCACTTATTCTAATTGCTGATGCTGAAGCAAGGCAGTCTTTAACTTCTGTCGTTGCGTCTTCATTTGAAATAACATCAACATATCCACAGTTAATATCAAAAATTCTAGGGCATAACATTCCAATTTTATTATCATTTACATAATTGGAATATTCTGAAACCAAGTTTTGAGGACAGACAGAATCTTGATCTAAAGTAACAGCCCATTTATAACCTTGTTCACTTGCATATTGACAAATTTTATTCTGAGCTGTAGCAATTCCTTTATTTTCATTAAATCTACACAATACTATCTTAGGAAAATCTCCATATAATGCATAAATTTCGCCATAATTATCAGATCCATTGTCTATTAATAATAATTTCGAAACCTGTGAATATATTGAATCTACATTCTCTTTCAATCTTGGGATACTTGGATTATATAAAACTATCCCTGCTATAAATAACTTTTCCATTAATAATTCAAAATTCCTTTACTTTTTAAATATTGGGAATACAAACAAGACATTATATTGGGAATTAACTGATAAGCATAATACAAAACCTTTTTGCGAAAAGGAAAATTATCCTTAACAATATCAATAATAGATAACCCGAATTTATCATTACATAAATAAATATACTTCATATTTTGAGAAGCGTAATCTAAATATAGTCGTTCTTTAAATTCACCTTGCTCATAATCAGAAATATAAAGTTCAATAAGTCGTAATTGAATCTTAAAAAGTCCAACTGTTCGTTTATATATATCACTGACTCTTTTAAGGTGTGTAACACTGCCATCATTAATTCTATATACAGCAGTAGTTTTGTCAATTAGACATTTCACCTTCGATGTTGCCAAGAAATATGCAAACCAAACAAAAGTTCCATCAGGACCACCTAACTCTGGTATTTCATAAATACAAGATGTTTTATACATCCAAGACATTGGACCTACATAAGCTTTAGCCATTATCCACTGCCCAATTGAAAACTCATGAGGATATTTTTCAGGTTGATTAATCAACACCGATTGGTACATTTTGTCACTATTCTGATAATACATATTAAAGTTTGTAAAACACATAATATAATCAGAATTGTTTTCCAAAAAATCAGCCTGCTTTTGTAACTTTGAAGAATCAATCCAATAATCGTCACCCTCGCACATAGCTTCATATTTACACAAACACTGCCAATGACTAATATAACTCATTCTCTTTTCCTTTATTTCAGGGTTGCTATAATGATTTTCCTTAAGAAAAATCACATAAAAATAACAATTATCATTGGTTTTATGTCTAGCGTAAGTGATAAAGCCATAGTCTGTCTCCTTCTTATAAGAACCCGATTCTTTAGATAAATCAAAATTATCTTCTAAGAACTTTTCTATAACTTCTTGCTCCCCATCAGTAGAAGCATCATCAACAATGCAGCAGATAAATGGAAAATTAGTCTTCTGCATACAGAACCCATTCATGGTATCTGTAATATATCCAGATTGATTGAATGTAAAACAACGTACATCAACCAAAAAATTAGGAATATTCATCATTATTCAATTATTTATGTTTAAATTTTTCCGGAATCATATCTAAGACATCATTCCATTCTGATTTTAATATAATTTTTGCACTAACTAGATAAAACACTACACCCACAATTACACCAATGAACAATTGAGTATAAATATTTGAGGAAAACCAAAAACTTACAAGTATTACAAGCCACATCGCAAAGGAAACTCCAAATATTGGAAGAAGATCCCTCATTTGTTTAAAATAGCCTACATGAATAATTTTACCTGTATAATAAGTATTTATAACTAATGCAATCATGGAACTAACAACACTACCGCTAACCATCCAAAGAATTCCATTTGGTATTGTTATACACATAATTATAACTCCTACTACTTTTTTAAATATTTCCAATCTAAAGAACAAATCGGAACGCCCCTTTACAGTTAACAGGTTGAGATTAATAGCATGTATAGGATACCACATCATAGAGAAACAAATAATCTGTAGCAAAATTATACACCCTTCCCATTTATCTGTTAAAAGAACTCTTACCAATGGATCTGCTATAGCTGAAAGCATTAGCATCAATGGGAATATAAGAAAGGCTGAAAGTTTTAGAATTTTACGATAATTCTTTGCTAACCGCTCATCTTCATTCTGAATACTACTTAATACCGGAAAAGTAACTCTTTGTAATACTCCAGTTACATTACTAGACGGAAGAGTTGCAAATTGTTGAGCACGAGTATAATTACCTAAATCATTTGCACAAAAATATTTTCCTATTACGATTGGATAAATATTATTATATATTGTATCCAACAGACCAGAGCCAAGCATCTTACTACCAAACCCCCAAAGATAATGGAAAGACTCCCAAGACCACTTCCTTTTAGGTTTCCATTTCCCTAATATCCAAAGCAAAATAGTTCTCATTACATAACCACCAACTTGCTGGAAGACTAAAGACCAGACCCCAAAACCATTATAGGCCATATACAATCCTACAATACCGCTTACAACGGCACCGCTAAGGGAAACTATAGCTTGTGTCTTAAAATCTATTTTTCTAGTAAGAATAGCCTGTTGTACTGCACATAAAGGATTAAACAGTACAGCCAAAGCCGTTACTTTTAACAAACTAGAAAGAATTGGTGTATGATAAAAATCAGCTATTAATGGGGATGAAAAGAACAATACTGCATAACACAAAATTCCTATACCAATATTGAAATAGAAAGCTGTAGAAAGATCGTCCTCTGTCAATTCTGGCTTACGAATAAGCGCTGTTGAAAAGCCACTATCTATTATACATTGAGCTATAGCTAAAAACACCAAAGGCATAGCTATGACACCATAATCATCAGGTGAAAGTAAACGGGCAAGAATGATTCCAAAAAGGAATTGCACACCCTGAGTGGCAAACCTCTCAATCATACTCCAAGCTAATCCCTTTTTGGTTTTATTCTTTAATGATTCTTGTTGCATAAATTTATTTTATATTAGTTTCCCAATAAATAGAAGAACCTCATATTTTCATAATATCGATTCATATCCTTTTTATTTCTCCATACCTGAAGCAAATAAGTCTTTGTACAATCTCTTCCCTCTAATACCCAAAAAGATGCCCAAAAGTGTCCATCCAACCACAATAACCATCTCTTGCCATACAAGAGTGCAAGCAGAACCTGGTATCAGATACATCGCAGCCATAAAGCCAGACATAAGCACTGCCATAATACCTACCCAATATGCATGTTTTACCCGATATGGTCTCTTCAAATTCGCTTTCGTCTTTCGCAAAACAACAAATGACAGAGAAACAATACAATATGCCAGACAACAGGCAAAGTTAGCAGCATCTACTATCCAAACTAACATAACTCTTCCAAAGAATGGAGCTATAATAGATGTTAAACCTAACAATAACAATGCGACAATTGGAGTTTTATAGACAGGATGCAATTTTGCAAAGCTACTAGGAATCATCCGTGACTTTGCCATAGCAAACATAACACGACTACCACCAATTAAAAATGAATTCCAACTGGTAATGATACCACAAAGTCCTCCCAATATCAATACTTTTGCCATCGTATGACTACTAAAAGCGATAGCCATCGCATCTGCTGTAACCAATCCTGCACCTTGCATTGATGTCATCATCTGATTGCCATTCATCACATAACCTATTGCCAATACAACCAAAGCGTAAAAACCTACAGCCATTGCTATGGACAGAATCATCATACGTCCCAATCTCTTTAATGGCATATTTATCTCCTCTGTTGCCTGAGGGATTACATCGAAGCCAAATAAGAAGAAAGGAGTCATGATAGCAACCTTAGCTACATTTTCAACAATAGAAATCGTATTATCACCAACAAATAATTGCTGGCTAATATTATCAGTATTTCCAGTGAAAGCAGAACCTGCAACTAATATCAATCCTACTCCTGCAATAATACAAGTCAATATATTCTGTAACTTGGCTGCCTTTTTAGTTCCTTTTATATTGATATAAACAATTATAGCAGCAGTGATGATTGCCACAACCAACCACGATGCATAAATATCAAAGCCCTTTACGGTATATAAATATCCTTTTAAGAATCCAGGAAAAATATATTGTATGATAGTAGGAAATGATACAGCTTCAAAACACACGACACCAACATAACTCAATATCAATGCCCAGGTACTCACAAAGGCTCCCACAGGACCAAAAGCTGCATAACAGAAGTTTTGAACACCTCCTGATTTAGGCATAGCCGTAGTCAATTCAGCATAGGCAAGTCCGACAAAATATATCATCAAACCACCTATAAGGAAACCTATAACAGTACCTAAAACACCACCTGATGTTATCCATTGCCCAGAAGACACGACCCAGCCCCAGCCAATCATGGCTCCAAAGGCAACAGATAGTACATCAAGTGTATTGAGATTTTTCTTTAAATCAGAATTTGCCATTATCTTGCCTGAGATAAAAGGTGAGAATAGTCATCAAAATAGATAAGCATGTCGTTACCCTGTTCATCCCTGTAATGAACTGTTTTATTTATATCCTCAATTACATCACACATCTTTTGACAATCTTCTACAGTAAAGGTAATTATAGAGACAGGTCTATATTGCTGAACATCATAATTCTTATGTGCAATCTCATGTACAAAGAAATTACTATCATTTTTATATTTGTCCTATCCAACAATCTGAGTTATTTTACCTCCTTGTTTTGTCCAAAGCATATAAGAACAACCACACTTCTTGTAAGGTTCTTTTTGAGATTGAGGCAAGACTCTTGAATCAAGACCATTACCCACAGCATAATTTACCAACCATGCAATGGAATTAAATCCTGTTACATCTGTTAATGGAACAAACATCATATCTCCAGGAAGACGATGTCCCATTTCTAACAAATAGAAATGTCCATCTTCATCATAAATAATCTCAAACCAAGCAATACCATCTTTACATTTGATTTCCTTTATTACTTGTTTTACCTTTTCATCTACTTCTGCAACATACTTATCCAACAAAATGTCTGATACCGTAGTTGTCAGACTATAGGTATAGATAGGCATACCCGGTTCCGAATTCATGGAATAAAAGGATACTAAAGATGGCTCACCATTGGCAATAGCATAATACGCAGTAACTTCCTGCCCATGCAGTTTACGCTCTACGATGACATTAGGATTATCAGAAACTGACTTAACTTTTTCAATTGCTTGTAATAATTCGTCCTTGTTATTCACAAAAGTCAAGCCTTTGTTACTACTTTTATCTACCGGTTTCACGACGACAGGATAAACTACATTGTCCATGTCTTCTTCAGAAGGATAACCATCGCAACAGAAATCCGGTGAAACAGGAGCACCTACCTTTTTACATACTTGTTTGAATTCATATTTATTACGGGCATACCCCCAAGCATTCTTATTGATATAACAAGGAAGATGAAGACGTTCTGTCAATTCTAAGACTTTATCAAGATTAAACTCAGAGACACCTGCAAAAACACCATCAATGTTTTCTTCAATGCACTTCTTCTCCAAAGTATCAATATCGGCAGTACTAATATCCCAACATTCATCAGCATATTTTTTGGCTTCAGATTTTTCTACAGGAAAGAAATCAGTTACAACTGTATATATTCCTGCAGCTTTAGCATATTTTACTATCTGAACGCTACCAGTACTCGTTCCAAGCATCAATAACTTTTTCATAACATTCAAGCTAATTTTATTCTTATTAAATTATTATATTTTTTGCAGAAATCCTCCATCTGTTCCACTGTATCAAAGTGAAGGAAGATGATTCCTAATGCTTTTCCTGCACCATCGAATACTTCTACAGGATCACCTTCTTTTTTATAGATTACCTGACGATAAACATTCTTAGCAATACTTTCATCGATTTCAACACCCTTGAAAGTTCCTGCTTCGTAGCTATGGAGTACATAGTGCATATAGCAACCAGGCAAAGACTTTACTGGCTGCTCCAAGAACTCAGGCTTTTCTCCCATTGCTGCTTGAACATTAGCCTTCACTAAATCAATACCGTATGCATCACTCAACTGAATCGGAATCATGTTGCCACCTGCACGAGGACCTAACTCCAAGAAATGAACTCTATCATTCTTATCAAGAATAATCTCGATGTTTAATTCACCAAAACGAACGTCAAGTGCAGTAACTATACGCTGTAATTCTCTATGAATATTGGAAGTCTGCTTTTCTGATGTACACAAAGGTTTTTTCTTTCCAATTGGAATTAGTGGACTTCTCTTGGTATCTCTAAGGCACTCCATTTCCCCGTAGAGCACGACCTTGCCATCCCAAACAAAGATGTCTCCACCAACAACTGATGGGAATCCTCTCTGTATATATTCCTCAACAAGCAAAACCTTATTTCTTGAATATGAATCAGCCCAAGCTATTGCCTTCTCCAAGCCATCCCAGTTTTCCAACATAGTTACACCTTTACTACCAGAAGAATCTGTTGGTTTAATTACTACTGGGAAAGTAAAATTCTTCGCATTTTCCTTAATCTCATCCAATGAGGTTTCAGGATGGAAAGAATAAACTTTAGGACAAGCAAAACCATGGCTCTGCAAGAACTGACGCCAAGGATATTTCAATCCTAAAACCTCTACGCTCTTGGCTGGATTAGTAGGAAGACCTAAACGCTCTGCAACAATTGCTGCTGGAAGTGCAGCTGGATCTGAAGCATAAGCAAGGATACCATCAACCTGTTCGTCCTTCGCTATTTGATAAACAGCCTCAACATCTGTAGTACTGGCATTATAATATTTATCTGCTACATACTGGCCAGGATTATCAGACAGATAATCACACAAGACTGTATAATAGCCAAGTTCTTTAGCTGTCTTAATGGCAATAACTTGTTGGGCGGAACCGCCCAACAAGAGTATCTTCTTTTGTGTCATTATTTCTAATTTATTTTAAGATACAATCCAAAGTTCTCAGAATATCCTCATCACTCAATGCATGATGCATAGGCAAACAAATTACACTATCTGCCATCTTATGAGCATTTGGCAAATTTGTTGGATCAGCACTCTCCAAACCACGATAGGTAGAGAACTCACTAATCAATGGATAGAAGTAGCGACGACCCAACACATTCTGTGACTTCATCTTTGCATACAGTTCATCACGAGTCATACCATACTTCTGAGCATCAATGAAGATTGGGAAATAGCTATAGTTATGACGAACACCAGGCGTATCATCGAAGAAGGTGATGCCCTCAACATTGCGCAAAGCCTCACGATACTTGATAGCTACTTGATGACGAGCCTCTATAGCTGCATCTACCTGCTTCAAGTTGAGCAAGCCATACGCACTACGCATCTCATCCATCTTACTATTGATACCAGGACCAACAACCTCGGTTTCTCCGGCGAATCCAAAATTCTTCAAATAATCGATACGCTTTTTGGTCTTCTCGTCATGCATAATCATAGCACCACCTTCAATAGTGTTATAGACCTTAGTAGCATGGAAACTCAAAGTACTCATATCACCAGCATTCAATATGCTCTCACCATTTACTTCTACTCCGAAAGCGTGAGCTGCATCATAAATAACCTTCAAGCCATACTTATCTGCAATATCCTGAATAGCCTTGGTATCGCAAGGCTTTCCATATACATGCACAGGCATAATGGCGGTAGTTTTTGGAGTGATGGCAGCCTCAATCTTGTTTGGATCAAGGTTACCCGTTGCAGGGTCTATGTCAACGAATACAGGCTTGCAACCATTCCACCAAATACTGTGTGTAGTAGCCACAAAGCTATATGGTGTAGTAATAACTTCGCCAGTAATACGAAGTGCCTGCAATGCTGTAAGCAATGGCAAGGTACCATTGGTAAAGAGACTCACGTATGGAACTTTGAGATACTCGGCAAGAGCAGCCTCTAGTTTCTTATGATAATCACCATTATTTGTTATCCACTTGCTGTCCCAGATTTTCTGGAGTTCAGCATGAAAATCATCCAAACTTGGCAGTAACGGAGAGGTTACTGTTATCAATTTCTTATCCATAAGATATATGATTTAATAATTTTTACTTTAAATTTTGTTTTACCATCCACTTATCCAGGAATAGGAATGTATATTTCTCAAAAGTATGAATTCTAATATAATCCACAATAATACAAATGAAAAAGACAGATAGCACACTCCCGATTGAGAACCACACGAGATGGTCTGAAGCATACTGTCCAACATTATTAAGGGTATCTTTCCACAACCACTGTCGCATAGTATCACTATTGGCATGTATCAATAGTACGCCAAAAGTACTGGCGCTGACAGTATTAATCATTTTACTCTGCCTAATCGGTAAATCCTTGAAATACATAAATGAACATACCGAAACTATTACTGCAAAAATAGCATTGGAATCAGATACTAATCTATAAGGAATTAACTTAATTCCATATTTTAGATGCAGAAATATAAAACCTATAGTACTAACCATAGCCAAAGCAACAGATGCCAATGTTAGCAATCCCCACCGAATATTTTTTACTGAAGGAAATACTCCATAAAGACGTATATAAGAAGAGATTAAATACAAGACACTGAACCATGTAACATAATTGAGCACAACATGTATCTTAGGTATCATTGCTAAAAATGTATACGTAAACAGGCATAATGCCAAAAGGTACTGAAGCCTCTTTTTATCTAAGTTTCCTACCAGTATATTTAAAAAAGGAATAAAAAGATAAAAGACAAGGAAACAGGAAGTAAAACCATCGTGTATACTTGTAATGGGTAATATATCTTTCAACATCATTTTTATCGAGAAACTCTCATACCCTGTAGCTACGAATATCGCCCATATCATTATATTATAAAACATTACTTCAAGAAAGAGTTTCAAGAACTTTCTCAAAGTGATATTGGAACGACACATAAAGTAGCCAGTAATCAACACAAAGCAATTGATTCCAGTCTTCCCCCACATACCTATAAGATATAGATAAAGGGAACGAAAAGAAGCAGGATTTTCTGACATCACATCCATCAGTCCACTATTCACTACATAGTGATGCGTAACTATAAGCAGCATCACTATGATACGATATAGTTCCAAGTTGGAGCGTCGTATTTTATGCCCCCCCATAACCTGGTCAGTTGTCTTAATATTTATCTTTTCCATTGAAATTTACAAGAATCTTTGCCTTATTAGTTATCTATCCTTATACATATTTTCGTAATACTTCTGGTAATCACCAGAGGTTACGTTGTCCATCCATTCCTGGTTCTCGAGA
>ERZ1026776.731-NODE-731-length-21278-cov-6.563964_pt1 | contig 21278 bp, 16 predicted proteins | sample MGYA00380125_ERZ1026776 | MGnify/ENA primary metagenome ERZ1026776 (study PRJEB33269, sample SAMEA4719761) | human gut metagenome | biome: human-associated habitat; feature: organic feature; material: feces | place: Cameroon | collected 2013-10 ...
CTATTATATATTGTATATTTGAGAGGCAATTAAATTGAAATATAAAAATATAGTTGATGTGCATACTCATTCAATTCATTCCTTTGACGGAAATGACAGCGTTGAGGCTCTTTGCCTTGCGGCAATTGAAAAGGGCGCAAAGGTGCTTGCCGTTACTGATCATTGCGATATAGACGGCAAGGATATGGTTGTAGACGAGCTTTGCCCGCCTCAGCTTAAGGATTTGAACGATTGCTTAAATAAATACGGCGATAAAATCGAAATACTTAAGGGTATCGAAATAGGACAGGGCATATATAGAAAAAACGAAACTGAGGCTCTGCTTGAAAAATACGATTACGATTTTGTTTTAGGCTCGCTTCATAATCTTGAAAATATGGAGGATTTTTTCTTCCTCGATTATAAGAATTATGATATCGACGAACTGTTGACAAGGTATTTTGACGGCTTATTGGAGCTTTGCCAATGGGGCGCATTTGATTCTCTTGCCCACCTTACCTATCCTTTAAGATATATTGTTGCAAGGGAAAAGATTAATGTTGATATGAATAAATATCAAAATGTTTGCGACGCTATATTTGAGGAACTTATTAAAAATGATAAGGCACTTGAAATCAATACATCGGGTCTTTTTATGGATATGAAGGATACGCTTCCGAATATTTCATTTGTTAAGAGATATAAAAAGCTCGGCGGCAGATATATTACCGTCGGTTCTGACTCTCATTATGCAAACAGAGTTTGCCAGGGTATTGAGCAGGGGCTTGATATTGCACGAGCGGCAGGTTTTGACAGCGTTACAGTTTTTGAAAATCGTCAGCCGAGGCTGATTACTATTGAGTAAATTTGAGATAAGGAAAAGATTATGGATAAATTATTGGAAATAATTGAAAAAAATCCGAGATTGTCTAACAGCGAAATTGCAGTTATGCTCGGTAAAAGTGAAGAGGAAACAGAAGAACAAATCCGTCTTTATGAAAAGTCGGGCGTTATTAAGGGATACAGAGCAATGATTGATAAAAATAAGGCAAATTCCCAAACGGTTACTGCGCTTATTGAAATCAGAGTTCAGCCTAAATTCGGCCACGGATTTGATGAAATTGCAAACAGAATTGCGGCTTTGGAAGAAGTTGAAAGCATTTATCTTATGAGCGGTGGATTTGACCTTTGTTGTATGGTCAGCGATAAATCTTTTGAGGAAATTGCACTTTTTGTTGCTAACAGGCTTTCTCCGCTTGACGGCGTTATGTCTACGGCAACTCACTTTATTCTTAAAAAATATAAGGAGCAGGGTGTATACTTTACAGAACCTCCTAAGGATGACAGGGGGATTCTTTCTTTCTGATGGACTACAATAATTATTTAAACCCTACTCTTGTCAGCGTTAAGCCAAGCGGAATAAGAAAGTTCTTTTCTATAGCCGAGGAGATGGATGACGTTATATCTCTCGGTGTCGGTGAGCCGGATTTCAAAACTCCGTGGCACATCAGGCAAACAGGTATTAACTCGCTTGAACAGGGTGCTACAAGATATACGGCTAATGCCGGTCTTATTCTTTTAAGAGAAGAAATTGCAAATTATTATAAACGTAGGTTTAATGTCAATTACAGCGCTGACGGCGAAATTATGGTTACTGTCGGCGGCTCGGAGGGTATCGATATGGCTATTCGTTCTCTCGTTTGTCCGGGAGATGAGGTGCTTGTTGTTGAGCCGAGCTTCGTTTGCTATAAGCCGATTATTGAAATTTGCGGCGGTGTAGCTGTTCCTATTGTTACTGAAAATAAGAATAACTTTAAGCTTATGCCTGAAGAAATTGAAAATGCCGTAACCGATAAAACAAAGCTTATCGTTTTGCCTTTTCCAAATAATCCGACGGGCGCCGTTATGCGTAAGGCTGATTTGGAAAAGATTGCCGAGGTTATTAAAAAGCACGATTTGTTCGTTTTGTCAGACGAGATTTACTGCGAGCTTACCTATGGAAATGAGGAGCATACAACTATTGCATCTCTTGACGGTATGCGAGAGAGAACGATTGTTATTAACGGCTTTTCAAAAACATATTCTATGACGGGTTGGCGGCTTGGCTATGCGCTCGGTCCCGCTCCTGTTATTAAGCAGATGACAAAGCTTCATCAATACGCTATTATGTCTGCTCCCACCACATCGCAGTATGCCGCTGTTGAGGCGCTTCGCAACGGTGATGAAGATATAAGAAAAATGCGTGACGATTATGATATGCGCCGCCGTTTTACGGTTAATGCGTTTAGGGAAATCGGGCTTGACTGTTTTGAGCCTGAGGGCGCATTTTACGTTTTTCCGTGCATTAAATCAACAGGTCTTTCGTCTGAGGATTTTTGCGAACGGCTTATTATGGCTAAGCACGTTGCGGTTATTCCGGGCAATGCCTTTGGCGATTGCGGCGAAGGATTTATACGTGTATCTTATTGCTATTCTATTGATAATATTAAGGAAGCGGTAAGACGTATCGGCGAATTTGTTAAAGAACTTGGAGAAAATTAATGTCAGTTAAAGTTAAGGCTTATGCAAAAATTAATTTAATGCTTGATATTATCAGCACACGCAAAGATGGCTATCACGATTTATTTATGATTATGCAAAGTATTGGGCTTTATGATACTGTCACAATCAGCGAAACAAAATCTAAGAAGATAACCATTACCTGCAATATTGACGATATCCCTCTTGATGAAAAGAATATTGCATATAAAGCGGCAGACGCATTTTTTAAAGCAAATAAAATTAAAAATAAAGGTATTAATATTGATATAGTTAAGCGTATTCCTCATCAGGCAGGTCTTGCAGGCGGAAGTGCGGACGGTGCGGCTGTTCTTGTTGCACTTAATGAGCTTCTCGGTACAAATCTTTCCGATGACGAGCTTTGCGATATCGGTGTTAAAATCGGCGCTGATGTTCCGTTTTGCATTAAGGGCGGTACTCTCTTGGCACAAGGTATTGGCGACGTGCTTCATAAGGTTAAGCCACTTCGTAAGTGCTTTATTTTGATTGCAAAGCCCGATTACGGTGTGAATACGGGCAAGGCGTATGCTTTGTTTGATTCAAACGGCAAGGTCCACACCCCTGATAAATTCGGTATGCTTTGCGCAATGCAAAACAGGGATTTGAATGAAATTTGCGCAAAAATGGAAAATGTTTTTGAGCAGTTTATTGAAGTGCCCAATAAGGTTGACATTAAAGAGGTTATGAGAAATAACGGCGCATTGGGCGTTTGTATGAGCGGCAGCGGGCCTACCGTTTTCGGCATTTTTGATGAAAAAGAAAAGGCTGAAAAGGCAGGCAATGAGCTTGCGGCTTATGCTAAGGATATAGCAGTTACAGCTCCTGTTAATAAGGGTTGTAAAATTATTAAATGATTTGGTGATTATATGAAAACATACGAACAGGTTGACACTTATATGCAGCAAATTGGGCTTAAATATGTTAAGTCCTCTAATGAGTTTGTTGCCGGCCTTGCAATAAGAACAAATAAGGATTATACCCAAAAGGTTGCCGCTGAACTTAATTCACGTGCACAGCACAGTAATTCAAGCAATATGGTTTTTTATAAAATTAAAAACGAAACCTTTGACGGCTCAATTTATATTTCTGCGGCTTTTGACGGCGGTCTTTTCAGGCATCTCGGCAATTTGATTATTGATAATGCAGAGCTTTTTGACGGTAAGGAAATAGTTGATTTTGCATGCGACTGCGGTATTGTTACCTGCTTTATTGCAAAAATGTATCCAAACTGCCATATCACGGGCGTTGATGTTAATTCGTCTGCGATTGAAAACGCTAATATTCTTAAGGATAAGCTCGGCCTTGATAATGTCGATTTTGTTTGCAGCGACGTTTTTGAATATAATAATGAAAGCAAGGCTGATACTGCCGTGACGTTTCGTGCGCTTCTTGACGTTTGTATGGCAAAGACTAAAGAGCTTCCTTTCTTCGGTGAAAGAATGTGGAGGGAAAATCAGTATAAAGACGCTTTTGCGGATTTTGTTAATGTAATTAATAATAATATAAAGCCCGACGGTAAGGTTTTGAGCGTAGAACGTTATACTGCCGATTACGGTTGGCTCGGCTATATGATGGCGCTTGAGAATAAGGGTATGCATATTAATGCAGATAAAAGTGCCGTTATGCGTGCAAGCGATATTTCTTCCGTTAAGGAATACAGCGTAACTTTTGCCGGCTTTAATGAAAGCGACAGTGCCGAAAATGCTTTTGATACTGTTTTGTCAAGAGAATTTAAAGCGGGGCAGGGTTATGAGGGCGAAATGGCTGAATTTGCTCTTTATTATGACAGCAAGGGCGAAATTAATTTTGTCGATATTTATAAAGACGGTAAACTTTTGCACCAATTTGCGACTGCTCAGTCTAAAAAAGGAAAATTGATTTCATATGAGGCTTCCGGTAACAGGAAAAAGGTTAAATATCTAAACGCTAAAAAGCGTGACGCCTTAGAAAAGCAACTTGCGGATAATTTGTCACTTTATGACGAAAAAATATATAAAATAACCGAATATACCAAGTGATTTATACAATATTATATTAGGCGGAACATTCCAAAAAATTTATACATGTAACTCAAAACGTACAATGTTAGTTCAATGACGAACTACTATTGTACGTTTTGTCAATTTATTAACAATTGTTTATACAAAATCAACAAAATCAAAAAAAACTATTGATTTTTTTGTGCAATAGTGCTAAGATTTAGTTGTAATCAAAAAACAAACGAAATAGTTTATTCAATATTTGTTAATTGATTGCAAATAACTAATTAATAATCAGGCGTATGAAAATCATTTTTATTAAGGTTTTGGTCGGCATTTTGTTTGGTGTGGCTTTTGGGCTCATCTCGGTGCCGTTATCAAAAAAGTTGATTCTTTCAAGAAGCGAAGATCCCGGCGACGTGATTGTTTTAAGAAAAAAGTCAACTTACATATTAACAGCTTTGGCAGGGGCTGTGTCGGCAGTCGGTTTTATATTAACGGCTGATGACGAAACGGTGCTGATAAGGAATTTGGCGCTTCTGCTTCCGATGTTGGCTATCGCAATAGTCGATTCGTTAATTCGTAAAATTCCGAATTCGCTTTTGCTGGTTATGATAATCACGCAAGCGGCATATATTGCTTATGTATGCATCACTTCGCATACAACTTATGCATTAATCAATGCAGGCATAGGATTTTTCTTAGGCTTCTTTGCTTTCACGATTCCGTCGTTTCTTAAGGTTCCTGTAGGCGCAGGTGACGTTAAGTACAGCGCAGTGATTGGCATGATAATGTATATAGGTTGCTACTTGCAGGTTATGATGATTGTCGGAATTTTGGTTTTGGCAGTTTACATTATATTGAAAGCTACCAAGCGTGGAGGAATGAAAACCCTTATCCCCATGGGTCCTTTCATTTCCGCTTCAACAGTAATTTCAATGTGTTTCCCGGTGCTTAATTCTCTGGTAGTGCTGGAAAATATGTTTTAATTAACAAATAAATTATTTTAAATCTTATAAGGAGGAAAAACAAATGAGCTTTATTAAGGATGAAAACGGACAGGGCATGCTTGAGTATGTACTTATCATTGCTTTAGTTGCAGTTGTAGCTGTTGTAGCTCTCTTTGCAGTTAACAGAGTTCTTAAGAATAAGAAAGAAAATGTTTCTAGTCAAATGCATAATCTTGAAACTGATCCAGCATAATAAACATCAGCAGGATAATAATTATATTGCTGTTTATGTAGTGTTCTACGTTTCGATTGGAACAAAATTAATACAGGGGGCAGGGAAACCTGCTCCCTTATTTCATTTAAAAACAACACCTTTATGTTTGAGGGGTGAAAGCTCTTTATGATGACAAAAATTTACAAATACCGCTTAAAAAGGAAAAACGAAGAAGGTCAATCAATGCTTGAATTTGTATTGGTTCTTCCTATCTTTGCTTTAATTCTTTTTATGGTGCTCGATTACGGCTGGCTCTTTATTAATTATATCGAAGTGTCAAACACTTCCCGTAATGCCGCTCGTATTGCGTGCGTTGAGTATAAAACCGTTAATCTTGAAAACGGTGCCGTTGTCAGTCCTAAGTCGTATACTCTTGACGATTTGGACGATGATGATATCAATGACGAAACTAAGGATATTATCAGGCAGGTTAAAAACTCGCTTCCTAAAAATGTCGACAGAGTAAAAATCAATGTGTCATATTCAAACGATATTGAGGCTGAGGTTGAAAACCGAACGGTTAAAAATAGGTCAAGCGGTGACGTTACGATTTATGTTGAATGCAGGATACCTGTTTTTACGCCGATTTTAGGCTCAGGAGAAGATAAAATGCATTATACGCTTAAATCAAGCTCCACATTTAAAGTTGAAAAATCAGATGACGCTTAATGCGTCTCTTTAATATAAATATAAATTATGATGTAATTAATTTTTTTAGAGGTAAGTTTATGAAAAAGGTTTATTTAATCGCAGTTATAGTTGCAATTATCGCAGGCGTTGCTACATATATGTTTGCAACGGAAATTAACAGTAAAACAAAATTTAAGGACGCAGAAATGGTAACTGTTTTAGTTCCTACTGCCGATATTGAAAAGAACGTTGAAATTACGGCTGATATGTTTGAGGGCGATAATCCTCAAATTGTTACAAAGGAAATTCTTGCCGCAGACGCAACAGATAATTACGTTAAGGCTCAAACAGAGCTTGTTGACGATGCAAATGACGTTCATATGATTACTGTTGATAAGCTTTATGCGAATGAACCTATTAACAAAAACAGGCTTGAAGATAAAAACGGCGAAGACGTTGCTCTTTCTCTCAAATTGCCGAAGGGTATGGTTGCTTATTCGTTTGATGCCGGAAGCGTTAAGAGTGTTGACGGTTATATCAGCGAGGGCGATACGGTTGACGTGCTTGTCAGCAAAACAGACGACCAGGGCAAAGTTAAAACGGAAATTGCTTATAAGGGCTTAAAGATTTTAAGAGTTTCTACCAATGCAGATAATTCTACTGCTTCTCAAAGCGGAACAAAGATTACTACATATAATACTCTTACCGTTGAAGTAACAAAGAAGCAGTCGCTTAAGCTTTATGAAATCGAAAATAAATACGATTATAAGCTTATTCTTAACCCAAGACAAAAGTAATCTACAAGGAGAATCCCTATGAGCAACATTAACATTGTAGTTTGTGCAGAAAAAACCGAATATAAGGTTGCATTAAAAAATAAAATAACAAGTGACGAACTGTCAATTATCGGCTATGCCGATTTTCAGCCGGAGGCAAAGGTCAGAATTCAAGGCTTTGTTCCCGACGTTGCGGTTTTTGTGCTTGACAGCGAAGATATTAATTCCGATTTCTTCAATTTTGTTGAGGATATTAATTTAGGCTCGTTTGGCTGTTCCGCAATTATTATGACGGATAACGTTACGGTCGATATCGTTAATAATGCGGCGCAAAGCGGCATCAGACGTGTAATGAACGTTAACATTGGCAGCGAAGAATTTACAAATACAATTAAGAACGTTGTCGGCAATGAAAAAAAGCTTAACCAAAACTTTAATGGTACAAAAAAAGTACGTTCAAGAGTTTATTCGTTTTTCAGCGGTAAAGGCGGCGTAGGCAAAACAACAATTTGTACCAACACAGCCGTTTACCTTGCAACTCTCGGCAAAAAGGTGCTTCTTGTTGACCTTGACTTGCAGTTTGGCGATGCGGATATGGCGCTTGACTTGAATCCGAGTGAAACAATAGTTGACCTTGCAAGAGATACAAACGGCATTTCGATTGATAATTTATCCTCTTGCTGCTGCACTCATGCATCAGGCTTGTCTGTTCTTGCTTCTCCGAGTTCACCTGAGCTTGCCGAGTATATTCAGTCAAACCATACAAAGGCAATTATCGACGTAGCTCGTAATTATTATGAATATATCATTCTCGATTGCGGCTGCGCACTTACTGACCCTGTTATTACAGCGCTTGAATCGAGTGACGATATCTTTATGGTAAACGATGTTAACATTCTTTCGCTCAAGCGTGCCAAGCTTTGCCAAAATGTTTTGTCCCAAATTAATCAGCAGGATAAGGTAAAGCTTATAATCAACAAGAATGTTAAAAAGAATAATGTTAAAATCAGCGATTTTGAAAATCTTCTCGGCATTGACGCTTATGCTGTTGTTTCAAGCGATTTGAAAACAGTAAACAGCTCGCTCAACAGCGGCCAGCCGCTTATTACATATAAGCCGAGAGCGGTTATTGCCAAGGATATTTCTTCTTTTGCTAATAAGCTTATTATGGAAAGAGAAGGCACATTAACGGCAACTGCAAAGAAGAAATCATTTGGAAAGAAGAAATAATTAAATGGGATTGTTAGACAGATACGGCGTAAACGGTGAAGAACAGCCGAGAGAGGAAAACGCTTTTGCTCAAAAAAGCAGCGAAGCGCCTCACGATAAACTTGCGAAAATGGCAATTGAAGACCCGTTTGCAGAAACAAAAACTAGAATACATAACGCAATTATCGAGCAGCAGATTGCTTCGGGTGAAACTGTTACCGACGAATCAATGCGCAAGCTTATCAGCGAATATGTTGAAAAGGCAGAATATAATATTCCCCGTGTTGACAGGGATACCGTTAAAGAGCAGCTTTATGATGACATTATGGGTTACGGCCCAATCCAATGCCTTGTTGACAGCGATGAGTATTCTGAAATTATGGTAAACGGATATGACCACGTTTATGTTGAATCTCACGGTAAACTTGTTTTGACGGATATTAAATTCAAAGATGATGACCATCTTATGCAAATTATTGACAGAATCGTATCACGTGTCGGCAGGCATGTTGACGAAGCAAGCCCTATGTGTGACGCAAGACTTCTTGACGGCTCCCGTGTTAATGTAATTATCCCGCCCGTATCTCTTGTAGGTCCTATTCTTACAATTCGTAAATTCGGCAAAACGCCTATTTCGGCAGAAAATCTTTTGACTTGGGGCTCAATCAATTCAAAGATGCTCAATTTCCTTGAAGCTGCCGTTAAAGGTAAATTAAATATAATCGTATCAGGCGGTACAGGTTCAGGTAAAACGACGCTTCTTAATGTTTTATCGTCCTATATCCCATATGATGAAAGAATTATCACCATTGAGGACTCGGCGGAGGTTCAGCTCCACCAGGAGCACGTTTTAACTCTTGAAGCCCGTCCGGCTAATATGGAGGGTAAGGGTAGAATTTCAATTCGTGATTTGGTTGTAAACTCACTTCGTATGAGACCTGACAGAATTATCGTAGGTGAGGTTCGTAGTGAGGAAACACTTGATATGCTTCAGGCTATGAACACCGGTCACGACGGCTCGCTTACAACTATCCACGCAAACTCCCCACGAGATTCAATTTCCCGTATTGAAACAATGGTTATGATGTCAGGCTCGGAGCTTCCGTCAAAGGCTATCAGGGATCAGGTGGCTTCGGCTATAAATCTTATTGTTCAGCAGGCTCGTCTTAGGGACGGTTCAAGAAAAGTAACCTCTGTTTCCGAAATTGTCGGAATGGAGGGCGATGTTATTCGTATGCAGGACATTTTCACTTATGAAACCGATGGTGAAATGGACGCAAACGGCAAGTTTAAAGGCACTTTTAAAGCAACAGGTATTATTCCTAAATGTGTTGAAAAAATACGTGAAAACGGAGTTGGTATAAATAATGACTGGTTTATCGATTAATGTAACGACAATAATTTTAACTGTTGCGTTTGCTCTGTTTGCATTTGTTTTCGCTTTTCTTATTTCTTCGCTTGTTTCTAAAGATAAAATCGCATCTGACAAGCGACTTGAAGAGCTTAAGAAAAACGAGGGAGACAGCGAAAATTATTCCCTTGCAAAGCACGAAAGCAGAATGAAAAAAAGAAACAGGGAAAAGAAAAAGCAGGGTGGATTTTTCGAAAAATTCGGAAGTGCGCTTTATGTTGAGCTTCAAAGAGCCGATATAAAAATGCGACCTGAGGAATTTTTAACCATTTGGCTTTTGGTAACTGTTGTTCCGGCGTCGCTTATTGTTTTGTTTTTGCAAAACTCCGTTATTGCACTTGCAGTTTTAGTTGTTTGCCTTTTACTTCCTATGCTTTTAATCAAGATGAAGCAAAAGAAAAGGGTTAAGAAATTTGAATCACAGCTTAGTGACGCACTTATTATTGCTTGCTCTTGCTTGAAATCCGGTCTTAGTTTTACTCAGGCTATGGAAACTATCGCTAAAGATATGGATGACCCTATCAGCGGCGAATTTGCTTTGGTAATTAAGGAAATGAGTATGGGCGCTTCAATGGAAGAAGCTCTTGATAAACTTAATACAAGAATGAAGAGTAAGCATTTGGCTCTTATGGTTTCCGCTGTTTTGGTGCAAAGGCAGACGGGCGGTAATCTCTCCCAAATTCTTGAAAATATTTCAAATACAATTAAGGAACGTATGAAACTTCAGCAGGAACTTAAATCCGCTACCGCTTCGGGTAAAATGTCCGGTACGGTTGTAGGTATGATGCCGATTGCTATTTTGCTTATGTTCTTTGTTGTAAACAAAGATTTTGTTATGCCGCTTTTTACGGAAAATTTAGGACGAATTTTCTTAGGCGTTGCAGTAGGTCTTGAAGTTACCTGTTTCTTGATTATCAAAAAAATTACTACCATCAAAATGTAAGGAAGTGTCAGTATGGTACCGTTTATAGTTATTTCCTACGCTTGTTTTGCACTTGTTATTGTTGTATTAATTATGGGCAAAAAGGGAAGCGAGGAGGATAAAAATCTTCGCCGAATGAAAACAATCGGCAAAGACGTTGTAAAAGCGGATTATAAAAATGTAGATACCTCGTTTTATGAGAGAAACATTAAGCCGTTTCTTGACAAAATGAACAAAAAGGGCGACGAAAATCAAAGCAAGAATGCAAGGGCTAAGGCTCAAAATGAATTGATTGCCAAAAAGCTTCGTCAGGCAGGCTTGCATATTTCCGTTTCTAACTTTAAGTTTTTCAAAATGGCATTTATGATATTGACAATAATTATATTCATAGGCGTTTCACTTTTGCTTATTAATGTAACTCAATTTTTCTATTTGCCGATGCTTTTTGGTATGGTTATTGCACTTCTCGGTCCTAATCTTTTCCTTAACAGCAAGGTTAAATCTCATCAGGGTGCAATCAAAGCGCAACTTGCAGATACGCTTGATTTAATGAGTGTTTGTATGGAGGCAGGTCTTAGCTTTGACGCTTCCCTTGTTAAAATCAGCGAACGTATGGAAGGTCCGCTTATTGACGAACTTATAACAGTATTCAAGCAAATTCAGCTTGGCAGAAACAGAAATGAAGCGCTTAAAAGCCTTGCGGATTCTTGCGAGGTTGAGGAATTGAAAACTTTTATTTCTGCTGTTATTCAGGCAAACCAGCTCGGTATTCCTATTACTAACGTTCTTCAGGCTCAATCTGAACAGCTTAGAGTTAATAAGCGTGAGGAAATCAAGACTGTTGCCGCAAAGGTACCTACAAAAATGACTATTCCTACAGTTCTACTTATTCTTCCGGCGATTGTTTGTATAGTTATGGGGCCTGTTATTATTCAGGTTAAAGACTCAATGGGAGGAATGTCGTTTTAATAATGGCGCTTTTAAAGGTATATAAAAACGGTCAGCTTCTGCTTGACGAGTGCGAAAATGCAAATCATTTTTTTACTCGTTTTATGGGGCTGATGTATAGAAGGAGTATGGGGGAAAACCATTGCCTTTTACTTACTCCTTGTAATGAAATACATACTTTTGGTATGAAATTTGATATTGATACAATTGCTCTTTCTAAGGATAATGAAATATTATTTATTGACAGAGCCGTACCGCCTAAAAAGGTACGCAAAAAAGTTAAAGATACTTATAAAGTTTTAGAATTATGTTCCGGCACGGCTGATAAATTAGGTCTTAATGTGGGCGATGTTCTTGACTTTAAATAACGGATATAATTCCAATGTGCTTGCAAAAATGCAATTGTGCATTGGAATATAGTTCGTTAAATATATATTTTGGCAAATGGAGAATCAACTTATGGCTAATAACGATGTAGTAGACAGAAACAAAATACTCGGCTCGGCAACTCAGGATTACGGTTTTGATAAGGTGCTTCGTGGCTACGATATCAAGCAGGTTAATGAATATATTTCAAATCTGCTTGCAACTAATAAAAACGCCGGGGAACTTTTTGACCAACGTTATGAGGAATTAAAGAATACAAAGCAAATGCTTGAATATGAACTTTCTCAATCAAAGGGTCAGGTAGAAAAGCTTACAAAGCTTCTTGAGGATGTACGTGTACAGCGAGATACTTTACAGGCACAAGAGGGCAGTAAAGGTCAAAGCCTTGACACTGCTCAAGTTGAGGAATATCAGTCAAAAATAGATTCTCTTATCTCAAAAAATCGCCTTTTAGGTGAAGAAAACAAAAAACTTGAGGATAAAAACAGAGATTTGCAGCGTGATGTTGCTCATCTTACCAAAAAAGTTGATAAAAACAGAACGGAAATTAAATCGTTAAGAGAAGAAATTGAGTCGGGAGTGACTAATGAAACCGACAAAAAATATACTGAAATTGCACGTATTTACGAAAGTGCAATTGATAAAGCAGAGGATTTAATTTATCGTTTGCAAACTGAACTTTCGCTTGCTCACTCTAAGGTTGAAGATGTCGGCGAAAACGAAGAATAATACATAATTTTTTCAGTTATTTGCAGAAAGGGTGTGATTGTCTTGAAACCTAATAATCAAAAGTCTAAGCGCAATAATGAGCAGGGTGCGGTTATGTTCGTTTCCATATTTGCGGTTACCTTATTTATTTTGCTTGCCGCTATGATTATGGATTTCGGATTATTCTATTATAAACAGGCACGCTTGCAAAATGCCGGCGATGCCGCTGCTACTGCTGTTGCGGCTTCTATCGATGCTACCGATAAAGACTTGAACGCAATTGCAAAGCAATACCTTAAGAAAAACGGTGTTGATTACAGCGATGACGATATGACAATCAATATCCAAAAGAAGGGTATGCTTGATGAAGCAACGGCAAATGATGACGACTATATTACTACGGGATATATCAAAATGACCGTTAAAATAAAAACAGGTACGCTTTTTGGGCCCGTTTTAGATATTGATTCGTTAATGCTTCATTCCACCTCTTTTGTTAAGGTGAGCGCTAATTATTCTAACGGTATGCCGAGAGCATTGAATTATACCCTTTTTGCAGGCTCAACAGAAGGCACCCCTGAAAATCCGGCTATTAAAATTAACGGCAGAACAGGAACCGCATCTAATATAATAGTAAGCGGATTCGAAACTATGCTTAATAAGCTCAACGAAAAGCTGTTTCAACCTCTTAAAGGCTTTTTCGGCGGCACACCTAATTATACTGACCTTGTTCATATTAACCTGTCAGAAGCAATTACCAACGGCGATATTCATTCTAATTCCAATATGAACATAGGTGTTCAGGTTGTAAATGCTTCACGTGTTAAAGACGGCAATTTGCAGGATGTTAAGACTGACAGCGACGGTAAACCTATTCCTGCAAGAGATGAAAACGGTAATATCATTTATCAAAAAGACAGTGACGGTAATTTTATTTACAGGACTAAAACTGATGCCGACGGCAATCCTGTAATTAAAAAAGACAACGACGGAAATATTGTTTATTCAGACACACCTGCAACTGATGATAACGGCAACCCGGTATATAAGGTTGACGAAAACGGAAACTATATTCCTAAAAAAGATGCCGACGGCAATGTGCTTAGGGATGAAAATGGAGTTATTATTTATGAGCAGGAATATGAGCCTGAGTACGTGAAGGAAAAGGTGCCTGTATATGTTTATGAAAACTATACTCAAAGCACAAGCGATGAAAATTCTGCTAACGATTACGGTCAGGTTACATATACCGCTGTAAAGGATATTAACTTTACAAATACAAGCTGGAATCCTGACAGCGTTCATCTTTATGTTCAAAACCAGCAAAAGATTGAAGCTACTCAAACTGCTCTTGCTATTCTCAATATGATTGATTACAGCAGAGTCAGAAATCTTGATTCTCTTAAAAATGAGTATGAAACTACTGCCGAAGATTTCTTTGAAGCAAAGGGCAGTGTTATTACAGAAGCGCAAAAGGCTAAAATTTTAGCGCAAAAGGATAATCTTGTATTAAACGGTAATACAATTACTTTGGCAGGCCAGGAATCAATTGTTTATGACATAAACAGAAATGATTCAAGAGCTATGCTTGAAAAAGCATATGAGGACAGTCATACCTCTTCAAGTTCAACCGAAGTAAACGGTATTACTATTGAAAAGAGCAAGCTTTTCGACCAAATAAGCAACGGTGAGGATAGGCTTTTTACTGACGAAACAAGAACAACACTCCTTTTCCAGAATGTTGCCGATACGCTTGACCGTGGCGGTGCAGGCTATCAAATCGAAGTAGGTAAGGGAGAAAATAAGTATACTGTTGTTGTTACGGGCGATAAAGTAAACCGTGACTATGCAAAAACAAGAAGCGATACAGTAGGCTCCGATTACGACGGCAGTGCTACGGCTATAGGCGCAAAATATGCAATGTATAAAACATTCCAGCAGCGCCTTGGCGATAACGGATTTATCACTACCCCGAATTTAAAACCATACTTTATCCGTATGACGAATAAGTCTGTTGCAAATTCAGTTAAAAAGAGGGGAGATTATACCTCAACTGAGGCAAAGGTAACGGTAAGAAAGGCTGTTGCAGACCTCGGCGACCAGCTTCAGGATATTCTTGACAAAACAAGCTATGAGGATAAGACATATTCCGATTTCAGCGACGTAGTTAAAAAAGATACCTCTCCTTTCTTTACTCAAAATATGGCTTCAAAGAGCAGCGGTCTTACTAAGCTTGAAGGCGACGATCACACTAAGTTTAACAGCTATTCGCTGTATAATTCAGATGACGTACTTAAAACTCCGAGTGAGTTTGTTAATGAATACAAAAAGTCATATAAGTTTGCAGACGTTGCAAATAAGAACTATTATGATAAAGAAATCAGCGGTAAATATGCCGACGACGGTGTTCAGGCTAAGAAAAAAACAATTAGGGAAGAAGATATTTCTGTTTCGGAAAAATATAACAGCGTTAAGGATGATGCAACATATAAGCGTCTTTCATCTCAATATCTTCCTAATAAAAAGGATGTATTCCTCGGCGACAGCAACGATTATACAAAGCGACGTGAATTTAACGATTATGTAGATTCAGCATACAGCGTTAAGCCTGATATGGAAACGGCAACTGCTCTTACTAAGCCGGATTCTTTCAATATCAACGACTATATGCCGACGATTGACTATGATAATCATACGGTTACAGCAAACGGCGGTATCACTTTCGGTAACGGCTCGACAAAGCTTGATAACTTCACAACTACCAACAGTAGCGACGTTCAATATTTAGTTGACGGCAAAAAGAATTATTGGCTTACAAACGGATTAAAAAGATCCGGTTGGGTGCGTGTATCAGGCAGAAACGGCGGCTACGGCGTAGTTGAAGGTGATGTAGTTGTAAAAAGTAATATTGATGTCGGCGGTTACAGCACCGGCAGTTACAGCGAATGTACCTTTGTTGTTGACGGTGATCTTACTTTAACCGGCGAGCTTCAAATGCGTAAAAACAGCGTTGTAATGGTTACAGGTAATCTTACTTGCGGCAAGTTGTTTATGAAAGACGGCGCTCGCCTTTATGTTAAGGGCAATATTACCGCAAAGGATATGAGCTATGACGGCGACTCCAACCAAAAGATTTATTGCGGCGGAAACGCAAAGATTCCTCATAATCTTGATTCTACAAGAGAATTTAAGATAGGCGGTAATCTTGAGGCTCACGAGTTGTACCTTAATTATACAAACTATTATTTCGGCGGAAGCGTTAAATGTACTAAGTTCAATGCCGAATATAGCGATATGAATCTTATTTTTGATTCATTTGAATGTTCGGGCACAACTACTCTTAATAACAGAACTTCGCTTACAGTAAACGGCAATGCAAAAACAGACGCTGTTAATATGTATAATGACAGTGTTATAGCTGTTTGCGGCAGTATGAATTCCACAAATGAGCAAAACCTTTTTCAAAGTTCAAAAATCATAGTAAACGGTGTTGCTCTTCTCGGTACCCTCAATCTTCGAGGCGATTCAAAGCTTTATGCAACTCGTTACGCTGAATTTGCAGGCAGAATTAATGCTTACGATAATTCAATTGTTAATGTTGACAATGCTATTATGTGTAACGATTTGGTTTGGCTTGAGGGCAATGCCAAGGTTTATGCCAATGCATCGTTTACCGCAAAGGGGCTTAGCGCTACGTCCAATAATATCATTCAGGCAAACGGTATTACATTTACTCAGACTGATGATAAAGTAAATCAATTCGGCGTTTATTGCCGTCTTGAAAGCTGGGGCGATATTGAATTTAACTGCTATGTTCGTGTTGAAACAGACGGTTTCCTTGTAGCGAAAGGCTATATTATAGCCAACGGTATTTTTAAAGACAGTAAGGGCTATAACGGCGAAACCGGTTTTGACATTGAAGGTGTTGTATATAGTTGCTCAGATGTAATTACTGCATATCCGTTAAAAATTAATTCAGGTAAGCTTTATTGCACAGGAAATGTTGAGGCTGCCACAACAAACTTGGGCGGTTTTTATGAGGCAGTTCAGGTTAAGGGTACGAGTGAATTGTATGTAACGGGTGTTGTTACAAGCTCAATTGCCAGAAGGTTTAAGCTTTATTCCGATAATGGCGGTCAAGGCTCAACCGTAAGCATTTTCGGCGCAAACGGTACGACTGACAGCGGTTATATAAATGCTCTTTCCTCAAAAATTAACGAATTTACCAACGATCAACCTAATTCACGTGTTTATTTAGGCGACGGTACGTTTGCACAAACAACTACCAATTCATATTTGAACTTTTCAAAGAAATTTGTTAATGCAGGCTCACTTTATCTTTACGGCTCGTTGAGCATTAGTAATAATAATTTTGTCGGCAATAACGGCGGTTTAACGCTTGTAGGCGGCAATGTAACTATGTCTTCCGGTGCAATTAACTTGTCTGATTCCCATACTTTAACTGTTTTGGGATATCTTTCATCTAACAGCACAATCAGTGTTAATTCTGCTTCAAAGATTTATGCTGCAAATTATCTTACTATAAACGGCTTGGGCGGTGCATCTATTACATTGAACGATAATTCATATATGATTGTCGACGGTGAATATCAAAATGCCTGCAACAGCATCAGTATTAACAGCGGCTCTAAATTCTGGTCTCTTGCTCCTGTAAGGACAACTAATGTTGTTAATGTTGAAAGTAACGATGCAAACAATTTGAGCGAATTTTTCTCGAACGGCGAGCACACAATCAGCCAAATTGATACGAGTACAACATTCAGTAAGAATGTCGATATCACAATTAACGGTTTATATATTGCAAACAATACGGGAGATAAGGTTTTAAATTCGCTTTATATTAAGCAATTCGGTCGTATAACTCATAACGGTGATCTTACTGTTTTATCATCTCTTAAGGTTGACGACGGCGGTTATCTGTTTGTTAAAGGTGTTACTGAATTGGGAAGTAATTCTTACCGCCTTGGCATAAAAGCGGCTAAGCTTTCAAACGGCGGTAAGATGTATCTTATGGGCGGTCTTGATATCATCAACAGCGCCGGCTCGGAGAATGACCCTGAAATAGCTTTCACGAGTGATAATGCCGATACATTTATTGCGGCTAATTCTTCAAAATCACTTACATTAAAAGGTGCTCTTCATACAAGAGGTATTGTTAATATTGAAAACAGCATTACTATCAAGGGTAACAACAAACTTGACGGTATGCCTAACAGAGGTGTATCGCTTTCGGTTGTTTCAGGCTCGGCTAATATAAGCGGAAGCGTCACCTTGCCGGACGGCAATGCTTTGTTTGTAAAGTCAGGCTCGCTTGGTATCGGCGGAGATGTTAATATGGCGAGCGTTGTTTATAACTACGGCAAGCTTTATATTCTCGGAAATCTTAATGTTGATTGGAGCAAAACTAAATATATTTCAGACCGTGACGGCGAAGACAATGATATGAGAACGGGCTATTCGCTTAAAAACGGTCAAACAATCGGTACTGTTGACGCTTATCTTTATATCGGCGGAACAAACGATCTTAAATTTTACGGTTATGTTCAAAACTTCGGCGAAATTTACTCTAATGCCGGTATGAGAGTAAGAGGTTGGTGCAATATGCCGGGCAGTGCAATTATGTGTGACACGGCATTTATCAACTTCAAGAATGCTAAGGCGCATTTCGGCGGTACGGTTGACCTTAATTCAAATGCATTTTATAACGGCGAAAATTCTGTATTTGATTGCAGCGGCGATTATACTTACGGTATCGTTACAATTAATCTCGGCTCATTTGCGGCTGCCGGCAATGTTGAAATGAATAAGATTAACGTTAGCCAAAATTCATATAACAACCCAAAATGGAAAAACAGTAAGTCGATGTCATTTATGAACGGCTTTGAAACGATTGACGGTGCTGAGTATAAAAACGCTACCGTTTATGTAGGCGGTAACTTGAAACTCGGCTCTAATTTGGCGGCAGGCAACGCCGGCTCATATTTCACAATGGGCAAGACTTATATCGGCGGCGATTTGCTTGATTATTGTAACCGTGCAAATGCTTATTATGCTACCGCTATTTGGGCATTCAATTTCTCGAATACCTTTATAGGCGGCGATTGCTTCGGCGGTGCCGGTATTGCAACCGGTAATAACAGCATCTTTATGGTTGGCGGCGACTATCAGTCAAGGCGAAGCACAAAGATTAATATTGAAATGTTCTCTTATTCCGCTCTTGATGCAACGTTCTATTCATTCTGCGATGATAACCGTTCATATAGGGATGAATTTAATAAAGACCCTAAAAAATACAGAAGTGCTTATTTCTATGTAGGCGGCAATATGCTTTGCAATACTATCGGTGCTTCTCTTTGGACTTCATCTGCATCAAAAGTACCTGAAAATAATACTCGTGATACAGATATTTATTCTAATTCAAATGTCTATGTCGGCGGCTCAATGTATGTCAACTCCAAGCTTTATATGAAACAAAATGTTACCCTTGCGGTAGCAGGCAACAAAAAGCTTAATGATACAAGTACGTTAGACGGTATTTTGGGAGCAATTGAGAACGGAACAATCAAGGCTAATATTCAAAACCTTTTGAATACTGACGATTATAAGCTCTTTGTTTTCCAATGTCTTGATGAAAACATCTGCTCTAAAATAATTGTAAACGGCAGTATGTTTGTTCGTGATACCGCTAAAATGCGTGATATGACAAAGAACTATATCGCAGGCAATTTCAAGGGCAACGATTATGTTGAAATAGGTAAATCGCTTCTTGATGATGACGAGGACAGAAGCCAGGCGGCAGTTGCAGACGGCAAGTTCTGGACTAAGGGCGACAGCCTTAAAACATATACCTTTGCAAATGCGGGATATACTTATGTCGGCGGTAATTTTGAAAGCGGAAAGTATACTAAGCTTTATGCTTCAACTACTCTTAAGGTTAAGGACGATTACGTCAGCAATAAGTATTTGACTCTGCGTCACGATGCTAAAATTTATGTCGGCAAAAAGCTTAAAGCGCTCACGTCTATTGAGGGCGGTTCATACAGCGAATTCCACGTTGGCGGCAGCTTGCAGGCTTCAACATCATGGATTAAGCTTCGTGATTGCACAACCGTTGCAGTCGGCGGTAACTTTACTGCTCTTTCATATATCGAACTCGGCAAATACGGCGATTATGTAAGAACGATAAACGGCAATAAAGTAACTGAGCAAACGGCTCACGGCGTAACTGAGGGTGAAGAGCCTAAGTATGATACAGGTACTGACAGCGGCGACGGCTCGTCAAGTGAGGGTGATAAGACAGGCGGCAGTACGGACGCAGGTCAGGACAGCACAAACAGCAACCTTGACAATGACAGCCTTAATGCTCAAAAGGAACTTGAGGAGGATAACTCGGACCTTTCAAAGGGCGGCAACTTCTTTATCGGTCAGTCGCTTGTTTCCTACACCGGTCAAATCTTTGAATATGCTTATTCTCAGGTTGCGGTAGGTAATTACGTTTTCACTCCTAAGTATCTCACGTTAAGGCATAATGCGGATATGTGGGTAATGCCTGAAACCTTTAAGAATGCAACCTATAAGCATAAGCCTTATGTCAGCGACTCAGACGGCTCGCTTTGGGGCGATATTAAAAATGCGCTTAAGAAGTTTGATTATACAATTAAGGATACTTTCTCTGCTAAGCAGGGCAGTATTTACACTCTTGGCTCGTTAACTCTTAATAAGAATGCGTCTCTTATGGGTACATATGATTGCCTTGTTCAGGGTCAGTGTGTATTCAGGCAGGATGCGCTTGTATATCTCGGCCACGATTTCACCTGTACGGCTAATAGCTTTAATTTGAATATTTCTTCAATTAAGGGCGACACAAGTTATGCGGGATTTGACAGCCGTGGTACTTCTTCGCAGGACGGTAATACTTCATTCCCTGTTCTCCTTTATGCCGATAACAATATTAATATTTACACAACTGTTGATATTCGTTTAACATATCTTGTTGCAAACAAGGGTGACGTTAATCTCTTCAATGTGTATTCAAATACGGAAAATGCGGCTTATAATGCAAAACAGCTTCCTAATGCAATTTGCTCATATCAGGGCGATATAAATTATTTTGCAGGTTACGGCAAGCTCGGCGCATTGTTCTATGCTCCTAACGGCAACCTCGATTTCGACGGTTGGTATCAGGAAATTTGGGGCTGCGGTATTGCAAATACTATTGAGGATAACGCTTATTACTTCAATTTGCACAGATTTGAAAATTGGAGAACTATTGACCTTCATCTTGCCCAAAGCGGAAGTATATTCCTTGTATCCGAGGATGAATATAACAGGGCAAAAGAAGATTTGTTTAATTACGATCTTGACGATTCCGGTACGGATATGGCAACAGGCGGTTCAAGCGTATTCTTCCCACGTGATGTGCTTGATAATATCCCCGGCGAAAATTACTAAAATCCAATGATTTTTCAGAGCAATTATTCTTTTGAGTAATTGCTCTGTTTTTTATTAATATTTTTGTTTAATAC
>ERZ1026776.732-NODE-732-length-21268-cov-3.948475_pt1 | contig 21268 bp, 18 predicted proteins | sample MGYA00380125_ERZ1026776 | MGnify/ENA primary metagenome ERZ1026776 (study PRJEB33269, sample SAMEA4719761) | human gut metagenome | biome: human-associated habitat; feature: organic feature; material: feces | place: Cameroon | collected 2013-10 ...
ATTCAGTTTCATAAGGACTCAACTAAAAACTAAATCTTACTCAATGAAATCGTGGATTAAACAATTCGCATCAGAAGACTGGATCATAGTCTTTGTAGGTGCGGCAGTGCTCGCTCTTGCGTGCATTTTCCCAGGAGCCATGCCATCCCTTCCCAAGACATTGACGACATCAGCGGACTTGATAAATGCCGTTTACATGTTCGGATTCGTACTTATCCTTACATATGTCACACTTGCGGCACTCAGACGCCCTGTAAAGGGAACATTCGTTTCGTTGCTTTTCATTTTCGGCATAACACTTCTTGCCCAACTGACAGCGAACATCCCGATAATTAAAGAATGGGGCTTCGAATCAGTATTCTTCGCTGTCATCTACGGATTGGTACTGAACAACTGTTTCAAACTTCCTGACTGGCTGAAAAGAGCCGTAAACAGCGAGTTCTACATCAAGGTAGGTATCATCTGCCTCGGTTCCACCATTCTGTTCGGCGAAATGATGAAATCAGGCGCATTCGGACTTGCCCAGTCTTTCATCGTTGTATTCACCGTATGGTACTTCTGCTTCTGGGTAGGCAAGAAGATGAATGTGGACCCTGAGATGGGTACAATGCTTTCAAGTGCAGTTTCTATCTGCGGTGTATCTGCCGCCATCGCGACTTGCGGAGTAATAAATGGTGACAACAAGAAATTGTCTTACGTTGTCTCCCTCGTGCTCATCATCGCCATCCCTATGATGTACCTTCTCCCTTGGCTTGCGGGCCTCATGAACCTGTCACCGGAAGTTGCCGGAGCATGGATTGGAGGTACCATTGACACCACCGGAGCTGTCGCTGCCGCAGGCTCCCTCATCGAGGACCCGGCTGCCGAGCAGACCGCGATTATCGTGAAATCTTCGCAGAACGTGCTTCTCGGACTCGCAGCATTCTTCATTTCAATGATGTGGGCATACCGTGGAACTAACAAGGACGTAAGACCTTCTGCAGGACTTATCTGGGAAAGATTCCCTAAGTTCGTCGTCGGAATGATCATCGCATCCCTTGTATTCAGCTTCTTCCTTTCACCTGATATGGCAAAGACCGTAGGCAAGGTCACCAAAGGATTCCAGAACACATTGTTCAGCGTGGCATTCGTATGTATCGGTCTCGAGACCAGAATCAAGGATATCTTCGGCAAGGAAAACAGAGTTCCGCTCAAGGTGTTCCTCACGGCCCAGACCTTCAATATCTTCGTGACATTGGTAATCGCTTATCTCATCTTCGGAGTCATCAAGCCTGCATTGGCATAAGCATTGTCAATGCTACATAGCGACATTGAAAACAAATCCTATATAGTGGTTATCCATAAGATAGCCACTATTTTTTATGGCATTGAAAGAAGGCCCGCCGTTATAGGAGAACGTCACTCCGACAGTAGTGTCGAAAGGAATCCACAGGAAATTGGCAAGTTTTGCCGTCAATGTTGCCCCGGCACTGAAAAGACCTCCGTCTGTCATTGACCTTCCCAATGAAAACATCGTGTAATCGAAATGCGGCGTCAGCTCGAAGTTCTTTATGTAGAAAAGAGGGGAGAAGCAGGAAATGTCGCCGAACCAGACAGGAATCGCGTAATCTGCAGTGATATTCAGATGGTTGGCAGACCGGTTCCTGATAAAATACTCTGCTCCGGAGTCATTGAAACCCCTCGGAGCCACCGAGATGGCATTCTCGCGCTTTACCGTGGCCTCGAACTGGTGCTGATATCTGGCAGAAAGCTTAAGTCCCTGAGTGGAAGTGATTCCCGGAAGATAGCCGTAACCATAAATATACGCTGAAGAACTGTAAAGTTTTGTCAATGCTATCCTGGAGGAATACCCCGCATCGAAGCCTATACCCAGTCTCGGATAGACACCTGATGTCGCTACAGGCCTCATTATATAGCCTCTCAAAGAAGCATTGACAGTCTGCATGAATACTATCTTATCCTTCTCATAGCCAATCAGATGCTCCGGTCCCTTGCTTCCCGGGAAATTGCCGTCGTAAGTGACGGTGATCTGGGACCTGTCGAAAAGGTCATTGCTGAAAGTATATCTGACCTGGGGAATGAGACCTCTCCTTACACCGCCTGAAGAGAAATTGAACGGGATATAGACCTTGATATTGCCGGAAACGGAAGGCCTGTCCAGCAGCACCCCCATGACACTTTCTTTTACATTTCCGCCAGTCACGTAAGTCCTCCGGCAATATCTTACGGCCGCCATGTCATTGAAATCAGCAGACACTTCGAAAACAGGATAAAGACCTGAATAAGTGAACATTACATGGCCTGAATGACGGTACTTGCGGCTCCCGTCCGTATAAAGATATGAATACGGATCATTATGGAAGGAATAGCCGATGAATCCGGAAGCCGTACCAAGAGAATTCTGAAACAGGGCCGTTGCTCCGACAGACGCCTTCTGGAAATTGAAATCTCCGCTTAGATTCTGAATCTTGTCGTAACTGAAATACACTGGGGCCCACGAGTGGAATCTCAAGATATTCAGAGCTTTACGATATCTGACAGGCTCGGTGAAAGTAGTCTTGGAGTGAGAAGAATCCGCCCACTGAATCCCTTTCCGGGACGCAACCTCGCGCTCCTGCGCCGAAAGTTTGTCCGCCACCCGATACCGGTGAATGTCGGAAAAGTCAATGCTGCTGCCCTCGCCGAGTGCCGATTTGTGCAAAATTTTTCCCGACGGTGTCAATGCCGAGAAGTAAATTACGTTTCCGTCGATGCAGAATTCGTCTCCGCCGTAGGGGAGTGATGAGTGCTGTCGCACAGAAAATGTCTGCAGGTCAATGCTATACAGTTCCATTGTCCCGTCCCTGTCAGAGGAGAAGAAGAGTTTTCCGTCGTAGTATGAGAGGTTGTGTATGCTTACCGGTTCGGGTGCCAGTATGCAGGAAAGAGACTTGCCGGCATTGACAATGAAAATTCCGGAGCCTTTCTCGGATATTGTGCTGACTGCGAGGTGTTTTCCCGCGAAGCAGGCCTCTACGGCCTGAAGTGAATCCGGCATCTGCAGGCGTGAAATTTCTTTTCCGTCAGCGGCTGACAGCATTACGACGGCGGACCCGCCGGCGATTGGATATTCCGTACAGGCTATCATTGACCCGTCTTCTGAAATGGATGGATTGAACAGGCGGCCCTTGCTTGTCAGGTTTCCGGTTTTTCCTGATGACAAGTCGTAATATCTTATCCTAGAGGTCATTTCGAGTGACCAGCGGCTGTCCGGTACTGACTCGCTCCACCATATTTTTCCGTCATGGGCCTTGATTCTGCTCGAATAGGAAGTGAAGCCTGACAATCTTCTGAAACTACCTGTAACTTTATCATATTCAGCAAGATATGAAGTCTTGTCCATGCCGTTTACGATGCAGAAGATTCTGCCGTCAGATATGGTCGTTCCGGAAATCTCCCTATACCATTTGCCGCTTTCCTGTAATTGTGACGCTTCCGTGAAAGGTTCCCGCAATGCGGCTTCCTCCTTCCATATCTCGTGAAAACCTGTCATGATTTCGCTGAACGACTCCTTGAACCGCTTTCCTGAGGCCTGCCTGACAGTCTTCTGGGTATTGAAGAATCTGAACGGATTGGAGGCCGTCCGGGCGAAATAGCGTTCCGTGAAAAGAGGGTCATCGAAGCAATATCTTGTGCCGGCTATGGTCATGTATCCGAGAGCGTAATGGTTCGGAGAATAATGCCTGTATGAGCCGTATCTCCATCTGTACCAGTTCCTCCAGTCGGCATTGTCGAACGCCATCATGTAGTAGGAGAGGAAATCCGCGCTGCGGCCCCTGCCGTAGTTTGTCAATGCCGTTTCTGCGACTACCGCATCGCCTTCCAGAAACCATGTGCTTGGCCAGATTGCTGAATATGCGCCTACGGCCATGTCTCCGATGATGTAGGTCAGTGGCTTCAGCCATCCCTTGTATCCGAATTGCATCTGGGCCATGTGCCGGCTCTCATGGACGGCAAGTGACTTTACCCAGGGCATCGGTTCCGGGTCATATGCATCTTGAAGGGTATAGAGATCGGCCCTTTTCGGGGCCCAGGTGATGGAACCGTTTGATATCCCGTTAAATGCGTGAAGAATGACAGGAGTGCGTTTTCTGTATCCCTCTCCCGGTATGAGTCCGCTGCTGATGCTTTCTGCCATGCGGAACCGCTCAAGTTCATGACCATACACTCTTGCGAGGGAGTCCAGGCCTGACGGATATATTATCCTGTAATGAGGAGAGTCCATCCTCGACCATCTTGTCTTTCCCGGGTCATCTCCGTTCGTGTAGAACTGCGCATGTGCCGGCTGGACTGCGAAGAAAATGCAGCAAAAGGCAACTGATATTATTCTGGTGATGGAGGATATTTTCATGTCAGGCGTCATTCTGTAGGCTTTCTTTGGCGGAATCTTCAGTAATACTGAAAATTAACCCCGTGTTTGCAAAGGCAAATCTAACTATTTTTTATAATTTTGCGCATAAATTAATTCTATGCCGCACTATATATGCAGATGATGTTCCAATTCGTGACCCTCATAGGGGCCGTTACATTATTTCTTTTCGGACTCAGCTTACTTAGCGTCGGACTCCAGAAAGTCGCTGGAGACGGACTGAGATCCTTCCTCGCATCCATGACATCCAGCGCGTTCAAGCGCCTTGTCACCGGAGTCGGAGTGACCGCAGCCATCCAATCATCCACCGCCACGACCATCATGGTTGTAAGTTTTGTCAATGCAGGACTATTGACATTGGCACAGGCCATAGGCGTGATCATGGGTGCGAATATCGGTACCACGGTCACCTCATGGATTATGGCGATTTTCGGATTTTCTTATGACATATCCACGATTTCGTTCCCGCTCATCGCCCTCGGTTTCCTGATGATGCTGAACAAGAAGAACAAGAAAATCCATGATTTGGGTGAGATTATCATCGGATTCGCATTGTTCTTCGTAGGATTTGCGAAACTCAAGGAGACTTCCGGAATTCTTCTGGACAACCTCGACCTTACCGGTCTTCAGGCATTGACAAACCTCCATTGCGGTCCGCTCAACGTTTCTGTCCTGATTTTCCTCTTGATTGGAACCGTGATGACGGTCTGCTTCCAGTCTTCGGCCGCTACTATGGCGATTATCATGCTCCTCATCACGACTGGCGTGATTCCGTTCAAACTGGCCGCCTCGATGATTCTTGGAGAGAACATCGGAACTACAATTGCTGCCAATATTGCCGCTTCAGTGGGAAACACTACGGCCAAGCGAGCTGCCATGGCACATACCGTTTTCAATGTCTTCGGTGTATTGTGGGTGCTGTCCATATTCCCGCTGTTCCTGAAATTCATCGGATTCATCATTTCTTCTACAGGTCTGCCGGATCCGAACACTACCGACCTTACGGACACCTCGAACTCTGATACCATCAAGATTTCACTGTTGTACAGCGTTACCACGATGCATACGCTGTTCAATGTTACCAATACCCTCATTCTCATATGGTTTATCCCTCAGATAGAGAAGATTGTTTCCTGGATTATTCCTGCACCTAAGGAGAAGGAGGTCTTCCGTCTCAAATATATTCAGGGCGGTCCTCTTTCCACAGCCGAGCTTTCTTTGGATGAGGCTGAGCAGGAAATCGTGCATTTCGCAGAGATTTGCTACAATGATTTCGGCTACATGAGACAGGCTATCGTGGAGAAGGATACCGCCAAGTTCAATGAACTCAGAGAGAAACTCATCAAGTACGAGGGTATCACTGACAGAATCGAGTATGAAATCGCGGACTACCTGAACGAGGTGTCCAAGGGCGATATTTCAGGCACTTCTGCAGGCAGAATCAAGGGTATGTACAAGATTATCGGCGAGTTGGAGAGCCTTGGTGATTCCGGCGACGCAGTAGGACGTATCCTGTCCCGCAGAAATGAGCATGGTCTGGATTTCGACGCTGAGCAGCTCAAGAGGCTCGGCAGGATGTGTGACCTTCTGGATGATGCTTTCAAGGCCATGAGCGCAAACCTCAAGGCTCCTTATACCAGCCTGAAGGACATCACCAATGCTCAGGATGCCGAGTATAATATCAATGAATGCCGCAATACTCTTCGCGAGGAGCATATCATCAATATCGAGGAGAACCCGAACTACAACTACCAGGTGGGCGTGTTCTACATGGATATCGTTGCCGAGCTGGAGAAGATGGGCGACTTCATGATAAATGTTTCTGAGGCTAAAATCGCTGAAAATGGATAGGAAAAAGGTCATATTGGCATTGACAATGCTAGTGCTGGCGGTGTCCTGCGGGCATACCGGCAAAAGCGGAAGGAAGGTTGTTTCTGATTCTGCGGCAGCGGGCCAGCCGTTTCCTCAGCTGGTCGTGCCGAAAATGATCGAGGACCCGACGGAACGCATTACATATGTCATTGATCATTTCTGGGACCGTCTTGCCGACTTGAGCGGAGCCAGTGATTCTCTGCATGTCGCGGGAGTCCTGAAGGAAGATGTGGAAAAGGCCTTCGGCGAGTATTCCGCAATATTGCACAGTGTTGCAGATGTCAATGCCCTTGCACAGTCCGTTTCCAAGATGTTCGATGCTGCCGAGGCGTGTGAGAGGAAGGATACTTCTTCCAATGTCTTCGAGACCATCACCGGGTTTGCCGAGAAATATTTCTATGATCCCAATTCTCCTGTCAGGAGCGAGGAGTGCTATCTTGCTTATCTCCAGAAACTTGTGAAATCGGATTTTGCAAATCCCGACATGAAGCCTGCATATGAGTTCGATTTGTCGATGTGTTCTCTGAACAGGATAGGGGAGAAGGCCGCCGACATCAAGTTCGAGGATGTCAATGGAAAGAAATATACTCTTTACGGCATCCGTTCCGACTATACCCTTCTTTTCTTTGCCAATCCGGGGTGCCCGAACTGCAAGGAAATCACCGAGGGCCTGATAGCCAATTCGGAGGTTTCGGAAATGGTCAATGCCGGCAAGCTGAAGATAGTAAACATCTACATCGACGAGCAGATAGACAAATGGCGTGAGTATGTTCCCGAGTATCCGCGCGAGTGGCTCTGCGGATATGACTACAACTATATCATCAGAAATGACCTTACCTACAGCGTAAGGGCCATCCCGTCCCTGTATATCCTCGACAAAGACAAGAAAGTCATCCTGAAGGATGCTACCTTCGAAGATGTAACTGCCTGGATAGACAAGACTTACGGGGAGATTTACGGAGAATAGAGATAGTTTTCCCTAAAGTTCACAAACTTGTGGTCCACAAACTTGTGAACTTTTGGGAAATTTGTTTATATTTGCCGTAAAACCAGTGTGTTATGTATAAGCCATTTGTTTATGGAACTTCAGTTTCAGGGGATAATTTTACTGATAGAGTAGAAGAAACTTCCAGAATCAAGAAGAATTTCAGAGCCGGGATAAATACAATTCTCATTTCTCCACGCAGAATCGGGAAAACGTCTTTAGTGAAGAAAGTGATTTCTGAAATGGATGGTTTGGAGCCTGTTATTGTCTTCATGGATGTTTATGATTGCCGGAGTCCACATGACTTTTATCTCCGATACTCACAGTCTATTTTGAAGGCATTGTCATCCACTGCGGAAAGACTGATGGAGAATGCCAAAGAGTTTTTGGGCAGACTGGCACCACGCATATCGGTGAGCCCCGATTTGGCATCGGAGTATTCTTTATCGATAGGTGTGAATCCTAAAGACATTGATCCTGAAGAGGTTCTGAATCTCCCGGAACGGATAGCGGAGAAAAAGGGATTACACATCGTCGTTTGCATTGATGAATTTCAGCAGATAGGTGAATTCGCGGATTCATTGACTTTCCAGAAAAGGATACGTGGGATTTGGCAGCATCAGCAGCGTACATCGTACTGTCTGTTCGGGAGCAAGAAACATATGATGGAAAAGATATTCCATAGCAAAAGGATGCCCTTCTACATGTTCGGAGACACCATATATCTTGGGACGATTCCGGAGCCTGACTGGATTTCCTATATATGCTCGCGGTTTGATAAGGCAGGGATAATCATTTCCAAGGAACATGCGGAAGAAATATGTCGGAAAGTGGAATGCTATTCGTCTTATGTTCAGCAATTTGCATGGAATGTTATGGTCAATGCCGGTTCTATGGTCACAGATGCTGACATTAAGAACGGAATGGAGTATCTCGTCTCTCAGAACGAACCTCTGTATATCTCGAAAATCGAAAATTTGTCATCTTATCAGTTGAATTTTCTGAGAGCTATATGTGCAGGCGTGAATTCAGGCTTTACTTCTGAAAGCATTCTGAAGAGATGGAACCTCGGCAGCAAATCCAATGTTTCCAGAATCAGGGCATCCTTGATCGAGAAAGAAATCGTGGAGAAACGCGCAGGAAAATTATATATATCAGATCCTGTTCTCCGTTGCTGGCTTACCGGATATCTACAGAAGTTATAATTGATTGTTTGCCCAAATTTGCGCTTGCGTTCAACGGGATGGATAGCTTGTGAAACTTGAGTTCTTTATTTGCTAAAAAGCGGGAATAATTATAAATTTGAAGGACGTGGGCAAATCTCACGTCCTTAATTGTATGCAGATTGAAAAAACACTTTGGGGAAAGACTGCCGACGGCAGGGAAATATACCTCTACACATTGACAAATGAATCAGGCGCATCGGTCAAATTGTCCAGCATCGGAGCTGGAATTGTTTCAATTGTAGTACCTGACAAGAACGGAAAAATGGCAGACGTCGTTCTGGGATATCCTGTTCCCGAATCATACTTCGGAGACGGCCCGTGCTTCGGCAAATGCCCAGGAAGATATGCCAACAGAATCGCCAAGGGCCACTTCACCCTCGACGGAAAGGAATACGAGCTCCCTATCAACAACGCCTGCAACCACCTCCACGGAGGCCCTGACGGATTCCAGAATCAGGTATGGGACAGCAGGATAGAAGGCGACGCAGTGGAATTCATGTACTTTTCGGAAGACGGGGAAGCCGGATATCCGGGCAATCTCAAGGTCGTGGCCCACTACGAGTGGTCAGAAGAGAACGAACTGGCATTGACCTTCACCGCTGAAACCGACGCGGCGACAGTCGTGAACCTGACAAATCACGCATATTTCAATCTCGACGGCGAGGGCTCAGGCACAGTGCTGAACCACGAACTGAAACTGAATGCTTCCGAATATCTCCCTACAGATGAGACACTTATACCTGTCGGAGAACCGGAAGACGTCGCAGGAACCCCGATGGATTTTGTCAATGCCAAGACGCTCGGAAGAGACATCAAGGCCGACTATCCGGCATTGAAATACGGAAAAGGATACGACAACTGCTACGTCATTGACGGAGCCGAGCCGAGACAGATCCAGTCTGCGGCAGAACTCTACTCGCCGGAAAGCGGACGTGTTCTCGAAGTCCTCACCACACAGCCTGGCGTACAGATCTATACCGGAAACTGGCTCGAAGGCTGTCCTGAAGGAAAAGACGGGCACATCTACCACGACTATGACGGTGTTGCCATAGAATGTCAGCACTATCCGGATTCCCCTAACGAGCCTTCATATCCGACGACAGAACTCCGTCCGGGAGAAGTGTTCGAACAGGCAATAATATTCGCATTCTCAGTAAGATAGATAACTCAAGTTGCCTCAGATCTATAAAAGAATTCTGAGGCAACTGCATATAGGTCCCAGGCCAATGAAACAATATCTTGATCTCCTCCGCCACATCCGTAAAGACGGAACTGTAAAACATGACCGCACCGGTGTCGGAACGCAGAGCATATTCGGTTATCAGATGAGGTTCGACCTCGCTGAAGGCTTTCCGCTTCTGACCACCAAGAAAGTACACCTGAAATCGATCATCTACGAGCTGCTCTGGTTCATTGCCGGTGACACCAACATCAAGTACCTCAAGGACCACGGAGTCTCCATCTGGGACGAATGGGCCGACGAAAACGGCGACCTGGGACCCGTCTATGGACATCAGTGGAGAAGTTGGCCTGCCCCTGACGGCAGAAGCATCGACCAGCTGTCACAGGTCATAGACATGATAAAGAACAATCCCGATTCCCGCAGAATGATAGTCACAGCATGGAATCCGGGCGAAGTGGACAACATGGCCCTGCCGCCCTGCCATTGCCTTTTCCAGTTCTATGTGGCCGACGGCAAACTCTCCTGCCAGCTCTACCAGCGCAGTGCCGATACCTTCCTCGGAGTGCCGTTTAATATCGCATCCTACGCCCTTCTGACCATGATGATAGCGCAGGTCTGCGGACTGCAGCTGGGAGAATTCATCTACACGACAGGGGACACCCACATATACCTGAACCACTTCGAACAAGTTGATCTTCAGCTCTCCAGGGAGCCGCGCCCTCTGCCGGTAATGAAACTGAATCCGGAAGTGAAGAGCATCTTCGATTTCAAATACGAGGATTTCAGTCTGGAAGGCTATGACCCGTGGCCGGCAATCAAAGCCCCGGTCGCAGTATAACCCGAACAATGTACGAAAATGCAAAAGAACATCATAGCGGCAGTTGCCGACAACGGAGCCATCGGACGTGACAATGAACTCCTGTGGCACATCTCCGCAGACATGAAATATTTCCGTCGCACGACCATGGGCTGCCCCGTAATCATGGGCTACAGGACGTGGCTTTCGATAGGTCGCCCGCTGCCGGGCCGCAAGAATATCGTCATCACCAAAAGCCGCTTCGAAGCCCCTGAAACCGTTGCTCAGGTCCCAGATGCAGCCGCAGCAATAGCAGTCGCGGAAGAGGCTCTTGTCAATGCTGATGCTCAAAATGGTGAAGGTCAATGCTTTATACTCGGAGGAGCCAAGACTTACGAGCGTATGATGTCTCAGGCGGACAAACTCTACATCACCCATGTCCGCACATCAGTTTCTGATGCAGACGCATTCTTTCCGGCAATAGACCCGGCTGTATGGGCATTGGAATCCGAGACTCCGGCAGAGGTCGATCCTGAGAATGGCCTGCAATATTCTTTCGCGGTATATTCGCGAAAGTAACTCATTGTAGAAGACGAGGATTACAGGGTGGGTGGCCATTGCCGCAACTATAGTTTCAGAGGTCACCTGAGTGACTGATATTCGCAGAATTGAACTATCTTTGTAATCTTGGAATGACATAAAAATATAAAAAGCGTCGAAGATGCAGAAAATATGGAAAAAGGCCCTGATTTATGTGGGCATCGTTGCGTTCTTTTTGGTGCTGGCATACGGATTTGTGCCGCAAGTACTTGGTGGAAAGATAGTTAATCAGAGCGATATATCGGGTTACGTCGGCATGGCCCATGAAGCCAATGAGTGGAACTCGGCACATCCTGAAGACCGGACGGCATGGACAAACTCCATGTTCGGAGGAATGCCTACTACCATGATAACCGGCAATCCGGCAGGAGACTGGACACAGAAAATCTATGATGCGTTCCTCGTGGGCAAACGCCCTGCTACATATCTCTTCATCACCCTTCTGGGGGCATTCCTTCTGATGCTGTCTCTTGGCATTGACAAGATACTTGCAATCGGCGGAGCTATCGCTGTCGCCTTCTGCTCATACAACATGCAGATCATCCAGGTCGGCCACAACACGAAGATGATGGCTATCGCGTGGCTGCCGTGGGTGCTTGCCGCCGTGATATTCACCTACCGGTCGGCGTTGGGGATATACCGGAGACAGGAAAACGGTGACATTGACAATAAGGCCGGAGAAAAGGGCTGGAAAGCGTGGATTCCGCAGGCTGTGCTCGGTGCAGCACTCTTCGGAATGGCATTGAACTTCCAGATAAAGGCAAACCATATCCAGATTTCCTACTACCTGGCAATCATCATATTCTGCTATGCCATAGGACTTTTCATCTGGCTTGTATCGGACAAGGAGCGCCGCCGCGGACTGGGAAAATTCTTCATTGCATCCTTCCTTCTTCTGTTCCTCGGAATCGTCGGAATCGGCGCCAATGCAAACAAATTGATCCCGATGTACCGCTATTCGCACCAGACAATGCGCGGAGGCTCCGAACTGGCGGCTGAGGGACAGGTCAATTCTGAAAAGTCGAAGGGTCTTGACTTGGAATATGCCACATCGTGGTCGTACGGCTGGCAGGAATTGCCTAACCTCATGATTCCGAACTTCAACGGCGGTTCTTCATCAGGAGCCGTAAATCCTTCAACATCAGAGACTATAAAGCTCCTGAAGCAGTACGGACAGACCAATACCAGGGAGGTTGCCAAGAATCTTCCTCTCTACTGGGGCCCTCAGCCGTTCACAGCAGGCCCTATGTATATGGGAGCCATAACAGTATTCCTGTTCATTCTCGGACTCTTCATGTGCAAGGGGCGTGACAAGTGGTGGATAGTTGCCGCCACACTCATCGCGATATTGCTCGGCGTGGGAAGTCACTTCATGCCGTTTACGAAGTTCTGGTACTATTACATGCCGTTCTACAGCAAGTTCAGGACCGTCTCGATGGCATTGATAATACTTCAGGTAACATTGCCGATGCTCGGCTTCCTGGTTCTGGACAAGATTCTGAAAGGCGGATTCACCGCTGAGCAATTCAGAAAACCTGGCATAATTGCATTGATAATTACGGGCGGCTTCTGCCTCCTTTGCTCCATGTTCCCTGGCATAGCCGGTGACTTTACTGGAGCCTCTGACGCCCAGATGCATCCGGACCTCGTTGCCGCACTCCAGCAGGATAGAGCGAAACTCCTTGATGATGATGCACTTGTGTCATTCTTCCTCATCCTGTTTGCCTATATCCTGATTTTGTGGGCGTACAGCAAGCCTAAAGACGTTCCCGGCGATGATGCCTATGTCGGTAAGAGGAGATATGTCGCAGCCGCAGCAATATCCGCATTGGTGCTTCTGAACATGTTCACGGTCGGAAAGCGCTATCTGAATTCCGACCATTTCATCACCCCTCGCAATTTCAACGGTCAGTTTGCGGAAAGGCCTGTGGATGAGGCGATTCTGGAGGACAAGAGTCTGGATTATCGTGTTCTTGACCTGACTGTCAATGTTTTCAATGATTCTCATCCGAGCTATTGGCATAAGAATATCGGCGGATACAGCCCTGTCAAGATGCAGCGCTATCAGGACCTAATCGAACGCCATCTGACCGGAGAAATAAATTCCATAATCAAGGCTGTCAATGCTGCCGGAACGATTGATGGGCTCATGGCCACGTTCCCGCGCGTGCCGGTCTTGTCAATGCTGAATGACAAGTACGTGATTCTCGACGGAAACAGCGCCCCTGCCGTTAATCCTTACGCGATGGGCAATGTCTGGTTCGTGGATTCCGCTGCGCGTGCCGCTTCTGCAAATGAGGAAATATCAATGCTGAAGAACATTGACCTTCATACGACTGCCGTTATCGGCCCGGATTTCGCTTGGGCTGCCGATGCGATAGAGTCTTGTGTGAGTGCGGATGCCGGCATTGACGCGAAGATTAATGCCGGACGTGATACTGTTTATATGACTTCATATGCCCCTAATGAGTTGCGTTACCATTATCGCAGTTCTGCCGACAGGGCTGTGGTATTCAGTGAGATATATTATCCGGACGGATGGACATTGACCTTGGCGGACAATGCGGGCGAAGCTTCCGGAAATTCATTGAAACTGTTCCGTGCGGACTGGACGTTGCGCGGTGCTGTGCTTCCTGCGGGTGAGCATGATATGGTGATGCGTTTCGAGCCGGCTTCTTACCGCATCAGTTCTGATATTTCCAGAGCGTCATCTATTCTTCTGATTATCCTCATTCTTCTTTCCGCAGGAGGGATGTGGTATCTGAAAGAGGAACGGAATAATCTTATAAAATCCTGAATATGAGCCGTTTCGATACGTGTTTCTTCGAGAGGTATGCCAGAGTTTCATTGGAGAAACTGCTGGATAAGGACTTTGCGGCCCTGTTGAATATGGACAGGCCGGACTTGCAGTCCGCTGACGGGAAAACTTTGGGTATCGAGGTTACCAGGGCGATGCCTGAGACCAAGGAGGCTGCGGATACGATGCTGAAGGAGATGGCGGGCATCAGGTCTGTCAGGGAGGTGAGTGACGATGCGGAAGACATTGACAAGATGCTGGCTTCAGGTTACGGCTACGGTCTTGACGGCGGCCAGTATGTCGGCTCCAAGGAGTATGACTATTGGTCTCTTGCGCTTCCGATGCGTCGTATCATTGAAAACAAGGTGTCCAAAGCAGGTAACGGCTTTTATGGAAAGTTCGATTCCCTTGGGCTCTACATTTTCAGCAAGGATGCTATTTCTGATGAGAAAGTGGCTGATATAGTGGATTTTACGACATCGCTTCAGTCGCAGAATGAAATCCGTTATGATTTTCTGTATCTTTCCGAGATCAATAATCTCAATGTCTGTGACCTGCGCTCATCGCACATAGTCTGCCATCCCATATCCCGCCTCCAGCGCCGCCTCTTTTTCCTGTCCTCGCTGGAGCACTGATTACCGGTCATGTACTTGTAGGCGTCTTCGGAGTTACGGGCTGATGCGCGTCCTGTAGTTTGACGCGCCAGGAGGAGGTGTATCCGCATGCGGGACGGGTAAGCGTCTCCGCGGTTACGGGTTGATTGTGTCCACATGCTGGACGGTGCCACGGGGTCATTCGTAACGCATTGATAATCAAGTATTATTAAATTTTGGTGTGGATTTACAGGCTTTTTTTGGTCGAAAATCCACACGTGTTTTTATAACTATCTGTATGATAATATGTTATGAAAACAGGCGTGGCGTCGTCCCGCACTGCTTTTGTAAGCGTCTTCGCGGTTACCAGCCGGCATGCATTGCACGGTTTATTCCTTATTTGCGCAAATACATAGCAGCAAACAATGGTATCAAGACAAAAAGTGGCTTGATGTATGTTTTCAGTTCTGCCAATGATGACGTATCCATCAAGATATATATGGCCGTGGTGGCTACATATGTTACAAGAAATGCTACAAATATTTTTCCGGAACCGACTTCCTCTTCAATCGGTAATACATTTGAGCAAAATACGTAGAATGCTACACAGAGCACGGCGGTCAATAAAGCCTTGACAGCGCCAACCATTGTGGGAAACAGCACGAAAGACAGAATAAAGACTGCGACAAACACAATTGCCGACATCTTGGTGTTGAAGGTAAACTTTTTTTTCATGGACATAACTGTTTTATAGCATCGTATGCAGAAGAAATCGCACCCCGCTGCTCGCAATTAAGTAAAAAAATATTACAATTCAAAATGAGATTCAAAACGTTTAATGCAAATATGCTAAAATATGAATCTCAGTGTAATAGTCCTTCTTGGTGAATATAACCTGGAAGGACATTTTTGTCTGCGAGAAAACGTGTCTATCCGGTAAGCGTCTCCGCGGTTACGGATTGACGTGTCCCCAGCGGTTTAGCTCGTCCGGCGGAGGTGTGGCCGCGGGAGGTTCGCTTCGCTCATCCCTGTCGGTCTCTCGCCCGACATCCCATTCACAAGGCCATGGGCGGCCATGCCTCCCACGGCCACACCTCCGGCCGTGATTTCCTGAAATAACTGAATCTGATGGATGTTTCCAGTAGGAATCTCGTCCAGTTCGGCTTCTCCGGCGTGCCCTACCTCGATATCTTCCTCGTCATCGGCAGCATTGAACTTGTTCCAGCACATATTGACATATGATGAAATTGATGCCTTGTCATCCTAGCCACTCCCTGAGTTCGTACGATTTTTCTTTGCTCAGCATCAGAGGCTGCGAACAGACAACACATAAGCTAGCATTGAGAAGTGTTATCAGTTGGATTGTTATTTTTTTCGCTTCGACCATGAATTATTCCCATTCGAGAATTTTGCCTAGTTATTTAGTTTGCTATAGTGTACATTCGCGGTCAAACTAATTTCAAATATTATGAATGCAAAAAAACTAGTCCTTGTGGCGCTGTGTGCTATGTTAGTATCATGTGCCAAAGAGGTGACTGTTTCCAATTCCGGATCAAGTGTTCAAGAATTGAATGCCATGTCATCAGAGAATTCTTTCGCCAAGATCTTGTCAAAAGCTGTGTCTGAAAATGAAAACCTAAGGGTTTTTATTAAAAATCAGGCGCTTCGTCAGTTCGATAAAGATTTTGATGTTTTTTATCCATATGTCAAAAATATGATTGTTTCTGGCGATGACACTTTTCGAGATATCCTGTGCCGATATACTTCTGAAGAAGAACTCGCCAAAATTGAACAGAGTTGCCCGAAATTGAATATTTTAGTTCCAGATTGGAGTTGGATAAATGAAGATTGTTTTGGCGTCAATAATTGGGATACATCTTCGGATGAGGTGTGCGTTGGATGTTCACAACTCGGTGGAAGCAGTTTCCTTTATTCTGACGGAGATTTTTGTGGTAATTTGCAGAAAGGAGATATCCCGTCATTCCCTGTTTTGATTATTAAGTCCAATGAACGTATGGTTGTTAAGGGTGTAACTACAAAGGGTGGCGAATTGGAATATGCTTTTTTATCTCCAGAGTTTGATGGTTCTTGTGTAACAACTAAATCCGGTGGAAAATGGGTAAATTATGATATTGACTTGGTTGAAAATCCGGAAATGCCAGATGCATTTGTTGCTGAGTCTAAGATTGATCCTAAGGTTATAGCCGCGTACAATGAATTTAAGGACACTCCCGAGGCTGCGCAAAGGGACTATGTGTATTATGGACTGACTAAAGAGAATTCTACTGGTAAACGAAATCAGTACATTAAAGAGTATATTGCTTGCATGAGGTTGGATAATGCGGATAGTTATGCTCTTTACGATGATTCTGGGGATATCCGCTTTGTGCCGATTGAGAAGGATTCAGAGGCATATACTAATGAGGAACTCCTAAAGAAAATATGGACGGACGGAATGTTGGATTTTCATTTTTATATCTCTATTGCATCAAAGGATGGAAAGGTGTCCGTATCTGATAAGTATGTGACATTGAAATTTGGGGATTTATTCGATGTTATTAAGACACATGTCTCTTTTAGACATAAGGTGACGTGGGGTCCTGGTCGAAAGTGGATATATCGTGTGGATAAAGACTGTTTTGTGCCAAAGTGGTGTAATATTAATGTTGAGCTTCCGAGATGGGATGTTGGATACGAGTCATCAAATATGGTTATCAGTGTCGTTGAATATGATGCAAGCGTAAAAAGCACTATGACAATCAGTAACAGTTATGAGTTTATGAATAATTTCTCATCTTCAGTGGAGTATCAATCACCTCAGTCAACTTGGGGTTCCGTTAAGGTAGGATTCGGATATGGACTGTCTTCTAAAAGTTCACGCTCATGTTCAACTACTATTGAAATTGAATCAGGAAGTGATAAACTTGGCGATGCTAATGTGTATTACATGGAGCCTATTATAGTTGAGCCAGGAATAAAAAATGGAGTTAAGGGGTATCGTCTTAATGTTTTTTCTACGGATTACTGTAAACTTATGGTGTTGCCAAGTACATTATAATTGCTTAACTTAGTGCATTCTATAAATCAATCACATATGAGAAAGTGCATTTTGCTAGTAGTGCTCCTTTTGATGGGGCTTGGCGTTTCAGCCAGGAACTGGAGGAGTAATGTTTATTTCAAGGAAGGTTACGTACCCAATATTTCTCTTGGTGGAGCGGCATCTATCGCAAAGGGTGGCAGTTCCCAGGGAGCAGTTCTTACGGTATCTACCAGTCACGGATATTCATTCTGACAGGGAACATATGTCGGAGGCGGTCTGGAATTTTTCACAGATATGAGCGGAAATGATTTCGCGTTCCCTCTTTTCGGAGAAGTCAGGCATAGCTTTATGGATAATGTCATCAGTCCGTTTGTGGGAATGAGAAGCGGAGTGGTCTTTATGAAAGACGATGGTTTCGGTTTGCTTATATCTCCGGCAGTGGGCGTGGATATCTGCCACATTTCGTTCTCTCTTTCATACGCATTCGACTCTGGCCGATTCAGTGAAGAGGTACACAATTATCCTCATCCGACCGAGTATAACCGCTATGGCTATAGTCGTCACCTGTTGAAGTTTACTGTTTCTTATGCTTTTTAGCATCTGATAGTTTTCGAAATAATCTGGAGGCTGGCTCTTTAACGAGTTGGCCTCCAGATTATTGTTAACATACAGTGAACTATGCATAGTAATTTTGAAAACTCTGGAGTCTCTGGAGTATCACTGAAGGTTATCGTAGTGTCTCTGATGACTTTAAAAGCCCTTTTTGAATCACTACCTGAATGATATATTGGTTTCGTCATGTCAAGTTTCTGTCAGGTGCCATGCCCGTTAAAGTCAGAATGAACTTTTGACTTTAAAATTAAATTGCGACATTTGCACAGAATGTTGGAATTGTAATTCGGAATCAAGAGGTTAAGTGCAAATGTGTTGTTTTTAGAATAGATGATGACGGGATTTGGCAAATACAAGATATCATGGAAAGAGTGGATGTGTTTTACTCTTTTATTTTTCTTTCTGTATGACGTTATTTGGGCAATCGCTGATTTTGAGGGCTTTAGTCTATATCTGAATGGTCATTATCTTTACATTCTTGCAGCTTTAGTGTATTGTGGCTTGTTTTCTTTGCTTAGTCTGTCGGCTAATCATGTTTTGCTCATGCACAGTTTCTTTAATTTTGCAGGAACTGATCGTAAAAGATTTCTGAGTTGCATGGTCGTCATAGTTGTGATTAACATTTTTATCGCAGGCGTTTTCGATGTGTTGGTAGGCTTTATTAGCCCTGATTTCGTAAACAATGACGTATGGGGTACATTCTTTCTGTTTGGAGTCATAGCTAGCCTATTAGCTCTTATCCATTTGTTGTTGCATTACTCCGATATAATGATACAGAGAAACAGGGAGAACATGATTTTGCAAAAGAAATATCTGAGACTTCAATTGGACCCTCATTTTATTTTCAATAGTTTGAGTTCCTTGGCTGGCATGATAGAGATAGCGCCACGAAGGGCCGAGGAATATGTGGTTGGTTTATCACGTGTTTACAGGTACATGTTGAGGCATATTGAACAAGACTATATAACAGTCAAAGAGGCTATGGCTTTTACCGAAGGGTATATTGACCTGCTTAATCTGAGATATGACGACAGAATCAAATTAGAAATGAATTCTATTCAAGTGCAAAACGATGATTTCATTCTTGCATTGAGTCTGCAGTTGCTAATAGAAAACGCTGTAAAGCACAATATTCCAAAAGAGGACACGCCACTCTATATCCAAATAAGCGGATGCAATAGTATGCTTTCGATTAAAAACAACAGGATTTATACGGATTCGCGTAATGACCAGACCGTTGAATCGTATGGCATTGGATTGCAAAATCTAAAGAAGCGGTATGAATTGGAGTGCGGGAAAAGAATTGAATACGATGTCAGCAGAGACTCATTTGAAGTCCGCTTGCCATTGATTAAAAGGAATATAAGGCATGAATAAGATATTGATAATAGAAGATGACTATTTCAGCGCGAAGCGGCTGAAGAGACTAATTCTGGATATTGATGACGCGGTTGAAATCCATGGTCCTTTGGGAAGTGTAAATAAGGTAGTCGAAGAACTGACTACGAGCAATGACTACGACCTGATATTCTCTGATATCCGTCTTGTTGATGGTGACGTATTTGAAGCATTCCGTATGGTTATGCCCAAAAGTTTTGTCATCTTTACAACAGCATACGATGAATATTCAATGCAGGCTATCAAAAATAATGGGATTGATTATCTGATGAAACCCATTGACTTCAAAGAACTACGTTTGGCTATGGACAGGCTGAATGTGTTGGCATCTGGTCAGCATGAAGAATCCTGTAGCCAGTTGGATAGACTATTAAATGGAACTCATAAATATAGGGAGCGTTTCTTGGTCAACAAGGGTGATGAATTGATAATGCTATATGCTGATAATATCAGTTATATAATCAAAACGGAAAGCAATGTTTTGGCTTTTGTAGAAGATGGCACGTCATATCCATTGGCAATGACTATGACGGAATTGGAGCAGGATTTGGATCCTGATAAATTCTTTCGCATCAATAGGCAATATATTGCAAATATTAAAAGTATCGTGAAAATTAGGCTGTTCTTCAATTCCAAGCTTATAGTGAAATTAAAAGGATGTGATGATAATGATATCATGATAAGCAAGGAGAAAGCAGCACAATTCAGGAAGTGGCTGGACAGGTGAAATGAGGTATGGATGCCGTATTTTTCCGCTTCGACCATGAATTATTCCCATTCGAGCATTTTGCCAAATTTTTTAGCTCGTTATAGTGTATATTCGGAGCCAAACCAATTATTTAAACATTATGAAGATAAAAATTATTGTTTTTTTATCGTTGCTTCTTTCGTCAATGATAAGTTTGTCCGCTCAGGAAACTTGTCAGAAAGAGGTGAATTCTGACTTCAGAAGCCGTGGGTATAAGGGCAGTGTTTTGTATACGAACCACTACTTCGTATGGCAAGGTATAGAGACATCTCACGGATATATGTTCAATCGTCATCATTATCTGGGAGCAGGTGTAGGTGCTTTTTTCTTGCCATTAGATAACGTGCCTGCATTCGGGAGAGTCTTTGCGGAATACGATGCATACATTAAGGAAAAGGGCAGCACACCTACTGCAGGTGTGAAACTTGGCTTTTGTCATGCTCTGAATTATAACAATGACTGTAAATTCCGCAATGCTGCCGAGATAGAACCTGCATTGGGCTGGAGCTGGACACTTAAATCCGGGAAAGGCTTGTTGTTGGGTCTGTCATATCCATTTTATGTGACATCAAAGCCCGAGACGAAAGTTTCTATTTATGGAATGCCTAAGATATCGTTCGGCATTGAGTTTTAGAATTGGTTTAGGCTAGTTGCCTGAATCTTAGTATAATAGTCCTTCCTGGTGAATATAACCTGAAAGGACATTTTTGTCTGCGAGAAAACGTGTCTATCCAGTAGCGTCTCCGGAGTTACGCATAGACTCAAGGCCAAAAGCGGATTCTCGATTCTCACTGAGGAATGTTTGACTTTTCGGACAGTCTCCCCCTACTTCGTAATGGAATCGAGGAGCTTGGCCATACGGGCTGTGAGGGCTTTGCGGGAGAACTGGCGAATGGCGTCAGTCTTGTCGTTTTCGGTGAGAATCTCGTCCAGTTCGGCCTCTCCGGAGTGCTCCACCTCGATATCTTCCTCGTCATCGGCAGCATTGAACTTGTTCCAGCACATATTGA
>ERZ1026776.733-NODE-733-length-21266-cov-69.077931_pt1 | contig 21266 bp, 14 predicted proteins | sample MGYA00380125_ERZ1026776 | MGnify/ENA primary metagenome ERZ1026776 (study PRJEB33269, sample SAMEA4719761) | human gut metagenome | biome: human-associated habitat; feature: organic feature; material: feces | place: Cameroon | collected 2013-10 ...
ATGAGCCGTTGCGTCACACCATCCGATTTGATGCTCACGAAATCGTATGTCGCCAGTCTTCCCTTGCTGATAAACTCAGGAACACCCCACGACTGCACCAACACGTCAAACAGGTCTGTGAATCCCTTACCATTCAATCGGCAAGGTGTAGCCGTCAGTCCCAGAAACTTAGCTTTCGGGAATCTCTCCCACATTTCCTTATAGGTCTTGGCGAGGGCATGGTGCGCCTCGTCAATCACTATCATTCCCGGTTCTTCCTCTATCTCGTCATAGTGCTTCGACAACCATTGTATCGACACAGCCTTTATCGGCATCATGTCAGAAGCAGGATTAACAGAAGAGGTAGAAGTTGCAGCAAGGCGATCACCAACCCTCTCAGCAAGGCGGTCCCCAAGTCCCTCAGCAGACCGCAAGCAAGTAGCAGTAAGGCGGTCCCATCCCGCACAATCTGGCGAGACCTTTGATGGTCCGCCAACCTTAGAGCGTAGCGGTTCCGAGCGACGAGGAGGAGCGGTTACATCCCCTGTCCCCTGAGGGGAAAGGGGCTTGGGGAAAGCGGTGGAGCCTCCCTTAAGGGTAAGGGAGGACGGGTGGGTTTTCGAAAAGATTCTTTCAATAGTTTCTCGAATCTGAGAAACCAGCTCCCTTCTATGGGCAACAATCCAAACATTACAATTGGAATGTTCCCTCAAAAACGATTCTACGACCGAAGCGAGTAGAACCGTTTTTCCCGTACCAGTCGGCATTTGTGCCATCACGGACCGATGAAGGCGCAACGCCTTCTCAATCCGTTCCTTCATATCCTCTTGGTAATCAAATAGCTTGATTTCCTTCATTCCAAAGAAATTATTTCTTCAATAGATTCTCAACATCCTTGATGGCTTTATCAAGGTCAAAAGCCCCTTCGCGTTTGAAAATCTCCCAACCATAAGACTTCAATTGTTTCAATGTCTTCACAAAGGCTTCTCGCCAGTTGGATGGGTCGTGTGACAAAGTCGCCATTACTACTTCATAGCCATCACGTACAATCTTCTTCATGCGAGTAGCCTGTTTCGGATAGTCAGCGATATACCAATCTGAGTAGTTGGCACCACTGAAGACAATAGAAGAGGCGATAAAATTAGCATAAGCATAGTTGTTGCTTTCCAGATAAACATGCGCTTGCTTCATCCAACCTTCCAACACACGCAGACCATAGTTGAGGTCTGTGGAATCCTCCACCGTCCACTTAAACACCTCATTGATCTTTCTTACAAAATATTGTGAAGGACTCTTACCTGTAGGCTTGTACTTGTAATTCGGTTGCTTTCGACCTTCCTCTCTGTTACGCTTCCGCTTCCTTGCTGCTTCCGCCTCAATAGGGTCTTCACCAAGATTGAAATCAAGATTTCCCCATAAATCGAAATCTGAAATCACATCAGGATCTTCCTCGCCATAAGCATCTTCATAACAGCTTACATGCTCACCAGAAGGTGTCGTGAAGTAGGAACAAGAACAGTCATCACGCTCATCCTCCTCGATACCATCCCATAGTTTCTTGTTGTCCCATCTTTCATAGACAGCCATATCCATCCACATGCCAGAACCATTGATATAATATTCACCATTCCATCCCACCATCTGACAGATAAGACACTTCTCTTGGTGTCCATCAGGCATAGGAGTCGTGACAACAACAGGAGCGTACTGCTCGTTATCCTTGTTCATCAAGGTCAACTTGCCATCCTTCGATGCCACCACACGGTAGCAGTCCAATCGAATACCTCTGATAGTGGAAAGGGAATGTGCCGTTACCGCATCTCCCATCCGCTCAAAGCAATGTCCGAGGCGTTGCATCACCGTTACTCCCTCCTTATCCTTCCAGTTGAAAGCAAAGTCTGAAGACACCATGTTGGATGCAATCCTGCTATCCTCATTGAAGAGCTGTAGATACACCTCTTCACGGTAATGACTGTTCGGAAAGAGCAAACCGACAGCTAAGTCAGCATGGGCAAAGAACAAAGCCACAGACTTCAATTCGTTGAAATCATGAGATACCACGCTCTCTTGAACCCATTTCACCAGACCGCTCTCTGGAGCTTTCCCAATGGCTTCACCCACAATCATCTTCACTGCATTCACTGTTGGAGCAGACAACTCCATCAATCCGCACCAATGCCCCACCATATCCTCCGAACGGCGGTACAGCTGGGCATATACGCCGTCCAATTTCAGATGTCCCATGTTCTCCACATACAACAGTATCTGGATGACATAAAACTCATTGATTTTCTTGCATCCATCTTTTGCAACGGAGCAAATCCTTTGATATATATCGTAATAGAAAGGCACCTCAGCACGTAAATCCATCGTAGGATAATGCTGTTGCTGCCATCTCTCTGCAAATTCTTCTCTTGTCATAATATTAGTCTAAAAAATCAACATTCAACACTCAACATTCAACATTACTATAGGATGCTTCCCAAATAACTCTTGAAATAATATTTGTCGGGATAATCCGCAATAAGCTGTCTGATACCATTCTTGATAATCTTATCCACGGCAGCAGATTTCCTCATTACCCTCTCTATTTGTCCCAACAGCCAGTTGAACTCCTTTGGCTTTTCCTTGAGCAAAGCCAATCTCTTGATGTCCTTGAATAGTATCTCACCCACAAAGGCATGGTCTTGCTTGGGTACATACTTGATATATTCTGGATAAAGTTCCCACAGGTTCCAATGCTTATGCTCAAACATATACTTGAGCAAGTCCAACCGTTCCTCCTTGATGAGGATCTTGGCTTCCGCATCTTCATAGTCATGCTCCCAATCGGGCATTTTCCAAAGCTCATCAAAGAATGCAGGCCATTCATTTCTGTCTATCACCTCCTTCAGAGCCTCGTAATATTTGATTCGATAGCCACTGACGATAAATCTTTTCTTGCATTCTTCTATCATCCAATCCTTATCACCTGACAGTTTCAATGCTTTCACCACTTTATCCTCCCATTTCTTGGAGTAGGAGTGAAAGTCATCCTTGTTATCGTCTATCACCTCAACTGCCTTCTTATACTCACCCCATTCAATGAGGCTGTCGATATAATGGTCACGAATATTCTCGTCATCCCGTTTCTCCCACATCAGTTTCTCTGCCTTTGCACGTTTCCCATGCGCTGCCCAGTAATCTGCCTTTTGGATGTAATAGCGATAATGGAAGTATTTTTCTTTCTTGTTTTTCAGTCGCTTGCTGATATGAGCCAGATATGCCTTTTCATCATCACCACAAAGAAGTGGCATCGCTTCATCCACAAACCACTCAAAGCGCATGAAATAGTTATTGCCAATTTCCTCACATTGCTCTGCAATCTCTCCAAGCATACCCAAGCGAGAATCCTCCTCTATCTCATCACTATTGATTAACAACTCCCTCACCATATCTGCCGACTGGGTGACAATGTCCTTTAACATCTTGTTTTCCTCTGCCCAAACATCATATCTGGCAGGAGTATAAGCCAGATGGTCGTGCTTGAACTCTCGGCAAGTGATGGTCATCACATATCCAGCTATCAAGGCAGCATCAATCAGATTTCCTTTCTTCTTCATGCTCTTGGCTTTCCTCATCATTGTCCCCAGGTCTTGTTCTATCTTCCTCCAGTCCAATTGCGGTTGTCCGAATCGCTTGCCCAATACACCAGCATGGGCAAAGCAAGCCTCCACCTGCTCCTTATAGTTACCACGCTCTGGCTTCCAATATTTTTCCACCAAAGCCGTAGCAAAGTCCTCATGCGTGGCTGCATACTGTCGCACAAAGCCTTTTATCTCCTTGCCCGATATTTTCGAGAGTACTTTATCTATCTTATCTATTTGAGTGTTTGTATTCATAATTTATTATTGGTTCAAAATATCAATGGTAAATTTTGCAAAACAACGATGGCTATTCTGCATATATCTTTGATTGAAAATATCCTCTTTCACTTCCTTTTCTGCCCGGTGTAGGCATTTAGCAATCTGTGCAATCTGACTCCTTGAATAGTTCTTTTTAAGTTTCTCCAATCGCAACGCTTCAATTTTGTGATAATCATATCGCTCTTTCAAGTGAAAAAAATCAACATATCTGTCATAAGGGTATTTTGCAACAAAATAAATAAAATCCTTACGTGCACTTTTTGAGTGACCTAACTTAACTTTAATCCTTTTGTGTAAATCAAAAGCAAAGGATGAAGGACTAAGAAATTTCAGTTCATTAAGATTCACATATGGTAAGTCTTCGCGTTTTATTCGCTCGTTACAAACTGGACATGAAGGAACGAAATTGAATAATGACAGTGCTACAGGAGGACATTTTCCTTTTGGCAAAAAATGGTCTATATCAAATTGGCTTTTGGCTACCCCTTTACCATTTTCTGTATATACATTGATATAAGCCATATCACAATAATGGCATGTATAAATCTTTAGTTCATCAGCATGCTTCTTAAAAAATGCGGAAATTTTGGAATCGTATTTATTCGTATACTTAAAAATCTCATGTAAGTCATGTAAACTTTTAGATGTAATTCTCTTTTTGGAACAAACTCGAAGAAATGCCTCATAGAATAATGCCAAGTCTTCGAAATCCATAGTCAATAAGTCAGCAACAGAATTATTCAAAGCTCTGACACATCCGTATTTGCGTTTCCAATTCTTCCATTTTGATTCAAGTCCAAGTCTTTTTCTTCCTCGTTTCGTGACTTTATCTGCTAAATCAGTGGCGAAAATGCTTTTATAGTCATAGACTATATCTGCAAATTCTTTACTCCCTTTGGATGGATATTCAATTGGTTTCATTCTTCGTTGTCATAAAAATCCACTAACTCATCATACATTTCCCTAAGCTCCTTCTGAAGATACTCTTCACCAATGATACTAGTAACATAATCAAATTTGGATTTCTGCTTTTCGAATGCTTTATCCGGTTCCATATCATCAATATGCCATTCTTGCTTGTTTTCGTTATCTCTTAGTGATTCTTGATACCTTCTGTGCATGAAATAAAACTCAACAACTTCATTGATACATGATTGAGCTATATCCCCCATGGTCCCTTGCAAAAAGAATGATTCGCTTAGCATGTCAACAATATTGGCTCCAAACGTTTGCCCACGTTGTTTTTCACTTTCTCCTTTTTGCAGACATAGGATATTGCTTCTCGGTATATCACTCAACACAAATGGTGAATGAGTAACTAAAGTTATGTTTATGTCATAAATATTTTCAAGAGGTACTGAGGTGATTGAACTCAGCAGAAGTTTCACAAATTTACGTTGTAAATCCGGATGATAATACAGCTCAACTTCATCCATAAGCATGCATACATGGTGATACTTTAGAAATGACAAATGTTCTTTTTCTATGGAATTATCTTGTACTGTTGAGTCTATGTTGACCAGATGATACAACACATTCCCTAACGTATAGGCAATTTGCCTTTCTCCAGAACTTAATCCGGTAAATGGTATCAGCCCAACAGACTTGGGATTACTCTCAAACGCCTTCTTGTCTTCACGTTTTACAATCATCAATGTAACATCAGCGATAGGTGGAGGTAATAAGTCTTCCTTTTGAAATTTGAAAACCGTAGTTGGTTTATTACGTTTCTTTTCACTTTCGTAAAAGAACATTTCTTCATTTGTTTTTATGAACGCATCTACTTCATTGGCAAGAATGACATCCGTTTTAATAGCATAATAACCGTCTGTGTCCAGAAATACCAAGAAAGCTAATTGTTGACGAAGTTTCTTCGTTCTATGAGTCTGGTCATGGAGTAAATCGTGGATGTGACGTTCTATTTGATTCTCTTGATAACAGTTACCTGTCAACCATTTCCAATCTTTCTCGTATGGTTTATATGTTTGAATAATCTTCAATGTCTTGTATGCCACATATTCCCATGCCTGTCGTTTTAAATTAGGTAAGGTCTCAACATTTTCTTTAAGAATAAGCCGCATTTGTTTTGCCCAAAACTTACAAATCGGATTTACCATAGAAACAAATCTTTGTTTCAGGTATTCCTTCTCGTCTTTATTCTTATTTGCAGAGAGAAGCTTGCCTAAATATAGTTCTTCGAATCCCTCATATTTATTTTCTTCCTTATACTTAAACGTGAAACCTACAACCTCATATGTATTATTGATGATTCGCAAAGGGAATTCGCGAATAGTCTTTCCTTCTTCATCCTTTTTTTTAACCTCATAAAACGCAAGATTTACGAGATTGTTCTTCCCAAGCATGTTTTCCTTGCAGGCATTGATATAGCCTTCTTCACGCATGGGGTGAACAACAACAGGAGTTTGATAGCCATCATTTTTGTGGAACACCCCTTTAAGCCAAAAATAATCTTCGTTATTCAAATGTTCTATATCGTCATACAACCTTTCTAGTTTTGCTGCAGACGTTCTCTCACTTTCATAATCTCTATAATTATAAGCATAGAGAGAATAATTGCTTACAATGGTGTAAAACCATTCACTTAGATAAGCATGTTTGCCTTTTTGGTATTTCAATGGTTCATCAACACCTCCCTCTGATTGTTCTTCAAGTATTTTGATGGTATCACAAAGGTTATCCTCATCGACTGTTGATATACTGACATTTCTACCTTTTACGGTAAGAACTTTTACCTTATGGCCCAAATAGACGGCAACCGAAGCATACACATGGTCTATGTAATGAAGATGCTGGGCACTCGAATAATTGAATGTTTCACCCATAATAGCAGCCGAAAGATTGTTGAGAGTCCTCAATATCATGTCTATAATGGTACTTTTGCCTGTACCATTTTGACCAACAATAGCACTTATACTCACTTTCACTCCATGCTCTGGTGAGTATAGCAAGAATTCGGAATCAAAAGCATCCTCTCGTATTGCCACATTAAAACCATTCTCAACATCGCCTGATATAGAAAAGCCATCATTGATATACAGCCAGTCTTCACGACCATACAGGGACTTTTGCATCATTTTGGCATGGTAAATAGCATTCTCATCATTGGGAGAATACAATTTCAGCCCAATCAATTTAAATCCACGAGAAACCATTACTTCGTTGCCATCCATCATAGAAATAGATTTCATCCAAGGGCGTTCTATATTTATCATGTCAATATCTTTCATGAGTGATGTTTGTCATATTCTGCGTGCAAAACAAAATTGCACAAATATATGATGGCACATCTAACAAGTTGCGCCAACCTGATGGTATTGAGTTCCAATTCTTGCTTCGATATGGTCAACTGATATTCTGTACGAGACATAGGCTCGTCCTTAATAATTATCAACTTATGCTCCATATAATTGCGTAGCATTTTCAAGTCCTTTGTTTGTTCATCAACAACATACCAATCCGTTTTCATTCCATAAACATCCAACTTGATGTTATACAAGCCTAATAAAGGCATGTTCTGTGAATGTGCCAAGATTTCTTGTCGAATATCTCCATTCTTACAATTCCATATTTTGGCAAAGTCAACCTCATAGGATTTTAATTTAATATCAAGATAATTGGATAAGAACATGGCTATCTTATCGAATATGGAATAAAAGTTCTTATATGCCATTTTCAACATCTCCATATTCATGCTGTTCTTATCCTCATTTATAATAGTATATAGAATTTTCCTGGTGTTAATGAAACTACCTTTGATTTCTTCAAAGGTGCTTTCATAAAGAGCTTTTTTCTCTGGCGTGTCAACTATGGCTGGAAGTCTCACATTATCACATAGTGACAGCATAGAATCAGGCTCAACATCATTAAAACGATTGATTCTCAGATAATGTTGACATATCCATTTTTCGTATTCACCTTCTTGTATATTGTCATAATCAATTAATGGTGCATCAAAAGAAGGAGAGGGCCATGAACAAATCTGGGCGAAATAAGGTGACAGTCTATCAAAAGTCTGTTGATACTTTCTTATTATTTGTTGGGCTTTTCTTACAACAAATGGTTCTTCTTCAGTCCAAAAGCTATGCATGTTAGCATAGGCAAAACCTTGATTAACTTCAACCTTTTGGGTATTGTTGCTATCTTGCAATGCCATTCTGTAGTATTGTTGAGCTTCGCAGAATCTTCCAAGATGATCATAAGCATTAGCTAAACACAAATAAGCACGGCATGATGTTCTGAAAGCTGCAAGATACAATGCTGCCCATTCTTCTCTTTTTACACGAGTAATCAAATATTGAACATTATGGTAGTAGCTTACTTCCTTATAGACATATTCGTTGTTATAATACGCCTTTCTGAAATCCAAGTCTCGGCTTTTCAAAATTCCATAAGCATCTCCTAGAACACAATACCCTATCAACTGATTAAACAGATTTTCTTTTGCCCAGTCTGTTTGTTCAATCTTCGATAATTCAGCCATGAATGTTTCTCTGTCAACGGCTTTTTTATTAAACAAATCAACCAATAGAGCAAACTTATTTATCTGTTCTGTTCGTTCTGTTATTTCTGATTGTTCAATGGAATATTTCATAATGAATACTTATAAAAACATAATAAAGGAGACGGCGAACCGCCTCCCCGGTGTCAAACATGAGTTTGAATCACCTGTTTAATGTACTATACAATTGACATAACATCTTGACCAGCATTGAACACGTCAACAAGGTCAATTGGACTTCCAATGTATAACTTGATAGCAATACTTGACAAATCCATAATTGCGATAACACACTTGGCAGACTCCTCAAAACTCTGCCCTTTCACTTTCTCGATGAGTCGGGCAACTTTATGCCCGACCTAACATACAAATTCTTTCATTTCGTAAAATATTAAAATTAGACATATTAGCCGTCCCTTTGACGGAATCCTTATGACCATTCAACCCTTCCACCCAACCTCTTGCAACTTCATAAGGTAATATTTTCAAAAACGGGCTACTAAGCTCCATCCCCAAAAAGTAGCTTAATTAAAAAGGGGAGAGGGATCCGTTCGCCCGTATATCTATTATTTCTTGTTCTTCATCCTCCAGAAGAAATGCCACGTTCTGAAGATTGGCTCATATAGAGCCTCAGCAGGATAACATCTCACAAAGTGCATATTTCTCCATATCTTCAGGAAGTATTTCTTTGCCATTCCTTGTTGTGTAAAATGCCCATATTTGGTGAAGTGCTGTCCGAAGTTGCCACCATTCAGTATCTCTGCTAACAACAGCTTTCCTCTCTTCTCATCCATCGGAGCAATCAATTTCTCCTCTGATAATCCCAATGCCTCATGCAGCACATACATCACCGCCCCTGCAAACTTCCACAATCCCAAATGCTTCAATTCCTTCGGCAACCAAGTTAACATTTCACAATTAACATTTAACATTGATACCACATAGTAGTAATCAATGATTTGCCTCATTCCAATCCCCTCATCAAAGAAATGATGATAAAGATGGCACAGCTGATACACCACATTGAATGCCGTCGTTGGCACAGCAATATCCCCTGCCCCATCGGGCAGCCCCACAATATGCGAACATTGCAGATCCGCATTCCTCCGAAACCATTTCTGCAACCTGGCATGATAGATAGGATTATTCATGGAACAAGGAAAGAAATGCAGCTCCACAGGTACACCACCCAAAGAAGTTTCCAAATGCTGCAGTCTGATATCATCCCCCAGTTCAAACTTTCTTGAAGCATACTCCATAATCCTCTCTCTTCTGGCATTTATCCAGACATCAATATCCCCAGAAGTACGGGAATAAGGACTCGGATACATCAATGCATTCCCTTGACCTTTCAGAACACAGCACCTCATCCCATCCTCTCTCAGCATTGAGAAGAGCTTACCCGCCACAGCATTCACCTTCATATTCTGCCTGCGAATCTGTTGCGCCTTACCCATCCAAGTTATCAGCAGTTCCCTCCCTATCGGATTCAGCCTCATCTCTTCAGGATACTCCTCCCCCAGCCTTTCAATACCATCAAAGCAAAGCCCCAGTATCGCCTGCTTAGAAGCAAAGGTATACAGCTCCTGCCAATCCATGCCAGCCACCACCCCATTCATATTCCCCTTACTCCCAAGGCAATACTTCAGAAAAGCATAAATGTTATTCATAATCAGTGCTTTAAGACTTTTGCTGAAAGTTCATTTCCATGCGTTTTAACCGCTCCTAAATATTTTATAGAATGCAAGGTATTCATAAAATCCTTCAGTCCTGATGTTTTAGGAACTTTCACTATTTCTCCAATATTTTTGAATCCCTCAAAAGTCTTTCCCATTACCGACAGACAATCAGGAATTTGCTTAAAATGCAACAAACGCTTCTCTATACATTTTGTTATAGCTAAAGCTTTCAACAAATCATTTTGTGAGACATCCAAAGCCTCGACATATAATCCATAATCAAATTCTGAATCATCTTGCATATAATAGTGTAAAAAGCGATCAGCAACAACAACATTCATGTTATCTGGAGATATTATTTTCTTATAGATTACGTAGAACAATTGATCATTTTTCAATTCTCCAACATGTTCGTTCCAAATATTCAATAAGAAAGGATTATCAAAAATACTCCTAGCCAATTCTTTTTTCAACGTTTCTTTTTTGATAATATCAAACAAGAACTCATTATAACCAGTTTCGATCTTTATGCAAGTTTTGACTTCATCACACAGTTCAGAGAAATGGTCATTAATAAAATTCTCTAATTCCCTTTTTATCTGACTATCATTCCGTTCATAATAATCCATGATATTGCTTATTGTTGGCATAATTTTATTTTCCTCATAAACATAAGGAAGTATATCCAAGCTTATTTCTGTTTCATCTTTTATCAGGATTTTTTTATTATGAATCAAATCAACTTTGGTATCATACTCCACATCCTTGTTTTTAAGCAAGTCGATTATTTCATCTTCCGAAACAAAATACTTGCTATTATCATTCACTATAGCTTTAGCGAATTCATCAATATGACTACAAATATGATTACCTAAAAAATGCAAGTTACTTTGTTTGACAAGCGTATAAAGCGAAGTTTCTTGACTTTCCTCACCCAATTCATATATATTAGCAATAAACCTTATATTATCATGGTTTATTTTATACAGGCCTAACGAACAAATATGTTTCAAAAGCAAATCTTCTTCTGCTGTTTCTGCATCAACAAGTATTTCAACTTGTAAATCTATGATATCCAAAATTGCAAGTCCCTTTTCCTTATTACATTTTGCAAAAGACTTCAAATAATCATTGCTTCTATTAAGATAAACAGAGAATGAATAACATTCATCCATGTTTCTAATAACATCAATTTCGGCATAAGCAAAAATCAATGCTAAAATTTCCATCTTTTGTTGATGCGTAAATATTTCCGCCAAACTAACATCCTTCCAAATCGCAGGGTAAAAATTAGTCAGTTTTCTGATGAACACAGATACACTCCCTCTGTCATGAGCATAAGCATATACTAGATCCAATTTTAGATTTTTGACTATCGCTGTGATGATAGAATCACACTTATCACTATATTTTTCTTCCCTTTCCAATAGAAACTGAAGCAAATCAAAATTGATAATAGCAGGCTTATCAAAGTCTGAAGCCTTCAAGTTCGAGACAATAGTTTCTATTTCTTTCAATTTGTAATCATACTCTTTAGGTTCATCAAACTTAACAGAAAGCAAGAAGTCATTATCATGAGGTGTCAATCTACCTTCCTGAAAGAGGGATATATAATAGAAGTACTCTTCATCTATGTAGCCTTCTTTGAGCAAATATGCAAGGACTTGATATTTCAGTTTCTCCGAATCTGGTAGTATTTTATAGTCCTCAACATAAGTAAATACGTCATGTACATTTCTAACAATCTCATGTAACAACAGCTTATCCAAAAATGCCATTTTACCAACCAAATCCTTTCGTTTCTCTTGTAATTGCTTTATAATTCCACTGTTTTTCTGCTCTATCAATTCTCTCCGCCCATTATAATCAAAGTTTTCACCCAATGCTTCATTCATTGTTGCCTTTGTAACAGAGCGATATTGATTATAATGCACGAATCCCATATTTCCTTGAAGAATCAAAGCCACATTGGAATCATCAAACAAAAGTTCCTTCATTATTATGTCTCTATGACTATCAGCAGGTTGCCAATTATCACCATAATCTTGTTTCAAGAAATGAGCAACAACAATAGAATTAAGTTCTTTTATATTTTTCAACGTCTCATTATCCAGTCTCTTTATGGTTTCTTCAATCTCTTTTATTTGTTTCAGCATATCCTCTCTTTTATTTTTCTTAAAGAAAGGAACCGAAGCAAAAGCCTCACATACTAAACCTTTACCTTGATGCAACAAGCAGAAATCTTTCGGATAAAGATTCTTGTATAAAATGATAGCCAACAAATGTTCCAAATTTAACTTAGGGTCAAGTATCTTATGGTAAAGCATAAACTCATTAATAATATTTTTCAAGACTCTTGTATCATTTACAAAGTGAGAAATATCTGTCAAGAACTCTGTTGATAACTTTTCTTCTGGTATTTGAAGATTCATAAAACTTCTTTTGAATAAGTCACCAGAATTAGAAACATTCACAAACGGAATAACCGGAATAATATAATCGAAGAATTTAGTTCTTGCCTCTGGAGTTGAGAAGACATTGTCACACAAAGCATAGACAAAGACTACTCGTTGTTTAATTTCTTCAGACTGATTCAATATTTGATTCAACTCACGTAACTTCGTGAATATCTGTATATTTTCAAAACGGTCAAGATCCTCAAAGAAAACTACCTCATACTTTTTCTTTTGAAAGAGATAGATTATCTCATCCAAATATCGGTTCATCGCCGTAACATTCTTTCTATCCTCTATTTCCAAACTTGCAGAACTGAATTTAACACCCAAATTTCTGATACCTAATCTTTTATAAAAATGCACAAATTTGAATACCATCAAGATGGATACAAGGGAAAAAAGCAAAAACGCAACAATTTTGACACTATTATGTTCCAAAATCATTTTAGCATCAGGGAAAATACATTCAAGCCATTCTACCTTAAACAGACACAAATAACAGGCAACCAAAAGACATATTGAAAAAGTCAACCCTATTTTCGCTGACAAACTTGTACGTTCAATCCTACCAAAACGAGAATCTGAAATATCAGACATCTTGACATGATAGAATAGTTGCTGGAGAATCCTATACTCCAACTTATCCTCGTCTTTTCCTTCATTTTGAACATGCTCTTCAAAAGTAGCAAGAGAAATATCCACATATTTATAATGAGGATAACATGCCTTAAAAGTCTTCAATATGGAACTCTTGCCGGAGCCATACGCTCCGGTCAGAGCTACATTATGAACATTCGAATTATCTATGGCAGCCTTTAAACGCTCGATATATTCTTTATGGGCATCTCTATCTTCTTTTGGCGATAACAGTGACAAAGAAGCAAGTTCACAATTATTATCCCAGCGTAATACATAATTATCTAAGCTATTGACCAATTTCAAAATATTTTTTTGAAAATAAGCCTCCACCTTATACTTTACAAACTTACATAATTTCACCACATAATCATATGCAGTTTTTATACATCGTTCAAATAACAAAAGACAAGTAGCCAGAAATAAAGGGAACATATAACATTTATCCCATCCTAGTCCTATGCCTATCAGAACCAAGGTAATAAAAGACACAGCAAGTAATCTATAAATCAGATTAAAGCATTCCATATCAATCAATTGTCTTAAACTCTAACACTTCTATCACCAACGACCATCACTTTGGCCTTTATGGCAGATAATACATTTGCCAATTCATAGCGATAACGGGCTTTAGAAGTTAAAAGAAAAGAAATTTGCTTTTGCAGTTCAAACTTCATAATATCTTCCATCTCTCCAAATTCACAGTGCTGTTCTACCGCAGTTATGATACATTGTCGTACAGCTATATTAAGACACCCTTTTGTTGCAGCCAACATGTGCCGTGACACAGTAAGATGCCAATCATCTTTAAATTCCTCTTCAGTAGTAGGCAATCTATCAAAGCCTAGCAAGACGCAATCTATACCATTTTTTTCAAGAGTCTGTCCAAGTTCAGCAGAATTACAAGCAAAGCAAAATATTTTTTTGTCCTTTAACAAATAATAATTTGTAGAATTAATTAAATTTTCATCGTTATAGAACTTATCAGGATCTTGCTCTATTGCTTCAGGGCTAACTACTGCAGTCCACTCCGCCCCCTTACTACCAAACAATGCATCACTCCTTCCATGACCAAGAAACACTATGAAATCTTCTTTCGACCTTTTCTCCAGTTCATTTAGAGCTTTCTTTTTATATATATCACCTGGTTTTATCAATAAAGATTCAGAAGAATCTGTATGACGAATTACATATTTAAGCAGTCTTTCCAAACGCTTAATCGTCGGATCTACTGGATGGACTAAAAGCAACATATCTTAAAAATATTTACTGTTTACTACACATGTGGTTACAAAGATAAACCAATGTCTGTTCAAATAAATCTCGCATAACGTCATTCCTGACAGTCTCCTTGCTATAGATTTCATTCAAACAATCTTTCAGTTTCTTTCCCTCTAGATGATGATTAAAGCCATATTCCAAGACTAAGTCTGGATATTTTTCCACAGCTTCTTCTAGTAGATTTTCCAGAGAAGTATGATCCAATAAATGATTCAATATGGTATCAACTAAATCTTCTCTATCGACAAAGCCAATATATTGAGCATTTACAAGATGCTTAATATATTTCAACAGTTGTTGATCTACTTGAATCTGTTTACCATTTACGCTACACGTTTTTATTACGTGCTCTTCTATAATTGATTCTAACAAGCCCGAATAAATCAAGAAGCGTTGTCCATTTGCAAAACATATATTTCCCATTTGGCGAAGCAATTCTGGCCCATCGAAATTATCTACAGAAAGCTGATAATCGCAAGCAACAATATCAAAATACTTTTTATCGTAATGATTTTTATAATATTGTATAACTTTGCTAACATCTAATTTTCCGTCATCGGTAATTAGTTCTGGCAACCTTTGGCTACCAACATTAAATTGATCAAAATCCAAATTAATGTTTTTTGTCTTGGCTTTACGTTTCAGCGCTTTTAACACATCACTGACATCAGTATCATCTATCAACAAAATTCTTTTATGTATCATATTGTTTAAAACTAAAAAGTTATTAAGAATGAGGCACCTTTCAATTTCACATTATTTCCGATGAAACGTATGGTACTTCCCATATCTTTCAATATATTTCGAATCGTATATAATCCTAAGCCAGAACCATCTGTAGAAGTGACACCAAGTTCAAATATCTTTTCTGGATTATCTAAGAATCGTTGAGAGAGCCCCTCACCATTATCAGATACAGTAATATCTAATTTGTTATTACTATTTATCTGAGCAGAAATTGCAACAACCGTGGCTGATGCTTTTATTGAATTTGATATCAGATTATCCAATATGACTGAGATGTCAAGAGTACTAATTTTACGAGAATAATCAACATTTCCGCCACTTATCACAAAAGTTATATTATCTCTACCAGTAATATCTTTATATATAGAAAGATACTGCCTTATATATCCCATAACATTTATGAAGCGGTTTTCTTTATCAGCTCTAAAATTAGCTCGTGTTATAAGCTTGCTTATCTTCAAAGACTTTTCATTTTGATAACGCATAGAACTCAAAGACTTCAATATTTCACTCTTATCTATATCTTCATCCCTCACATCTTCGATAAGATTATCCAACTTAGCCTGAAGAGTTGTTGCTATCAGTTTTATATTATGCACCATTCCTTTAGCATCTTCACTCATACTTCTGTCTGAAGATAACAAATAAGTATTTTTTTCTCTTTCGAGTTCTAATTCTTCTTGTATTTTACGAGCTTTTTCTTCAGCAATAGCACGTGCTTTTTGAGCTTGTTCCAACTCCTGCTGCTTATCAGACAGTTCTTGCCGTTTCTGCTCGACAAATTCTTTTACTGCATTTATTTCAGTTATCTTTTCAGAAGAAGGAGAAAAAGCATTAACAACCTTTATCAATTGATTCAACTCTTCTGAATCTTCTTGCAACTTATTTTGGAAAAGGCGCATATTCTCCACATCCAGGGATTGTGTTATATCTGCCAGATGTGTGAGCATGTCATCCAGTGTTTTCTGGGTATCTTTAACTTGCTGTTCCAATATTTCCTGTACGAGTTCTTCATTTATATGTAACTGTTCAATAGAAGAGTCTGGTACATCTATAATTTTTCGAATAACGGACAATATCTGTTTATTGCGAGTAAAATCATCCAGTTTAAAACACTCCTCCCCATTGGCATTCTCAGAAGGAACATTTCCCGTCTTATCCCAATTGATACCTTCAACGACAAAACGCTCCAATCTTCTGAATGTTTTGTAGAAGAAGCCGTAAGGAGAACCTTCTCGTGATAATTCCTCAAAAGCACTATTATGAACAACACCAGCACGGTTTGTGATAATATTGAACTCATTATTATCATCATAGACTTCTATACGTCCAATAACCTCACGTGTACTTAAATACCTTCTGTATCCAGAGCTTTTTCTTCTTTCAATACCAAGCCAATCATCCCCTTGATCACCATAAGGTGGAATTCTGAATCCATTGACAAAAAGGAATATAGAACCAAAATCAATTGACCTAAAACCAGTTTGCTGAGCAAAATATCTTTTGGTATAAGTATTGAGATAAAAAACGGTGATTTTTACATTTCGAAGATGCGTATATGAGTTTTCTTCTTCCAAAGAGAACACTTCTTTCCCTCTATCGTATAACTTAGTAATTATGCGATTACCCTTCTCATTTATACTACTAACAATACTTGACGTTCGGAAATTCAGTTTATCAAAAACCTGATTTTCAACAATTCCATTAATCTTATCTTTCTGAAATTGTTGCATGCCATCATATTCCTGATACTCAGCAGCAAGAATTTTAATGATAAAAGGATTCTTTTGAAAGATTTGATTCGGATTTATAAATTTTTCCAAATCCCGTTTAAGCCTAATTATTTTAGTTGCACTCCATTTATCACGTAGTCCTATAATTTGGAGGACAGTACCTTGATTAAAACTATCCCAGCCGGTAAGATTCAAAACATCATTTACAGAAACTTCCTCTAATTCTAGAGTAATATCTTGTATTTGTTTATTGATATTACCTTCATCCTCAAATACAGACCAATCTATAAATAATTTAAAACAAGGAGAATCTTTTGCCTTGGTGTATATAATCAATTTTTTACCAAGACGATCACATGAAAAACGCCCCACACCTTTATTTCCAGCTTGGCGCCGTCCATTCATCCACGCCTGCTCTTTCTTTTCTGAATATGCAATATTCAACCATTTACCTACAAGTCCATCTTGATCCATACCAATACCCTTATCACAAATCAATATTTGGGCATCGTCATCATCAAGAATATCTATCATATTGACATGACGAAAATGCAAATCCAAAATCGGTGAACCTGCATCATAAGCATTCTTCACCAATTCCAGAACAGCAATGTTATCATCAGTAATCAAATCTTTACCAATAATATTTTTTAGCAATATATTGGTCTTAAAATGAACATCTTGCATACGTGATATATTTTATCAATTCGAAAGAAATTGTATTCTTATTATTGCCGCCTTTAGCAAGGCGGTCCCAGCCCGCACAACATGGCGAGACCTTTGATTGGTCCGCCAACCTTATAGCGTAGCGGTTCTGAGCACCGGAGGGCGGTTACATCCCTTGCCCTTTTGGAAAGGGCGAGGGCTTGGGAGTGGGTTAAGGACCCTCCCTTTAGGGAGGGACAGGAGGGTCTATTTACAATACATCTCCTCATAATACTTCTGATACTCCCCAGAAGTAACATGATCCATCCATTCCTGGTTATCGAGATACCATTTCACCGTTTCTTCGATACCCTCCTCAAACTGGAGAGATGGCTCCCAACCCAATTCCTTCTGCAACTTTCTAGAGTCGATGGCGTAACGCATATCGTGACCCTTTCTGTCTGTTACATAAGTGATGAGATCCATATCCTCGCCTTCCTTTCTGCCGAGCAATCTATCAACGGTCTTGATAACCACCTTGATGATATCGATGTTCTTCCACTCGTTGAAACCGCCGATGTTGTAAGTCTCGGCAATCTTACCCTTGTGGAAAATCATATCGATGGCACGGGCATGATCTACTACATACAACCAGTCGCGCACGTTCTCACCCTTACCATATACTGGCAATGGCTTGCGATGACGGATGTTGTTGATGAACAGCGGAATCAACTTCTCTGGGAACTGGTATGGACCGTAGTTGTTAGAGCAGTTGGTTACGATGGTAGGCATACCGTATGTATCGTGGAAAGCACGAACGAAGTGGTCTGAGCTTGCCTTAGATGCAGAGTATGGAGAGTGAGGATCATACTTTATAGTCTGGTGCAGAAAAAAGCTTCTTGTTCTCAAAAGCAATTTTATTGAAACTTATTCGTTATAATACAAACAAAATCAATATAAGCAATGATACGAAACAAGAAAAAGATACTTATCCAGCCCGGCTATGAGATGAAAACATCTCAGCAACTTCTCATGCTCCAGATAGACCACCAACTTCCACTTAAAGAAGTTGAGATAGATGGCATTCTTCACCAACAGCTCACAGAAAATGGTATTATCTATGCAAATTTGGATGACGCTGAAGAACAAAGAGTTTTGCGTTTGCCATACGTTATAAGCATTGAGTCATATAGAGACTAGCCTTCCAGTTCACGGTAGCATTTTTCCATTTCCTCCACCATCTTAGGAATGGTAAAGTTATCACGCACCCTCTTCATGCCATTCTCTGTACAGCGCTTACTTAACACCTTATCGCCAATCAATTTGTCGATAGCTTCAGCGAACGCCTTATCATCACCATTAGGCACTTCGATACCAGTCTCACCATTCAGCGAAACCCAATTCACACCACTGCCAGGAATGGTGAATGTAACAGCAGGAGTACCACAATACATAGCCTCAGCCAAGGCTACACCGAATGCTTCATTCTTGGTGACAGATGGGAAAGCAAAAACTGATGCTGCATAATGATGCAACTTCAAGTCCTCGTCAGATAAACGGCCAACAAAATGAACTCTAGTTGACTTACATTGTGCTTTCAACTCATCGGTCAGAGGACCTGAGCCAGCAATAACAAATACGCAATCAGACTTCACGTATTTCTCTGCCTCTATCAAATGTGGAAGGCCCTTATACTGGATATGACGACCGATAAAGAACACTATAGGCTTATAGCCATACTTTGCTTTTACCGCATTAATCTTCTCCAGATCACCATCACGCAAGATGAAGTTATCCTCATCCATTGCATTCTGAACAATTCTCACTTTATCCTTAAAAGGCTGCAATGGCATCGAGCCATCACGATATTGCGGGCTTGTTACACAAACCATATCTGCACGTTTAAGCAACGCAGTTTCCACCGGCTTGATAAACGGATAGATATGTTTCTGCTTGATAATATCCATGTGCCAATGAATGATTAACTTTACATTCTTAGGAATGACACATAACAACACCCAAGCAGGAAAAGGATTAGCCCAATGAAACTGAATAACATCAGGCTTAAATTCCTTAATTGCTTTTTTCAACACCCAGAAGTATGAAAGGGATAAAGCTTGTCGAGCCATATTAATCCAAGTAGCAACTCGATAGACCTTATGCCCATTCACTTCTTCTATTACATCCTTACATTTATCATTGAAGCATACCACAGCAGTTTCATGCTTTACGGCACCCTCCACAAGATACTTGCAGATGTTCTCAACTCCTCCAAGATAGGGAGAGTAGTATTTTGATATATGTAATATTCTCATTGTAACTAAAACGTTAAACAATACGATAGTTTTTATCCTTCATATTGTATTTATGATACTTTTCTATTATTCTATCTGACAAAAAAGCACTATAATATGAACATATTTTTGTTAATATATAAACTAACAGCAAAGAAGATAACAAGAATAGAATAAATCCATATTTAGGATTTGCCATATTCCCAAAACAGATATTCTGTAATAAATAAAAGAATAAACTTTCCGCTCCAATAAATGATAAAATGGAACTTTTTATCTTTATATCTTTTACTGAAAGAATAGCAATTATGGAGAAAATCAAACTCACTCCTATCTGTGCTATATACTTATCGAATAAACAAATAATACCAGTCCCCAAAGTAAGCAATACAACTACCAAAGACCATTGTTTTATTTTCCATTCACTTATATTTTTATAAAAGAATGCAAACAACATACCAATTGGAAAATTAAGTATTGTATTGTACCACCAAACGCCTAATTTAAAATATCTTGCGATACCTATAAATATCAACGAGCTCAAAAAGACATATATTATTGGTTTTAAAAAGCTTCGACTTGTTTTAAAAGCTATTATACTGACAACGTATAATGCGATGATAACCCTAAAGAACCAGGTTTCATTATTCGGCAAAGCGAATGTAAAAAAGTCGTTGAGTAAATCCCAGCTAAAACTAGCATCAATCAGTAAGAACAATATAATATACACAAACCATGATACTATAAAAGGGATTAATAATTTTACTATTTTACTTATGATATAATTAAAATCTATCGCCTTATGTGTCAAAGAATGAAACATGCCAAAACCAGAAATCATAAAGAAGACACCTGTTCCCAAAAAGCCAAAGTACTTAAACATTAAAGACATGATTGTACCACCATGAAAAAAATCATTGAGACTAGAATACATCCAAACATGATGTATTATTATTGCTAACATACATAATCCTCTTAATGTATATGTATCTTGTTTTGCAAAAATTTGCCCCCCCCGTTTTAAAACTATGTTCATATTAATAAATATATTTTAATTTCCAAATTCTTTAATTCTCTGTTCTTCCTTCAATGAGCAAACAAGCAGTTGACCATTCTTCTCGGCTACGATATAGCCTTCCAAGCCTTGAACTACCACCTTTCTTTCATCGGCTGCATGAACCACGCAGTTCTTGCATTCATACAATCGGATGTCCTTGCCTACCTTGGCATTGCCAACCTCATCTTGTGGAAGCAAGGTTCGGAGGCTGCCCCAGCTGCCTAAGTCACTCCAACCAAACTCGGCTGGTAAGGTATAGATATTCTTCGACTTCTCCATTACGGCATAGTCAATGCTTATCTTCTCGCAGGTTGGGAAGAGTTTGCCGACTACCT
>ERZ1026776.735-NODE-735-length-21233-cov-67.369534_pt1 | contig 21233 bp, 17 predicted proteins | sample MGYA00380125_ERZ1026776 | MGnify/ENA primary metagenome ERZ1026776 (study PRJEB33269, sample SAMEA4719761) | human gut metagenome | biome: human-associated habitat; feature: organic feature; material: feces | place: Cameroon | collected 2013-10 ...
TTATGGCTAGATATATAGGTCCGAAATCTAAAATTGCACGCCGTTTTGGTGAACCAATCTTCGGCGCAGACAAAGTTTTGTCCAAGAGAAACTTCCCTCCTGGACAGCATGGCAATAACCGTCGTAGAAAAATGTCTGAGTACGGTGTCATGTTGGCAGAGAAGCAGAAAGCTAAATACACTTATGGTGTATTAGAGCGTCAGTTCCGTAATATGTTCGAAAAGGCAGCTAAGGCTGATGGTATTACCGGTGAGGTTCTCCTTCAGAATCTTGAAAGCCGTCTCGATAACGTTGTATTCCGTTTGGGTATCGCTCCAACTCGTGCAGCAGCTCGTCAGTTGGTTGGTCACAAGCACATCGTTGTTGATGGCAAGGTAGTTAACATTCCTTCTTTTGCTGTTAAGCCAGGTATGGTTGTCGGTGTTCGTGAGAAGTCTAAGTCTCTCGAAGTTGTAGAGGCAGCACTTGCTGGTTTCAATCATAGCAAATATCCATGGATTGAATGGGATGACAATTCTAAGAGCGGTAAGTTCTTGCACAAGCCAGAGCGTGCCGATATCCCAGAGAACATTAAGGAGCAGTTAATCGTTGAGTTGTACTCTAAATAAATCATTAAATTAATGGCGATATTAGCATTTCAAAAACCTGATAAAGTAGTAATGCTGGAGGCTGATAACCAGTTCGGAAAGTTCGAGTTCCGTCCGTTGGAGCCTGGCTTTGGTGTTACCATCGGTAACGCCTTGCGCCGCATTCTCCTTTCATCATTGGAGGGTTATGCTGTCAACACTATCCGCATTGCGGGTGTTGAGCATGAGTTCTCTTCAGTTCCTGGTGTAAAGGAAGATGTTACTAACATTATCTTGAATCTCAAACAAGTTCGATTCAAGCAAGTAGTAGAAGAATTCGAGAATGAGAAAGTTAGTATCACCGTTGAGAATTCTACAGAATTCAAGGCTGGTGATATAGGCAAGTATCTGACTGGATTTGAAGTGTTAAACCCTGATTTGGTGATTTGTCATTTAGATGCCAAAGCTTCGATGCAGATTGATCTTACTATTAACAAGGGTCGTGGTTACGTTCCTGCTGATGAGAATCGTCAATTCTGCACTGACGTCAACGTTCTCCCAATCGATTCCATCTACACCCCTATTCGTAATGTAAAGTATGCAGTTGAGCCATATCGTGTTGAACAGAAAACTGATTATGACAAGCTGACTCTTGAAGTTACAACAGATGGTTCCATTAGTCCAAAGGATGCATTGAAAGAGGCTGCGAAGATCCTCATTTATCACTTTATGCTCTTCTCTGATGAGAAAATTACTCTTGAAAGTCCAGACCAAGAGAGTAATCAGGAGTTTGATGAAGAAGTTCTTCACATGCGCCAGTTGCTTAAGACTCGTCTCGTAGATATGAATCTTAGTGTTCGTGCTCTCAACTGTCTGAAGGCAGCTGATGTAGAGACCTTAGGTGATTTGGTTCAGTATAATAAGACTGATCTCTTGAAGTTCCGCAACTTTGGTAAGAAATCGCTTTCTGAGCTTGATGATTTGCTCGAGAGTCTGAATCTTTCTTTTGGGACTGATATTTCAAAGTATAAATTAGACAAGGAGGGTTAACCTCTTGTCTTTAATGATTTAAAATTAAAATGAGACATAATAAAAAATTCAACCATTTAGGTCGTACTGCTTCTCATCGTAATGCGATGTTGGCTAACATGGCAACATCTCTTATCTTGAGTGAGCACAAAAGAATCACTACGACTCTTGCAAAGGCTAAGGCTCTTAAGAAGTATGTTGAGCCATTAATTACTCGTTCAAAGAATGATACTACAACTTCACGTCGTGTTGTTTTCCGTTATCTTCAGAACAAGTATGCTGTTAAGGCTCTCTTTGGTGAGGTTGCAGAGAAGGTAGCTAATCGTCCTGGTGGTTATACACGTATTATCAAGTTGGGTACTCGTCAGGGTGATGCTGCTGAAATCGCATTCATCGAGCTTGTTGACTTTGATGAGAACATGGCTAAGACTCCTAAGGCAGCAGCTAAGAAGACTCGTCGTAGCCGCAAGGCTAAGGCTGAGGATGCTCCAGTTGCTGAGAATGCAGCTGCTGAGACTGTAGCTGAGGAAGCTCCAAAGGCTGAATAATTTCAATATCTCAATATGAGCGCTTTCATCTTTTTGATGAAAGCGCTTTTTTTGTTTTGTTTTGTTTTTTAGGGATTTTCCCTATATTTTTAGGGATTTTGTTGTTAGACTTTGCTTTTTATTTCTTATTTTTGCACCATCAAATGAATATATAGTATGTTCACAAATGTAGGATTTAATTTTATTTAGATATGAAAAAGCCTTTGATTTTATTATTTAGTTCTGCGTTACTTCTTAGTAGTTGTGGAACTTTTACTGGTAGTGGCGCATATGTTGGTGGATCGTTTGGTTCTATTTTAGGTTCTGCTATTGGTGGAATAGCTGGTGGCCCTCGTGGCTCTGATATTGGTACAATCATTGGTATGGCTGGTGGTGCTGCTGTAGGTGCGGCTATAGGTAATCAGGCTGATCAGCAACAAGAGGAGCGTATTCAACAAAGACGGGAGCGTATCCGTCAAAGACAAGATGTAGATTATCAAAGAAACCAAGGATATGACGGGTCTTCGCATAATGCTGATGATACCTATTTATATAATCCTAACACTAATAGTGGTTTTGATTCTACCAATAGTGGAGATGATAGATTATATGATTTTACGGGTTCAGACTATACAGGTTCATATAGTGCTCAACAGCCTATAACTTCTTATCCAAGTTCAAGCAGCACAGTTGATGAAATTAATACTGCTGGTTTATCTTATTGTCCTTTATTGGAAATCGTCAATGCTCGTTTTGTGGATGATAATCAAGATAACGCGCTGAATAGGAATGAAACTTGCAAAGTTATATTTGAAGTCTTCAATCGTGGAAATCGTCCTGTCTATGATGTAGTTCCTACAGTTGTCGAAACCACAGGAAATAAACATATCTACATATCTCCAAATATACATGTGGAAAAAATAGATGCCGGTAAAGGTATTCGTTATACTGCTATGGTAAAGGCAGACTCACGTTTAAAGCCTGGTATAGCTCGATTTTGTGTATCTGTAATTCATGGAGATAAAGCAATTTCTAAGGTGAATGAATTTAATATACCTACGACTAAATAGTGTTAGTGTTTTCTTAGTTTCTTAAGACATTCATTTTCTCTTATTTATTTATGAGAATGGTATTTAGAATATTTTAAAGCCTCAGTAAGATCTTGAAGTTTTCTTACTGAGGCTTTTTTGCTTTTATTTTGAAAATGATTATCTCAAATCATTCTTTATCTTTGTTTATTCTATTTCCTTTTTGTCTTATTTCCTTCTTTGCTTTGATAGTGTTCTGTTTTATGATTTTGCTCTGTATTATGTTTATGTTCTGAATTATGTTTTTGTTCAGCAAAGTTTCCTATTTTGTTTTTATGTTCTTGTTGTTCTTCTTTAATATCCTTTTGATGTTTGTTTAAATGTTCTTTTTTGCCTGATTCTGCTCCATGTTGGTGCGGCTTACTCTCAAGTTTTTCTTTGTTATTCCATTTCTGGGGAAAATCATAGTCAGATTCTGCTACTTCAAAGTCGATATGAGGTAATTTTGGATCTTCTGGGCGATAAGGAATAGGCTTGTCTATCATTTCTACTTTTACAGTAGCTACACCTTGTGATAACATACCTATAGCTTTAGCTGCACCCCATGAGAGGTCAATAATTCGTCCTCTACCATAGGGACCTCTGTCAGTAACCTTCACTACAACTGTTTTTTTATTGCTGAGATTGGTTACTTTCAGCATGGTGCCAAATGGATAGAACCTATGGGCGCAAGTCAAACTGTCGTGGTGAAGTTTCTGTCCACTGGCAGTTCTGGCTCCCGTTATTTTTTTTGAATAATAGGATGCTTTGCCATGCTGCTTTTGCGCCAAACACGGCATACTGAATATAGTGAAACAGCCCGGCATGATTTTCAGGAAGATTTTTCCTCCCTCTTTAATGCCTGCTATTGCTTTTCCTTTATATTTAGCAAGAAATGCTTCTTTAAATCTGAACATAGTTTATGGTTTTATCTGTTGATTTTACAGCGTAATATATCTGTAAATTCTATTATAATGCTGCAAATTTAAAAAAATATGTTGAAAAATGCAAGTAAATATAAGAAAAACAGTATCTTTGCATTGCTAAATCTTACAATTATGGAGAATAATGTACCTCAAGAGTGGAATAAATTCTATTTAAAGGATGTATCATTTGTTAATCTGATGATGCGTCGCATATACAATGTACTTATTGTAGCTAACCCTTATGATGCCTTCATGTTAGAGGACGATGGGCGTATTGAAGAAAAGATATACAATGAGTATATGGAGTTAGGATTACGTTATCCGCCAACTTTTACCCAAGTTTCTACCACAGAAGAGGCAGCTGGAGTCTTGCGTTCTACAATTGTAGATCTGGTGATTTGTATGCCAGGTAATGCTGATAATGATGCTTTCGATGTTGCCCGCGATATCAAAGGTAAGTTTCCTAATATTCACTGTGTTGTGTTGACTCCATTCTCTCATGGTATCACCAAGCGTATGCAGAATGAGGATTTGAGCATCTTCGATTATGTATTCTGTTGGTTGGGTAATACCAACTTGATCCTTTCTATTATTAAGTTGATAGAGGATAAGATGAATTTGGAGCATGATATTCAGGAGGCAGGTGTCCAGATGATACTTTTGGTAGAAGATTCTATACGTTTCTATAGTTCTATTCTGCCAAATCTTTATAATTATATTCTTGAACAGAGTAAGAACTTCTCCAAAGAAGCGCTGAACCGTCATGCAGCTACCATGCGTATGCGTGGTCGTCCGAAAGTGGTATTGGCACGTACTTATGAAGAGGCAAAAAAACTGTATGACAAGTATTCAGATAATACCCTTGGTGTCATTAGTGATGCTCGTTTTCCTTTAAAGAGTGCAGCCAAAGCTTTTGGTAATGTTGTGGATGAGGATGTGCAGCCAAAGCATGCAACGGATACTTTTGGTCGTGAAAAATGTCCAGATGCGGGTTTGCAACTTTTCCGTTATATCCGAAAGAATGATTCCTTTGTGCCTCTTATCCTTGAGAGTTCTGAGAGTGAAAATCGAGCAAAGGCAGAGGCAGAAGGTTTTCGTTTTGTAGATAAGAACTCCAAGAAGATGAGTGTAGATTTGCGTCGTTTGATGGAGGAACACATGGGCTTTGGAGATTTCATTTTCAGAGATCCGAAAACTCATGAGGAGATCATGCGTATCCGCAGTTTAAAGGAACTGCAGGATAATATTTTCAATATTCCTAACGACTCGATGCTTTATCACATCAGTCGTAATCACATGAGCCGTTGGTTGTGCGCCCGAGCCATCTTCCCTGTATCTGCTTTCTTGAAGCATGTCACCTGGCAAAAACTTCAAGATGTGGATGCCCACCGTCAGATTATCTTTGATGCCATTGTGCAATATCGTCATATGAAAAATCTTGGAGTCGTGGCAGTCTTTGATAGAATGAAGTTCGATAAGTATGCCCACTTTGCCCGTATTGGTGAAGGCTCCTTGGGTGGAAAGGGTAGAGGACTGGCTTTCCTCGACAATATCATCAAGCGTCATCCGGAGTTCAATCAGTATGAGAATGCCACTGTTCAGATTCCAAAAACAGTCGTGCTTTGTACTGATATTTTTGATGAGTTTATGATGAGCAATAATCTCTATCCGATAGCTTTAAGTGATGCAAGTGATGAGGAGATATTGAAGCATTTCCTTCATGCTCAGTTACCGGATTCCCTGATTGCTGATTTTTTCACTTTCTTTGAGGCAACGAAGAGTCCTATAGCCATCCGTTCAAGTTCGCTTCTTGAGGATGCTCACTATCAGCCTTTCGCAGGAATTTATTCCACCTATATGATTCCATATCTGGAGGATAAGTATCAGATGCTCCAGATGTTGGCTTGTGCGATAAAGGGAGTATATGCTTCCGTTTTCTATCGTGATTCGAAGGCGTATATGACAGCTACCAGCAATGTGATTGATCAGGAGAAGATGGCTGTTATTCTGCAACAGGTAGTGGGTAAGAATTATGGCGACCGGTTTTATCCGACGATGAGTGGTGTGCTACGCTCCCTCAATTATTATCCGATTGGCGACGAAACGGCGGAGGAAGGTATTGCCAGTCTGGCTCTTGGATTGGGGAAATATATCGTTGATGGCGGACAAACCTTGAGAGTTTGCCCTTATCATCCAACCCAAGTGCTACAGACTTCAGAGATGGAGATGGCTTTGCGTGATACCCAAACCCAGTTCTATGCTCTCGACATGCAACATGTGGGTGAGGATTTCAAGGTGGATGATGGCTTCAATATTCTCAAGCTCCGTGTGAAGGATGCGGTAGAAGACCAGAGTCTTACCTATATCGCCTCTACTTTCGACCCATACGATCAAGTCATCAATGATGGCGTGTATGAAACGGGAAGAAAGCTGATTACCTTTGCCAGTGTACTCCAGCATGGCGTGGTACCACTGCCGGAGCTGATGCAGATGTCGATGAAATCTGGATCCGAGGCGATGCGCCGTCCTGTGGAAATCGAGTTTGCATGCAATATCAATGATGATAAAACTTGCGAGTTCTATCTCCTCCAGATTCGTCCGATAGTGGATGCTAAGGAGATGCTTGATGAGGATGTGAAGGCGATACCAGATGCAGATTGTCTGCTCCGTTCCCACAATTCGTTGGGACATGGAATCAGTGAGGACGTTACAGATGTAGTCTATGTTAAATATGATGATCAGTTCTCTGCGATGAACAATTTCTATGTGGCTGATGATATTGAACGAATCAACCGCAAGTTCCTTGCCGAAGGAAAGAATTACGTCTTGATAGGACCTGGCCGCTGGGGTTCAAGCGATCATTATTTAGGCGTTCCGGTCAAGTGGCCGCATATCAGTGCCGCCCGTGTCATCGTAGAAGTAGCGTTGAAGAACTATAATATCGACCCAAGTCAGGGCACCCATTTCTTCCAGAATCTTACCTCTTTCGGGGTAGGTTACTTTACGGTAGATACAAACACAGAAGAAGGAGGATTCGTCAATAAGGAGATATTGGATGCGATGCCGGCGGTAGAGGAAACGCAGTATGTGCGCCATGTTCGCTTCGAGCATCCGATGAGAATTCTGATGGATGGCAAGAAGCAGGAGGGTGCTGTGCTCCTGCCTGGGTAGTTTAGATTAATTCCATGAGATAATAATTATAGTCATGAAGAATGGTAGCAAGGAATTTTTCCTTGCTATTTTCTTTGGGCTGCACCTTGAGGAACTTCGCAACTTTATCTGCCAAGGCCTCTATTTGGTTTTCATGGTTGTTATTGGAGGAATACAGGGCTTTCTCTATGACGGCGACTTGTGCTTGTGAGAGATTCTTGGCTTCCTCATATACAGGATGGTAATCTTTCTTGGCATAATAGAATTCGTCCAGGGAGATGTGTATCTTTCGGATGTCGGTAAGTTTGATGACCATTGTTCCTGCTGCCAAGTCTCCTAATCGTTGTGAATTTTTGGTGAGTAAGATGAAGAGCATGCCAATGCCCCCACATCCTACGTCTATTGTGCAGAGAAGCCATCTCATGAAAAAAGAGCCCATGGTTGGTCGTGACCCATTCTTGTTGATGACTCTTAACTTCATGATATATTTCCCCGGAGTCTGTCCGTTGTTGAATGTTTCCCACCAGAAATCATACATCCAGATAAATAGGACAAGCATAAAGAATAAGAACATGAGCCAACGTGTTTCGTCCATGCTCCCCATAAGCGCATCAAACAACAAATAGACACCAGTGAACCCAAAAGATATGAATATGGTGTCAAGGATGCGAGCCAACACTCGTTCACCGATACTCGCTGGCGTTTGGTTGATTCTTACAAATTGATTGGTTATGATGTTTGAATTTGTCATTTTTCCTTTATTTTAAGAAGATAATGCTTAAATTGTTTGCAAATATAAGAATAATTACTTAAATTTGCATCAATTTTATAGGAAAAATGAAATAATCGTAACCGAAAATTCACTTATAATAAAAGAATTGTGAAAGAATTTGCCTTTATAAGAAATAACATAGATAAATGGCAACGTGCAGAGATCATTATTGACGATGCCGCTTCCCAAACGCCGGATGTCTTGGCCGATACTTATACCGACCTTACATCTGACTTGGCTTTTGCGCAAACACATTACCCTAATTCTCGTATTACCCTTTATCTCAACAATCTGGCTTCAAGCCTTCATAATTCCATTTATCGTAACAAACGGGAGAAGTGGTCTCGCCTGATTACGTTTTGGACGCAGGAAGTTCCTTTGACGATGTTTGAGGCTCGAAAGTTACTTTTGGCTTCTTTCTGCATATTCTTCATCAGTGTATTCATCGGTGTGGTATCCCAATGTTTTGATACCGACTTTTGTCGTATTATATTAGGAGATTATTATGTAGATATGACATTACAGAATATCAAGGATGGAAAACCGATGGCGGTTTATGATGGTGGAGATGAACTGAGTATGTTCTTGGGTATTACCCTCAATAACATTAGAGTGTCATTCTTGGAATTTGTTTCTGGCATATTTACCAGTATCGCCACGGGTTTCCTGCTATTCCAAAACAGTGTGATGTTGGGATGCTTTGAGACATTCTTCGCCCAGCATGGTCTCTTGTATGAATCTTTTCTTGCCGTTTTCCTTCATGGAACACTTGAGATTTCTGCATTGATTATTGCAGGAGCAGCAGGATTGGCGATGGGTAACAGCTGGCTGTTCCCTGGCACGTATTCGCGTATCGTATCTTTTCGTCATGGTGCGAAAAGGGGAATGAAGATTATTGTCGGTACTGTACCTATATTTATATTCGCAGGTTTTATCGAAGGATTTGTAACACGACATACGGAAATTTCTAATTATTTTCGCTTGTCGATTATCATCGTCTCTTTCGTCTTTGTCATAGGTTATTTTGTGGTTTTACCCCAGATTAGGCATCGGCAGAAGAAAAAGTAAGTTGATAGGCAGAAAAGAATGTCCTTTAGATGACAACTTCATTCATTAAGAACCAGTCAGTTTTGAATTATTTAATAAAGATAGCTCATGAATAAAATCGTATTTTACAAAGAGAGGGATTTCGGAGAGAAGTTTAATGTCACTTTCGAGTTTGTCAAGCAGAATTGGAAAATACTGCTTCGTTATGCTTTGTATGGCATCTTGCCGTTGGCATTCGTAGGAGCCTTGTCGCTGAACAGTTTGATGCAATCTATGGTGGATGTTAGTTCTGGTAATTCCATGTTTGGTGATGAACTCAGTTACAGAATGCTCTTTTCTTACGCCCTCTTGTTTCCAACTTCTTTGGTAGCTTATATTTGGATAGGAACGGTTGTGTTTTCTATGATGCAGTTTTATAATGCTCACGACGAGGGGTTGCAATGTGTTACTTTCCAGGAGTTGAAACCTTCTTTCCGCCGAAATGCTTGGCGTTTGTTCAAATGTGGACTGGTTGGTTCTCTGATTGGCATCGTGTTCTTGGCAATCTTTTTTGCTGTGATAGCTTTAGGGGCAGCGATAAATTCTGGAGCGATAATAGCCATCTTTTGCTTCTTGGCAGTAGTGGCAGTCATTGCTTTGGGTGTACCTTTGATATTGGTGACACCTACCTATATATTTGAGGATATCTCTGTATGGCGGGCTTACGTTCGTGGCTTTCGCTTGGGTTGGAGCACATGGGGAGGAATCTTTGGCTTGGGATTTGTCTTGAGTCTGTTGTCGAATGTCGTTTCTGTTGTCTTTGTCATGCCTTGGGAGGTGTGTATCTTTGTCAAGACGCTATTCGTGCAGGCTTATGCAGGTGAGGAAACATTTGTTGGTAGTGCTGCCTTTGTTATTCTCCAATATATCTTTGGCGTTGTCATGTGGATAGGCACTTATTTGATTTACGACTTGTTCTTTATCAGTACGGGTTATCTCTATAGTCATGCCGCCGAGAAACTCGATGATATGTCCGTTGGTCAAGGTATTGACGATTTTGAGGAAATGGCAGACAAGAGTCAGGATGATGACGATCTGTTCAAAGTCTAATCATTTTATACATTATTTATTATAGAGATATGTTTTCCAATCCTTCCGATACCTTGGTTATTGATACCGCCCGACTGCAAGTTTGGCGGCGGGATGACGATTACGCTTATGGTCGAGAGTTAGTGCCTTCCCAAGATAGCTTGATGGACTGGGTAGCGAAAAGGCTGAACGAATTTTTCGAGAATATCTTTGGCAGCAATTTCTATCAGGACCATCATGACACTTTATGGATCTGTATCGGATTGGTGGCATTGGGAGCTGTCTTGGCGTTCCTCTTGTGGAAGCATCCTGAGTTGTTCGCTCGTTCAGGACGAAGGAAACCGATGGAATACGAGGTTACGGAAGATACGATATATGGCGTTGATTTCCCAAGTGAAATAGAAAAAGCATTGGAGAATGAGAATTTCCGTGAGGCATTGCGATTGATGTATCTTCAGACATTGAAGTCTTTGAGTGACTATCACCAAATAGAGTGGCAACCTTTCAAGACTCCTACTCAATATACGTTTGAGTTCCGACAGGCAGACTTCAAGAGAATGACCAGTCTGTTTGTGCGAGTTCGCTATGGTGGCTTTGGTGCTGACAAGGACATGATTCGAGATATGCACAATCTGCAGGCAAGTGTGGATAACTTTGTAAAGAACTTAGGCAGAGATGGTTCTGTAGAACAAAATGGAGGAATTTCCAAGAAGGAAGGAGGTCGTGATGAAAAGTAGTCGTAATTTCCTTTTTGCCATGTTAGTACTCTTTGTGCTGTTCTGTCTTTTGCAAGTCAATCTGCCCAAGAAGTTCGTATGGTCTCCTACCTTTAGTCATGTAGATAAGCAACCTTTGGGCTGTTTTGTCTTTGACAGTGTCTTGACCCAATCTTTGCCCAATGGTTATCACGTGACGAAAAAGACGTTTTTCCAACTTGATCAGGAGCATGCCAAGGAGAAAATCTCCGTGTTGATGGTCGTGGATCAGCAAAATTTGAAACAGTTGGATGTCAAGTACCTCTGCAATATCGCTCGCCGTGGAGGCAAGGTCATGGTGGTTGCTTCAGGTAGTTTTGATGATGGTAGGAATGCCGATACGGTAGTGGTGGATGAATTGGAACGTACCTTCAAGGTGAGAATAGAAGACGGAATGTTCTTTTCGTTGCGTGGCATCTTAGCCGGTCTCAAAGCGCATGACAATGATATGTACGATACCATTTATTGGAATAACCGGGAGACGATGTATGCAGCTCAGCCTTATAGAATGTTCTACAACATGGTAGGTGGAACCCTTTTCGTGGATTCTGTTCCAAAGGTGAAAAGACTGGCTTATACTTTGTCAACGGCAGGGTATGATTACAGACATGACTCTTTGTATGTCGGAGATTTTACTGGCTTTGACACTATTGTGGATGAAAAAGAAAGGATAGAACGAATCGATACTTTCGCCATCAAGAAAATACCTGTGGCGGTGTCTGTTCCGTATGGCAAGGGTGAGGTCATTTTCGTCTCTTCGCCATTGCTTTTCACCAACTATGGAATGTTGGAAGGCAACACATCTGTCTATATATTCCGATTGATGTCTTATCTGGCGGATTTGCCTGTGTATAGGACGGAGGCGTATGTCAAGACCGATGCCATGCTTGTGGCGGAGCAATCTCCATTCCGGGAGTTCATCAAGCGCCCACCATTGCGATGGGCTCTTTATCTTGCGCTGTTGGGTGTCGTTCTCTTTATGATATTTACCGCTCGTCGTAGGCAACGGGTCATTCCTATCATGTCGAAACCTGCCAACCGGTCTTTGGAGTTTATCCAACTCATTGGAACACTCTACTATCAACGTAAGAATCATGTGAATTTGGTCAGGAAAAAGTTTAAACTCTTCGCAGAGGAATTGAGAAAAACGGCTGGTGTGGACATATCTGATGTGAATACTGATGACAGTGAATATCTGCTCCTTGCTGAGAAAACTGGTATGAACAGCGATAGATTGAAGAAGGTGATTCGACAAATTCGCTTGGCCCTACATTCGGAGGGCAATATCTCTGTTGAAGAAATGCGGAGTTTGATAGATGCAATGGATACTATAGTTAGGCACGCTAAGAATGGTTAGCGTAGGATAAGAAAAGTAAGTCTTTTATTTAAAATCATAGGAAACAATGGAAGAACAAAGATTGGATTTGACTCTTTTTTCAGAAAAGATAGAGTGTCTTCGTGAAGAAATATCCAAGGTGATAGTAGGACAGGACAAGGCGGCGGATCTGGTCTTGACTTGCCTCTTGGCTAATGGTCATGTGCTCTTAGAGGGTGTGCCTGGAGTTGCCAAAACCCTTTTGGCGCGATTGATGGCCCGGTTGGTAGATGCCAGGTTTAGTCGTGTACAGTTTACTCCCGACTTGATGCCGAGTGATGTGTTGGGTACAAATATTTTCAATGTCAAGAATCAGGAGTTTGAGTTCCATGAAGGTCCTGTGTTTGCTGATATTGTATTGGTAGATGAAATCAACCGTGCACCAGCAAAGACTCAGGCTGCTCTTTTCGAGGTGATGGAAGAACGCCAGGTCAGCGTAGATGGCTGTACCCACAAGATGGGTGAACTTTATACCATCCTTGCTACCCAGAATCCTGTGGAACAAGAAGGAACTTATCGCTTACCCGAAGCGCAGCTCGACAGATTTCTCATGAAGGTAACGATGGGTTATCCTACGGCTGATGAAGAACTGGAAATATTGAAGCGCCATGAACATCAAACAGATTTGGTGAAACTGACTGATATCCAACCTGTGTTGACAAAGAAAGAATTGCTCCAGTTGCGCTCTTATATGCAGCATGTCGTTGTTGATGAGAGCCTTCTGCGTTATATCACCCAGATTGTTCAGCAGACCCGCACCACACGTGCCGTTTATCTGGGTGCTTCCCCTCGTGCCTCAGTTGCCATGTTGCATGCGAGCAAGGCATACGCTCTCTTGCAAGGTCGTGATTTTGTTACTCCGGAAGACATCAAGTTTGTGACGCCATCTATCTTGCAGCATCGACTCATGCTTACGGCAGAAGCTGAGATGGAAGGCTATACGGCTTATAAGGTGGCACAACGGCTGATAGATAAGGTGGAGGTGCCGAAGTAAGTGAAGAGTGAAGAACGAAGAGTGAAGAATTCAATTGGTTTAAGGTGTATTTAACGAAGAGATTTTATATAGTACTTGCCTTCTTGGTCTTGATGACGGGGGCTGGGTATGTTTTCCCCCTACTGTTTGATTTAGGGAGATGGATGTTCCTTGCCCTTGTCATTCTGGTTTTTGTTGAATTATTCCTGTTGTATCATGAGCGGGGAATGATGGCCCGTCGCACTTTGTCGGAGCGATTTTCCAATGGCGACGATAATGAAGTGAACATCCGGGTGGAGAGTATCTATTCCTTTCCCGTTCGGTTGGAAATCATAGATGAGATACCGCCAGTTTTCCAGCGCCGAGATGTTCTCTTCCGTTTGAAGTTGGCGATGGGAGAGGGAAAGAATATCAGGTATAAGCTACGTCCTACGGAGCGTGGAGTTTATTCCTTTGGGCATGTCCGTGTTTTCGCTTCCACACCGATAGGTTTGGTGCAGCGTCGGTTTACGCTGTGCCAGCCTTGTGATGTCAAGGTGTATCCTTCCTATCTGATGCTTACCCGTTATGAACTGTTGGCTATGAGCAACAATCTTACGGAAATGGGTATCAAGAAAATACGGAAGGTGGGCAATCATACGGAATTCGAACAAATCAAGGATTACGTTTCGGGCGATGATTTCCGGTTGATCAACTGGCGAGCCACAGCCCGCACTTCCAGATTGATGGTGAATGTATATCAGGACGAGCGTTCTCAGCAGGTTTTCAATATTATTGATAAAGGTAGAGTGATGCAACAGGCTTTCCGGGGTATGACCTACCTTGATTATGCCATCAATGCCTCGCTGGTGCTTTCGTATATTGCGATGCGAAAGGAAGACAAGGCAGGTGTTGTAACGTTCAGCGACCATTTTGAGGATTTTGTTCCAGCCTCCCGTCGTACAGGGCACATGCAGAATATTCTTGAAATGCTTTATCGCCAGCAGACCCGCTTTGCCGAATCCGATTATTCAGCTTTGGTGGCAGAGGTCAACCAGCACATCACCAAGCGTTCACTCCTGATACTTTATACGAACTTTGCCAATCGCATCAGCATGGAGAGGCAGTTGCCTTATCTCCTTCAGCTCAACCGCCGTCATCGTCTTTTGGTGGTGTTCTTTGAGGATCATGAAGTGAAAGACTATCTTGCCACTCGTTCCGAAAGTGATGAGGAATATTATCGTCATGTTGTTGCCGAGCAGTTTGCTTACGAGCAGCGTCTCATCGTTTCTTCGCTCAAGCAGCGTGGCATCTTGGCTTTGCTTACCACGCCCGAGGCTCTTTCGGTTGATGTACTTAATAAATATCTCGAAATCAAGACTCGTGAATTGTTGTGATATGAAAATGATTTAAGAATTTGATATTTTTATTAACAAATATATATTTAAGTTCCATTTCCTCTAAAGAAGTGCAAGTACGAACTCTAACGATGCGCTTTATTAAGGTCTAATGATGCGCATCGTTAAGTGTTAATGAAGCGCATCATTAGACCTTAATGAAGCGCTTCGTTAGGTCATGCAGATTTTCTATCATCTATATTACTGAAAATCAGTAAATTACGCTCCACCTCAAGACTGCAAACTCTTGCTACCAACAGGAGAACAGGAGTATAAAAGTTTGTTTCATCATTATTTTGTATCATTAAACTATGCTATTGCAAAAGTATAAAAACTTTTACAATGGCATACTGTTTTATACCTGAAGAAACGCTTCCACATTGCACAGCTCAAAGCTGTAGTCAAAGTGAAATACTATGATCCAAGAGTAAGTTTGTGGCTTTGTGTAGATCCTTCAATGGAAAAATATCCAGATGTAAGTTCATTATACTTTCCAAAACTATGAGATTCAACTTTGGCTCAATGTCATCCATAGGACAAGATTGAGTGTATCGTTTGCCGTCAACCATGTGGATAATACAGTTGTCCTTCATTGCCTCAATATAAGCAATGTCACTGACGGTGATTCGCTTGCATCCCATGCCACAACTAATCAAGAATACATCTGTAGGATACAAACACTCGCTTGATGCTTTCATTTCTGTTCTCATAATATAATTTTGTTTGAGCACCTCACGATTGACGCAAAGGTACTTCAAACCATGAAAACAGGTAGCACGAAACCACCACACTGCCATATCATCCACCCAACAGGTATCAAGACACAATCAAGGGTCTATACGCCACCCATCATCGTGGCATATAGACCCTTGTCGTTTCCCGAAGTGCGGGTGAATATATGTTTGCTGAGCACCTTATACTCCTGCCCAGCTTAGGAGTTTATGCAATTGATAATTTACTGCCAAGATCTCACAGATTGAAATTTATAACCGAGGAAGAGTCCGATTTTAAAATCATTGCTCCTTCTATAGTAATCTTCAGTAGGACGCCAAACAATATCACTACCTATCAAAATAGATTCCATACACTTCTGTTCCTCAGATAAATACAAATCTATCTTTTCTGTATTTGCATCAGGGTCAAATATTCCATCATAACTATTATGCAAACCTATTGCTTCTGTTATATTTCCTAAAATGACTTTATTTAAGCGTGGACAAGTTCCAAAAGCGTTGCTTTGTATTGAACTGGCATTTGGAGCATATATTTCTTCCAAATAGCTACAGTTTGCAAAAGCGAGCCTTCCTATCTTTTTTACATTTGGCAAGGAGACAGATTTCAGTGCGTTGAATTTACCTGTTCGATTACAAAGAGCATCATCTGGAATTTCTGTGCACCCTTTTATTTTGAGTTCAATACTACCATCTGTAGCTTCTTCTAATGAGTTCTGAATAGCTTGAAACACATCTTCTCCAGCATCAGCTTGCAAAGATAGCTCTATGTTCGTTTCACCTTTGGTCAAGGCATCTGCTATTCTTTTTTTCACAAATTCTACATCGCCTAAAGCCTCGCCACCAGGGATAGCTTCGCCAGTTTTCCAATCGGATACAGTAATTTTATCCACAACAAGCTCGTCTTTACCGACTTTGAGAGAATACTCATAGCTGTTACCTGCTACTGTGCCCAAAGGAGGAATACGCCTAACCTGTAACTCTTGTTCACTTGAACCATCAGACTTGGCAATTTTAACGGTCATAAAAAGCAAATAATTGTATATATCTTCAACTGGTTTAGTGGGAGTAATGAGTGCATAAAACTTACCGTCAGTGTGTTTATATGCTTTTACATTAACATTTTCCGAGTTGGCAGCAACAAGTTCACCATTAGAATACCCATTGGTGTTTGGATGAATCGTTACTTCTTTTACTTGCCAATCATCACCCATAGCGTTACCCCAGCTACTAACATTAACAACCATGCGAACCATCTTGCGTTCCATTTCCAGGTTCACACCATTATTTGTTGTTTCTCGTTTACATTTGGCACTAAATGTCATATAGTCACCCAAAGCAATATCCTCCAAACTGTTGTATGCTGTTGGCAACGTAAAGTCCGTAAAGGAAGCACCATTGGCGTTTGCAGGATAAAAAGCCTTGAAATCCATTTCATCACTATTCCAAACTATGTGCAGACCTTTTTCTTTTGGACTCCAATTGGTACCATCATAAGAATAAACAACGGCATCTTGGTTATCAGCAGCAACAGAAATGGCATCGCCTTCATTAAACTTTGCTTGCTCAACTTCACTACCCAATGGATTGGAGCGAGAAATAAAGCCACCTGTAGCTTCATTACTTCCCACTTGGGCTGTAATGTGAACAGCATCCGAATCTTTAAGATAGCTATTTGACAAGCCATCATCTTGGCTACACGCAACAACAGATAGAGAAGCTGCAGCCACCAATATGTATTTATTTATAATTTTCATACTTCTAGTCATTAAAAGGTTTCTATTTCCGACTTGTTGTCCACTTCTTCATTATTTTCGTTTTTGTGTTTTGTATTCCAAGCCTTAGATGTAACTTCTACAAGATTAGCCTGATCTTTTCCAGCCGTCAGTTGCAATGTGTATTGAGTGCCTTCTTTCAATTTAACAGCAGCATCACTGTACCAACGATAAGTTTTGCCTAAAACATTAAATTCTACACCAAAGTTTCCTGCCTCAACAGTCTGTGGAGCTAAAATCACCTCATAACAAACTTTCGCTTTTGGGGAATCATCCGTAGGCTTGGTGTAATCCGCAAGATATGGTATAATTGCCTCTGCAGAAGCGTCATCACTAACATACGAATATCCATCTGACCATTTTACTTTTCTCTTAGTTCCTACAATCTGTATATCTTTGACAGGATTTTGCTCCTCTTTATATTCACTACCCAAAGTCAACTCTAGGGAGAGTTTTGACATTTGATGTTCCAATTTTAACTCAATAGCCTTAACCTCCATATTTCTATCTTTGTTTAAGGCATACAAATGGTCACTTGCCTTGACACTGGCATCTAAGCTTTGGTCTGCCAGAACCTCTAATTCTATAGATTTAATCTGGTTTTCGTTTTCATCCAGTTCGTATCCAGTAAATGTAGAAGAATAGAGATTGCAAGCTATATTATATCCTGCTCGAAGTAATTGAACCGTTTCAGTCTCGTTTTCAGCATTATAAGCAACCCATTGGCCATTTTCCAGTTTCATGACAACATCATACCAATATTTTTTTTGGTCTTTAAGCCCCTGTCTTACCTTAAGATAGAATTGGTTAGGTACGCTATTAGCATCATATCCTGCACGTGTTTTCATACCTGCTACAGATGCATTAATCTGCAACGGAGTATCTTTCAATGTATCTATAGCAGGAGTCAATTCTCCTTCACTTGAGCAGCTAACGAATCCAAGAGCCATTGCTGCTGCCACTAATATTTTATTTATCTTCATGACTTTATAATTTTAAACATTATACAAATCTTTTAATCTGTTTGCGCTTCACCACCATTGATGTTTTCTCCTTCGCCCCAATCAGCGATGCTTACATTGCCAAGAGTAATCTCGTCACGACCTACAATGAGATTTACTACCGTATATTTGCCACCCTCCAGTTTGATATCAGTAGGATGAGTGTAGACATATTGCTTGCCATTTATATTAACAGCAATCTTGGTAATGCCTGATTGTGGTATCATGATAGACTCATATTTTTCATTTGCCTTGATTACAGGGATACTGATGTCGGTGCGAGCAGCATCTGTAGCAACAGTTACAGTCTTGGTCAAGAGATTGACAGAGGCATCAGATGCGGCATTCTTAACAACAAGGCTCTCTACGGTAGGCTTACCACCAAACTGATTGCGATATTGTAGATTGACTATCACCTTCGACATCACATGAGTAAACGCTAATGGCACCGTTTGCTGTTCATCTGCATTATAGGATATTCCACTTATGTTGACTGCTACCAAAAGGTCGCTATCCTCCTGTTTCGTAACATCAAGCTTATATTCGCTAGCTGTAAAATCGGATATTGCTGCTGTAGGATACACACCGATGAAATAATGTTTGTCACGGTTGTTCTTCCACAGCATCTGCGGAGTAGATACCCATGAACCGTTAGTCAACTTGTTGATAGCGTTGTTCACCACACGCTCTCTTGTCTCAGGAGCAACAGTTGCATCGCCAGTCCAGGCATACACACTGATTTCATCACCCTCCTCAAAGGTTTGTCCACCCTTCTCATCTGTGGCAACACGTGTCATATTGCCGATACTGGTAGAAACGGTGATGTACTTGGAGGTCTCGCCACCGATACCGTTCTCGTTGTCAGAACAACTGCCCAATGTCAAAGCCATTGCCATCAGGGCAAAGAGATAAGTTTTCTTTTTCATTGTCTTTTACTATTATAAGTTTATATTCTTGTTTTGATTCTTGCTTAAATGAGAGGATTGCTTAATCTTCAGGATTCAGGATTTCACCACGATAAATCCATTCCTCAGTCCAATCATCTATCTTCGTGCTCGTAAGATACATGTAAGGTTTCATCTCCTCAAATTCCAAGTTTATCTTGTACTTGCCGCCAGATTTCATGACGGGTGCTTCGATGTCGTAGTTGCTAACTACTCCCCCAGGAGAAATCAGTTGGATAAACAACTTGGTGGTATGAAAACCATTGGCTGTCGGCATCAAGCGTAATGTTTCCGTTTTTAAAGTTTCGCCAGGCACTGCGATTCTCAAAGGTATATCACACTCTTCCTTGGTATAGCTTGCCGTCCCGAATGTTCCATCCTCATTCTTTTGCAGGGGAAGGAGCCCGGTTGCCACATTCAGAACCTTGCCTATCATTGCAAAATTGTCAGGAACTCCTTCAATGAAGATGGTCAATTCTGCAAGTATATGGCGCATTTCATTTTTTGTTATGTAGTTGACATTTGATTTGTCTATAACGATGTCCGTGACACCATAATAGGCATGGTCGGGAGAGGCACTTGGATTGGACAATCCAAACATGAGTTGGTTCATATTGAGGGTTGCCCTTGTAGCCTCACCGATAAAAAACGGTTCTATAAGGTTGGTGGCAGCCAGAATCTGATAATGCCCAACTGGAAGAGCGAAGCGTTGGCTTGCCACCTCCTGAGCACTACCATAATGTTTTTCCTCAACTAAGGAACCGTCATCGGCATTGAATATCCAGAGTTTCACGTCATTCACTTCCGTACCTTGGTCGGCTTCATCTGCCCAAGTGAGCGATACAGACAAGCCACCCTCATCTTCACCATCATGAACATCATGGTCGCAGCTTGCCAACAGGCATGGGACGCATAACAGCACCCATAACCAAATATTAAATCTTCTTTTTGCTTTCATTTTCTATCTTGTTTTATGGGTTACTGATGATTGTCTTTAGTCTCTACTCGGCGAGCCTTATCCGCATCTTGGGTGTCATCGCTACCATTTCCTATGGCAGTAATGCGATTAGCCTCTATGCCATTCTTCACAAGCCATGTTTTCAGCGCTTCTGCACGCTGGCGAGATATGCGCTTGTTGACAGCCACGCTGCCTTTTGTGTCACACCAACCTGTTACCGTCACCTTCATGTTCGGATTCTCTTTCAATGTTTTGAGAATAGCATTCAATTTAGTCTCTTCATTTTGTTGGATGTCGATACTATTGAAGGCGAAATATATGACAGGGAAAGTCACCTTTGCAGATTCTTTTATGTCTTGTTCAGCAACTTTTGTTTCTGCCTTATCTACTGTTTCTTTCTGATTGACATTCTCCGAAGAAGTTGGCTCTTGTTGTAGAACTTCCTTTTGTAGAACTGATGGAGTTTCTGCTACCTTGTTCTTCTTTTTAGAGAGGTTTATCCCCAATCTTACTCCACTTTCCCAAACAAAGTTGTTCTTATGCAGATGCTCAGGCATTCCATCCATACGTTCGCCAGTAAGACGGGTCAGACCAGAATAGATGCCCAATTTCAGGCATGAGGTCAGTTGATAACCAACCAGCAAGTCTGCACCATAACCCAAATGCCAGTTGGTAGAACCTTTCATCACCTTGGCATCATCGGTTATAGTCTGAATGTCTGCCTTGGTTGTCACCATATATATATGAGGTGAAACAGCCAAATCCCATCGGCTGTTAGCTGTCTTATGGAACAGCCCAAGGAGATGAACGTTCACTCTTGCTCCGTATCTGCCCATCCTGACATGGCTTTTCAGATTGGCATATTCCCAACTGTCCATACCTAAGACACCTGCCTTGTAAAGCACGCCATCGCTGCCCAACCAATAGTTACGTTCTACGCAACAGTCTTGTGCAGACAAGTTCATCTCTCCATACTTGGCAGATAACTCTGCCGAGAATATGGAGTTGAAACGATAGCCCCCATATAAGCCAGCAGCCCAACCGAGGTGCGTCTTGTCATGTCCGAAACTTGAGAAAGTAGAGAAACCGAAAGGCATTCCACCCTCAATACCGACGTACCAGCCTTGCGAACTATTCATTCCATCTTCTTTTACTTCTGCTTTCGCAAAAGAAAATGGAAGAATAAATGCAAG
>ERZ1026776.737-NODE-737-length-21211-cov-19.581868_pt1 | contig 21211 bp, 12 predicted proteins | sample MGYA00380125_ERZ1026776 | MGnify/ENA primary metagenome ERZ1026776 (study PRJEB33269, sample SAMEA4719761) | human gut metagenome | biome: human-associated habitat; feature: organic feature; material: feces | place: Cameroon | collected 2013-10 ...
CATGTGCCACCAGTCATCCAGAACGTGCCGTGGTAACTATTGGTGGATTTAAAGGACAGTCTGGGCCAGTTCATCCTATACCAGAAGTTACTGCTGCTCCTATCCCTCATCACACAACTGACAATGTGAAATCGGTTTATAGTGATACTTACACTTCGCTTGTTCCGCATATGTTTATTGGCTCTTGGCAACAAAAGACAGCTACACAGAATGTCAGCCTTGACGGCAACAATACACTCAAGTGTTCCAACTTTAATTATGTCGGAATTGAGTTTGGTGGTCCTGAGATAGACGCAACAGATATGGAATATCTCCATTTGGATATCTATCCTCTATCTTCTTTTACGATCAATGTATACCCAATATGTCGTAACAACGATGGGAGTGTCAACGACCAATTGAAAAAACCTATTAATCTCATAGCTAATCAATGGAATAGCATAGATATCCCTATGAGTGATTTTGTTGGACTCAACGCTTCCAGGATCTTCCAGTTCAAGTTTGATAACGGTAAAGGAGAGACCTTCTATCTCGACAATCTGTATTTCTACAAGAATGGTTCTTCTAGCGGAATAAGTAGCATAGAGACCCACACACAGGATAATCATGCGTGGTACAACTTGCAAGGTCAGCGTATGAACGATGGTGCAGGCTCATTGCCAAAGGGAGTGTACATACATAACGGAAAGAAGATTTTAGTGAAATAACATAAAATAATAAAAATGAGGGTGTGTCATAAGTCTGTGACGCACCCTCGTGATAACCAGATCAGTGACATGAGTCCAGTATGTGGTCAAATAATTAAAAATATGAAGAGACGAATTCTTTTTGCAAAAAACTTTTTCCTTGTAGGTTTATTGCTATTAACTTCTTTACAAGTCATAGCGCAAAAAGCCCGTGTGATGATCACTACGGAAAACAACAGTAAACTCTTGTCAGAGACAATACTGAAAACCACAAAAGGTAGTCCTGCATCCAACTATGTGCGTATCAATACAGACCGTCAATATCAGACGGTAGATGGTTTTGGCTTCGCTCTTACCGGAGGGACGTGTTACAATCTTATGCGAATGAGTGTAGGAGAACGTGTTGCACTTCTTAAGAAAATATTTTCAGAGCGTCAGGGTTATAGTGCGAGTTATGTGCGCATAAGCATAGGATGTAGTGACTTTTCTCTTTCACGCTATACTCTTTGCGATGTAAAAGGCATAGAAAATTTTGCCCTTCAAAGTGAAGAAATTGCGTATGTGATTCCCATTCTAAAAGAAGTGCAAGCCATCAACCCCAAGCTGAAAATCATTGCCGCACCATGGACTGCTCCTAAATGGATGAAGGTGAGTCAGAAAAATGGGGATGTTCCGTATGAGAACTATGTAGGCGGACATCTGAATAAAACTTGTTATTCGGACTATGCGGACTATTTCGTAAGGTTTCTGAAAGCGATGAAAGACAACGGAATAACAATCCATGCGGTGACTCCACAAAATGAACCTGGAAACGGAAACAACGAAGGAGGAGCTATGCTCATGGATGTTGAAGAGGAAATAGCTTTTGTTAAGGTTCTTGCCACAACCTTTCACAATGCAGGACTGAGTACCAAGATATATCTTTTTGACCACAATTTTGATAACGAACAATATGCCGAACAGGTAGCAAAGTCCTTGCGGTCATCATCGTTTCTTGGTGACGATCTTGTGGAAGGTGCCGCTTTTCATAACTATGGGGGTGACCCTACAGCCATGGCTACGTTTTATAATAACACGGGTTTGAAGTCAATCTATACTGAGACAAGTATAGGCTCGTGGAACGATGGACGTAATCTAAAAGACAAGCTATGCGGAGAATTCAACTGGTCGGGTTTGCGTGCGTTGCAAAACCAGAGTAGTGCATTTATAGCATGGAACCTGCTTCTCGACTATGATGGTCATCCTACCACCTTACCTAATAGTACTGTGTATGGCAATATAGAAATAGATGCAAGTAGTTATGCGCTCTCTACGGTACGCTACAATCGCGATTATTATATCATTTGCCATCTTTCTTCTGTCATCCGACCTGGTGCGGTAAGATGTGACTATATAGAGAATGGTGTACCAAGAGATGACTGGGACTTCAATTATGTCGCACTAAGAAACTCAGATGGCACCACAGCTTTTGTCATTAGTAATAAGACATCGGTCGAAAAGCATATCAACCTTGCTTCGAATAGCGAATATGTGAACGTAGATATACCTGCCAAAAGTGTTGTTTCTGTCCTTTTGGGAGATACAGAACAAAATGCCGTGACCTTTGGTGGTATGGAGATGATTCCGTCAGATAACCGAAATAGTTTTTCTATCAATATCTATCTTGAAAAGGGCAAAACATACACTGCTGTAGGCGATGATGCCTTCAGTTCACCTGACTTCTATGAAGATCCTGATTTTTTCATCAAGTTAGGAAATGGTTGTTTCAAGTTTACGGCTCTCAGTGGTTATTATAACATCAAGTTTGTCCCCGCAACGAAGAGTTTTCGTATATACGCCTCTCATGAGAATGGGAATCCATTGAGTCTTAATGCAGATGGCACCGGTGCCTTATGGGCTATTGGCAGTGATGGATTGCATAAACCGTATTATAGTATCATAAGCAATCAGGGCTGGTGGACTGATACCGACCATGCTACATGTATGGCACCCGTGGGCAACAAGAGATACCAACTGACACTTACTGCAGGTCGTCAACTGAATGTAAATCATGTTGACTTTAAATTTTTCGGACAGGCAGGATGGGGTGTTGAATTGAATCCTACAGGTGAATACCGCATCTCTTCCATGAGTGATGTGTTTCTCATAGGGCATCAGGCAGTGAATGGGCATAGTGATGGCAATGTGTATGTGGCTGACGGTGTGACGCTACAAGAAGGAAGAACCTTTCGTTTTATCGTTGACATGTCGGTTCCCTCGCAGCCAGTAATGTCTGTTGAAGATATATCTACGGGCATAAAACATCCTGAAGTATATGCTGATGGTCTTTCCCACGAGTGGTTCACACTTTCAGGTATAAAGATCGAACGGCCACATAAAGCTGGTGTTTATTTATGTAATGGGAAAAAAATCATGATCTTATAAACTGAACTTCCCCACATGCGAAAGTTCAATAAATCAGGTACAAGGGGGCGTTTCTTCAAGATGGAATGCCCCTTTTATCTTAATATTTTTCAAAACGAAGAAATAGATAAACAATAGATAATCAGTTACTTGTGTTCTTTTTGTCGCTTCGTGAATCCACTTTTTTACCCACTGCCGAAAAACGAAACGATAAAAAGAGTAATTTTGCAAGCGAAAATTTAATAACTTAATTGTGTAATTAAAAGAACTATGCTTATGAATAGGAGAATTTACAAATTGTTACTTTTCTGTATGGTTAGTATGCTTTCTGTTTTTGTGCATGCTGCCGACGAGTTACAAGTAACCTATCACAAAGGATTTGGGCTATCTGTCCCACCAGAAGCCATTGTTCATACCAGCAAAGAACTGAAGTGCGATGACTGTATAGCAATTCTTTATGTAGATAAAGACTATGGTGGTTCTTCAATATCATTGGGCGAGGGTAACTACACTCAGGATGAACTCGCCAATTATGGCATTAGTGCTAAGAATATATCATCGTTGAAGGTCACAAAAGGCTTCAAGATTACACTCTATGAGAATGCTGATTTCACTGGTAATTCAAAGAGTTGGACAACAGACGCTTCTTTTGTTGGTGGGGATTGGAACGATAAGGCTTGTTCGGTGCGAATCGAACCAAATGGTAAGAGCGGTCTATCGGGTAACTTCAAAATCATGAACCGCAACAGTGGTAAGTATCTTGACTTGGATAATAACAAGACTGATAACAATACCGCAATCGTCCAGTTTGATGACGAGGGTGTAGATGCCTCTCAGACGTGGACATTTACAGAGGTGATGAAAGGTAAGGGTGTCTACTCCATCTGCTCCTATGGTAATAAGAACCGAGGTATGGATGTCGTTGATTTTTCTAAGGATAACGGAGCTCAGGTGCAACTATACGACTATTTGGGTAATAATCATCAACAGTTTATTCTCTACGACTGTGGTGAAGGCTATTATCAACTTGTAGCTCGTAACAGTGGTAAAGTGGTAGAGATTCCACAATCAAGCAAAGGAAATGGTGAATGGATAAAAATCTACGACAACAATGGCACCCACACACAACAGTGGGCCGTGGTTGAGAACCGATACGACGAGGCTTCTGCAGTTACATTGTATACCGATAAAGGCTATAAGGGTAAAGCTGTGACCCTTTCTGAAGGCGAATATAACCTCAGTCGAATGGGGCTTTACAATCTGAAGGACAATGATATGAGTTCTTTGAAGGTCACTCCTGGTTTCAAGGTTACAATCTATGAGGATGACAATTTCAAAGGCAAAAGTAAGTCATACATAGCCTCTGAGAGTTTCGTTGGTGCAGACTGGAATGATAAGATGTCTTCGTTGACGGTTGAGGCATACCACGAGTTACAAGTAACCTATCACATTGGTGACGACCCAGAAGCCTTCACTTCTGGAGTCAGTACTGAAGGCAGTCTTGCCACACTTCTTGGAGACAAAGCCATGAATGTCACGCAGCTCAGCGTGAAAGGCTATCTTAACGATGCAGACATCATTACGCTGCAGAAGATGGCGGGAGGCACTACGGAAAAAGGCAGTCTGAAATCGCTCAATCTTTCGGAAGCCACTTTTACGAAGACAGGCAAGAAAGTGCCCGACAACATCTTCCAGGGCTGTGGGAATCTGCAGCAAGTAGACCTCAGCAACATGACCGAGATAGGACAGTGGGCGTTCAAAAACTGCGCTCTTACCGAGATTTCTATCCCTGCCACTGTCACCAAAATCGGTGTAGGTGCCTTTTCCGGCAATTCTGCGGTGACAAAGGTTATCGTGCACAGTGGTACAAAGATTGAAGCTCGGAGTTATCCTGGCGATAATGGCATTTTCTCGGGAATGGAACCCAACAATGTGCAGGTTGTATTTGAGGGCGAAGCTGAGGCTCATTACAAGGTCTATCGCGAAAACGTCAAAGTGAACGGAGTAGATTATAAGAACGCATTTATGTATCTTCTCACCAAGACTCTCGACGAGAATGATGAAGACTATACGGTCGTAGCCCAGCGCCATGCCGACGTCCGCCTCTATCGCACATTTAAGCCAGGTTGGAATACGCTCGTGCTGCCTTTTGGTGGTCGCGATGGAGGAGAAAGGGTAGATGGAGATGGAAACTGTTCGCGTATTTTCCAGAAAGCCCTCAATGCATCAGGTGATAATTACTTCATGATTGCCGCCTATCGTGGCTTGGCAAAGAATGAGGCACAGCCCGACAACAGTACCTTCTATTTCCTGAAGTACGCCAGCTACGACACTGACCCGCTCGATGAGTTTGAGCCTCTCCTCATCAGAATGACGCAGAAAGACATCGACGACGCCAATGGAGTCTATACTTTCAAGGATGTCGAACTCAATTACGATGGTGACTTCGACGACGGCAACGGCGGCAAATACTACAAAGAATATACAGCAAAAGAAGCGAAAGAACGTATGGGAACAAGGCATACTGGCGAATATTTCGACGGCAGCTATAATCAAGACGCCAACGACAAGTTCAAGAAGTGTACCTACGATGATTTCTATTTCACGGGAACGCTGTATCAGCAGCAGTGCACGGCTGAAAACTCAGCTTTCATCGCTCCTGGCGACTACATCATTCAGAACAATACTTTCGTAAAGTGTCTCCCAGGCAAGAAGTACGGACTCAAGGGATTCCGTGGTTATTTCAAGCAGAAGCCATCAAGTTCATCATCTGCCAAGGGCAATATCGGCATCTGTCTCGTCGACCGCAATGGCGTAGTTTCTTCCATTCATCAGGTGGACGGAGCATCGCTTACGTCAGCATCCGTTGCTCCTGTCGCAGTCTACAACCTCAGTGGCCAGCAGGTTGGCAATTCTCTTTCCACTCTTGCCAAGGGCGTTTATATCGTTAAGGGCAAGAAATTCGTTAAAAAGTAAATCATTGCAATCATGAAGAAAAAATATCAACGACCTCTCATAAAAGTTCTAAGTGTAGAAAATGAACCTCTGTTGAATGGCTCCGTAGTCGACATCCATGGCAACACGCAGACCACGATGGGTTCCGACAACACTTCTGGCGGTACGACAGATACAAACGGCACTGTGTGGGGCGATGCTAAGCCTTATAACCCCTGGATATCTTGGGATTAAGGTTTATTGTAAGCAAAATGCGGGATTGAAGAATTCACTCAATCCCGCATTTTATTTTTTTTTGCTGTTGAATTTAAATCGCTAACTACTCAGTACCTCTATTGAAAACTTTGAATAGAAAAGCTGAATAGAAAAGCCTCGAAAAATGAAAGCGGCTTCGATAGTCAATGAAGCCTATTTCGTAGAGCAATGAAAGCGGCTTCGTAAGCAGTTGAAGCCTATTGCATTTGTGGTTTAACGATTTTAGTCAGCGCTCCACCATCTGCTGCAACTCACTGAGGGAGGTTGCCACTTCGATGTAGTCGTGCCAGTTGCCACGAATCATGCCTTGCGAAGCCATGTCGTCGAGGAGGGCGATGGTGGAGTTCCAAAACCCCTTCATGTTGTAGAGAATCACCTTTTTGCTGTGATAACCGATGGTGTGGGAGGCAGCAACGGTGAAGATTTCGTCGAGAGTGCCGATGCCGCCAGGGAGCGCCACGACGATGTCGCTCTGAGAGAGCAGCAAGTCCTTGCGGTCGCTGAGATTGTCGCAGGGAATCTCTACGTCGAGGTCGGGAAAAGTCTTGCCGCCTCGCTCTACGATTGTGGGAACTACGCCTATGGCTCTGCCGCCATGCGCCTTGACTGCCTTGCCGATGGTGTTCATCAGTCCGATGTTGCAGCCGCCGAAAACTAAATCGTGCCCTTGCTCTGCCATCCACTTGCCCATCTCCTCTGTGAGACGGAAGTAGTCGCTGTCAATATGGGCGTTTGCTGAACAGAATACTGCTATTTTCATTGTTATTATTTTTTTTATGTCAGCTAATCTTTTGCAAAGATTGCACCAACGAGCGCAATGAAAGCTCGCTTTCAAATTGCCGAGTGCAGAATATCTTATGCAAAGTTAAATAAAAACTTTGGATTTGATTTCTTTTTCTGACTATTATTTCTTACTTTTGCACGCAATATGACTAATCTACCATTGCACAGATGACTAAAAATAGAATAATAAGATATTTTTTGATGTGGATCTGCTGTTTGTCGAGCCACGTTGCTGAGGCTGTGCCGACTCTTCAGGACGGCGGGGCTTGGGCGAAGCAGGGCATCGTGGAGCGACGACTCAACGAGACTGACGGACTGGCGCACCATCACGCGACGGGTCTTGTACAGGACAGACAGGGAATGATCTGGGTGGCAACATGGAACGGACTGAGCCGATACGACGGCTACAGCTTCGTGTCGTTCAAACCGAAGTCGGGCGATGGGTGCTCGGTGGGCGTGAACCGCATCAAGGACTTTCGTATTCGCGATCCTTATATATATTGTAATGTGGAAGGCTGCTGCGTAGTCTTCGACATCCGCACGGGACAGTTTGACGACTGTCATCTCTCCTGGAACAGGGCGCTGTGCAAATGGGGCTTCCCCGAGCAGGGCAAGAGGCGACTGACGACAGCCGACGGAGTGGAGTTGGCAGTCGACTCCCTGGGTGTGAAGATGAGCTACCGCAAGCCGTGTTATGCTATGTGGCTGTTGAGGCAACCAGGATGTCAGGTGAGGGCGCTCTTCCGCGACCGCGAGGGACGGATATGGGTGTGCTCGCGCGACGATGCCTCGGTGAGAATCTACGACGAGAATCTGAATCTGCTGGGATTTCTTGGAGCCGACGGCCGACTGCATGGCGAGAAGACTCCTTTCCGGTCGGCTGTGTACACGATGATGCAAAACGGGGACGGCAGCCTATGGTTAGGATGCAAACCCGGTGGACTGCTGCATCTGTTGCCCCGTGCCGACGGCAGCTACGCCATCAGCCGAATAGCGCTTACAGTACGTAGTAGGGAGACAACCCATCATGTTTACTCGCTGCAGAAAGACCGATGGGGCAGGCTGTGGGTGGCAACGCTGAACCATGGACTGTTCTGTATTACCCCTTCGGGAAAGAGTTGGAGGTGCCAACCCATCGTTCTCTCTCATGACGACAGGACTGGCAAGTACTTGGGGGTGAGAATGATATATATCAGCCATCGTGACGAGCTGCTGGTGGGCACAACGCTTGGACTGTTCGCCACGAAGCTTACTGCCGACAATCCAGCCTCGCTGCGCTTCACTCTGTACGAGCGTGAGGGTGGAAGAGACGGCAGCCTGAGTTGTTCTGCCGTCATGTTTATGGCGGAGGACAGAGCCAACAGACTCTATATCTGCACCGAGGGCAGCGGACTGAACATGGTGGAGTCCGGTGTTTCGCTGATCAGCAAAGATGTGGACTTCAGACACTTCGACAGGCGTGATTTGCCGGAGGACTTCCTCTTGTCGGCTTTCGCGTATGGACAATATATGTGGTTTGTGGGCACCAACGACTTGACGGGCGTGGATGTGGAACATGGACTATCGCTCTATTTCAACCACCGTACATGGACCGATGAACTGATCTTCTCGGATGCGCAGCCCCTGAGATGGAAAGGCGGCAAATGGCTCATGGGACTGATGGACGGACTGGTGCTGATGGATATGGACCTGCTGACGAAGCGCACCAAGGCACCACGCATCGTACTGACAAGGGTGTCGGTGGATGAAGGCGAGATGATGGAGGCGGTGAGCGCCCGCGACACCATCTGTCTCGATGAGACGGAGCGCAATGTGAAGATAGAGTTTGCAGCCATCGACTATGCCAACATCCAGTCGATAAGCTATAGGTTCCAGTTGGACGACGGCGTATGGAATACCTTAGAGAACAGCCACACGGTGCCGCTGCTCAACCTTTCGCCCGGTACGCACACGTTGCGGGTGGAGTCGAAACTGCCCACAGGACAATGGGCGGGCAACGTGAAAGTGGTGACGATCTGCGTGAAACCCACCATCTGGCAGACCACTACCGCCAAGGTGCTGTATGTGTTGCTGGCGCTGTTGTTTATCTATACCGTGGTGTATGTGACGAGGACAATTCGTGCCTCCCACCGCAAGCAGAGGGAACTGTTGGGGCAGTATCTCGACCTGATGGAGAGATACGACAAGGAGAAACACCTCGTCGTGGCTGTCAAGGCTGCCGGGGCAGACAAGACTGCTGTTGAGGTGGAAGCCAAGGCTGCTGAGAAAAAGGCAACTGCAGAAAAGACAACAGCAGAAAAGGAAACTGCAGAAAAGATAACCATAGAAACGGCAACTGCGGAGACAATGGCAGAGGAAGCGGCTGTTGCCGACGTTCAACAGTCCTTGCAAGCCGACAGCCGCAGCGTTGGTGAGGAGAGCCTGAGCGAGGAAGACCAGCGCTTCATGCAATGCGTGGTGGAGTTTGTGGAACAGCACATCGACAACTCCGACCTCAGTGTGACCGAGCTGGCAGCCAAGCTGAACGTCAGCAAGTCGGGACTGAACCGCAAACTGAAGAGTCTGTTGGGTGTGGCGCCTAAGGAGTTTATCAACAAGGCACGCATGAACCGTGCCGTGGCGCTGTTGCGTCACAGCGACCTTCCTGTGAAGGAAATCGCCTATCGCTGCGGTTTCAGCGATCAGAACTATTTCGGCAAGTGCTTCAGGGCGGCAATGGGCGTCAGTCCGTCTGAATATAGGCAGAAAAACGGGCTTTGAAACGTTTTTACCGAACATTTGGGACGTTTTTACCACTCATGTCGGGGGAATTTGGCTACTTTTGCCCCCGACATTCTACTTCAAATATTTAAAAACTAATAGTAAAGATCAATGAGAAAAGTAGCGATTATTTTTATGAAGAAGTGTTCGGTACTATTGCTGATGCTTCTTTTCCCGTTAGGAGTGCTGGCGCAAAGCGTCACCGTTAGCGGACAAGTAACTGACGAGGCTGGTGAACCAATTATTGGCGCAAGCGTAAGGATCCCCGGCACTTCTGTGGGAGTAGTGACCGATATGGACGGTAATTACTCTATCTCTGTTCCGAAAGGAAAACAACTCGAAATCACTTATGTGGGTTACAAGAAGGAAGTGATCATTGCCAAGGAAGGCAAGATGACTGTCCAGTTGAAGGAAGATTCCAACATGCTTAACGAAGTGGTGGCTATCGGATACGGAACCGTAAAGCGCAAGGACGTGACAGGTTCGGTTTCTTCGGTAGGCAACACAGAACTCGTGTCGGTGCCTGTGGCTTCGCCTGTTGAGGCCATGCAGGGTAAGCTGGCCGGTGTGCGCGTCACCATGCCTGAGGGCAACCCCGACGCCGAGGTCATCATCCGCGTGCGTGGTGGTGGTTCTATCACCCGCGACAACACACCTCTTTATATAGTAGACGGTTTCCCCGTCAGCAGCATCTCCGATATTCCTACCAGCGACATCGAGAGCATCGACGTGCTGAAGGACGCTTCCTCTACCGCCATCTACGGTAGTCGTGGTTCCAATGGTATCGTGCTCGTCACCACCAAGAGTGGTAAGGCTGGCAAGGTGACCGTGAACTACAATGCCTATGTGGGCTTCAAGAAGGCTGAGGACAAGGTAGACGTGCTGGGAGTGGAAGACTATCTGAAGTGGCAGTACGAGTTGTCGAGCCTCTCCACAGGCGCCAACGCCGGCAAGTACCAGCAGGTGCTCGGCGGATGGGACAATATCCCCAACATTATGAACTCGATGAAGACTACCGACTGGCAGGACGAGGTGTACGGACGCACCGGCAACGTGTTCAGCCATAATGTCAACATCTCGGGAGGCTCGGAGAAGTTGCGCTTCACAGCAGGATACAACTACATGAAGGAGAAGGCCATCCTGCTCACCTCTGACTTCTATCGCAGCAACCTGAACTTCAAACTCAACTATGAGCCCAACAAGAAGACCAAGCTGGAGTTCTCTACCCGTTACTCACGCACCAAGGTGAACGGCGACGGACAGAGCGACGCTACCGGCGACCAGAACTCTGTGCCTTCAGGCTCTTTCGGCCGTATCCGCCACGCTGTGATGCAGTCGCCACTGACGGGCTCAGGAAGCCTCCTCTTCGACGAGAGCAACATCGACGACGGACTGGAAGACCCAATCACAGCCCTCAACGACAACTACAAGAAGCGTGTTCGTGAGAACTTCAACATGAACGGAGCTTTCACATGGAAGATATTGCCCGAGCTTACTTTCCGTACAGACGTAGGTCTCGACATCTACAACAACGACTTCCGTTACTTTGCAGGCTCTACTACCTATGAGTCGCAGAACAACACCCTGGCAGAATTTAAGAATATGCCGCTTACTACACGTACACAGGTGAACCGCCGTACCGTGCGCAACTCCAACACCCTGCAGTACGACTTCTCAAAGATTCTACCAAAGATTCACAGCCTGAACCTCATGGTGGGACAGGAGAGTATCGTAAGCCGCGAGACACTGGCAACGACACGCATAGAGGGATTCCCTACATTCTACGATGCCGACATGGCTTTCCACCTCTCTGCACAGGGCACTCCTACACGTGCCAACGAGTTCTACTATCCAGACGATAAGATGGTGTCGTTCTTCGGACGTGCCAACTACAGTCTCTTGGACCGCTATCTGCTCACCGCTACTCTGCGTGCCGATGGTTCAAGCAAGTTCTCTAAGGGCAACCGCTGGGGCTACTTCCCATCAGTGGCAGCCGGATGGCGCATTATCGAGGAGCCTTGGATGAAGTCGACACAAGACTGGTTGAGCAACTTGAAGTTGCGCTTGAGCTATGGTGTGTCAGGTAACAATAATATTCCTTCAGGACAGACCAGCCGTACCTATTCTATTAATGAGAGCTCTTGGCTGCATCTGCAGAACTCATGGCTCACCACAGGTAACGCAATGAGCAACCCCGACCTGAAGTGGGAAACCACACACTCGCTCAACTTGGGTATTGACTTCGGTTTCTTCAACAACAAGCTCAACGGTTCGTTCGAGGTGTACAAGAACAACGTGAAAGACCTGCTCATGGAGATGCAGATCACAGGTAGCGGCTACAATACACAGTATCAGAACGTGGGCGAGACCAAGAACTCTGGTTTCGAGTTGACATTGAACTACGATGCCATCAACACCAAGAACTACGGTCTGAACTTCTCGTTCACACTCGGTCATAACACCAACGAGGTAGTGAGCCTCGGAAGCATGGACTCATACTCTAAGCCTTCTTACTGGGCAAGTACAGAAATTGGCTCCGACTACTTAGTGAAGCCAGGAAAGCCTGTAGGAACTATCATCGGCTATAAGCTGGCAGGAACAGGACGCTACGAGGTGGACGACTTCGAGGGCTACGATGCTGCTGCAGGAAAGTGGAAGTTGAAGGAAGGTGTGGCTGATGCCAGCGGTATTGTGGGCACAGTACGTCCTGGTACCATGAAGCTCCTCGACAAGGATGGTTCAGGAACCATCAACGATGACGATAAGTTCGAGATTGGCGACGCCAACGCATGGGCTGTAGGTGGATTCTCTATCGGTGCACGTGCCTACGGATTCGACTTCAACGCCGACTTCTCTTACAGCATTGGCAACGATGTTTACAACGCCGACAAGATAGACCAGACCTCTACACGTGGCGGTATCTGGCGCAACCTCAACACCACGATGGCAAGCGGCAAGCGCTGGACCAACGTTGACGAGAACGGCAACTTCATCAACGATGCTGCCAAGCTCGCCGAGATGAACAAGAACACCACGATGTGGTCGCCTTACACAACAAAGGCTGTGCTCACCGACTGGGCTATCGAGGACGGATCATTCCTCCGCCTCTCTACACTTACCTTGGGCTACACACTGCCTAAGACATGGATGCAGAAAATCTATGTTCAGAACCTGCGTCTTTACTTTACCGCTTCAAATCTTTTCTGTATCACCGGTTACAGTGGTATGGACCCAGAGGTGGACTGCTGCCGCAACGTGCTGGTTTGTCCAGGCGTAGACTACTCGGCTTATCCAAGAAGCCGCCAGTTCATCTTCGGTCTTAATCTTACATTCTAAAAAACACTTAAAGGAAACATCGTTATGAAAATAAAATATGTATTTACAGCCCTGTTGGCTGGCGCTACACTCATGTCGTGCAACGACTATTTGGACGTAGAAAGCGAGTCACAATACAATGACAAGGTGGTGTTCTCTAACACCCCGCTTGCCGAGAATACGGTCATCGGCATCTACAGCTGGTTTGCCGCCACCAACTCTCACCGTGCACGCTACATGCCTTACTATGGTATGAATACCGACGCCGAGTGCTACTTCGACATGGCGCAGCCTTCGTCGAACAACAAGACCTCGCTCTGCACTTACAGCGCCTTCTCTGCTAACAACTGGATGGCTTCAGGAAAAGATCCTAACGCCTTCACAGGCTTCTTCAACGGCATTGAGGCAGCCAACTGCTGCATCGAGGGAATACGTGCCTACGGCAATCCTGAGAGCAATGCCGACATGGCTTATCTCTTAGGCGAGTCGCTCACCCTGCGTGCACAGTACTACTACGACCTCATTCGTGCCTGGGGCGACGTGCCTGCCCGATTCACATCGGTGAAGCAGAGCACCATCTACCTTCCCAAGTCTGACCGCGACGTCATCTACAAGCAGATTATTGCCGACCTGAAAGAGGCTGCAGGCTATCTGCCTTGGCCAGGAAAGGCTGAGCGCACCAAGACTACCGAGCGTGTGAACAAGGCATTTGCATTGGGTCTTCGCGCACGACTCATCCTCATGGCCGAGGGTTACAGCCAGCGTCCTACCTCGCTCGACAATCCTACTGCTTATGAGGTGCGCCGCAGCAACGATCCTGAGCTCACCAGCACAGCCCTGCTGCAGGAGGCTTACGACGACCTGAAACTCGTCATCAGAGAGAGTGGACTCGCACTCGACGCCACTTACGAGCAGTTCTGGAATGACCTCGCTACTGACGTCATCACCATCGAAGGCTCACACAAAGAGTCTATCTTCGAGATTCCATTCAACGACGGACGTGGACGATTCTTCTATCACTTTGGTGTTTACCACAAGTCGAAGAGTCCACACTTGAGCAAGACCAACTATGGCGGACAGAACATTCCCGCGCCTACACTCTACTATGAGTACGACAATGCAGACCAGCGCCGCGACGTGAACTGCGTGCCTTACAAGTACAACAACGGCTACACAATGGCCAAGTTGGGTGACAACGATGCTTCTGCTCCAAGTTTCAACTTCGGCAAGTACGACTATGAACGTATGACCCGTACGGTGACTTCCAACGACGACGGTGTGAACCTGCCCGTGCTCCGCTACGCCGACATCCTGTTGATGGCAGCTGAGATAGCCAACGAACTGGAAGGCCCTGATGCAGCCAAGCCTTACCTCAAGGAGGTTCGCAACCGTGCCTTTGCCGTAGCCGACCGCCCTGCAAACGTAGAGGCTTATGTCAACGCCATCAGCTCGAAGGCCGACATGCTGAAGGCCATCCAGAAGGAGCGCCTTCTCGAATTCCCTGGCGAGATGCTGCGCAAGCAGGACCTCATTCGCTGGAACTTGCTCGGAACAGCCGTAAGACAGACCGTAACCGACATGAGAGCGCTGCGCGACCGCACAGGCAAGTATGCTGACGTGCCTACAGTGGTTTACACACGCACCAATGCTGCTGGTAAGTTGGAGTATTATGGTTTGGCTAAGGGCGAGACTGCTGCTCCTGCTGGCGAAGGCTGGACAAGACTCGACTACGACTTCGTGTCTGCCACAGTAAAGGACAACATGCTGGTCAACTATTTTGCCAACGATCCAGACTCCCGTCAGTACTGGCCTATATTCGACTCAGACATCAATGCGTCGAACAATGCATTGATCAACAACTACGGATATTAAAATAACTCAACTTTCGCAAATGGGGGAAGTTAGAGAAGTTAAAGAAGTTAGAGAAGTTAAAGCCATATGCTTTACAGCTAAATATTCAACCAAAAAGGCTGTTGGCTTTAACTTCTAACGACCGACGGGAGTGATAACTACTTTAGCTTCTATCAATTTCCTCGCTTGCGAAACTTGAATTGAAATAAAGAATTAACGGTAGGTTTTTAGTTATATATTAACACAAAACGCAGGCCTCTCTGCCTCGTGAGAAGCGGAGGGGCCTTTTCTTAAAATCTACTTCCGCAGGAATTGTTCCAGGGACAACAATTTGTTCCAACAGCAATATTTTCAAACCACTTAAAAACCGGGAAGCCTCATGAAGAAAGCAGTCTTTACTCTTATTTGCAGTTTTGCCTTTGCAGCCGGAATTATGGCGCAGGATGCTCCGCTCGATGTCTCGAAGCGGGTGGCAGATTATCTGCTGAGCCATCACAACCACAACGTGTCAAAGGCACAGGACGGACACTCTCACATCGACAGCTATTATCAGGAATGGAGATACGTGAATGGTGTGCTCGGAGTGGCGATGCTCAATCTTGCCGATGCGGCAGGTGAAAAGAAGTATGAGCAGTTTGTCAAAGAGAACTTTGACTTTTATTTCGATCCAAAAATACAGCGACAACTCAAGAAAGAATACGAATCGGGCGTGCGCGACAATGCGTGGCGCAGATTCTTCTCCATGTCGAGCCTCGACGACTGCGGAGCTATGGGCGCAGCCCTCTCCGAGCTGGCACGACGATACAAAGACCAACGTTACGAGAATTATCTCGACAAGATAAGCCATTACATTCTTACTCAGCAGGAGCGCATTCCCGAAACAGGCATTTACTGCCGGGGAAAGGTGGGAGAGCGAACACTCTGGCTCGACGACCTGTATATGTGTTCTTCTTTCCTGGCTCATCAGGGAAGCCGCAAGGGTGCATCGTCCGACTTACTGCAGAGAGCGGCAGAACAGGTATTGCTCTTCGATAGTCTGCTCTTCGACAACGACAAGCACCTCTATTGGCATTGTTTCTATTACGACACGACCCATGCCCACGGCACAGCTCACTGGGGAAGAGCCAACGGATGGGCGTTTTTGGCACAGGCTCTCGTGCTCGACAGATTGCCCGAAGCACATCCGCTGCGAGACAGATTGCTGCAGCTGTTCCGAAAAAGAGTGGAAAACATCATCGCCTATCAGGACGCACAGGGCATGTGGCACCAGTTGCTCGACAAGCCAGACTCTTATCCCGAAACTTCCTGCACAGCCATGTTTGTCGCAGCCATTGCGCATGGTGTGAACAAGGGCTGGCTTGACAGCTCGTTTGCCTCTGTGGCGCTGCAGGGTTGGAAGGCTGTCTGCAGTCAGATAACCCCTGAAGGACAGGTGAAGGGCGTGTGTATGGGAACAGGCATCAGCCGCGACTTGCCCTTCTACTACAACCGACCGGCTCCGCTCAACGATGCCCACGGACTGGGAGCCGTGGTGCAGGCAGGAATAGAAATCAATAACGTAACAACAAAAACAACAGAATAGATATGAAAAACTTAAAGCTAAAACTCACATTCCTGTCGCTGTGCGCCTTTGCCACAGCGGCTCATGCACAGCAAGTGAAAGGAAACAGCGTGCTCTACACATCGTCCCAGGGCAATATGCGCATCGAGATGTGTTCGGAAAGCATGTTCCGTGTAACCAAGGTGCCTGCACAGCAGATGCCCGATAATGAGAAGTGGATGGTGGTCAACTACAACTTCCCACAGGTGGACTTCAGCGTGGACGGCAAACAGATAAAGACCAGCAAGCTGCAGGTAAGCATTCAGGAAGCTCCCTGGCGCATACAGGTGGCTGATGCTTCGGGAAAGGTGCTCTACGAGGAGTTGACATCGGGCTGCAAGGACAGCATATATAATGAGGTGAAGATGAATCCCGACGAGCACTTCTTCGGCTTCGGTGAGCGCATGGACCGCATCGACCAGCGTGGACAGCGTGTTCACCTCAATGTGGAGCTGGGACGGGGATCAAAGCCTGCTGTTGGCGGCAAGGACATTCTGAGAGCCAACTACTGTCCTGTGCCTTTGATGCTCAGCAACAAGGGCTACGCCGTATTCTTCCATACTGCCGTGCCCAACGACTGGGACATGGGATGGACCAACAACGACAAGTACAGTTTCTCGGCACCTGGTGGCGACAACGACTATTATTTCATCTATGGCGAACAGTTGGAAACTCTGATTCACAGCTATCAGCAACTCACGGGCGTGGCGCCTCTTATGCCACGTGCTGCCTATGGTCTGCACATCGGCTCGTACAGCGGTGGAACATGGCATCATGAGAGCAAGGCCAACGATACGTATGTGGTCAATCTCATCGACCGCCTGCGTCAGGAAAAGATTCCGTTCGACATGATGTGGCTCGACTCTACCTGGCGCCTCTTTGCCAAGTTGGGCAACGGAGGCTGTACTTTCGAGTTCCAGGATCAGTTTAAAGACCCCAAGGGCATGATCGACCATGCCTATAAGAATCATGTGGCAATGTTTGGTCTGCACATTCGTTCGCTGGTCGACAACGGTAAGCGCAACAATCTGCTCACCACAGCACAGAAGAAGGGACTCACCATTCAGGACGGTGGAACCAACGCCATCATCAACTTCTTCGACGACAAGGCTGTGGACTGGTGGTGGAAGAATGCTGCCAAGAAAGTGACCGACCTGGGAGTCAAGTTCTTCAAGACTGATGTGGGAAGCGCTCTGAACTACAACAATCCAAACATCGAGCAGAAGGCTGCCCACAACCTCTTCCCTATAGCCTATGCCAAGGCACCTTATGAGAACTTTGCCAAGCTCAACGGACAGCGTGGCTTCGACCACACACGCGAGGGCTATGCGGGTATTCAGCGCTATCCTTTCATCTGGGCTGGCGACTGGGGCTCGGAGTGGCAGTGGTTTGAACCTATCATCCGCGGCGGTCTTAACATAGGACTCTCTGGTGTCGGCTATTGGAGCCACTGTATGGGTGGATTCGAGCAGTATTCAGCCTACGATACTGACCTCTATCTGCGCTGGGTGCAGATGGGAATGTTCTCGCCTGTATCCATCCTCTTCGGCATGGATCATCCCCGTTATCATGCGCCATGGACTTACGGCGAGGAAGCACAGAAAATCTTCATCCAGTACGACTCGCTGCGTTATGCGCTCCTGCCTTACATCTACACCAGCGCCTGGGATATGTACAAGACCAGCCGTCCGCTGATGACACCTTTGTTCTACGATCATCTGCAGGATGTCAATACCTATCAGATTTCAGACCAGTATATGTTTGGCCGCGACATGATGGTGTGTCCTGTAACGGTGAAGAACGCACTCTCGCGTCCTGTTTACTTCCCCGGTGGCGACTGGCTCGACTTCTGGACAGGCGAGCGTATCAGCGGCCGCCAGTACAAGTCGTTCCTCACACCTATCGAGATCATGCCTATTTTCCTGCGCCGTGGAGCCATCATTCCCCGTCAGGAAGCCATGCAGTATGTGGACGAGCGCCCCAACACCAACATCTCGCTGCTCATCTATCCTTCCGAGCATTCGGTGTATGAGATGTACGAGGACGACGGCAAATCGCTCGATTATCAGAAGGGAGTTTATGCCGTCACCAAGATGGAGAGCCGACTGGCACAGAACGAGTGGATACTCAACATCACGACTCCCAAGGGCAACTACAAGCCTGTTTCGCACTACTACAGCGTAAGTGTTTATCTCGACAAGAAGCCTAAGCTCGTCACCGTAGCCGGCAAGTTTGTTGATGGATGGAAGTACGACGAGAAGTTGCGCTTACTTACCTTCGATGCAGGCGAGGGCGATATGGAAGTGGTTGTCAAGATGTAAAAACAAGACTTTTCGGTCAAGTTCAGAAGTTATAGAAGTTAAAGATATTACTATGTATAGAAACAGATTCTTCTTATCGGTTGCCGCCGTGCTTGCAGGTACGGTGGCAATGGCTCAGGGCTCTTACAAGGCTCTGAAGTTCAAGACAGCCACCTCGCTCTACAACTACGAGATGCTGCCTGTTCATGCTCAGAACTATGAGCGCCAGCAGGCTTTCGAAAAGGCTTGCCAGTCGAAGGAAGCCATGCAGCAATACGTGAGCCAGTTGCGCAGTCGCTTTACACAGTTGGCGGGCGAAATGCCACAGCGTGGCAAACTCAATGCCAAGGTAGTGGGCTCGTTGAAGGGCAACGGCTTTATAGTCGAGAAGATTGTCTTTCAGAGTACGCCAGGCCGTTACGTCACAGCCCATCTTTATCTGCCCGAGAAGGTGCAGGGCAAGATTCCTGCCTGCATCGAGATGTGCGGACATGGACTCGACGGAAAGGGTACGGGTTCGGGAAGTGCTGAGCAGTTGGCTGTCAACGGCATTGCTTCCATGGTGGTCGACCCCTTCTCGCAGGGTGAGCGCCAGCAAACCATCGATGCACAGGGCAAGAATCTTACCCGTGGCGTAACTACCGAGCATACACTCATTGCTCCGGGCTTCATCCTCCTTGGCAGCAGCCTTGCCGCACAGGAGTTTTTCGACAACAGCCGCGCCATCGACTATCTGCTCAGTCGTAAGGATATTGATGGCGACAAGATTGGTTGTTATGGCTTCTCGGGAGGCGGCACGCAGTCATCTTATCTGGCTGCCCTCGACGACAGGGTAAAGGCAAGTTGTGTGGGATTGTTCTTCTCGTCGCGCGAAAGAACCTTAGAGACTCAAGGCCCAAGCGACGGATGTCAGTGGATTCCGGGCGAAGGATGCGAGCACATCGAGATTGCCGACATGGCGATGATGAATGCGCCAAAGCCTTTCCTGATTCTTGACGGACGTTTCGACTTCGTTGACCATTGGGGAGCCTTGCGTGGCTATGAGGAAGTGAATCGTTGCTACACTCTGCTGGGTGCACCCGAAGCTGCCGAACAGTTTTATTACGACGACGGACACGCCATTCCCAAGCCCAGCCAGGACAAGATGGTAAGCTTCTTCCGCAAGGCTCTCTTGGGCGATGCTCAGGGCGAGGTGAAACCTTATACTTACTGGCGTAGTGACGACATGAGTTGCACCAAGACAGGACAGGTAAACTTGGAATACAAGGATGCGCTCAGCTCCATGCAGGAGTGTGAGGCACAGATGGACAGGCTGTCAGCCCAGCGCCAGGCATTCTGTTCGCAGTCGGCTGACAAGGTGAAGGCTGGCATTCTGAAGCTGTTGGGACTTTCTGGACTGAACGACCACTGGAATGCTATTGAGACTCGCCACGAATCGCAGCGCGACGTGGAGGAATATCGTTATCAGCTCGATTGCGAAGGTCAGTATCCTGTTCCTGTCATCGTCAGGATTCCGTCGGTTGCCAATCAGCAGTCGAAGGTTTGCATCCATCTTGCTGATGCAGGAAAGGCAAGTCTGCTGATAGAGACCGATCGTCGTGATGCTTTCTCCGACGGCACGATTCATGTCTACGCCGACTTGCGAGGTTTTGGTGAGACGAGCGACATTTTCGAGTACAACCTTTCCAAGTATTGGAATACTCAGTATCGTTCTGCTGTAACTGCCCTTCATGCAGGCAAACCGCTCATAGGTCAGCGTGTGCAGGATTTGCGCACCATTCTCAACTTCTGTTCGGCTGACGAAAAGTTGAAGGGTCGCCAGATTACAGTCAAGGCTGACGGAATGAACGCAGTCGTAGTGATGCACGCTGCTGTGCTCGACGAGCGATTGGCTGGTGCCACACTCACCCGCACATTGAAGACCTGGCGCAATTACATTCAGCACCCCGTGCAGCACGACATGATGTCGAACGTCATTCCAGGTGTCTTGCGCTGTTACGACATTCCCGATCTTCTTTCGTTGGCAAAGGGAAGGGTCGTTATCCAGGACTAAATCGTTGGCAGGCACACTTGCCGACAAAAACAAGGTGCAGTTTGCTATCCTTACCGCAGATCGTGCAATGAAAAAGTAAAATACTATTGATAGAATGCGCCCTGAATCAAAGTTGTTTGTTGGTTCAGGGCGTTTTGTGTTTTCTTTTTTCGGATATTTTAGTACGCATTTCATTTGTTTTCCAAATTATTTTTTTTATCTTTGCATAAGATAAGCTGCACTCGGCAATTTGAAAGCAAGCTTTCATTGC
>ERZ1026776.739-NODE-739-length-21188-cov-4.234941_pt1 | contig 21188 bp, 17 predicted proteins | sample MGYA00380125_ERZ1026776 | MGnify/ENA primary metagenome ERZ1026776 (study PRJEB33269, sample SAMEA4719761) | human gut metagenome | biome: human-associated habitat; feature: organic feature; material: feces | place: Cameroon | collected 2013-10 ...
ATTGTATATAAACAAAAAACATTATAATCGTTTCCGCTGCAAAGTGCAATCAGCTATCCTACAAATTTGCCGATAAAGTCCCTGACTCTTTCATTTTCGGAATGGAAGATCTCATCCGGTGTCCCCTCCTGTACACAGACACCGTTTTCCATAAAGATGATACGATCGGAAAGCTCTCTTGCAAACTGCATTTCATGTGTCACGATGATCATTGTCATCTTTTCTTTTGCCAGTTCTTTGATGACCTTTAAAACTTCCCCTGTCAGCTCCGGATCCAGCGCACTTGTCGGTTCATCGAAAAACAGGATCTTCGGCTGCAGCGCCAGTGCTCTTGCGATCGATACACGCTGCTGCTGTCCGCCGGAAAGCTGATACGGATAAGCATTTTCCTTTTCGGAAAGTCCAAGCTGCTCCATCAGCTTACGCGCACGCTTCTTTGCTTCTTCCTTTGGCACCTTATCTACACTGACAGGTGCATCCATGATATTTTTCAAAACGCTGTAATGCGGAAACAGATTGAAATTCTGGAATACAAGCCCGAAATAATGATGGATCTGTTTCAGTTTTTCTTTGGATGCATAAACACATCTGCCGTTTTCACTTTTTGCCGCGTACTCTCCCAGATAGGAAAGCTCGCCGTCATCCATCTGCTCGAGCATCGTCAGGCAGCGCAGGATCGTTGATTTTCCGCTGCCGGAAGGACCGATAATGGAAACAACTTCTCCTTCCTTTACAGAAAGAGAGAAGTCCTTGATGACTTCCAGCTCATCAAAGGATTTTTTTAAATGCTTCAGTTCCAATAAAATCATATCTTTCTCCTATCTGTAATAAGCCATTTTCTTTTCCAGTGTTTCCATGACAAATGCAACAAGCAGGTTAAAAAGATAATAAAACACACCTGCTGCCATCAACGGTACGATCGTTGTCTGTGCTGCTGCCACCTGTTTTGCCAGTGTGAACATTTCCGTCACGGCAAGTACGAATGCAAGGGAGGTATCCTTGACCAGCGTAATGACCTCGTTTGTCACAGCGGGCAGGATCCGCTTGATGACCTGCGGCAGAATGATCTTAAAGAAAGTCTGTCCCTTGCTGTAGCCGAGGATCTTGGCAGCCTCATACTGTCCTACCGGAATGGACTGGATACCGGAACGGTAGATCTCCGCAAAATAAGCTGCATAATTTAATACAAATCCGATGATGACCGCGATCATACGATATCCTGATGAAATGCGGATGCGGAATATGTAATACGGCGCAAAATAAACTACAATAAGCTGCAGCATAAGCGGCGTTCCGCGCATGATGGAAATATAGATTTTTGTGATCGTCCGAAGCAGACCGTTTTTTGACATGCGTCCAAAAGAAATAACCAGTCCGAGTGGAAGCGAAAATAACAGTGTCAGGAAAAAAATCTCTCCTGTTACAAGCATCCCCGTAGCTAATTGCCCAAGCATTGTTCCAAAACTCATAAAACTCTCCTTATGTAAAACCCTGATATTTTATCGTAGTAGCACTTTACCATAGTAAATCGAGCACGGTGTAATGGTACCATTCCTGCCATACTCTGTCAATCTGCTTTTCTCAGCTTTCTGCTTTTTCTTCATAGGCAGAAACCATTTTCAGGATCTGTGCTGCATATTTCGGATACTCCGTTACCAGCTTTTTGATCTGCTCCTGTGCTTTTTCCGCGTTGTCGGTATTGAATTCCATCTGCTTTCTGAGCTGCTGTCTGCGCAGGATCATAGCATGCCTTACCTCGACCATTTCTTTGGGATCTAAGATCGCACCGGTCTGGTGCAGCCAGATCATCGGATCATGCAGACGATATTTTTTCAGGATACGGATCAGATCCTCCTGTCCGAAGGACAGCTCCTGCATCGTCTGTTCCAGCTTTTTCCGTTCCACCTGCTCCGCCTGGTAAGCCTCCAGCAGACTTTTCAGCTCCTCCCCGGAGGAAATACCGAATTTCAGATAATAGTAATCCAGCAGATTTGTATTATTGACATACCGGATCTTCACACGGTTCTGCAAAAGGATCACTCTGTTCAGACTGCCTGAAGACAATCTGTCCTCCTGTGCTGCATCCATATATTTCATATACATTGCCACCAGTGCGATCGCACAGACTGCTGCCGTCAGAATATAGCCCATCTGTGTCTGCATTTCAAAGGCAAACTGCATGATCAAAAGGATCACGATACAGAAAAAGACCGCCGCTGTCGTGATAACCGCCATGCCCCGCAGGTTTTCCATTGCCGTCTTTGCTTCCTGCCTTCTGAACAGACATGCCTGCTTTTCATTTTCCAGTCTGCTCAGATCGTTTCGGATTGCTTCCTGATACTGTTCCGCTTCCTGCAGGCGCGTCAGGCTGTCATGCGCATCCTCAGACAGGCGCTCCATTTTTGCATAATCTGCATCGGACATATGTCTTTTCTTTTTCTCATACCGGCTCTTGTCCTCTTCCAACAGATGCACTGCCTTTGCACAGTCTTCCAGCTTCTCCCTGTCTTCACCGGAAATATAATCGATCAGTTCCATGTCCTTCAGATACAGATCGACCATGGCGTATTCGGCTTCACACTCGCTGATCTGCTTCTGCGCATCAGCGATCTGTGTCAGCAGACTTTCCACATAACCTGTCCGCTGCTGTTCATCCTCCAGATCCGTTTCATGTTCCGTAAGTCCATATGCTGCTCCGTCTGCTTCATCCGGCAGTTCTTCTTTTTTCTTTTTTCTGCGTCTAAACAATCTGTTCCAAAACTTCATTGCTTACTCCCTTATACAGATTCCGGCTGTTCCATCATGACACGATATGTTTCCCGGAGACTGTCCATATCAGGCAGCCCTTCCATCTGCTTCAATGTATCTTCCGCTGTCTGCAACGCACTTTCATATTCCTGTTCTACAGTCAGCGCACTTTCATAATATGCTTCATGCTCCGTAATAAAGCGGACAAATTCTTCCTTTGTCATCTGCATTCTTCTGCAAAGCAAATAGAGATGAAGCGCTTCTTTTCTGCCAAGCCGGTAGCTTTCCATAAACTGCGCTTCCGCAAGCCCGTATTCAAAAAGCTGTGCCATACATTTTCCGATCTGTTCAAGCAATACCGCCTTGTTTTCCTGCTCCGTCTCTTCCCGCAAAAGTTCCCGGTACAGCGTGATCGCCTGCATATATGCCTTTTGTGAGTACAGACCGTCTGCCTGCTTCTGCTTTCTCTTAAGCGGTGTCAATGTCTCGTTTTTCGTCAGTGTTTCCATCAGCTCCGTCATTTTATCAGCAGAAACATAGGCCGCTTCTTCCAATATCATCCGGCAGAAGGTATGCAGACTCCCCTGAAAATGCAACAGCTGTCTTAAGCTTCCTGCCAGATCAAAAAGTTCCATCTGTTCCACTGCATCTGCCAGATCTTCCCGCATAAACCCCTGATCCAGCATGTCCGCATGTACCGTAATATAATAACACAACTCTTCCATAGAAAAAATATCTGTATGCATGGCGACCTGATATGGCTTTTGCAGCCTCTGTCCTATGCAGACATAACATGCATTTTCCTTCTCATCAGCATCTGGCTGCTCTGCCAGACGGATTGCTTTTGTAAACGGTTCCCTGACAGGTGCAAAGAAACTGCCAAATCCATGATCCAGCACCGTAAGCTCCAAGGTTTCCTTATCCTGCATGGAAAAAGCAAGCTCCAAAAGGCAGCTTCGATATGGTCTTTTGAGTCCGTCCAGACCGATCACGATCTCTTTTTTCCCTCCACGGATCGGTACAACCTGCAGCCGGATCTCATCTGTATCTTCTATATAAAAAGCGAGACTGCCTGCCGCCTCATACCAGTTTGTCCCCGCGTCCAAAAGCGGGCAATAGATCTCCTCCGTTTTGTCATACAGCCTGATCCCTACATTATACTGCAGCATATCCTTGCCCAGATACAGGAAATCTTCCGATGCTTCTCCCTTCCAGATCCGTTCCGCTGCTGCAAAACAGGCACCCTTTCCAAACAGGTTGTCTCCCGCAAACACCTTACGGTTTCTGCAGATCACCTTGAGCGTTTCCTGATACCAGTCTCCGTGAAATCCATCGCCGATCAGATACAGACTTGTTACGATCCTGCCCGCCGTATAGTCCTGCATATATTCCGCCAGTTCCTGATCCAGCTTTGCAAGTTCTCTGTCATGCTCCATGATGGATGCATAATGTTTCTTTTTATAAAGATCCGTTTCTGTCGTTTCTATGCTCACAACAACCGGTCTTGTTTTATGGTTCATTTCCACACGGTATGTCACGAGTTGCTCCGAAGTCAGATCCAGAACCTGTGTCTCATATCCCATAAGCCTTCTGGGCTGATGCACCAGATAAGAAAAGATACTTTCCTCATGGCTTTGGAAGGAAATATCCTCTACCGGCAGATTTTTTACGATTTCCTGCAATTTCCCATAATGTACCCCCGGATCGATCCGTCCGGTCAGTACAAGTGCCCGGACCGTTATCTCTTCGCCCAGCTGTTCCCTGACTTTTCTGATAAACGCTGTATATGTGTGCTCCAAAAAAAGGCTGCAAAGATCTGTCAGCTGATATTCATTGTCGGAAAGCCTGATCGTATCCGCATGAAGCATCCGGGAAAAAAGGTGCTCTGCAAGCGCCCCTTCTCCAGCCAGCGCACGCTTTACCGCTTCCTTTCCCTCATACCACTGATTCACACCCTCCCGCCTGCAAAGCGCCGTCTCAACCTGTGTTACGCCGGGAAAATCCGGCATAACCGGTTCTTTTCCCTCCTCCGCATAGGAAAACTGCACATAATATTCATTGATATCACAGCCTATTACAAGTTCCATTTTGTTCCTTCTCTTTCTATCTGAATAGCTGCCCTGCTACAAGATCCTGTCTGATGTACTCCCGTTCAAAATCATTTTTTGTCCGTTCATCTCCCATGGAAGCACTCAGGAACAGATCATTTAACAGCTCATATCTGCTCTCTCCCGTTTCCGGTGCTGCTTCATTATTTTCCAGACAACCACTCTCCGTCAGCTGCCAGGTGCTGTCTTTTTCTTCTGTCACATAATACTGCAGCTTTTCCCCAAAAAACAGGACAAAACGTTTCACATAATAGCCCTCACACACTTCCGAAAGCATTTTGATCTCGTACCGGTCCCCGCCACCGTCTCCCAGATAGTGCAGGCGTACTTTAGTACCGGGTTCCGTCCGGTATTCCATGCACACCAGATCCGCATACAGATGAAGCTGTGGGATAAATCCGGCAAAGCTGCAGAAAAACGGTAAATAGCCCTTTTTCTCCATGACCTGTTCCACCAGATCGCGGATCAGTTCTTCCTGTTTTTTTGTATATGTGGTCTCTTCCTTTGCCATATATTGCAGATACGCGATCTTGGAAAGCAGACTGCAATGTTCTTCCTCCAGATACTGTTCCAGTACCGCAAACACCTCAGGCTGCGCCGGATGCTGTTTTACAAAGTATTGGTATACTATATAATCCGTATATTGATGGGCAAGCCCGCTGTTTTTGCGATACTTTACATAGTAAGCATATGCTTCCTTTTGTCCGCCGCCGATTCCCTGTGTAAATATTGCTGCGAGCAGGATCCGTTCGGAAAGCTGCAGCACATCTGTGTCAAACCGGAGAGCGGCCTGCATGATCTCCTGCATCTGTCTGCTGCCGCCTTCATAATAACGACAGATATAAGCCAGCATCTCCTGTGTATATTTTCCTTTCCGGAAAGTATAAAGTGCCAACGCCAGCCAGCTTGCATCGTAACTGTCATCTTTCTGTAAATGCCTTGTGATAAACTTTGCAAGCAGCTTTGGGGACACACCTTCAAATCCATAGGTAAGAAGCGCCTTTTCTACCTGCTCATCCATTTCACAATACAACATATATTGCAGGATCTGTGCCCGTTGCTGCAAACTTGAAGTTGCCAGATCGCAGCTTTGCAAAAGTGTCTCCAGTTTTTCCCGATCATCCCGCCTGTAATAAATTTCCATCAGCTTTTCCGCAAGCTGTTTTCGATATGTCGTTTCAATCTCATCCGATGCGACCAGACGGTTGCAGATCATAACAGTCTGATCCTCGTCATGCCTCTCACCCGCTTCCAGTGATTCCGCATATAACATCAATGGTGCGGCAGACACTTCTGCCTCCTGGCGCATAAAGATACGTTCCGCATTCATCAGCTTTTTATCTTCGTACAGACTGCTGTCCTGATAACGGTTTCCGTTTTCATCCTCTAAAAAAATCTCATAAGCATCCGTATAACAGGATACATAAGCGATTCCCTTTACAAGCGGTATCTGCTCTTCCTGCTTGAGCTTATCCTGTACACGGATCACACGACAGACATTCTCTGCTTTTGTACTGATCCGATGGGTAAATGCCACCTGCAAAAGTGCCTTTTTCGCCGCCTGCAGCTTTTGCGGATCCTGAAATACATACCGGTAAATAGTTGCCAATGGCTCACTGATATTTCCCTTTTCCAGTTGTTCCCATGCAAAGCTTTCAATCTGCGGCTCATAATGCGGCATCAGATCCTGAAGCTGTTTCTGATTTTTTAGGATCAGGGCAAAAAGGGCTGCCTTCCGTTCCTCCGGCAGATCACACTGGAATGCAAAATATAAGAGAACATTTTTAGGCGGCAGCTGACCCGGCTCCGTTGCCATCATATAGTATTCGTATAAAGAAGTGATACGAATCTCCTTCTCCAGTGCACATGCATACCACTTGCCAAATCCTTTTGTTTTTCCACTGCGGATCAGCAGGGTACACATTGCTTTCAGCGTATCTTCTCTCTCATACAGCCGGTAGCTTTTGGCCAACAGACAGTAAAGCGGTCTGTCCATTTCTTTTCTGCGCATTGCCAGATACGCCGTCCTCTCTGCAAGTGATTCAGTATATGCCCCGTTTTTGATCGCAAACCAAAGAATATGTATTTCAAAAGATTCCAGTTTCATCAGGCAGGAAGGACTTTTCTCCACCAGTGAAAACGCAGTCTGCAAAAGCACCGGGCTGTCCGCTCCCCTATAAAAATGCGCTTCCAGTACAGAAAAGACGTCTCTGCTTTCCGCATCCGGCTGGATCCTGCTATACAGACAGGCAGGCAGGTAAGCCTCCGGCCTTTCCTCCTGCAGCATTAAAAGTTCCTGTCCGGCTTCTTCTGCAGTATCTTCCTCCTGACAGATCTGTCCGCGCAAATATAAATATGCCGCATAAGGCACTGCATCGATCTCCCCGCGCAGATAGCTTTGCGCCACATGGTTCAATACCCATTTTGCTTCGTTTTCTCTTTGCTGCAGCCATAAGATCAGCACCTGATACAGGCGGTTTTCGAGACTCCTGCCATAACCGCTGTTCAGCTTTTCTGCAAGTTTCTCCGCCTCTTTCAGGATATCCTTCCTGCCTAGTGGCTGCATCTGATACGCCAGATACAGACGCATGAGCCTTGCAAGCAGTTTTCTGCGTTGCCTGTCCGCGGTCTGCTTCTCATTCTCCTGCTGCTTCTGCTTTGGAATCATGATATGTACCGTCACACTGCCACTGTCACTTGTAAAGGTAATACTGCCGTAATTATCCCCTTCGATAAAATACTCCGGTAAGATCGTGAAAGAAAACGTACAGATATCTTTCTCAAAATCTTCTTCCGTTAAATGCTCCTTTTCCGGGCGGATAAATTTCCCCTTGGCTGTTACGGTAATATCCGTATAGCCCCAGCCTTTCCGGTGCAGTTCAATCTGCTCCTCTCCCTGTGCATTTCTGCCAAACAAAAGGTTGTCCTCGGCTACCTCATACACCATGGCACTTTTTTTATGGATTCCGATCAGGAATTCATCTACATTGTGGGCATTGCCCGGATATACGGATAATCCCCTGTACAAGTTGTAATACTGCCTGTCATGTCCCACAAAAAGACGCTGAAACTCTTCTGTATAAAAAAGGCGGACCGCCTGCGCGAAGTCAACTCTGGCAAGATTGGCAAAATGAAACAAATTCCGCATTTCCCCCAGCTCATCCGTCATCATCACAGGCTTTACCGTGATCTGATACGGTACCCTGTATTCACCGAAATTTGAAAGAATACTGAATTCGCCGCTGATCTCATCGCCTGCATTCAGTCCTGTCGTATCGATGCAATACGGTAACTTTCCCTCTCTGCCTACAAAGCCCTGATCCAGGCACTGGACTCTGTAATGGCTTGAATAAAATACACAGGAAATTTCTTTCCCTTTCCGGGAACTGATCTGTATATGATCTTCCTGTTTTTCATTTTCTCCTACCGCACCCGTCAATCTGTTTGGCGTAAACAGCAGAAGATCATCTTCCCATGCAAAGCCTGTCTTTTCCAGATCCAGATATTTTTCGATTCTGTTCACAGAAGCCCTTCCTTTCGATCGTGTTGTATTTCAGGCTCATTATACCATATAATAATCGCAAAAAACAGCGTCAAATGCACGCACTTATGCGGTGCATTTGACAACTGCCGATCAGAGCGCATCCCGCATCCGTATCTGTCAGACCGGTTCCGCGATCCGCGTCACGCCCACATAGATATTCGATATTTCATACCAGGTGGCATAATCCGCCACACCTGTCTTTGGCAGATTAAAAATGTTTTGGAAAGTACGGACCGCTTCCACCGTTTTGGGTCCATAGATACCATCTACATCGATCTTGGGAATCGCCGGATAGTTCTGAGCGATCCGGTTCAGCTGCCGCTGCAGCTGTCTTACCTTTTCCCCGGAAGAACCGATCGTCAGATCATATCCCGGCCAGGAATACGGGACACCGGCGATCGTTTCGGATGTATTGATATACATATCTTCCCCATAATAATAGCGGATGATCTCAATGGCAGAATAACCTTCGTCGCCCAGATATTTACTGCCCCATTGCTTCAGTCCGTTACAGGTTGTGCGTTTTCCGTCACAATAGGACGTAAAAATCGGTTGTTTTACACCCGGTCTGGATAAGTAATTTGCAAAAACAGAGTCCACGATCCTGTCTACATTTTCGTATATATTTCTTCCATAAACCCATTTCTGGTCAAATGCGGTTGAGCTTGTGATCGTAAAATCGTACCCTTTGTTTCTGTACCACTCTGTAAAAACCCTGTTTAAGGTAAACGACAGGATACAGAGCGTATTAGCGTAAATCGTCGCCTCCGGCCATGTCGCATAAATCTCGGAAGACACCACATTTTTAATGTAATCCTTATACTTCACATAATAGTTAGTTGCGCGGCTGTCCGTCGGTGGTCCGTCATGTACCACAACGTATTCCGGGATCACAACTTTGGATAATACGATCTCTCCTGTTTCCGCCATCGGTTTGATCTCTTCCTCCGGGATCTTGGGTGGATATTCTCCATATAATGTATGATCCGGGATCACGATATCTTCGGTCCGCTGCATCTCTTCCGTCGGTTCCATTCTCACCTGCTGCAGTGCAGTTGCATCTGCCAGAAGTTCACTGCCTTCTATCGTTACCGGCTGATAACCGGGTGCTGTGATCTGCAGATTCAGTTCTGCATAAGGGCGGTTTGTCTGCTCTGCATCCAGACTCCATTCCAGCGGCGGTGCAGGCAGAGAAACGGCTTCTGTCCGTCCGCTGTTGTCCGTTGTAATTTCCTCTACCACACTGTCCTCACCTGTATAAGAGATACTGATCCTTGCATTTTCAACCGGCAAAAGTCCGATCGTGCTTGTTACCTGCAGTGACAGATTCCCTCTGTCTATCATATCCTGCATAGGTCCTTCCTTCTTTTCGGGCATAAAAAAACCTCTGCATTTTTTCTTATTTTATGCAAAGGCTTTCTTATCTGCTACATTATTCCAGATTCAGCTGATTCTTCATGATATGTGCACTGATAAAGTAGAATGCTGTCGTCGCGGCTGCTTCCACCAAAAGAACCACAAGCAGGAGTGTCAGTATCGTCTGCATCATCTTTTCATAGGAATAAGTGTCTATGGAAATAAAATTCACAAAAACCATTGAATAGGAAGATACCATCTGCAGAAGCATATAAAGTCCGATATAAATACCAATCGCCCCAAGCAGCCTCTGCTTCTTGAAAAGTTGTCCTATGCTAATTGCTGCATATCCCATAAAAACGTTCATAAACATAGATACAATTGCGATCAGTACAAAAAGGATGATAACCACTGCAACACTCGGGGTCCACGGGATTTCTGACAATCCCTCAAACATATCACTCCAAAAGCTCTTCTTATCTGCGGGATCAAGCATGCTGAAGAAGAAGCTGAAGATGGAAATTACCATGACCAGTCCGCCGATCAGCTGCCAGATCAGTGCAACAAATGTTTTTGACCAGATCAGTTCATGCTGTGTAACCGGAAGCGTATGCATCAGATAACCCTGATCCGTATAAAGATTCTTATAAAATCTGTTATAAAAGAAAAATACCGTTACCAGACTGAGGGCTGCTATCGATGCTATATAAGCCATGACATACAAGGTCATTGTCAGTCGTATTACTGCATTTTCAGATGCAAAACTCCATGTATCACTCTGCATAACAACTGTTCCGATCAATGTCAGACCGATTACGATCAGGTTCATGAGCCCGACCAGACGCCAGCAGTCTTTCCATTCATGTACAAATAATTTCTTTAACATGCAAACACCTCCCTGAAATATGCATCAACCGTTTTACCCTGTTTTTCTCTGATCTCGTCCACAGAAGCCTGCAGAACAAGCTGCCCGTTTTTGATAAAGATCACATCATCCAGAATACTCTCAATATCGGAGATCAGATGTGTACTGATGATCAGGGATGCTTCCGGATTATAATTATTCAAAATAGTCTTCATAATGTAATCTCTTGCTGCAGGGTCTACGCCTGCGATCGGTTCATCCAGAATATACAGATCCGCATCCCTGCTCATCACAAGGATCAGCTGGATTTTTTCCTTGGTACCTTTTGACAGTGTTTTCAACCTGTCACCCGGCTGGATATTTAAAGATTTCAACATTTCATAAGCTCTGTCTGATCTGAAATCCTCATAGAAATCAGCGAAAAAATCCACCAGATCTTCTACTGTTCTCTGCGCCTCCAGATATGTCCGTTCCGGCAGATAAGAAACATGCTTTTTTGTCTCTACGCCCGGCTCTTCTCCGTCGATCAGCACCACACCGTCTGTCGGCTTCAAAAGTCCATTCATCATTTTGATCAGCGTTGTTTTACCGCTTCCGTTTGGTCCAAGCAGCCCTACGATATGACCTCTTTCAATCGTCAGATTCAGGTCTGATACTGCCGGAGCCTTTCCTTTTACATAGCATTTTGTCAGATTCATGCATTGTACTAAAGCACTCATTACTCTTCCTCCCTCTTTTGCTCTACACTATTTTTGATCAGCAGAAATGACTGTTCCGGACCAAAGCCCAGCTCCCTCATATCCTGCAAAAATGCATCTATCTTTTCCTGTGCGATCGTTTCTCTTACCATACTGATCCTCTCCTCATCTTCCGTCACCATCCGGCCGCTTGTCCGCATTGTAATCAGAAGTCCACTGTTTTCCAGCTCCGCAAATGCTTTTTGCATTGTATTGGGATTTACGCCGGCTTCCAAAGCAAGATCTCTCACACTCGGCAGCTTACTGCCCGGCTGATAAAAGCCTGATATGATCCTGAGTTTGATCTTCTCCACAATTTGTGCATAGATTGGTCTGTCATTATCCAGTTTCCATGCCATATTGCATTCTCCTTTCACTGTCTTATTGTACTATTGATATAATACAATCATACAGCATTTTTCTGAATTGTCAAGAGGGTATCATAAATATTTTTTAACGCAAAAGAACCTTTGGCTCTGAAGCCAAAGGTTCCTCACTTTTCTTTGTATTTTATTTTCCCAAACAGACCGATTTATTCGATTACCTTTAACCAGCCTTCCGGTGCTTCGATTCTGCCCATCTGGATACCAGTCAGTGTATCGTATAATTTCTGTGTAACAGGACCCATCTTTTCCATACCGCTTGGGAAGCAGATTTCTTTACCATGATCAACAATCTTACCAACCGGTGAGATAACTGCTGCTGTACCGCAAAGACCACATTCTGCGAAATCCTTTACTTCATCCAAATGGATTTCTCTTTCTTCTGCCTCTAAGCCGAGATACTCTTTTGCAACATACATCAGAGAACGACGTGTGATAGATGGCAGGATGCTGCTTGACTTCGGTGTAACAACCTTGTTGTCTTTTGTCACGAAAATAAAGTTAGCACCGCCTGTCTCTTCTACTTTTGTTCTGGTAGCTGCATCAAGATACATATTTTCATCATAGCCTTCCTGATGTGCCGTTACGATCGCATGTAAGCTCATTGCATAGTTAAGACCTGCTTTGATATGACCTGTACCATGTGGTGCTGCTCGGTCGAAATCACTTATCTTAATTGTGAGAGGCTTAACACCGCCCTTAAAATAAGGTCCAACAGGAGTTGTTAATATTCTGAACTGATATTCATCAGCAGGTTTTACACCGATAACCGGATTACTGCCGAACATATATGGACGGACATAAAGCGTTGCACCTGATCCGTAAGGCGGTACATATGCTTCATTTGCCTTTACTGTCTTTACAATTGCTTCTACGAATTTATCTTCCGGATATACAGGCATTTCCAGTCTCTTTGCGGAATCTGCCATACGCGCTGCGTTTAAGTCAGGACGGAATGTAACGATTCTTCCATCTTCTGTCGTATAAGCCTTCATGCCTTCAAATACTGTCTGTGCATACTGCAGAACACCTGCACACTCATTCAGCACGATATTGGGATCCTCTGTTAATGCGCCTTCATCCCATGCACCATCTTTAAAGTTTGCCACAAATCTCTTGTCTGTCTGTACATAACCGAATCCGAGATTTGACCAATCGATATTTTTCTTTTCCATAAGTACGCTTCCTTTCCTCTGCAGTCACCACACGGCACTGCCATGGCGATATCTCCGCCCTTTACCAATACAGTTTACCACTGCTATTTTTATACTGTCAACCATTTCAGATAGAACACTATTTTATATAGAACATAGCCCAGTGTTATGATATAATAAGCACATAGAAAAACAAGCACCGCTTTGCGGTATTTGTTTTTCTGTGCTTATTAACGAGTGAACCGTCTGCGTAGCAGACAATAGAGTGCGTAGCACGGGGTTCACGAGTCCTGTCACATATCCTGCGTAGCAGGATGTAAAGCGCGCAGCGCGGATTCGTGCGCTTTGTGCTTATTAACGAGCAAATATCCGCTTCAAAGAAGCGGATGTAGAGTGCGAAGCACGGATTTGCGAGTTTTTACGAATATCCTGCGCGGCTTACATAAATGGGGGATCAACATGAAAAAACTATGGAACAATTTTGTAAAGATAATGGAAAAAGAGGTTGCAGTAAGTGCCGAATCCAATAATCTGGCTGTTCTGGTACGTTATCTTTCCTGCATCAGCATTCTTCATTATATATTGCTGACGATCATACTCGCTTATGCAGGATATATTTACAGCTGTCTCGGAGTCATATTTTGCATTGGTCTGATTCTTGCTGCCATGATCTGCACTTATGAAGCACGTATCAAGCTCGGGACACTGCTTTATATCTTCTCTGTCCTGGCAGTGCTCACCCTGCTGACGATCCGTGTCGGCTGGAAATATTTCTTTGCACCTACTGCCTTTATTACGATCATGGTATATTTTTTCAGTTTAAATATACCGATCCGCAAAAAAATCCATTACGCTGTTTTTATGTCTGTTTATCTGAACGCGCTGGCTATCTTGAAAGGAGAACTGCCTCTGCAGGCTGAGATCAGCGGTCATGCTGCAATGTTCATCCTTATCTTTAACATCTTTTTTTCCACGCTTGCTTTTTCTTATGTGGCATATGCTTATTACCAGAAATTCATGGCTTCCGAAGCCAAGATCCTGCAATACAACAAAAAGCTGGAGCAGATGGCATCCACAGATGCTTTGACTTCTCTTTGGAACAGACGTGCCATGACACAGCACCTTTCCATGCTTTCCCAGCAGTATGTCAAGCATCATATGAACTTCTGCGTGGCAATTCTGGATATCGACTTTTTCAAGCATGTCAATGATGAACATGGACATGGCATGGGGGATTATGTTCTCAAATCACTCTCTTATATATTAAAAAGCAGTATGGAAGGAAGAGGACAGGTTGCAAGATGGGGTGGCGAAGAATTTCTGCTGACTTTTGAAAACACAGATCTGGATCGCGCATATAAGCTACTTGATCAGATCAGAGCCCGTATTGCAGAACAGGAATTTACTTTTAAAGATGTGAGTCTGCACCTGACAATCACAGGCGGCATCGAAGAATACAGTATGACCGAATCCATCGATGCCATCATTACACGTGCTGATGAAAAATTATACCGAGGTAAAACTTCCGGTAGAAATCGGATTGTAGCTTAATGCTTTTTTTCGTACTTTGTAAAGGTATATTCCAGATCAAAATACGTCTGTTCTTCACTTGTTTCCGTCATTTCCCATTCCGGCATTTCATCCAGATTCGGGAAAAAGCTGTCTGCTTCATAAGCGTGATCGATCTTCGTAATAAAGGCTTCATCACAATATGGCAGAAGCTGGCGGTAAACACTTTCTCCTCCAATACAATACACATCTGTATCATATTTTTTACTTTCTTCTATTGCTTCCTCAATGCTGTGTACCACAACCGCTCCCTTTACCTGATAAGCCGGATCCTTTGTGATCACGATATTGTTTCTGCCCGCAAGCGGCTGTGCTTGCGGAAAGCTTTCCAGTGTCTTTCTTCCCATGATGATCGTCTTTCCCATCGTTTCACTGCGAAAAAACTTCATATCACTCGGAATGTGTACCAAAAGGGCATTTCTCAATCCGATCCCCCAGTTGCTGTCTACTGCTACAATTAATTTCATGTTGCTCCTCTTTTCGTTTCCTTTTTGCTGTCCTTATCTCATACTCGCAAACCCGCGCCTACGGCGCTTCTCCGTCTGCTTCGCAGACAGTTTGCTCGTTAAGAGCACAAGAAAAACAAATACTTGCTTCGCAAGTGCTTGTTTTTCTTTTTGTGCTCTTATATGGCGATCGGTATATCGGTGATCTGCGGACCGGTCTCATATCCTTCCAGACTGACATCATTTCTGGTGAACTGATAAAAATCATGAATATCCGGATTCAGATGGAACTTCGGCGCTGCAAAGCCCTCCCGAGAGATCAGTTCTTTGATCAATGGTATATGTCTATCATAAATATGTGCATCTGCGATCACATGCACAAGCTCTCCCACCTTCATATCACATACCTGCGCCAGCATATGCATAAGCACCGCATACTGCACGACATTCCAGTTGTTAGCCGCAAGCACATCCTGGGAACGCTGGTTTAATATCGCGTTCAATGTCAGCTTGTCATCGCCCGGCTTCTGTGTCACGTTAAAAGTCATGCTGTATGCACATGGATACAGGTTCATTTCATGCAGATCCTGATGTACATAAATGTTGGTCATGATACGTCTGCTGAATGGGTTGTTTTTCAGATCATAGATCACCCTGTCCACCTGATCCATCATGCCTTCTTTATACTGATGCCTGACGCCCATCTGGTAGCCGTATGCTTTCCCGATAGAGCCATTCTCATCAGCCCACTCATCCCACACATGGCTGTGAAGATCATGGATATTGTTTGATTTCTGCTGCCAGATCCAGAGCATCTCATCTGTAGCACTTTTCAGTGCAGTCCGGCGCAATGTCATAATGGGAAATTCTTCGGACAGATCATAACGATTGACCACGCCAAACTTTTTGATCGTATAAGCACTTGTTCCGTCTTCCCAGTGCGGTCTTACTTTTTCCCCTTCCGTACTCGTTCCGTTTGTCAGGATATCCTGACACATATCAATAAATATCTTGTCTGCTTTTGTCATGCTGCCATTTCTCTTTCTTTTATTTTATCTGTCCCATTTATCACACAGGGCATTGATCTGATCCGTGAATTTTGCCAGATCTTTATTGGTTCCGCCCTCATTATGCTGGATAACCGCCAGAAGTCTCTGTCCTGCTGCAAGCAGTCTGCTAAATACATCGGATGCGATCTTACGTTTCTTAACCGGAATACCTTCTGCCTCGTAGGAAATATCACCAGTCACAAGATCTACTTCTGTTCCGCTGTACGGAGCATATGTGCTATAGCCGTATTCGTGCTTCAGACACTGGGCAAATGCAGTACAGACTGCATCTTCACCATGTACGATAAACACTCTGTCCGGCTTCTTTTCAAACTTCTGGAGCCAGCCGATCAGACCGTTTTTATCCGCATGACCTGACAGCCCTTCCAGCTTTTTGATGCTTGCCCGTATCTCGATGGGCTCACCAAACAGCTTAACTTCCTTTTTGCCATCCACAATACTGCGTCCCAGTGTTCCGATCGCCTGATACCCCACAAACAGGATCGTACACTCCGGTCTCCACAAATTATGTTTTAGATGATGGCGGATACGCCCCGCCTCGCACATACCGGAAGCGGAAATGATGACCTTCGGTGTATCTTCAAAGTTAATTGCTTTTGACTCTTCACTTGTAATAGAAAGACGGAGTCCCGGAAAACTGATCGGGTTAATCCCCTGCTTTACAAGTTCCATAGCTTCCTCATCAAAACAACTGTATATGTTCTTCTGGAAGATTCCGGTTGCTTCTACTGCAAGCGGGCTGTCGACATAGACCGGGAAATCAGGATACCCCTCTACCAGTCCTTCTGCCTTGATTTTTCGCAGGAAATACAGCATTTCCTGTGTTCTGCCGACTGCGAAAGACGGAATGACCACATTACCGCCTTTGTCAAAAGTTTCTTTTAAGATCTTAACAAGCTCCCCGACATAATCAGGCTTCTCTTTTGTATGTAACCGGTCGCCGTAAGTCGATTCCATAACGACATAATCTGCATCCTTCGTCGGCTTCGGGTTCTTGATCAGCGGCTGATCCGTATTGCCGATATCACCGGAAAATACGATCTTCCTGGAAATACCGTTTTCTGTGATCCAGACTTCAATACTGGAAGAACCGAGCAGATGTCCGATATCCGTAAAACGGATCTGGATGCCCGGACATAATGTGATCATTGTATCATAATGGCACGGAACGATCTGCCGGATCGCACCATCCGCATCTTCCATTTTATAGATCGGCTCTACCGCTTCCATACTGGCGGAACGCTTTGCCTTTCTGTTTTTCCACTCTGCTTCCTGCATCTGTATATGCGCACAGTCACGAAGCATGATGCTGCAAAGATCCGCTGTTGCATCCGTCATAAAAATCTGTCCTCTGAAGCCTCTTGCATACAAAAGCGGCAGCATACCGGAATGATCCACATGTGCATGGGTCAGAAGCACATAATCGATCAGCGATTCCTGTACCGGAAGATCCACGTTTTCAAATACATTTTCTCCCTGCTCCATACCGTAATCAACAAGAATATGCTTACCACACGCTTCGAGATAATGACAGCTTCCCGTCACCTCATGATCTGCCCCAATAAATTTCAGTTTCATGCCTATTCCTCCCTTAATTTGTAATGTATAATGCGTACCCCGTTCCATTATCTTATCACGATCCGCAGTGCATACAAAAGAAGCAGATGCACCGGATAAAACAGATAAAAGAACCATTTATTTCCATTTCCCTTTTTGCCATTATAAAAATAGATACAGATAAATGCCGGGAAGCACAGACACTCCCACATCATACTGATATAGCCAACTACGCATGCCTTGACTCTGTCCGATCTGAACACATAAAAGATCAGTATCAGCAAGATCCCCATCCCACTGTAATCTGTTTTCAGGAAATAAGCTGCCCATATTGCCGCAATCCCGATCAGAACAGAAAGTGACAGCTTCAGTGGCATATCCCAGCCCTGCTTCTCCATGACACATTTGATGAGTGCTGTCGCCAGCAATCCCAGAAACAGGGTAAAAAACACATTCTGTGCTCCGAACTCCAAAATCCTGTCAGACAGTGCCAGATCAAATGGGATCTCCGAAACCAGCGCAAACGTAAACAGCCGCAGCAGATAACGCTTTACGTCATGCGTATGATACAACCCTTCCACCAGTACAAAACAGAAAATCGGAAATGCTGTCCGCCCGATCCCACGCATCACCTGATACAAGATATCCGCCTGTGCAAAACTGGCTGTCCCTGCATAAAAAGAAGTAAATATAATAAAAAAAGCTGCCCCGAAATGATCGATCAACATTGTAATGATTGCAATATACTTCAATGTGCTGCCTGATAATCCATGTTCTTTTCCCGACAATTTCTGTGACACGGCTTGATTCCTTCTCTTCTTTTAAACTTCTGTCTTTCATACATATACCTGTCTTACAGGATTCAGAACCATCTGTTCTGAATTGTCATTACTATTTTAACATACTCCATCTGATTTATAAAGCGGAACCACCTGACGGAGTACTATCAAATGTCACAAATTTGTTTTTGTATTTTCTACATAGTTTTTTCAAGAAATCATATCATTTTTTGTACATATTTGCTATAATCTTCTTATCACGCTGATAGATTTTTCTATCAGCCTTTCATACGCATGCAGCCGATGAAATTCGTAAACTTATATATCAGGAGGACAAAACACATGAAAAAATTAACCGATTTTGCAAACATAGCACAATTACAGACCTACATCAAAGACTGGAACAGTCTGACAGGTCTTTCCGCTGCCATTACCGATCTGGATGGCAACTGTCTGACAACTGCGATTCCGGAATCCTGCAGTACTTACCATGCAGAAGATGCCTTAACGGAGCTTACCCTGGGAGAAGAATCCATCGGTTCCATGCTCTATGGCACTCCGGCAGATTATACGGATGATCCTGCAGCATCTGTCCAGATTCTTCACTCCCTGCTTACTCTGGCGATCAACAACCAGTATGAGACTTCTCAGTTAAATACCAGACTCCAGACCTACAAAGACAGTATTACTACTCTCTCTTCTCTGATCAATGCGATCATTGAAAAATCGCACGCCCTTGACAAGATTGAATCCAAACAGCGTATGCTTGCACTGAACGCTTCCATTGAAGCAGCCAGAGCCGGCGAAGCAGGTAAGGGTTTTGCAGTTGTAGCGGATGAAGTCGGTAAACTGGCAAGTGTATCCGATGAGATCAACACCGCTATCAAGGATACGATGACAGATATGGCAGATCTCGTAGAAAAGATTTCCGCACCGGAGCATCCGGTTATCTGATCAATCGGTTATTTACCATAATAAATGCACAGACAGCGAATGATATGTGTCATTCGCTGTTTTTCTTTTCTTGCACATCTGTTTTCTATTATGATCTTTCTAGTGATCTTCAATACACTTCCACGTTGTCTCACGCTCAGGCTTCATAGCTCTCAGACAAACTCTTCCCATTTCCATTATACCGGTTCTCCTTTTCCACCCTGTTTGCTATAGCTTACTTTCATAACAGAAAAACGGCTGTCCGAACATCTCACATTCTCCAACCACAGGAAATTGAAACACTGCATAAGATCTCAGTGCTTTCTTATTCTCCTTGTTGACCAGAAAGTGTACACTTTTATAGCCGCGTTTTTTCAATTCCTGCATGCCATGCTTTAACATTTCTCTCGCAATCCCCTTATTCTGCAAAGACGGATGTACCGCAAGTCTTGCCAGTTCCCCGCCCGGCTGCAGGTCATCCCGCCAGCAGGTAAGCTTTTTGACCGCCTCATCTTCATCGATTGAAATAGATGCTACGATTTCACCCTTCTCATCTTTCATCACAAAAAGGGCATCTCTTGCCAGGTCAAATTCTATCTCCTTCATGCCCGGATAATGGTCATCCCATGCACAATATTCTCTGCCAAGCTGCATCCGGTACAGTGCATAAATCTTTTCCTTATCTTCCGCCTGTGCATGTTCAATATGATAGTTCGCCCAGTGATAAGCCATCCTTGGTTCTCCGTTCAGTAAATAGATGATACCGCACTGCACAAAACCGTTTCGCAAAATCACCTTCTGCATGATCCGGTTATCCACATGTGTATCAATCCTGATATTATCACTGATCGACTTACAATAGTCTACCATTGCAGTAAAAATGCCGTGTTTCTTTCCATCGCTTGCCACGCGGTGCATCGTTATATAAGAAGCATCATTCAGCCATTCTCCGCCTTCCACATAGCCATAGGTCGGATCCTCTCCCCTGCAAAGCGCAAATACACCATGCATCCTATCTCCATCACAGACTACCATGCTTCTGTGTTTTTCTATATCCTCTTCTATCAATTCCCTCGGTGGAAAATTCATTCCCCACTGATCAGGATTTCCACTCTGCCGCATTGTCTCTCTTGCGATTTCATAAATATGCATGAGGCTCTCTATATCCTGCGGGGTTGCTTCTCTTATCTGTAACATATGCAGCTTATGTCCTTCCTGTTTTATCCTTCTGCTTTCGTAGCAGTTCTTCCTGTTCTTACAGATCTGCTCCGTCTTTGTCCAGATTCGCCTTTGCACTGATCTCTGTCACAGTCAGCTTCAATACCGCAGTCCTTGGCAGCGCACTTTCATTATATACAAAATTCTTTGTTTCTTCGTGCCTTGCCATGATCACATCATCGACTGCCCTTTTCCTATCTTCTCCCTCTAAAAAAGTTACCGTTGCCTTCCCCATAACGGACAGATACCGCATGGTAACATCTTTCATCTCCGTAATACAATCCATATAAAGCGGCTTGTCCATTTCAAAGCTGCATACAGGATTTTGTCTGAGCAGTTCATATCTCCTGCCCGCCATTGCCCCATGGACATACAGATAAAACTGCTCTCCCTTTATTTCGTAAGCGAAGTTCATTGGCACAATATAAGGGTAATCTCCGTCCGAAAGCCCCAAACGCACGATCTCACACTGCTCTACAATTTTCATGATCTCCGAAAAACCGGTCACTTCTCTGTCTTTTCTTCTCATCGTTGTTCTCCTTATAGCTGTTTCATCAGGTCCTTCACATATATCTCTGTTTTATCTAAATCTTCAGCGATTGCAGCAATTGTTTTTCCCTTTTGCAGCCATTTCGCGATCAATTCTTTTTCTTTTTCTATTTCTCCTTCTGTCCTGCCAATTTTTTTACCCTCAATTCTACCGAACTTTTCGCCCTCAATT
>ERZ1026776.744-NODE-744-length-21082-cov-4.901888_pt1 | contig 21082 bp, 16 predicted proteins | sample MGYA00380125_ERZ1026776 | MGnify/ENA primary metagenome ERZ1026776 (study PRJEB33269, sample SAMEA4719761) | human gut metagenome | biome: human-associated habitat; feature: organic feature; material: feces | place: Cameroon | collected 2013-10 ...
GAGATCTAGTACGGTCTCGTGGGCTCGGAGATGTGTATAAGAGACAGTCTTTTAATATATCATCAAACTCAAACTCCAGAATACCTGTTGCATAACATATACATGTAAATATAGCAAACAGAAATCCTCCAACTACTGGCGCTGGAATACAGAATCTTTCCAGTATATTTATCTTCCTTCGTAAAAAACTTCCAAGCATCAGAACAACTACTGCAACTGCTATTGTCTGATACATATCTAACTGCACTTTCATATATATCTCCATTTCATTCAACGTATTAATCTAAATCCCGGAACATAAATATTTATCATTCTGTTTTTACATTCACACCCTGTTTAGCATAATACGCTGCTGCTCCTGCATGAAAAGGTATATCTATCCCTTGTGCCGATGTCCTTACATCATATAATGAATCAAGCGGAGTTGCATTTTTAATATCTTTATTATGTGCAAATATCAGTCCTGTAAGCTGCTCAACTACTGAGGCTGGCAGCTTTGAGGACGCTATAAGAACCGCCCTTATACCTATTGTATAAACTGGCTCACTCTGTCCTGTATATGTATTGGCTGGTATTGTACAGCTTTCATACAAAGGATACGCCATAAGCAGCTTTTCAATACATTTATCATCAAGACTTACCAGACTGATATCGCAGCTTTTAGAAAGCTGCTCTATAATACCTGTTCTTATTCCAGAGGTACAAAACATCGCGTCTATTTCGCCAGCTTCAAGCCTGGCTGCTGCCTCTGAATAATCCATATTAACTGTCCTGACAAGTTCCTTAGTAATACCACTTACCTTAAGTATTTCCTCTGCATTCTTCTCAGTTCCTGATTCCGCAGCACCTATGCTTACAGTCCTTCCTACAAGATCATCAACCGTTGTTATGCCAGAATCCTTTCTTACAATTATCTGACAGGCTTCTGTATACAATGCTGCAACTGCCTTGTAGCCCTTCTGGTAATCCCCAGTTTCAAAGGCACCCCTGCTATTATAGGCATCACTTAACATATCTGCCTGAACTATACCAAGATCTATATATCCTCCCGATATTAATCTTAGATTAGCCACCGAACCGGCTGTTGTCTTTGTCTCAAAGGTATAATCCGTCATGGCCTCGTGTGCCAGCTGTGAAAATGTACTGGCATATGAATAATACACGCCACCTATATCAGCCGCACCAAATCTTATATTCTTACCTGTGCCACCACATCCAGTCATAATAACAATAACAAGAGCCGCTAATAAAGCTGCTATTCTTTTCATAAATCACTCTCCTATCTGTATGGTCTTTTAGAATCAGCCACGCAGCATCAGTTCCTCTTCAACCACTTTTCCATTCCTGATATATTTTCTAGGTACACGCTTGCTTACTGCACAGGTCAGCTCATATGGAATAGTGCCTGCCAGCTCTGCCATCTTTTCTATTGGATTCTCCTTACCAAATATTTCTATCTCACTTCCAACGTCAACTCCCATTTTATCTGTAAGATCTATCATACACATATCCATGCATATCTTACCTCTCTGTGGAACCAGACCTTCCTCTGTCATCAGCCAGAATCTGTTAGAAAGGCATCTAAAGAAGCCATCGGCATAGCCATAAGGAACCACACCCATTCTTGTCTTCTTATCTGTCTTATATATTCCGCCATAGCTTATTGCAGTTCCGGCAGGATAAGTTTTGATAGTACTTACTGTTGTCTTAAGTGACATAACTGGTCTTAGGTTAAGCTCCTTTGCAAACTCTCCATAGCCATATAATAAAAGTCCCGGTCTTACCATATCAAGCCATGTCTTTGGATAACGTGCAACCGCACCTGTATTGGCACAATGTCTTATTGCGAATTTCCTGCCAAGCTTCTTTTCTACCGCAGCTATAACATCAGTAAACAGCTTAAACTGATGCTCTGTATATGCCCTGCATTCCTCACCTGGTTCATCAGATACTGCAAAATGTGTAAATATTCCCTCTGGCATAAGTCCTGGAAGCCTGCAGCCCTCACATATACCCTCAACCCCGCTGTCAAAGTAATCTCCATCACACAGATAGCCAAGACGGGACATTCCTGTATCAACCTTTATATGTATCTTTAAGGTTCCACCACACCTTACAGCCTCTTTACTGTATTCAAGTGCCTTTGCCTTGCAGGTTACAGCCTGGGTAATATTATTCTTTATAAGCTCACCCACCTCTTCCTTAGGTGTATGCCCAAGAATAAGTATTGGCATTGTTATTCCATTATGTCTTAATTCAACAGCCTCATCTATACTGCTTACTGCAAGATAATCTGCTCCAAGCTCCTCAAGCAGCCTGCTTACCTGCACAGAACCATGTCCATAGGCATCTGCCTTAACTACTCCAAGGAACTTAACAGACTTACCTATTCTTTCTTTTAATGTATTATAATTATGTGCAAGGGCATCAAGATCTACCTCTGCCCATGTTCTTCTTAATGTTGACTTCATGACACTCTCCATTTCTACCTGTTTATTACAGGCTAATCTGCTTATTAACAGCACAAAGAAAGGAAATGTCTGTTTTTCAGCCATCTTCCTCTCTTTTTACTAATTATATTCTGATTGACATTTTTACGCAACCGTTCTATTTTATGAAGCTGAATAAAACCCCTGTTCCTTAAAGCTCTACCCTCTCATCTGTAACATATATCTCAACTCTGTTAGTATTCATCTGCTGGTCATTAACCTCCATAGTGTACTCAAGTACAACGTGTATACTGCTGTCAGTTCTTTCTACATCAACTATACTTGTAAATACAGCAATATCTATGCTTCCATAAGGTGTATTATAACAGCTTATCGTTTTCTTATTTCTTACGAATTCCATGCAGGTTGTTATTGCACCCTTTCTGCTGAGCTCTACACTATCATCAGTTATCTTTATAATATTTACTGATTTCTGTCCTTCTCCGTCAAATACTTCATCGAACTTCACATATTCCTTGCCACCACGGTTAATATATCTTCCTATGTTTATTACTTCAATATCTTCCGTTTCCTGTGCTATGGTCCCATCTGCCATCTGCTCTTCCTGTGCAAGTCCCTTTATCTTAATATATACCTTATCCTTCATATATTATTTACTCCATCCGTACTATTTACAGCCATGCTTTACAGCTTTTACAGCTTCACCTTATAGCCTTTTTTATAACTTTATTTATAGCTTTGTTCATTCCAGAAAATGATTAAAAACCTTAAGATACTTAAATCTTGGCTTAACCTCTTCTCCTGATATCACTCTATACTCCTCCTCATTAAGAACTCCCTTTAGTTCCTCCCTTGACTTCTCTGGCACCTCACCATACACCATATCAACAAAGCACAATGGCGGATATAACACACACCACCAGTTCCTTCCTCTGGCTGCACCTATATCAACCCTGAATGCTTCATACTCTCCTGGAGGAAAGGTCATATTTCCATATGCTTTAAGTGGAAAATAACAATTCTCAAAATATACCTTCACATCACTTTCATTTCCAAGACCTCTAAGTGCTGCAACCGCTACATCCTTTATGTTACTGCTTTCGCTCTCAAGAAGCTGCCTTGACTCCTCCAATGACTGTGACTCTGAAAGAATGGGACTTATGTAATCCAGCACCGCTTCCTTAACCTGAAGCTTAAGCCACTGGTCCTCCTCTGAATCACTTTCTGCCCTTACATGAAACCTGATTATATTAGCTGCAATTTCCTTCTGCATATGTATCTGCCAGCTATCAATATACAACCTGTAACCAGCAATTACAAGCATAATCGTTGCAAGTAATATGAATATAACGCCTGCCTTCTTATAACTGCTTCTATAACTCTTTATACCTCTGTTAGATACGGCCTTTTTAGTATTCATCATATCCCCTCCATATATGTTACTTATACATACATAATTCCCATATAACAGGGGGATATACCTTCTTAAATAAAATTATTTACTTAAGACATCTACTAACATATCTACTGATACTGCTACTGGCATAGCTACTTACATATCTACTGACACATCTACCTATAAAACGTAAAAATAACGATACCATATATAATTCATATGATATCGTTATCTGTATCATTCCTTCATAACCCCTGCAACGCCTTGTTATCTAATATAACCTCCAAGCCTTACAGTTCCAGGTAAATTCCAAGCTTATATGTTAAGCAGTCTTATAATTCCCTTTTCCTGGTTGTTAACGTGTTGTCTTACTATAACCTTAGCCTTTTCAACATCCTTAACTGCAAGCTGGCTTATTATATCATTATGTTCGCTTATCAGAATAGAATGTGTCCTTGCATCCTTAACATATTCCAGACGATATCTGTACATCTGCTCACTCAGACTATTAATAAGCTGTATGAGTCTTTGATTATCTGTCATTGAATATATAATACTATGAAATGCCACATCAGCATTTACAATAGCTACAACATCCTTCGATACTATTGCTGCCTCAAACACTCTGTTGGCAGTCTTTAATTCATCTATATGCTCTTGTGTGACATTCTTACAGGCAAGTGTCGCCGCAAGCTCCTCAAGTGCAGAACGTACCTCCAGCACGTCCCTCATATCCTTAACAGTTATATGTGCAACCTCTGCTCCCTTTCGTGGAATCATAATAACAAGACCTTCAAGCTCAAGCTTTCTTATTGCTTCTCTTATAGGAGTACGGCTTACTCCAAGCTTGTTGGCAAGCTGGATCTCCATAAGTCTCTCTCCCGGCTCCATCTCTCCTGTAAGAATCGCCTGTCTTAATGTATTGAATACTACATCTCTTAATGGAAGGTATTCATTAACGTCCATCTTTAATTCACCTTTCATCTTCTATTCCTCCAATATTCTTATCTGTCTTATTATCATCACATACAATATCATTACAATACTTTTATGAAACGCTTTTATTGAAACGCTCTTATGAAATGCTCTTATAAAATCTTTTTATTAAAATGTTTCTGTTGTATATACCTGTCGGGCATCCCCCTGCGCTTTAAGATATTCCTTACAGTCAAGTGCTGTCTGCTCATCAGGGAATATGCCAAATACCGTAGGTCCGCTTCCACTCATCATAGCATTATAGGCTCCACAGCTTAACATATCCTGCTTTATCTTTGCTATAACAGGATACATAGGAACGGTTACATCCTCAAGCACATTTTCCATACGCTCTGCAACCTTCTTAACATCACCCTCGTTGATAGCTTCTATAATACCATCTATGTCAGGATGTCTGGTTATTGCTCCCGCATCCAGACTTTCATATACCATTTTAGTTGAAACATTAATCGGTGGTTTAGCAATCACAATATAGCAATGAGGCATTGGTGACAGCTTTGTAAGCTTCTCTCCTATTCCCTCTGCTAAAGCTGTTCCTCTCATAATACAATACGGAACATCTGCACCTATCCTGACTCCCTGTTCCATAAGCTCAGCATTCGTCAGTCCAAGCTCATAAAGCTTGTTAATTGCAAACATAGTCGATGCCGCATCGGTACTTCCACCTGCCATACCTGCTGCTATCGGTATAAACTTGTTAAGGTCTACATCAATCCCCCCGCTAAAGCCATACTCATCCTTCATAAGCCTGTACGCCTTGAATATCAGATTATTCTCATTAACTGGAAGGAACTTAAGATTAACATTAATTCTTATGTCGTCCTCTGGAATCTTGGTAATTATAAGTCTGTCATAGATACCTATTGTCTGCATAACCATTCTGACATCGTGATATCCATTCTCCCTTTTACCTAACACATCAAGCCCAAGATTAATCTTAGCTCTCGCTTTAAGTCTAATTGAATCCATATGCTTTATCTCCAACTTTTTTGTATACAGGATTATTATATATAACGCATTGTACAAAATCAAGTACATAAATACATTTTCCCTATAATGTTTCTGTGTAAACTAAAAAGTCCCAAAACCAGAACTTATTGGCTGGTTTCGGGACTGGTATAAAGATATAAAATCGTGTAAGCTTAAATATTATCTAATCTGTGGCGCTGCGTTATCCAACACTTTTCCTGCTTCATCCTTCTGCAGCTCATTCTGTTTCTTGTCAATCTTAATAGTTGACTTCTTCCAGATACCTGTCCAATACAGAATGTAAAGTATAACTGCTGATGTGGCATTACTTACAACTACTGCATACCACACACTCTCAACTCCCATTCCAAGTATATGAGAGCATACCCATAAAGTGAGAAATCTGAATATCCAGATACGTGTTGCGTCTACTGCCATCGTTATCATAGTATGTCCACAGCCCTGGAACAGCCCCTGCGTTACATTATAAAATGCATTAGTCCAGCAGCACATTGCCATGATTGATAAGAAATCAGTTGCAAGCGGAACCACCTGCTCATCAGTTGTAAAGAACCTGACCATAGGCTCTGCAATGAATCTTCTTGAAAGAATCATTCCACAGACAAACAGGAACGTCGCTCCTATCCTTAATGCTATATGATAAGACTTATCTGTCCTCTTAACATTTCCGGCACCCATATTCTGTCCAACAATAGTTGATATGGCTGAGCCGATACCATTAGCCGGCATAGTTATGATACCGTTAATCTTGTTTCCTATTCCATAGGCTGTCATTGCAGTTGCACCATACACATTGACATTCTTAGTCATAAGAAGGAAACCAAACTGCATCGTACTTCCTCCAATAGCTGTTGGCAGACCTATCTTTATGATAGACATAACTTTATCCTTATCGAACCTGAAGTTCTTAAAGTTAATCCGCACAAGCTGGTTCTTTCCTGTAAGTGCAATAAAGCCTATAACTGCACTTGGAATCTTGGCTATAAGCGTTGCAAAGGCTGCTCCACCTATGCCCCACTTAAACACTACTAAGAATAGTGGATCCAGTATAAGATTAATTGATACTCCAAGTATATTAAGAAGCAACGGCCTTACCGTATCTCCCTGTGCCTGCTTTACTGCTGAATAAAGATTAATCGTAAACAGAAACGGAAGATCCATAACAACAATTCTTAAATATGTAAGTCCATAGTTATATATATCTCCCTGCGCACCAAGCCATCTGACCAGTCCCGAAGAACACAGCCAGCATATAAATGCACATACAACTGAGAAGCCTAACGAGGTTATACATATATGATCAGCCATGGAATTAGCCTGCTCATCCTCTCTGGCACCTAAATACTGGGATATCAGTATTGCTCCTGCTGTTGTTATTCCTGCTCCAAAGTTAATAAGTATATTCTGAAAAGGAGAAACCAGCGTTATAGCTGCCTGGCTTGTTGTTCCTATCTTTCCCAGCCAGAAGGTATCCGTAAGATTATACATAGACTGTATAAAACTGTTAAGCATAACAGGTATTGCCAGCATAAGTATTGCATTTACAAGATTACCATTAAGAATCTTCTCTCTTTTACTGTCACTTATTGGTCTTGCCATACTATCCTGCACTCCTCTCCATGCGTTATATCAAAAGATATTTACCGCAACTATTATCATTTTAGCCCTTTATTTTTTACAATATATATGTTAGCATAAAAAGCAGTAATTTCTACTAATTAATATTTGTATCACACACAAAATACAGATATTTTACTCACCTTCAATTATATGGCACTATAATCTTCGCAGAAATGAGGTTTATTATGATACAGGATATGCAGAAGGATTTTGAAATAAAAAAAATAAAAAGGTCTGCCTTCAGAATGAAGGAGCCTCACTCACATCCCTTCCATGAGCTGTTTTATCTTGCCCGTGGAGAATGTACAGCTTTCTTAAGCCACAATATATATAAGTTCAGTAAGGGAGATATTGTAATCGTACCTGCCGGAACTATTCATAAGACCGATTATACTGGCAGGGGAATCAATGAACGTATTGTTATAAGCTTTAAAACACCTGTTACTGACTGGTTAAGAGGTGTTGTTGGAACTGATATTGTTTCAGAGGTTATGCAGACCGGCGTTATCACTATACCAGAGAAAAGAAGAGATTACATAGAAAAGCTTCTTGATAAACTTATATTTGAAAATGAAGGTCAGGATCCACTATCTCCCGGCTTTGTAAGTGTTGCACTAGCTGAGCTTATACTCTTTATTGCCCGGTGCAAGAAGTATGAAGAGAATGTTATAAAGGAAATCGACGTGGACAACCAGATTATGCAGGAGGTTGCCACTTATATTTATAATCACTACAATGAAAAGCTTGTTTTAGAAGACATGGCTAAGCAGTTCAACCTGAGCCGCTCCTACCTGTCTAAGAAATTCAAAAGTGTTACAGGCTTTGGTTTCAAGGAATACATTATAAATGTGCGCATAAAGCATGCCTGCGAGCTTCTTCTTAATACGAATAAGTCAATAACAACTATTGCCTTTGAATGTGGTTTTAATGATAGCAACTACTTTGGTGATGCCTTCAGACGTACTAAAGGAATGTCTCCTAACAAGTATAGAAAAAACCAGGAGAACATATAAGCTTATGAGTTATTTATCCTCAATAAGCTGCATTTTATAGTTAATTATCCACAATATGTTCCGATATAATCTATATAGAGTAAGCAGCCACGGATGGCTTATTACCCGATTATTACATATCCTGACCGCTTATTACAGGTCAGAAACACGTAAAACAACAGGCTTGCTGTCATAGCGCACCTGACACCAGCCCGTTATAGTTAATTATGTTGTGCGCAGAAATGGAGTTTAATATGGAATTAAACGGAGTTAATTCTTATTACACAGGCTATGAAACAGCCTCTGACAGAAAGGCTTCAGCTAAAGCTGCCAGCACAGCAGTAGCTAAGAATAGTGATGTTGCTGCAACATATGAGGCTTCAGGCACTTCTGCAAAGACTGATACTTCTTCAGTTAAAAGTAAAGCTGCTAACCCAGCACTTGTAGCACAGCTTAAGGCTGATGCAGATAATCGTCTAAGCCAGTTACAGTCACTTGTAACTACTATGTTCAAGAAGCAGGGTATTGCTATAGGAACTGCTGATGATATGTGGAAGCTTCTTGCCAATGGCAATTTCACAGCGGATGCCGATACTATCGCCAAGGCAAAGGAAGATATATCTGAGGATGGCTACTGGGGTGTTAAACAGACCTCTGAACGAATCTTTGATTTCGCACAGGCTCTTGCCGGTGATGACGAAGAGAAAATGAAAACCATGAAGGCTGCCGTTGAAAAGGGCTTCAAGGAAGCTACCAAAACCTGGGGCAGAGAGCTTCCAGATATATCTAAGAACACTTATAATGCAGTTATGGAAAAGTTTGATAATTATTTTAATTCCAAGAATAACAGTTCAGCTAATGCATAACATTTAAGCTGCCACAACAGGGTTTACACAGGCTTATATAGAGTCTGTATTCCTGTTGTGGCAGCTTTTTATTCAGGTTATTTCAGGAGGGCATCCCCTCTTTTATAAGCAGCAGCTTTATTCCTGCTGGAACAATATCACTATCTGATAATCTCTGCACCTGTGCATTAGTCTGTCTTACTGCCTCACAGGTAGTATTGTATTTCTTAGCTATATCCCACAGACTGCTTTCCCCATCAGATATATAGCCTACCATTGATGGAAGTGAGGCATAATATTCTGAATCGCCAGGTGTATATCCACACTCCTCTATTGTAGATATTTTTACTGGTTCAAAGCATATTGCATCAAGTGCTACCACAGCCTTAACCTCTATTCCCTGACTGCTGTTCATAGCTGCTGTGAGCTGCTCTATACAAGGTCTTACCATATACTCTATATTATCCTTATCATAATCCTTTATGGCTACTGTACCCGTATATGGGATAACTGAATTAACACTTCCAACAGGTGAATTATCATCAGCAGTTATATAACATACATTTGCAATAACTGCCCCTGATACTGCTATGCCATCCTCCACATATTCATAATCGTCTATCTGGACTCTTGCCGTTACATTAATTATCTGCATAGGATTAATATAATCCGCTAGCTTTATATTATCAGACACCCTGCACTTTGTATTATTTCTTACAAGCAGCCTCTTAAGCTGTACCTCTGACCTCTTTAACTCCATAGAACTTCCCGGAACATACACATCCGATAATGCCGTTTTTTTACAATCCTTGTATGACCTGATATCCATATCAAGCACTGCCTCAATAGCTATTTCTCTATTAGCGCCATCGTAATCTGGTCTTATTTCAACATTCCTGCCTGTCATGGTAAAGCCTACATAGCATACACTATCAGGCTCTGCGCCACTCACATCCAGCACTCCGGCAAATGGGACTAAAGTTTCATACCATTGTAACAGTTGTCCCTCTTCCTGGCTTATATACATAATAAATACGCTAAGCTCCCCGCTGACATTAAGGCCATCCTCCGTCATACGTGTACTGACATTTCTGACATCTATATCATCCCATATCAGTTCGGATATATCTGCCTTACCGCTAGGCAATGAAGCTGTTTCCTTTATCCTTAAATTATCACGCATATTAACATCCATCTGTGCATATTCATAATCCCTGTATAATGTCTGTGGCGAACATCCGGTATCTGGTATAAGCTGTGAGGCAATCGCTGTATTACACAACTCCTCGCAGGTAACTGTAATACTTATTATTGCCTTGACGCTGATTTTTCTTGAATTAATTGATTTAATTGTAAGATCCTCTATATTTGCCTTACACGTAACCTCCGTATCTGTGGCATCCTCCGACAGATTAACATTTTCCAGAAAATGCAGGCTTCCCTCCAGCTTCACAGGAAGATATTGCTGCTGTGCCTGCCCCTTTCCTATATATAAAAGAGCATATTTAAGATTTCCCTCAACCTGTGCCTTATCCTGATTGACACGTACACCATCCAGCACAGCCATGCCAAAGTCCTTTACTATACTGTCTATATCCGGCTTACTATCTGGTACATTATAATCGTCATCCAATGTTATCTGAGATGTATTTGAGCATTTAATTATGTATTGATGAATATTGTCATACTTAAGCTCCAACCTGTTAACCTCCTGATATTAATAGTTGCCTGCATCCGCTGATTCCCTATATAAGCTGCCTGCTTATATTAACTGCCTGCTTATATTAACTACCTCCTTATTAAACCTCGTGTAACTTTAAAAATGCTTATTTTTCGTAGTTTTTAGTATAGTCTCTGATACACATCAGTTCTTTATGTATATTATGCTTTACAGCTTATTAATATTCCTTTTTCTTTATTACTGGTTCTAACTGCTTGGTTTTAAATGCTGGTTTTTACATACGGAATACTACTGCCTCATCTCTTTTCTCATACTTAATCACTATGTACGGTGTTGTTGCAGCTTCATTGACAGCTTCATTCTGTGCAGGACCAACAAGCGTAAAATCTGCATATATTGTATCTGCACTTTTATAAACAGCATTAACCTTTATACTATACCCCGATGTATCCTTAGTTCCAAAGCCAGCAACAACATAGGTATAATCCTTTGTGGTATATGTCAATCTTAATGTATTATTCTTCTTATTATCTATCAGTTTCTTAAGCTCTGAGGGTATATCCTCATTTTCCACAACTGTATACTCTATTTCGGTATGTTCTCCTGATGTATTCTCACTACACGCAGTCATGGTCATTAAGCTAAGGCATATGACACATATTGCTGCTGGCAACAGATAAATATATCTTAATCGTGACATAAAAGAAATCCCCTTATTAATAAGACTAATAACATCTTATTAACAAGGGGATTAGTTTATTCATAGGATTGTATCAGGTACACTATTAATTCTGTTATTACTCAGCTACATATCCTTTACTCTTAATAACATCTATAACCTGGTCAACATACTTTTCACATTCATCATGTGTACCAGCTTCAACCATAACTCTTATAACTGGCTCTGTTCCACTTTCTCTTACAAGTATTCTTCCATTCTCACCCAATGCTTCTGCTACTGCAGCTACTGCTGCCTTAACATCCTCATCATTCTGTGCAGTTGGCTTATCATATACACGCACATTCTTAAGCACCTGTGGATATATGTGAAGAGGTGCGGCAAGCTGTGCAAGTGACTTCTTCTTTGCAATCATAGCTTCCATCATCTTAAGTGCTGTTATGATACCATCACCAGTTGTTGCATACTTGCTGAATATAATATGTCCTGACTGTTCTCCACCCAGACGGTAGCCATTATTAGACATACACTCATATACATATTTATCGCCAACCTTAGTCTTTTCATAATCAATGCCTGCTGCATCGAAGGCCTTATAAAGACCAAAGTTAGACATAACAGTTGTTACAACTGTGTTATCTATAAGCTTTCCTCTCTCCTTCATATAGCATCCATATATATAAAGGATATGATCGCCTGTTATCACATCACCATTCTCGTCTACGCACAGGCATCTGTCAGCATCACCATCAAAGGCAAAACCCGCATCAAGATGCTCTCTCTTTACAAGATCACACAAGCCTTCAATATGTGTAGAACCACAGTTTGCATTGATATTCGTTCCATCAGGATTAGCATTGATAACATAAGTCTTTGCACCAAGTGCATCAAAAACTGCCTTTGCAAGAGTCCAGGCACTACCGTTAGATGCATCAAGACCTATTCTCATTCCCTTAAAGGAATATATTGCAAGACTCATAAGATAACCCATATACCTGTTACGTCCTGCAGTATGATCAACTGTACAGCCTATCTGTTCCTTGGTAGCATATGGAATGTCACCCATTTCGCCATCAAGATACTTCTCTATCTCATCAATAACATCCTCTCTCATCTTTTCGCCCTTGCTGTTGATGAGCTTAATACCATTATCATAGAAAGGATTATGGCTTGCTGATATCATAATACCACAATCAAAATCCTCTGTTCTTGTCACATATGCAACGCTTGGTGTTGTTGTTACGTGAAGAAGATAAACATCTGCACCTGAGGCTGTAAGACCAGCAACAAGTGAGTATTCAAACATATAACTGCTTCTTCTTGTATCCTTACCGATTACAATCTTAGCCTTACCGTTTTCCTTTTCCTTACCGTAAAACCATCCTAAGAATCTACCAACCTTGAATGCGTGATCTACTGTCAATGTAACATTAGCCTCACCACGGAAACCATCTGTACCAAAATACTTTCCCATTACTCTGCCATCATCCTCTCTGTTGACCAGATCTCAACCTCATACTTATTAGCCTTGTTATATCTCTTTCTAAGATCCTTAAGCTGTTTAAGATATTCAAGTGTAACCTTTCCTGAAAGCTTTGACTCACCCTCTGTTCTTTGCTGGAACTTATATGGTATCTCCACAACCTTCTTATAAGAGCCCATAGCAAGAACCTCTACCATAATCTTCCATCCGATAGGCTGAAGATCAGCGTTCTTAATAACCTCACGTCTGAACATAAAAAGTCCGCTTGTAGGATCTGAAATCTGTCTTAAGCATGGAAGCATCCACTGACCTATCTTACGTGCTGTTCCTGATACGAACTTTCTGTACCAGTTAAGTCCACCATCATCTCCACCTGGTATAAGACGGCTAGGTATACAGAAATCTGCTCCACTCTCCATAGCCTTATACATATACTTAAGTACTACTGGTGGATGCTGAAGATCGGCATCCATACATGCCATATATTCTCCCTTAGCAAGCTCAAAGCCCTTAAGAACTGCTGTCGCAAGACCTGTTTCACCTGTTCTATGCTCCATTCTTACCTGTGGAAACTCCTTTGCAACCTCCATAATAATCTCTGGAGTATTATCCTTACTATCATCTACGAATAATATTTCGTAATCAATTCCTTTAAGTGCATCATTTATCTGTGTCACCAGATTTCTAATATTCTTCCCTTCATTAAATGTAGGTACAACTACTGATAACATAATTTTCTCCTTTTGAATATATAACTTTTACTGTAAAACTCTCCGATATCAGGCAGGCCTGTCATCTTATTTACATAATGCTTCTGTTAAATCAGTTCTAAAAAACGTGTTAATTATAATACCTTTATGTAAAGTTAGCAAGTATTTTCACAAAGTATACACAACACATACACAACAGGTTCACATAACAGCTATATGCAATCACCGTTAACACGTAATAATCACCTTAACAAGTAATAATCACCTCAACTACACACGCCTCTACATAAGAAGTCCATCCCAGAAATACCAGGCTGCTATGCACACAATCTCAACAAATGTCAGCAACACTATAATAATCACTGCCCTGACACGTTTCATCCTAAGCAGTAATTCTGCAATCCCTATGTATACAACAAAAGAACCTATAATAAATCTCAATGTACTCATAACACTTGAAGTCAGAGGAACAAGAAGCGCTGCTATTCCAAACATTCCTAGTGCGTAATGCTTCCTTACAATCATAATCACATATAACAATAAGGCATACACACACAACCAGCCAAGTATGATGCCATTAAGCTGCTTAACATCAGACATTGCTCCAAGCTGTCCTGTACATGACTTAAACAGAACACCTATGACCGGAAACAGCTTTTGTGTTCTCCACGCCTTCTGTACGTGATAAAACGCCCAGGCATCCTTGCAGAAGCTGTTTAAAAACATCATATATGCAAATATTCCAAGCGGGCATAACGCCAATGAGAGCAGCTTTCTGGCATCCATTATTACCTCTTTTATAAGGCTGCCTAAAGACCTTATTAATCTGCCAGCTTCTATCTCCTGCCTCCTGTATACATCAACATACATATCTGTAATTAACACTATAATAAGCGTGCAGCCTACAATTCTTGTGCCGCTGGCCAATGCAGAAAAAAAACCTGCTGCCAGATAATTCTTTTTTTTAGTATTATAAAAGCACAGCACCACACACATTGTAAACATTGCCTCTGTATACATTGCGCTGTAATATACTGCACCAGGACCTGCGAACATAAGAAATATTATTATATTTTCTATATCACACCTGTTATATTTCTTTACATCAAGCTCAAGACACGCAAAGCCGACCGCATAGTATACAGCTATTATTATGCATACATTAGATACAAGCATCCCTATAGCATATGTGTCAATACAGCCTCCTGTAATCAGCCTGATGCCTGCACATACCATAGGATATAATGGAAAGAAGGCCCAGTTTGCCATTCCATTTGCACGCGGAGGCTTATACCCTGACTCTGCTATTTCCTTATACCACTCTGCATCCCACGGATTCATATAATACAACAGGTCGTGTGGCGTATCAGCCAGCATATTCATAACCGGAACCATCACCAGCATTATAAGCCTTGATAACAGCCACACTGACATAATCTTTGTTATTAATCTGAATTTCTCATTATTATTATAGTATCTAACTAATACTGAAAACATTTATATCCCCAATACGTATCTTATATTGACTACAACACTTGCAATAAGTGGTATTGCAAACATCACTACCGCAAGCACTGCTATAATAAGCATATATATGCCTCCTGCACACGCCTGCATCCATTCTGGTATTGTTATCCTCTTATAATGATTAACTATCATAAGCGCAATCATCGTTATAAGCACCAGTACTGATATAAGAAGTCCTTTATCCTTAGAAGCCGGCTTGAATGTAAACATTATCTCATTACTGCCCTCAGCAATAGCCACTCCTGTAAACATTCCGGCAATATCCTTGGTTTCACATTCCTTTCCGTTAACTGTTACTGTCCAGTTATCGCTCTTTATAACTGGAACTATTGCGTAATTATCAGTCTGGCTTCCATTAACCTTTACCGTGACCGAATTATTAGTATATGACACCTCACTCTGCTTATGTGCATAGCTTTCACATAATGCATCCAGCTTATCAAGATCAATTCCTCCCATAGTGAATACATACTTGCCGAGTGAAACATCACCGTTCTTATCCAGAGGTCTTGCATAATCAAGCTCTACCTCTACATCTTCATCCCTGAAGGTGCCTATATATATAAGACCATTATTATAATCGGTTGTATAATACTTATTGTTTACATTGCCGATTGTCGGTATATCTATCTGTTTACCATTAACCTTTATTGTAAGGCTTCTGAACATGTCTGAAACATTGGCATCTGATGTACCTATATTAACATCTGCAGCACTTATGTATACAGCCTTGTTACCTGATATTGTATCCTTATAGGTCTGCGTAACGTGGGTTGTCTGTGTTGTCTTTACAGCCGTTGTGTTATCTGACTCCTGATTTATAGCCTGAACCTGACTGTCACTCACGTTATATACCGATGAACCTGCAAGCCTTCCATACTCTGTTACAAGTGCCTCTGAATCACCACTTAAGGCACTATACATAAGGTTATGAAGATATATCCAGTCCTTAGTTGTGGTATTCCATCTGTAATCATCCTCTGACTGTTCACCTGATGTAACAGCATTAAGCTTTGTAAAGTCTCTATTAAAATCTATTGAAGCTATATTGCTTCCTGTAACCATTGCAAAAGGAAGCTGGTAATTTGCCTTATATAAGGAATACTTATTATCGCCTGTTCCCTCTTTTTCCAATGTATACAAGGATTCATCCAGTTCATTGATATTAACGGCCTCTGTTACATGTATAAGTGCGTCAGAGAATACTGTTCCACCAGAATCCAGTGCCCAGAGAAAATACTTCGAATGTCCCCATCTTACGGTCTGTTTCTGTGTGTCCTTCTGAAGTGCCGCTGTAAAACTTGAAAGAGAACCCCTCTTCATAACTAATGGATAGTTTGCATTAAGACTCAGGTCAGGATTCGTAATTCTGTCTGTTGCCGATTCACTTATCTCAAGATTATTCATAGCATTTACAGCAAGCTGTACATAATCTCCATACTGATATGGTGCATAGGTATAGAACTTAGGTGGACCAGTCATAGAGAACGCACCTATAAACAGTTCAACCGCCACAAGGCTTATAACAATACTAACCCTGTAACCCTTCTTCATAACCATAACACCAGCAATATGCACAACCAGCATAACTGCGAATACAGCAATAAAGAATATAAATGCTGCAACATAACAATTCACAGGAAGCCTGTCATATATAAATGCCATTATGGCGCATACTAAAACTGTAACAACTGTCTGTATTATCAGCTTTTTCTTTTCCTGTTTATCCTCCACAAGCACCTTATCTGCATATACGCAGGCCAGACATATAAGCGTAAAGGCTATAATATATCCATTTCTTAAGGTATAACCATTATATGAACCAAAATGCCACATAATGTTAGTACCCTCTGCTATTGCCTGAATAAGAATAATAGCCACAAGTGATATTGAATACCTGTTAAGGCTTACTGCCTCCTTATCTTTACTGTAGCCTGCCGCTTTTCTTGTCCTGTGTATGCCTGTAAATATAATTACAAAGAACAGTCCCATGCCATAGAACATCATTATTCTTTCAAACTCACCAAGGCTGAAGCTTCTAAAGGTAGGATTCGCTATCCAGGAAAGATATTGCTTAAGCAGCGAATCTGTGTTGCCTGTCCTTTGTGACTGTGATAGCTGTGCAAATACAGGTATAAGCATGAAAGCTGAAAGTGCAATTCCCGTAAATGTTCCAATTCCAAGATTCCACGCTTTTTCCCGTCTTTCCTTCCTGTCACATCTGAATATCAGATACATGCCTCCAACAAGAAGAATGTATACAAGTGACATAGCTGCAAGATAATAGTTTATAATAAACAGAACTGCAACCATAATTATATAAAACAGCTTCTTTCCTGTCTTTTCCATAATGTCAAGTGCCATCATAAGCAATGGAAATAGTGCTACTATATCCATCCATGGTGTAAAGCAGGAAGCGTACAATAAAACATATCCACAAAACGCATAAGCTGTTGCAAACAATGTCTTTAATCTATAAGACAGCCCGCTATATCTTCTGTTAATGAAGGCATACATAGCCACAGCCATAACAAATGTCTTAATGACTGTAAGTATTGATATGAATTCAAGTATATAATCCCTTGGACAAAGATATAAAAATATATTAAACGGACTTAACATTGAGAATGCTGACATACTCATAGTTACATTGGTTCCAAGTGCCGTATACCAGTCAAACCATATATCAGCCTTTCCATGCATAGCATCCCACAGGTGTGCATATAATGGGGCAACCTGCTGCATATTATCAAAAAGGTCTATTCTGCTGCTTCCAAACGGCCATATTCCCTTGGCAGCAAGAACTATTAACATAACAAGTAGTGTTATTAATCCTGGAAAAAGATACTTAAGCAGTTTCTTTCCATTTTTCTCAGAACTGTTATTCATATTAATCTCCATTCTAGTGCTTTTCGCATATCCCAGACTGTGTGCTTTTACCCCAGCCTGTTCTCCTATTACATAATTATACGTGCGTAACTATGCAGGTACACCTGCCTCTTACTAAAACATTGCGCTTTCCAGCACTTATAAAGAAGCTTTCTCCTGCTTTAAACTGCATTTTCTTATCATAATCATCTGTCATAATAGTTCCAGAGCCTTCTATGACAATAACTGAAACAAAGGATGCCTCATCTACCTGTATCTTAGCCTCATCCTCAACCTCATACTTAATTACCTCAAAGTACTTGCACTGGACAAGTCGTTTCGCCAGATAATGCTCGTTATGTGTAAGCATCACATTGCATTTATTGTCCGCAGCATATTTGACAGGATTAACCACATCAAGCGACTTTCCTACATGTAATTCTCTTGGATTGCCGAACTTATCCCTTCTGTCATAATCATACATACGGTATGTGCAGTTAGAATTCTGCTGTATTTCACATATAAATATACCTGCACCTATGGCATGTATAGTTCCAGCCTTAACCATAACTACATCGCCCTTCTTAACATCAACTCTGTTAAGAATTTCTGTGATTGTATTATTCTTTATACGCTCTTCGATTTCTTCTTTTGATGAATCCCTTGACAGACCGCAATACAGGTAAGCTCCTGGTTCAGCATCAAGCACATACCACATTTCATTCTTGCCATATTCATTTTCATTCTCAAGGGCATATTCATCATCAGGATGAATCTGAATAGATAATGCCTGCTTTGCATCTATAAACTTAATAAGCACCGGAAATCTGTCCTGTGCCTGACACTTCCAGCCAAGTGCCTCCTTGCCTATTATGGTAAGGTAGTCATTAAACAGCATTCCCTTATAATAGCCCTCTGCTATACGGCTCTGTCCATCCGGATGTGCAGAAAGCTCCCAGCTTTCGCCAATAACCTCATAGTCGCACTTCTTTCCAAACACATCCCTTATCTTCGTTCCGCCCCACAGATTATCCTTAAATGCAGGATCAAGCTTTACTATCGGACTGTTATCTGTTCTTACATAATTGCCATCATTAGTACCTGATTCCTGACCATATATCTTTACAAGATCATTTTCAAGTATTGAATCACCTATTCCAACCTCTATGATAACCACATTCTCATCTGTCTTATTGGCAACCTTATGCTTGACACCTACCGGAACAAATACGCTTTCATACTTATGATAATCTCTTGTTTCAGTACCTATAGTAATAGTAGCTGTTCCCTCAACCACTGACCAGTACTCTGCTCTTAATTCGTGCTGATGAAGATTCATCATCATTCCAGGAAATACAGTCACCTTCTTAACCTTATATCCCTTAGAATAGTTAAGAAGCTCGTGTATACCCCATTCCCTGTAAGAGATTCTGTTGTAATCAAAATATGTTTCATACTGCTCCATATTATCTCTTACTATCTCTTTAATATTGTCAGCCGATTTCTTTGATGATATATATACTGCATCCTCTGTATTAACAACAACCATATCTCTTAGGTCATTAGCAACAACCAGTTGTCTCTGGGCATTATTAATAACTGATACATTGCTGCAGTCATTCTTTATGACATAATCCTTCTTATTGTCATTATGCTGTGGCTCTATATCACATACATTATCAACATCCTTCCAGGTTATATGCGCTTCTACCACCTTTAGTCTGTCGTAGCTTTCAAGTATAAGTGTTTCTATGCTTCCCTCTGGAATATCCTTCATAACATTCTCAGAAAAACGTATAGCTCTCCTTATAGCAGGAACCTTTCTCTTAGCGGTTCTACAGGCTGCATATAATTCTGGCTTTTCTTTTCTTACTACATTTATAAGATCACCGGCCCTGAATATAAGCATGCCGCTATTCCACAGATAACCCTCTTCATAAGAATAGCAGTCAGATATTTCTGATGAAGCATTATCGAAATCAACTCTTGGCAAAAGAGCCTCAACGTCATTCTCTTTTCTTAATATATATCCAAGATTCTTCGCCTGATAATCCGGCTTAATACCAAGTGCTACTATACTTCCGGCCTTCGCCATATCCTTTGCGCTGATTATTGCATCCTTATAACCATCGCCATCTATAAAATTATCTGAATTAACTATCAGAACGAACTCTGTCGGATTAGCAAACATTGTTCCTAATATAATCGCTGCCGCTGTTCCTTTAGCTGTCCCCTCAAGTATCAGTCTGTATCTGAGACTCTGGAATGCCTTCATCTGTCCATTGACAATATTCTTATATGACTCATTAGTGACTATTATAAATTCATCACAATATGGCATATTTCTTACAACTGTCTCCTGAAGCAATGAACGTCCTTCCTTAAAATTCATAAACTGCTTAGGATAATTCTTTCTTGATAATGGCCATAAGCTGTCGCCACTACCTCCTGCCAGGATAACACACTTCATATAAATGTTCCTCCCAAATATACTAATTAATTATCTCAACATTCTCTCATCATCTTGCTTATAATAAGCCTGTTATTTCATTACCTGATTATATCATTGACGATATCTGATATTCTTTCAAGCTTTGCATTTGCATTAGCCTGCGCATTTCCAATATCTGCTGCACCTGTATTATCACTCTTGTTTCCTGTGTCTGTACTTCCTGTACCATTGCCCTTGTTTCCTGTGTCTGTACTTCCTGTACTATCACCCTTGTTTCCTGTGTCTGTACTTCCTGTGCTATCGCCCTTGTTTCCTGTGTCTGTACTTCCTGTACTATCGCCCTTGTTTCCTGTGTCTGTACTTCCTGTACTATCACCCTTGTTTCCTGTGTCT
>ERZ1026776.746-NODE-746-length-21064-cov-27.861536_pt1 | contig 21064 bp, 16 predicted proteins | sample MGYA00380125_ERZ1026776 | MGnify/ENA primary metagenome ERZ1026776 (study PRJEB33269, sample SAMEA4719761) | human gut metagenome | biome: human-associated habitat; feature: organic feature; material: feces | place: Cameroon | collected 2013-10 ...
CATTCTCAGGCTTCATCAGGAGGGCATCAATCTCAGCCTTGCGGGTTTCGAGCTTTTCAATCTTCATCTCGCATTCCTTCACCGCCTTCTCAGCCTTACGAATCTTCTTCTGCTGTTCCTTGTGCTCGGCATAGCTGAGCTTTCCGGAGGATACTTCGGAAGATTCTGCAGAGGATGATGATGAAGAAGATGAAGAGCCGGCAGATGACATATTCTGACTTCCGACCTGATTCGCCAGTGCCTGACTGATGCTCTCGGCATTGTGGGCACGGAGATAATCGTAGATGCCGCCCAGATGCTCACGTACCTTACCACCGGCAAACTCATATACCTTATCTACCAGTCCGTCGAGGAACTCACGGTCGTGGCTCACGATGATGGCGGTGCCGTCGAATGCCTTGATGGCTTCCTTCAACACATCCTTAGACTGCATATCGAGATGGTTGGTTGGCTCATCGAGAATCAGGAGATTCACCGGTTCGAGCAGGAGCTTGATCATCGCCAGACGACTGCGCTCTCCTCCACTCAGCACCTTGACATATTTCTCGGAAGTTTCGCCACCAAACATAAAGGCACCCAGCAAATCGTTCACCTTGAGACGCATCTCGCCGGTAGCCACATTGTCGATGGTCTGGAAGATGGTAAGCTTCTCATCGAGGAGCTGTGCCTGGTTCTGTGCGAAATAACCAATCTGCACGTTATGACCTATCTTGAGATTGCCCGTAAAAGGAATCTCGCCCATGATACACTTCACAAGGGTAGATTTACCCTCACCGTTCTTACCTACGAAAGCTACTTTCTCGCCACGCTTGATGGTAAGGGTCACATGGTCGAAGACGGTATGATCGCCATAATCCTTTCTCACCTCATCGCAAATAACCGGATAATCGCCGCTACGGAGACAAGGAGGGAACTTGAGATGCATCTGCTTGGTATCCACCTCATCCACCTCGATAGGAACGATTTTCTCCAACTGCTTGATGCGGCTCTGCACCTGTACAGCCTTGGTTGGCTTATAGCGGAAACGCTCGATGAAGTCCTTGATATCGGCTATTTCCTTCTGCTGGTTTTCGTAGGCGCGGAGCTGCTGCTCGCGGCGCTCGGCACGAAGAACCACATACTCATCGTATTTCACCTTGTAATCCTCTACCCTTCCGCAGGTAATCTCCAGGGTGCGGTTGGTTACATTATTGATAAAGGCACGGTCGTGACTTACCAGCACCACCGCCTTGGCACTCTGCGCCAGGAACTGCTCCAGCCACTGGATACTCTCGATATCAAGATGGTTGGTAGGCTCATCGAGGAGAAGTACATCCGGCTTCTGGAGCAGGATCTTTGCCAACTCGATACGCATACGCCATCCACCGGAGAACTCCCGGGTAGGACGGTCGAAATCTTCACGAGTGAAACCCAGACCGCTCAGCGTGCGCTCTATCTCAGCCTCGTAGTTTTCACCGCCCATCATCATATAGCGATCATGTTCCTGGGTGAATTTCTCCACGAGCTGGGCATAGCTCTCGCTCTCGTAGTCAGTGCGGTCGGCCATTTCCTGCTGCATCTTGTCGAGGCGCGCCTTCATCTCGGTATTGTGGGCGAAAGCCTTTCGGGTTTCCTGTTTCACGGTAGTGTCATCCTGCAGTTTCATCACCTGAGGCAGATAGCCGATGGTGGTTTCATTAGGGATAGCCACTACGCCGGAGGTAGGCTTCTGCAAGCCACAGAGAATCTTCAGCATCGTAGATTTGCCGGCACCGTTCTTACCTACCAGGGCTATGCGGTCGCGGTCGTTGATTACGAAGCTTACATCATTGAAAAGTGGCTTTACGCCAAACTCTACTTTCAGTCCTTCTACTGAAATCATCTATTTGTTTTTTTATATTATTGAAGCTTTTGCCCTTTCAGGGCGACATTACATTTCCATTTAATACCCAGGGTGTTACCCTGGGCTAGGGGCTTTTGCCCTTTCAGGGCGTATTGATGCAAACACGATACATCAAGAATAACTTTTAAATCAAGTTACGGGATGAGCAGGGAGGAATCTCCATAGCTCAGGAAGCGGAAATCATGAGAGAGGGCATAATCATATACCTTCTTCCAATCACCATGCAGGAAGGCACTCACCAGGAGAAGGAGGGTGCTCTGAGGCTGATGGAAATTGGTTACCAGCATCTTCACAATCTTATAGGTATAACCTGGAGCGATGATGATCTGCGTGCTGGAGTGAAGGGCTTCCAATCCGTTGCGGTCGAGATAATCGACGATTGCCTGGATAGCCTGCACCGGAGTGATGCCATCCACCAGATTGCCATCTGCCGACAGCTCGTATGGATCCCACTGTTTTACATGCAGGTCCTCTTCACTTGCCTCAGGATGCTTGATGAGATGCACGCCCATATAGTAAAGACTCTCGATGGTGCGCACACTGGTGGTTCCCACGGCGATAACCTGGCACTCGTGCTTGATGAGCTTCTCCAGACTGCGACGATGAACCACGATATATTCGGTATGCATCTGATGACCTTCTATCTCAAGACTCTTCACCGGCTTGAAGGTTCCCGCTCCAACATGAAGGGTTACCTCTTCACGGTCGATGCCATGCGCATCCAGGTCCTGGAGCACCGCATCGGTGAAATGCAGACCGGCTGTTGGGGCAGCCACACTACCCTTGATCTTGGAATATACGGTCTGATAAGTGGTCTTGTCACTTTCTTCTGTCTTGCGGTTCAGATATGGAGGGATAGGCAACTCTCCCACTGCTTCGAGAATCTCGGCAAAGGAAACATGCTCGTTGTCCCAGTCGAAATCCACCCAGTAGTTGGTGCCGCCACCTTTAGCCACCATTTCAGCCGCCTCTGTGCTGAGCGCATCTCCACGGCGCATGGTAGCAGAGAGGGTAAGCTGATGACCCTTGATCTCGAAGTCGCGCTTCAGGCTTCCCTCTTTCCATTTCTTCAGGTTACCAATCATACAGAGCCATGAGCAGTGACCCGAAGTCTGGAACATCAGCTCATAGTCGGTAGGTGCAGCAGGTTCCATCAGGAACACCTCGATGAGTGCTCCCGTCTCCTTGCGGAAATGCATGCGCGCCTGGATTACCTTGGTATTATTGAATACCATCATGGCACCCTTTGGCAGATAGTCGGGAAGATGGAAGAACACATCGTCGCTTACCTCACCATGCTTATAGACCAGCAGTTTACTGTGGTCGCGCTGTGAGATAGGAAACTTGGCAATGCGCTCATCTGGCAAATCGTAATTATAATCACTAATTTTAATATGTTTTGTATCCATTATTTTACTTTGAACTTTGAGCTTTGAACTTTATGATTTGCCTTTTTTCAGAAAAGGCTATTATACTACTATAATCCCGTCATCAGAACGACGGCACGCAGGATGACATATACGAGGGTGAGCATCAGAACGGTCATAATCATATCGATGTCATCGCAATCATATCCCGTACTGGTATATTGATTCGAAACATACTTGATTTCCGGTGACATACGCCGGTACATACGATGGAAGAAAAGATATACCAGCGTACCAACCACCATGCCCAGCAGCATGCCGCAAACGATGTCCAGCGGATAATGAACGCCCAGATAGAGACGGGTCCAGCAGTTCACCAGCGACCATGCTATCAGGGTGAAGGTGAGCATCCTGCTCCTTACAAGCAGCGAGAAGAACACGGCTATCGCCATGGTGTTGGCTGCATGCGCAGAACAGAAACTGTAGTCCTTCAGACGAAGATTATCCACTACCTGTACGGAATATTTTACCAGCGGATCGTTGGAAGGTCGCCATCTGGCCGCAAGCGGTTTGATGATTCCCTCGGCAATGCCATCGGCAAAAAGAATGCACAGGAATGCGCAGCCTACAATAAGACCAATCTGCCCGATCGTCTCATTATTGCGCATCACGATGATAAAGAGTACAAGATAGAGCGGTATCCAGGTGAAACCCGAAGTAAGTGCCATCACCAACTGGTCGAGAATCACATTGTTACTGCCGTTGAACCACTGCAGTATCTGAAAGTCAATATCTTGTATCGAACTAAAATCCATTTACTTATTGTTTTATATTTAATGTTGATGTAGAATGATATCAGTGTCTGACGCTCCATCCACTTCATTCTCCTAGATTTCCTCGAGATGCTTGGTCTCGATCCATCCTTCTCTTCCATCGCCTACGCGGATGCCACGCCAGTCGGTCATACCCTTGTCGATGATATCTACACGGGTACCCTCGTGGAGAACAAACTGATCGGTACTGGTCTTGGCAGGCGTCTTCTTGATGTTCACGGAAGGTGAGATGATGATGGCACCCTTGCGGTTGTCAAGCGCCTGCTTCTGCTGATAGGCAAAGAGATTGCTCAGCAGGAAGACGAGGAAGAAGCCGATACCGCCAAAGAAGCCGATCTTGCGCATCAGGATGTGCGGACCGAAGAGATAGAGCAGCACGAGCAGCAGCGCCATGATGATGGAGATGATGCCAGTCTTCGCCCAGTTATCTACACTCGTAAAGTTGACCAGCGCCTTATACCAGGTAACAAAAAACATTTCGCTTACCGGGGTAATCTTGTCGATAGTCTTGCTGCGTGCAAACTGGAGATTGAAGTTGATGTCCTCATCTCCAGGCGAGAGCAGGCGGGCACGCTCATAGTTGAGCACCGCCTTGGTGATATTGTCTGTACGATAGTAGGCATTGCCGAGATTGTAGTAAATCTCGGCAGAGGCACCATTCTTGAGCAGCTCTTCGTAGTCGCGGATAGCCTGCTGGTAGTTGCCCTTCTGGTATTCCGTATCGGCATTGTTCTTGGTGATTGCCGATACCGGAGAAGCGCCGAAGCCCAGCATCGCCAGGAGCAGCCATACGAAGGAATATCCGGCAGGATGCTTCTTGGCGTTCTTGCGAGTCGCATTGATTGCATTTTCTATTTCCATAATCGCTGTCATTGCCGATTCGAAGGTACGGTTCATATTGCCGGCAGGATCGCCTGGAGCATAACGCTCGAACTCGCACTCATCGAGAGCGGAAGTAAACTTCTGTATTGTAACATCGTCCACATCGTGGGCGATGAGTTTCTCACGGATATTCTCACGAGAGAGCTGCTCTACCGGCATGTTCAGCTTGTAGCTCATATATCCCCAGAGGGCACGCATCACCTCATCATAGAACTCGCCCTGCTTGCCCTGCAGCATCAGCTTGTTGGCCATGCGCAGACGTTTGGTGGCTATCTTGCCCGCCTTGTTGGAGCGCTTCTTCACGATGTCGGCATTCTCGATGGCTCTGCGGTGGAATACCACCAGCAGCACGAAGAAGGCGATGAGCGGAATGAGCAGACTGGTCCAGTAGCCGAAGCTTCCGAAGAACATATCATCTGCCTGATGCTGTGAGGTCTTGCCCAACTTGATGGTATGGATATCCTTGTCCTTGCTGGTATAGTCAGCCGACTCGGATGTTGAACCATCTCCCTTCTCCACGTTCAGAGTGAAAGGTTGGGTCTTGATGGTCTTATACGCATTCTTGCTGGTATCATAATAGGTGAACTCCACGGCAGGAATGGTATAGCTGCCCTGATTGCGAGGCACAGCCAGGAAATCGTATATCATATTACCCTCCACTCCATTGGCGGTGAGTCGGGTCTTATCTGTTACCTTGGCATCATACTTGTCGAAATCCTTCGGGAAATTCACTACTGGCTGCTTAAGCAACTTGAGGTTTCCGATACCTCCCACAATCACACGGAGCGTAATAGGTTCGCCTGCCTTGATTTCCTTCTTGTCAAGACAAGCAGAGATATTGAACTTACCTACTCCACCCGAGAAATTGGCTGGACGCTGAGGCAACGGATCTACCTGCAGGGTGATACCCGGAGCCTTGATGTCCTTCTTTACCTCTACATATCCGGAGCCGCCATTGAAGAAGGCCTCCATAGGGTCAACATTGCGGTTCTGCTGTACCACGATGCCTTTGAAGGTGATGGAAGGAATCTCCAGCTTACCGGTCATCTGAGGATACATCACATACTGGCTCCAGGTGACGCACTTGTAAGGACGACCATTCACCATTTCGGTATGGAAAGTCTTCTGCTGTGGCAGAGGTACTTCCTGGTTGTGGAATCCCTTCAGGTCTGGCATCTTGCCTTCCAGCTGGGTGAGTTCCACCTGTGTATATACCTTGTAGGTAAGCAGGATAGGTTCCTGCTCGTGTACTCTCTTCTTGTTGGCAGACACCTTGATGAAGAGGTCGCTGCCCGAGATGGCAGAGCCTGCGGTACGCATACGAGGTTGGTCGTAGCTATCCTGTCCGTGCATGCTAGGAGCGCCGTTGGTACGATGAGCGTGTCCCGACACCGTAATCTTCACGGCGCGAGAAGCCAGGTTCCTACCATCCACGATGGCGTGGGAAGCACCAATGTTGAAGGTACCATTCTTTGCCGCATAAAGGGTGTAGGTGATGGTTACAGATGAAGAGGACGAGGTATGTCCGTTGATCATCTGATAACTGGATTGCGAGGATGTGTAAGGGCCTGCGATGACTTCGAGTCCATCCTGCACCGCACCCATTCTGAATTCCTCTACATCACGGGTGTTGATGGTATAGGCGACACGGAAGTTTTCTCCAGCCGCTACGTGCGATGGAGCCGACACGGAGATATGCTGGGCCACCGCATGCACCTGGTAGCCTAGCAAGCATATCAGCAATATCAAATACCAACCTATTCTTTTCATATCGTATCTTAAATAATAGCTAAATATTATATGTAAACCGTATTTTTATCTCATCTAATCTTTTACCAATTCTTGTCGTAAGCCTTTCTGCGTGGCTGGCTCATCGCCTTCTGCAACTTGCGCTTGGTGGCTTGCTCCTGCTGAACGGCGGCATTCAGGAGCTGCTCGGCATTCTCGCGGCTCATCTTGTCCTGGTTCGGCTGGTTTTGGTTCTGATTATTTTTGTTATTCTTATTCTTGTTCTTGTCGTTCTTATTATTCTTATCGTCGTTTTTATCCTTGTTGTCTTTGTTCTTGTCCTTATTCTGATCCTTCTTGTTCTTGTCCTTGTTGTTCTTGTTCTTATCCTTGTTTTGCGGATTGTTCTTGAGCAACTTCTTGCAGAGGGCAAGATTATAACGGGTCTCATTGTCCTGTGGATTGCATCTCAGCGCCATCTTGTAGTATTCGATGGCCTGTGCATATTCACGGTGGTTCTGCATGATCACGCCCATATTGTGATAGCTGGCAGCACGGCGGAGGCGGTTGGTTTCCAACTGGGCAGCATTGGTAAACTGCTGTATCGCCATGGAGTCTTTCTGCTGCGCCATGAGCGCACAACCAAGATTGTATATCGCCTGTGGATTCTTCTGATTCTTGGAGATAGCCTTGCGATATTGGGTTTCTGCCACTGCCCATTTCTGGGATTTGAAGGCACGATTACCCTGACGGATCAGGTTGCGATCAGTCTGGGCTCCGACTTGTGCCGTACCCACCAGCAACATTGCCACAGTTACTATTATATAATGTATATACTTCATTTTTACATCTATATTTTAAAGCTTTTGCCCTTTCAGGGCGCCTTGCGTATAAGGCTTTATTTCGGCAGCTTCAAGGAATCCCTTTTGAAAAACTTGACGTTCCTGAGCAACGGATTCTTTACTTCCAGCATGCAGACCTCGATGATGAGCAGGAGGATGATGAGAATGCCCACAGCCTGAAACTGTTCATCGTAGGCACTGTATATCACGCTGGTCATATCACCCTTCTGCAACTTGGTAAGGTCATCATTCAATGCCTTTTCTGCATCACTTGTATTATCCACATGGATATACTGACCCTTGCCAGCCTGCGCCAGTTCGCGGCACATCTGCTCGTTAAGGGCAGTCATCACGGTATTGCCTGCATGATCCTTCAGATACGAGCCATCGCCCATCGGGATAGGAGCACCCTTGGTATTACCGATACCGAGGATAAACACATTGATGCCCTTCTTCTGGGCAATCTCGGCTGCCTCCTTGGCACCATCCTCATGGTTCTCACCATCGGTAATCACGATGATGGCTCTACCCACATTGTCCTGCTGGGTAAAACTCTTGGTGGCAAGCGAGATGGCATCGCCGATATTGGTACCCTGAGTCTGGATCAGCCCCGGTGTGATATTCTGCAGGAACATCTTTGCCGATACATAATCGCTGGTGATAGGCAACTGCACGAAGGCATCGCCTGCAAAGACGATCAGTCCGATCTTGTCGTTGCTGAAGTTATCTACCAGATTCTCTATCAGCATCTTGCTCTTGTCGAGACGGGAAGGAGCCACATCCTCAGCAAGCATGGAATTGGAGATATCGAGACAGATCATCGTCTCGATGCCATTACGCTTGTCGTGAGAAATCTTGCTTCCCATCTGAGGGCGAGCCACCATCACGATGACGAGTGCCAAGGCAGCAAGCATCAGCACAAACTTCACCGTAGGACGGTATTTGGATATGTCGGGCATCAACTGCTTGAGCAGTTCCGGATCGCCCAATCTTTTCAGCTTAGCCTTTCGCCTTCTCCAGCCTACCAGACGAACCAGTATGAGCACCGGTATCAGCCAGAGCAGCCAGAGAAACGTAGGATCTTCAAATCTTAACATATTTATATGATGTTATAATCTATTTTGTCTAAACTCCTCTTTCATCAAGGAATTCTTCTGAACCAAGTGAGGCGGAGCAATATCTCCAGAAGCAGTATCAGGAGTGCACCCAGGGCAAAAGGCTGATAGGCCTCATAGCGCTTGGCAAAATGCTTCACATTAAACTTAGACTTCTCCAGCTTGTCGATGTCCTTGTAGATTTTCTTCAACTCGGCAGTACTCGTAGCACGATAGAAGTTTCCATCGGTGGTCTGAGCGATGTCGCGCAGCGTCTGGGTATCGATTTCCACCGGGATATTGACATACTGCACGCCTCCTGCCACAGGCATCGGATAAGGCGCCACCTTGTTGGTTCCCACACCGATGGTATAGACTCTGATGCCGTAGCTCTTGGCTATTTCGGCTGCGGTCATAGGCGAGATGTCACCCATGTTGTTACTACCGTCGGTGAGCAGGATTACCACCTTGCTCTTTGCCTTGGAATCCTTGAGTCGGGTCACGGCGTTGGCAAGTCCCATACCCACAGCAGTACCGTCGTCGATGAGTCCGCGAGCCGCAATATCGGTGCGGGTATCATGCAGGAGTCTGAGCAGACTGGCATGATCGGTGGTCATCGGACATTGCGTGAAAGCCTCTCCGGCAAAGATGGTGAGTCCGATATTGTCGGTAGGACGGCCTGAGATAAACTCAGTGGCAACATCCTTCGCCGCCTCCATACGGTTTGGCTTCAGGTCCTCGGCAAGCATAGAGGTTGATACGTCCATGGCAAGCATGATATCGATACCTTCTACGGTCTTGTTGTCCCAGGAATAGTGGGTCTGCGGACGGGCCATGGCGATGACGATGAGCACGAAGCAGATGCATCTCAGCACCATCGGCAGATGGATGAGTCTGACGCGCATGCTCTTGGGAGCATACTGATAGATGCGTGTATCACTCATGCGCATCGTAGGCTCGCTCTTCTTCCTGCCCAGGAAATACCATAATATATAAGGTATCAGCAGCAGGAGCAGCAGAAAATATGCTTTACTTGCAAATTCCATTTCTTAATTTCTTTTTATTGTTTACATCACCGGCTCTGGATTTCCGAGCCTGATGACATTACATCACCATCTCTCTTTCCGAGCCTGATGACATTTACATCACGAGCATCACTACCTGATAAACGATGTAGCCGAAGATGACAACTACGCTGATGCCGCCCACCCAGAGCAGGGTCTTGATGAGTCGGCGCTGCTGCTGCGACTTCTGGTCTTCGGTGCTGAGCGTTGGAACGATTTTCTCTTCCTTTGGCTGCTCATCGGTCTTCGTCTGGTCGATGAAGTTGATGGCATTCACCAGGTTGGCATCGTTCTCGTTCATCGGAATCTCGTACTTGGCAAACTTCACCAGGTCGGCGGTAGAGAAGAGCATTCTCAGCTCGTCTATCATCTTCTGGTCGCCCGAAGCACGCAGATGCTCAATGATTTCTCCACTGGTCATCTCCATCGCATTGAATCCGAAGCGGCTCACGATATAGGCACGCAGCGTATTGGTCAACTGGGTGTAGTACTCTTTCTGAGTCTCCTGGCTGGCGCTGGTATGATGATGCTTGATGTCATTGATTTCACGCAGCGCCTTCTCATGGGCAGGCACTCTCTTCACGATGCGGATGCGGGCGATGATAGGCTTGTTCTTCTTCAGACGATTACGGAGATAAATCATTGCACCACAGATGATAATCATCAGCAGACTCAACCAGAAGGCGAAGCTCCACTCACTCCACTCGAAAGGATTGTCCTGTACACCCTTTGCCGGATAGAACTGGTTAGGATGCACCGTATCTACCGGAACGGTGAGCACCTTCAGCGCCAATGGATTTCCGTGATAGCTCTTGCCGTCGATCTTCACGTCGAGTGCAGGAACCACATACACCTTCTCATCGAAAGAGGTAAGCGTATAGTCGCGGCTCACCTGGATGCGGTCATCACCCATCTGCATCGTGTCGCCCTTGCTCTGCTCCACCACCTCTACGCCAGGTACAATCTGGTCCTGAGGCTTGAAGGAGGGCAGCACGACCTTGGCACCCTTGCGGGCAGTGGCCTTGAGGTGCAGGATGGTCTGCTGTCCGATAAGCAGCTGCAGGGAATCCATGCGCTGCTCCACGGTCTGACCGAAAGCCAGCGTAGAGCAACCCATCAGCGCCATCGTCAATATGATATTCTTTATTTTCATGTTATCTTACTTTAACCTCTCTGTTTGAACAGCATCAGGAGCGCCTTCGAGAAGTCCTCGTTGGTGGCTACCGAAGTCCAATCTACCTTGCTCTTGGCAAAGAGCTGTCGCAGACTCTCCTGCTGTCGCAACCAATTTTGGGTGTGAGCCACTCTCAATTTCTTCGAACTGGTATCGATATACATCTCGTGTCCCGTCTCGGCATCCATCACCTTGAGCAGTCCCACGTCGGGCAGCTGCTTGGCACGTGGATCATACACCTGGATTCCCACCACATCGTGCTTCTGGTTGGCTATCTGCAGCTGGTGCTGATAGTCTTTTTTATCGTAGAAGTCGCTGATGACGAAAGCCGTGCAATGGCGCTTCATCACCCTCGTGAAGTATTCCAGGGCACATCCGATATCGGTACGCTGACTCTCGGGATGAAAGTCGAGCATCTCACGAATGATGTAGAGGATATGCTTGCGTCCCTTCTTGGGAGGGATATATTTCTCTATTCTGTCGGAAAAGAAGATGACACCTATCTTGTCGTTGTTCTGGATGGCACTGAAGGCAAGAGTTGCAGCTATCTCGGTAGCCAGGTCGCGCTTCATCTGGCGCATGGTACCGAAATCGAGCGAACCGCTCACATCCACCATCAGCATCACGGTAAGCTCTCGCTCTTCTTCAAAGACCTTGACGAAAGGGCGATGGAAGCGAGCCGTCACATTCCAGTCGATGTCTCTCACGTCGTCGCCATACTGATATTCGCGCACCTCGGCAAAGGCCATTCCCCTACCCTTGAAGGCAGAGTGATACTGGCCGGCGAAGATGTTCTGGCTCAATCCGCGAGTCTTGATCTCGATCTTCCGAACTTTCTTTAAGATATCTTGTGTATCCAACTTAATTTACTTTGAATTTTGAACTAAATCAAGGCACTTCAACCTTGTTGATGATGCGGCTGACGATTTCTTCGCTGGTGATTTCGCTTGCCTCTGCCTCATAAGAGAGGCCGATGCGGTGGCGGAGCACATCGTGAGCCACGGCACGTACATCCTCAGGAATCACGTAACCACGGTGCTTGATGAAGGCGTAGGCTCTGGCTGCCTTGGCAAGTGAGATGCTGGCACGAGGACTGCCGCCAAAGGTAATCATATCCTTCAATTCGCCCAGGCCGTAACGGTCTGGATAACGGGTAGCGAAGACGATGTCGGCAATATACTGCTCAATCTTCTCATCGATATACACCTCGTTAACGATGCTGCGAGCCTTCAGGATTTCCTCGGCTGTAGTAACCGGAGTCACGGTAGGCAGACCGCCCTGGATGTTTTCACGGATGATGAGCTTCTCTTCTTCGATGGTAGGATAATCGATGACAACCTTGAGGAGGAAACGGTCCACCTGAGCCTCAGGCAACTGATAGGTACCCTCCTGCTCCACCGGGTTCTGGGTAGCCATCACCAAGAAAGGATTAGGCAAATGGAAAGTCTGCTCGCCGATGGTTACCTGATGTTCCTGCATCGCCTCGAGCAAGGCACTCTGCACCTTGGCTGGAGCACGGTTGATCTCATCCGCCAGGACGAAGTTGGCAAACACAGGTCCTCGCTTCACATGGAAGGCTTCATCCTTCTGCGAATAGATCTGCGTACCGATTACGTCGGCAGGCAACAAATCGGGTGTAAACTGTATGCGGCTATAGTCTGCACTAATCAACTGTGACAATGTTTTGATTGCAAGAGTCTTCGCCAGACCCGGTACACCTTCCAGGAGAATGTGACCATCAGAGAGAAGACCGATAAGGAGACAGTCAACGAGGTGCTTCTGACCTACGATGACCTTGTTCATGCCCATTACCAGGTTGGTAACGAACTGACTCTGTTGTTCAATCCGGATATTCAACTCACGGATATCAATAGCTTCTGCCATAATCTTATATCAATTTTACGTTTAATTCATTCTAAAAACAGAACAAAGGGCACTTCCAAAATGCCCTCCGTCCTCAAATCAAACGCAAAAGTACTCAATTATGAGCACAAAAGCGAATAAAGCTAACTAAATTATATTAAAAAAGTTTCACAAACGCTATTTTTAGAAACTTTTAATAAAGCAGGCACACGAAGCATCAGCGATTGCGATGCTTCATATACCATGGATGTACTAGGAAATTATACATCAGGAGAGAAACCACTGTCAATCCGAAAGCTGGATACACAAGTTCATTATACACTGGATTCAATATCGCCATATCCACATCAGGAGACTTCTGATACACGTCCTTCACCAGCCAGAAACCCAATCCGATTCCTAAGCTCAACCCCAGTTCCCACGCCAGGAAGAAGGAGCTCATACTGGTGCCACGCTGGCAATGCTTGGCAAGCTTGATGTAGAAAAGCAGGAATCGGCTTCCGATGATGCCCACTCCCAAGGCAAGCAAGGCAGGTAAAAGCATCTCTTCGGCAAAACCCTGATCGCTTAAGGAAACAAATTCTGCTGCCGCAATCAATATCAGTCCCACGATTACCTGACTCTTCAGCTCGGCATCAGCAAAAACGTATTTTTCTGCCACCAATGCCAGAAACAGTCCGCAAAAAAACATCGCATAGACGGTGAGAGAATGAGGCAGCGACAGATAGAAGCCCGGTATCACCATGATGCATACAATATTGACGAACAGCGGAAATCCCTGAGGCAGGAAAAAGCGGTCGCTACTGATGAGTGACACGTTTTCTGACGGAGCCTTGAACGGGAATTTCACTCTGGAAACCAGCACCAAGGCAACCAATGCCAATACCGAGGCTACAGGAAAAACGACTTTCATACTGAAGACATGATAGACCAGAAGCGACAGCAATGGACCTACCGCAATGGAAAAGCGGGCAAACCAGGAGGTGATATAATTCGCCTCCGTACGCTGGAAAGATTCACAGGTATCGATAATCAGCGTACTCGCCAGCGACATCTCTGCCAAACCCAGGAAAGCGCCCTGAATCAGACGCATCACCACCAGCATCTCGAAGCCCACCTTGATATTCCAGAAGGTTTCCAGATAATAAAGGATGACGAGACTGACTGCCACACCCAGGATGGATATCTGGCATACCCGATTGCGACGATAGCGCTGCACCAGATAGGAGCAGAAGCCACCCAAAAGAAAGATGCCCAAGCCATAAGCAGCATAAACCACGCCAATCTGAGTAACGGAATATCCATCCTTAGCCATAAAATAAGGTATGCTCAGGAGGAGCATGTAGATGCTCGTCATCAGGAAGAGATTGGCGAAGCAGAGACGCCAGAAGTCACGGTGCCACAGTTTAAAATGCACCGGGGTATTTTGCGTATCCATCTTAGTAGCTCTCTTCTGCGCTTGGATACTCCACGCTCTTCACGGCGTCGATATAAGCCTTTACTCCCTTCTGCATCTCCTCGCCTACCTGGGCAAAATGACGCAGGAATTTTGGCTTGAAGCCCTGGGTCATACCGAGCGCATCAGCATAAACCAGCACTTGTCCATCACAACCGTTACCAGCTCCAATACCGATAGTTACAGCGTTTACCTGACGTGAAACTTCAGTCGCCAGTTTGGCAGGAACTTTCTCCAGAACGATGGCAAAACAGCCAGCCTTATCCAGTGCTTTAGCATCGCTGATCAGCTTCTCAGCCTCTGCATCTTCCTTGGCACGGATACCGTAACCGCCAAACTTATTCACGCTCTGAGGAGTAAGTCCAAGATGGCCGCAAACAGGAATACCGGCATTGATGAGTGCCTGAACAGTATCCAGGATTTCCACGCCACCTTCCAGCTTCAGCGCATCCACGCCTGTCTCCTTCATCATTCGGCAGGCATTGCGCAAGGCATCCTCCTTGCAAACCTGATAGCTGCCGAAAGGCATATCACAGAGCACGAGTGCATGATTGCAGGCGCGGGCCACACTGCGTGCGTGGTAAATCATCTGATCTACGGTGATAGGCAATGTATCAGCATTTCCAGCCATCACATTGCTAGCCGAATCACCTATCAGGATGGTATCGATGCCAGCTGCATCGATGATGCCTGCGGTAGTGAAATCGTAGGCAGTAAGCATCGTAACCTTCTCACCTGCCACCTTCATTTCGGCGTAGGTCTTGGTTGTGATTTTCTTTTTGTCTGTAGATAAATATCCCATATAATTGTGTTTACTAAAAAGTATTATTCTTATCAGTCTATTTTTCTGATTATCCTTTCTACAATCTTCTCCAGGTCATCGTATCCGAATCCATTGTAATCGGCTATCACATAGTCGCTGTATGGCTGGATGCTCTCTGCAGAATTGGTAGTAGCGAGTCCGAGGGTAAATGCACCCGAAGCTCTCACTGCCTTCAGTCCGTTGAAGCTGTCCTCCAGACCTACGCATTCCTCCGGCTTTGCTCCGAAACAGGCAGCACCCTTGAGATAACAGTCTGGATCCGGCTTGCTCTTGACAAAATCTTCGCTGGTGAGCACGCGGTCAAAATTGGTCTTGAACTCAGGATGATGCTTATACACCTGCTCCATCTTCTGCAGATTGCTGCTCGTCACCACAGCGCACTTCACACCATGCGCCTTCACGTCTTTCAGGAAAGTTTCGAATCCGGGAATGTAAGGAAACGACATATTCAGCTCGAACTCATCGAGCCGGGCTGTTATCTTAGCCTGTTCCGACTTGCAATCGGTGTATCCATCAATATGAGCGAATGTGGCATCATCAGAGAAGTACTTGTCGTAGATCTGAACCAGGGTCTGTCCCTTGATGCGGAGCGCAAAGTCAGGCATCTCCGGATGATACTCCCTGCCTATCATTCCCCAGAACACGGAATACTGGCTTTCGGTATCGAAAACCACGCCGTCTAAGTCGAATAATGCTGCTTTTATCATTACTTTTTATATTAAATAAATACTATCTAACATCTTTTTCGGGTGCAAAGGTACACATTTTTTTGCTAACAAGCCCCGAAATAACTACTAAATATACAAAAAAAGCTAATTTTATTTTGTTTTATCTACAATTTGCACTACCTTTGCATCGGTTTATATACATTAATAAATATAGTATATACATTAACTATATTATAGATAGAAAGAAACAAAAACAAGATAGAAAGAAACAAAAACAAGATAGAATGAATATCATAGAGAAATATTTCCCTCACCTCACCGACGAGCAGAAGAAGCAGTTCGCTGCCCTCGACGGTCTGTATCGCGATTGGAATGCCAAGATCAATGTCATCAGCCGTAAGGATATCGACAACCTCTACGAGCACCATGTGCTCCACTCTCTGGCTATTGCCAAGGCGATCAACTTCCGCCCGGGTTCAGAGATTCTCGACTTCGGATGCGGCGGTGGTTTTCCGGGCATCCCGCTCGCCATCCTCTTCCCTGAGTGCAAGTTCAAGCTCATCGACGGCACCGGCAAGAAGATTAAGGTGTGCAATGAGGTGGCTGGCGCTATCGGACTCAAGAACCTGGTGGCTGAACACCTGCGCGGCGAGGACGAGAAAGGCAAGTACGACTTCGTGGTGAGCCGTGCCGTAATGCAGTTGCCCGACCTGATGAAGATCATCAAGAAGAACTTCAAGAAGGCTGGTCAGAATGCCCTGCCTAATGGTTTGCTCTGTCTCAAGGGCGGCAATCTGAAGGAGGAACTCAAGCAGTATTATAAGATTTCGGAAATCACCCCTCTCAGCACCTTCTTCGATGAGGAGTGGTTTAGCCAGGACAAGCAGCTGGTTTATGTTCCGGCATAGAAGTGAAGAGTGAAAAAATCATCAGCTTCACTAATCATAAAGTTCAAAGTTCAAATCTCAAAGTTCAAAGTAAAATGCTACATATCGAAAGATTCCAAGTCAACATGTTGCAGGAAAACTGCTACGTGGTCAGCGATGACACCCTCGAGTGCGTCATCATAGATTGCGGTGCCTTCTATCCTGAAGAGCGCAAGGCAATCACCGAGTATATCAGAAAGAACAATCTGAAGCCTGTTCATCTCCTCGTTACCCACGGTCATCTCGACCACAATTTCGGCAACGATACCATCTACCAGGAGTTCGGACTGAAACCGGAAGTGGCACAGGGCGATGAGAAGCTGATGAAGGGTCTGGCTCATCAGGCAGAGACATTCTACCAGATGCAGCTCGACACCCACTTCCCTCCTATCGGTCATTTCTTTGAGGAAGATGAGGTAATCAAGTTCGGCAATCACGAATTCACCATCATCGAGACTCCAGGCCACAGCAACGGCTCCGTATGCTTCTATTGCGAGGCAGAGCACGTACTCTTCTCGGGCGATACCCTCTTCAAGAGTTCAATCGGCAGAACCGATTTCCCTGGCGGCAGCATGTTCCGCATCATCAACAGCCTGCGCCATCTCGGCATGTTGCCGGATGAAACACAGGTGCTGCCTGGTCACGGTGAGGCTACCAGCATCGGCGAGGAATTGGCTCATAATCCATATATGGACCGATAGATTCTGGAAGATACAGCATTCAGAATTCCAAGGATTCAGAAGATACAGCATTCAGATGATTCAGAAAAAATCAAACACAGAGAAAATCATCCTGGGCATTGACCCCGGCACCAACGTGATGGGCTATGGCGTGATACGCGTCATCGGCAACAAGGCAGAACTGGTGGTGATGGGCGTCATCGACATGCGCAAGGAGAAAGATCCCTACTTGCGACTCGGCAGGATTTTCGAGCGGGTGACTGGCATCATCGACTCCTATCTGCCCGACGAGATGGCGATAGAGGCTCCCTTCTTCGGCAAGAATGTGCAGTCGATGCTCAAGCTCGGCAGGGCGCAGGGAGTGGCTATCGCTGCTGCCATCCACCACGACGTGCCCATCCACGAGTACGCTCCGCTGAAAATCAAGATGGCGATTACCGGACAAGGTCAGGCTTCCAAGGAGCAGGTGGCGGCGATGCTGCAGCGCATGCTCAACATCCAGGAAGACGATATGCCAAAATACATGGATGCCACCGATGCCCTGGGCGCTGCCTACTGCCATTTTCTGCAGATGGGCAGACCCGAAACGGGCGACAGGCACTATAGCAGCTGGAAGGATTTTGCTACCAAGAACGCCAGCCGCATAGAGAAAGGTACAGGCATGACGGGTCCGCAGGCAAAGCTCCTGGCGGCTATCAACCGTACCACGCACAAGTAGCCCAGCCCGGAAATATCATCCTGTTATCACGCAACATATCAATAAAAAAATAAGAGAGATGCAAAAGATTATCAGTATTCAGAATGGCGTAACCCGTATGCCGGAATGGCGTATGGCTGAGCCAGTTAACTTCGAGGCATGCGACGGCGAGCATATCGCTATCGTAGGTCCCAATGGTGGAGGTAAGTCGATGTTCGTGGACATCCTTGTGGGCAGACACCCGCTGTTGATGCACGATCCTGATTACGACTTTTCTCCTAGTACCAAACCCCTGGTGAGCGACAACATCAAGTATATCACCTTCCGTGACACCTACGGAGGCGACAACGACCGCACCTACTTCCTGCAGCAGCGCTGGAACCAGCTGGAAATAGATGAGAATACGCCTATCGTCAAGGATAAGCTGGAAGAGGCTTATCAGATGGCTGGCGAAGATACGCCGGAGCGCAGACAGCTGCAGGAACACATCTACGAGCTGTTCCACATGCACCACCTGCTCGACAAATACACCATCCTGCTGAGCAGTGGAGAGCTCCGCAAGTTCAAGCTTGCCTCTACCCTCTTCTCAGAGCCTCGCGTGCTGATCATGGACAACCCGTTCATCGGTCTGGATGCCGACACCCGCGACCAGCTCAAGGAGCTTCTCAAGTCACTCACCACCGAGCATCATCTGCAGATCATCCTCGTATTGAGCAAGAGCGATGACATTCCAGAGTTCATCACCCACGTGGTAGAAGTGAAGGATATGAAGGTATATCCTAAGCTTACCAAGGAAGAATATCTGGCACAGCGCAACCCCATCCCTGCCCACGTATTATGCGAAGAATTAGAACAGGCCATCATCGACCTGCCATATAGCGACCGGGAATATCACAGTCAGGAAGTGGTGAAGATGAACAAGGTTCGCATCCAGTATGGCGAGCGCATCATCCTCAACGATCTCGACTGGACGGTCAACAATGGTGAGCGCTGGGCGCTGAGCGGACAGAATGGTGCCGGCAAGAGTACCCTGCTCAGTCTGGTATGTGCCGACAATCCGCAGAGCTACGCCTGCGACATTGCCCTCTTCGGCAATCCTCGTGGCAGCGGCGAGAGCATCTGGGATATCAAGAAGCATATCGGCTATGTATCTCCAGAGCTTCACCGTTCCTATCAGCGTGATATGCCAGCCATCCGCATCGTGGCGAGCGGTCTTACCGATTCTGTGGGTCTCTATGTAAAGCCTAAGGAAGAGGATATGGACCAGTGCCGTTTCTGGATGAAGGTATTCGGTCTGGAGGGTTTGGAAGACCGTGGTTTCCTGAAGCTGTCAAGTGGCGAGCAGCGCCTGGTACTTCTGGCACGTGCCTTCGTGAAGGATCCCGAGCTCCTCATCCTCGACGAACCTCTTCATGGTCTTGACAACAGAAACCGCCGCCTGGTAAAGGATATCATCGAGGCATTCTGCAAGCGAAACAACAAGACGATGATCATGGTTACCCACTATAAGGAAGAGCTCCCAGCCTGCATCGACCACAGCATCTTCCTGAAGAGACATACGAAATAGAATACTCTACCCAACGGGCTGAAGCTTGTGGCTTCAACCCGTTTTTATTTGGGTAAACTCATAAAAGCCAAGCATATATGCTACATAACTCAACTATTCGAAAGATAAAAAAATATCAGAAATTAAAAGAACCTATCAGAATAAGGTACAAGAAACTCAAAAATGGAAATGCGAGCCTATACCTCGACATATATTGGAAAGGCACACGCTCCTACCAGTTTCTCCATCTCTATCTCATTCCCGAAATAGATGAGCTGACCAAGGAACAGAATTACGAAGTTCTCAAAAAGGCATTGCTCATCAAAAGTAAAAGAATGATAACCCTGATTCATTCCATACCCGAACAGCAGAAGACATCAAATATAGAAAAATACAACTTGATAGACTTTGTGCAGGAATATGCCAACGAACGCAAACCTCAAACTGGCAAGGAGGGCATAGGAAGATATGGAAGCATCATCAGCTTGAAGCAACATCTGATAAAGTTTGGAGCCAAGAACACCTGGGTGAGTCAGGTGGATCTGAAATTCATCAAGCGCTTCATCGAGTACCTGAAGGAAGCACACGATATTCGTCCACAGCTGAAGAACCGCCGCAAGCTATCGGATGGAACCATTTATCTGATGTTTTCAATCATGCGAAGCATCACGTTAGAGCTATATAAGAAAAAGATAATAGCAGAAAATCCATTCACTCTCCTACCCGCCCAATACCGTTTGAAGCGCCCTGAATCCCACAGAAATTATCTCAACAAGCACGAACTATCCAAGGTTATCGAGTCAAAATGCCCATACGCCCAATTAAAGGAAACTTTTCTTTTCAGCTGTTTCACCGGTTTGCGCAAGAGCGACATTTTGAGTTTAACCTGGGAAGAAATCATCAGGGAAAACGGGAAGACGTATATATTCAAGAAAATTCAGAAGACGCAGAGATGGCTCAAGGTCCCGCTATCTGTCCAGGCGATGCAATGGTTGCCCCAGCATCCGTCAGGCACATCAACAGGAATTGTCTTCGATAAATTATCGCATTCTTCCTTTTCCAGGAATTTGAAGCTATGGATAGGTTCCATCAAGAATTTAAATAAGGAGATTACGTTCCATTGCGGTCGCCATACCTTTGCCACATTGGAATTATCCTTCGGTGCCAGTCTTTATACGGTTGCATCCCTGTTGGGTCACAAGAACATCACAACAACGCAGATATATGCGAAGGTTGTAAACAAGGAAAAAGAGCGTGCCATAGGGCTTTTCGACAAGAATTTCAAGTAACAAACGAGTAACATATTTCTCGTTTTCGAGCTAAAGAGCATTGGCACAGCTCACTCCAGGCGTGTCTATATTAATTACCTACGCGTCTATCTTTTATAGAAACCATTCGTTTTACATACAGGGAAAAAGCGCCACAAACCTTGTATGTAAGGATTCTTGTACCCTATTGAAATGTCCTTTTATAATAGAATCAGAATCTCTCAGTAAGTGATGACATGGAAAAGGGAGTAATCAACAGTATAAAGATTGA
>ERZ1026776.749-NODE-749-length-21015-cov-66.227195_pt1 | contig 21015 bp, 21 predicted proteins | sample MGYA00380125_ERZ1026776 | MGnify/ENA primary metagenome ERZ1026776 (study PRJEB33269, sample SAMEA4719761) | human gut metagenome | biome: human-associated habitat; feature: organic feature; material: feces | place: Cameroon | collected 2013-10 ...
ACAGCCGTTCCAGTCTATTTTGAATCTGCTCCAAGTCGGCATCAACGGAAGAAAGGTCATGGAAAGCAGCATCGTACTTGACACGGGCTGCATAGGCTTCCTGCCGTTCCTTGTCCAGCTTTTCGTCCATTTTTCCAATCACTTGATAGAAAAATGCGGCAAGGCTGTGCCCCTCCAGACGATCCACATCAGCCTGTTCTGCCAGCTTGGATTTTTCCAGCTTTTTCAGGCGGTCCGCAAGCGTATCTCTCTGGGCGGTCAGTTCTTTCTGCTTTGCTTCACAGTTTTTCTTTTCTGCGACCTGCTGCCAAAGCTCTTTCAACGTAGAATCACTCATATGGAATGTCCTTTCCCGGCATTACGTTTCTTCGTTCAGAAGCTGGTTCAAAAAATGCTGCCGATTATTTACAAATGTTTTGGTGATAACGTAGCTGTCCGTATCTTCATACTGACAAGGATGAATCGTGCCATTGTCGAAGCTAAAAATTTCAGCATCAGGCATTCCGAGGAGAATGGGTGAATGTGATACGATAATGAATTGCGCCCCTTCTTGGGCACACCGATAAATGTTGATCAGTAACGTGAGCTGCCGCTGCGGGGATAGAGCGGCTTCCGGCTCGTCAAAAATATAGACTCCATCTGCACCCATGTAGTCCTGCGCAATAGCGAGGAAACTTTCACCGTGTGATTTTTGGTGATAGCCTTTGGAGGGATGATCGTCATCGGAATAGTCGATTTCCTTGGTGGCTACATTGTAGAAGCTCTCTGCCCGGAGAAAATACCCGAACTTTGGTCTGCGATACCCCTTGGAAATCGTCATAGCCTCACATAGTTCCGAATGGGAGTTGTATGTGGAAAATGAATAGTTCTTCGTTCCACCCTCTGCGTTGAAGCCGTAAGCAACAGCGATTGCTTCCAGAAGCGTAGATTTTCCGCTTCCATTTTCGCCAACAAAGAACGTAATGGGCTTATGGAATGTAAAAGTGTCGATTCCACTGATGGCAGGAATCTGACGAACATAATTGTATGGGCGAACTCTGTTCCAGTCGATGGTCAGCCCTTGGATAAACAGATCGTTCATACAGCACTCCTTACTATATAATGTAGGAGAACGATTAGTTCCGCTCAAACCCAAGATAGCGGGTGCCCTGAAAACTCAGCTTTCCAATGTCGCCCTCCACAAGCATTCCGTAGTCCGAACCATCTACTTCAAGTTCCATGCGGTCGCCGCTTTCCACCTGAAAAGTCACATAGTATGACGTGAACGTGCTGGTGTCGTATCCGTGCGCACCGGACACATCTCCGGCATTGGCACTACTGGAATGCGAAACATCGGTACGCTTTGCCACCACCGTTGCCGGAACGGTAAGCCGCGGCGAGTGGTTGTTTTTATTCCATGTGCGGAGATTTGAAATTAGGGCAAAGAAAAACATTCCCATAAAAAGCAGGAACAGGATTGGGAAAATGAAGCTGAATATAGCGTCAAACCATCCAAAAAACATTTTACTCCTCCAAAATTTCTTCCAGCAGGTCCTTTACATCGTTCAGAAAAGATTCTTCTCCGAGGGTGTTCACCTTGAAGAACACCGCTTGACTGCCTCCTGCGGTGATGGCAGACAGCCGGATCGGACTGTCTCCATTCTGGAACATGGTCAGTGTCAGACTCAGGCGGTTGCCGCCCATCATGCTGTACCGTTCAAACACCCGGACACTGCACCGGGCATCGCCCTCTTTGAAATCACTGCCTGCCTCTAAATCTGCCGACCAACTGCTGTCCGGGATTTCTTGTTCCAGCTTCCGAAGCAGCTTGTCAAAATTCTTGTTTCGGATGGTCTTTTCAAAGATTGCCATAATGGTTCCTCCGTTCTGACAATTAAAAATCGGTCCCTTATTTTTGATACGAGCAGAGCCACAGGAAAATTGCGGAGAAATCGCTTGAAGAGAGGAATTTTGTCTGATTTGATTATAGCATATCTTTTGGAAGAACAAAATACTTTATGTACGCCGCCCGTAGGCGGCAATAATCAGTCCGGGGGAAATTCCAATTCGGCAAACTCTGCATCGGTCAGCAGTTTCGACTTTTCGATAACACCCTCCGACAGTTCCCGCAGGGCAGTTTCATCGGGCATCAGGTAGCACTGCATCAGTCGCAACTCGTGGATAAGCCCCATCCGGGTGCCGGTGTTGTAGAGCATCATCAGCATCAGTTCCTCATGGTTAAAGTTCATGTTCAGCCCTCACTTTCCGGCATACCGTGGGGTTGCACTCCGGGGCATCGCACTTTTCCTTTAGATTCATCAGCACCGAAGGGCGTTCCGGCTGCTTGTCCAGAAACCCCGGCAGTTCCTTGAAGCCGATGCTGTCCACATAGTGCACAGACACCTCGCCATTGCGTTTGAGTGCGATCACATCGCTGACGGACAGGCTGTGCCCCTCAAAATCCTGCGGACGGGAGAGGTTGAACATCTGAAACAGTTCTTCCAGAACCTCGTTGTCCGGCACATCCTGCCACATGGCGGGCAAATCAGCATAGTAGGTGACCTCATAATGCTCCGGGTCTGGCGTTTTGCCCCGACGATGCAGTTCCCGCATGGAAGCAAATCTTTCATCGAGGATTTTTTCGTCATGCCGCAGCTGCATCACCATATAAACATCGCACCCTGCGTTCAGAAACTTCTGCGGGATGTCCGTCATGGGCTCGCCGTCAAAATTCTGGTTCCATTTTTGCTGCATTGCTCACCTCACAGTTCCGGCGCAGAGCGTACAGACGATTTCGGCGCAGACGTATCGCTTGCCAGTTCTGCCAGCTTTTCCAGTGTGGAAGGGCGATGGTCTGTGCTCAATTCTTCGGCTTCTGCAACTTTATCCATGACGGCATTGTAGTCCTGCAACAGCCGCCGCCCCTTTTCCATGTGGTGCGCTTCCAGAATCTGCTCACGGGCTTCCTGAATGGTCAGTTCCGGGGCATCCAACTGCCCGCCGTCCATCACAGAATAATCGCTGTGGTAGAGGGTGTAGTCCCATCCATCCTCACAAGACTGGATGGCAAGATAGCCTTTGCCGCCCAGTTCCCACGCCGCCTGCTCGTCCTGTGTCTGAATCTCCGGGTAGAAGTCTGCATGGTTTCGTTCCATGACCTCGGCAAACTGGCAGATGTGGAACACATTGCCCAGACCGCCCATGTCAAAGTGGTAATCATCCAGATGTTCCAGCCGTGCCGTAAAACTGCGCCCATCCGGGTAATCCACCTGAATCACGCCGCCGTCTGGAATGCGGTAGAGGTCGTCGTAGTGGCTGTTGATAAGGCGGATATCCTTCGGCAGCGTTTCCGGCTCCCAGATGCGCCGCCTGCCAATGCCCGCCTGCGGGATGTTTTCGAGGATCTTTACACTTTCCAGCTGGATTGCCTTGCGGTCATCGTCCGAAAGTTCAAACAGATACCAGTTCCGAGCGGCTGGGATGGCGTTTCGTCCATCGGGCGGCAGGTTCTTTTCCGAAATCTGCCCGCTTTCCAGCGGCTCGCCGGTCACCTTGTTGTAGGTGGCAAAGCCGACTCCTGCGCCGTTTTCCCGGAGGTGAAGATAGCGTTCATCGTTGATAAGGTAGACGGCTTCTTTTTTCTGCTCCATCAGCAGCCCCCTTCAAATTCCAGAGAAAACTTGCTGCGGCCATCGGCTTCACAGGACAGCAGCACGGTGGCGTTGTAGGTCTTGCCCTTGGCGCTCTTGCAGTCCTTGAGCCGGACACGACCGTCCCGAAGCAGCTTGTCTGCCACATGAGTGTCCAGCCGCTTGCCCAGACGCTTGAAGAACGCATTGTCCTTCCACAGCACGAAACGGCACTCCCGGTTCTCGCAGAACCAGCCCTTTTCCCGCTCCACGACAGGCTTACTGCAATTCGGACAGACACCAAAAATCTTGTTTTTCATAAGTGCATTCGCTCCTTTTTTCATTTCCGTGTTCTTTACCAGTTCGGTAATCATCGTATTGATCTCGGTCATAAATTCACTTGGCTCCATTTCGCCACGCTCGATTTGCAGCAGCTTTGTTTCCCAATCGGCGGTCATTTCCGGGGATTGGATTTCTTCGGGCATCACGGTAATGAGGGCTTTTCCCTTGTCGGTGGGCAGCAGCACCTTGGTTTTCTTGGTGCCCTTGCGCTCCAGAAAGCCCTTCTGCACCAGTTTTTCAATGGTGGCTGCTCTGGTTGCCGGGGTGCCGATGCCCTGACGCTCCACGCCCTCCGGCATACTGTCTGCACCCGCTGCCTGCATAGCTGACAGGAGGGTATCTTCCGTGTAGGATTTCGGCGGGGACGTTTGACCTTCTTTCAGTTCGGCACCGGCAACGCTGCACTGGCTTTGCTCCTGCACATCGGGCAGAGCAGCCGATTCTTTCTGCTTGCCCAGCAGTTCGCCCAGCATTTTCTGCTCCGTGGCTTTCCATCCGTCGGACAGCACAACTTTGCCTTTGGCGGTAAATTCTTCGCCTGCGCAGATGGTAGTCAAAGTGGTTTCTGCATAGCAGTAAGGCTCACCCACGGCACAGAGCAGCCGTGCGGCAATCAGCCGCAGTACGTTCCGCTCCCCGGCAGGGAGGGCGGCAAGGTCTGCTTTTGCCATGCTTTTCGTGGGCAGCAGCGCATGGTGGTCGGTGACTTTGCTGCCATTGATGACCTGCTGCACATGGATGGAAAGAGGCTCCTCCACGGCGAACGCCCTGCCTGTGTCCGTCACAAGCCCCGGAAGGGATGCCACCATATCTTCCGTCAAAAATCGGCTGTCCGTGCGGGGATAGGTGATGAGCCGTTTTTCGTAAAGACTCTGGGCATAATCCAAGGTCTGCTGTGCCGTAAATCCCAACAGACGGTTTGCATCCCGCTGCAATGCGGTAAGGTCATAAAGCTGCGGCGGACTTTCGGACTTTTCCTTGCGCTCCATCTTTTGCACCGTGACACGCCCCTCCTTTCGGCATTTGGAAAGCAGCAGTTCAGCATCCGCTTTCTGTGCAAATCGTTTGCTGGATGCAGTACCGCCGTCCGCAAGGGTCAGGGCAACCGTGTAGAACTTCTCCGGCACAAAGGCGGCAATGGCGGCTTCCCGAACCACCGTCATAGCAAGCACCGGGGTCATAACACGCCCTACCGCCAGCGGTTGACCGTACAGGCACGAAAAAAGCCGGGACGCATTGATGCCGACCATCCAGTCGGCACGTTCCCGGCAGAGTGCTGCGTTGTACAGCGCATCGTATTCAGTTGACGGTTTGAGGTGGGCAAAGCCCTCCCGGATGGCGTTTTCCTCCATGCTGGAAAGCCACAGCCGCGAAACAGGCTTCTTACATCCAGCCTGTTCATAGACCAGCCGGAAGATCAGTTCTCCCTCGCGCCCTGCGTCCGTAGCGCAGATCACGCTGTCCACGTCCGAGCGGTGCATCAACTTTTGCAGGATGCCAAACTGTTTTTGGGTGGACGCAGAAACCAGATACTGCCACTTTCCTGGCAGGATGGGCAAATCTGCGATGCTCCACTTGACGTACTTGGCATCATACACATTGGGCGGGGCCAGTTCCACCAGATGACCGATACACCAACTGACGAGATAGCCATTGCCCTCAAGGTAGCCATCCTGACGGCTGGTGGCACCGAGGACTTTGGCATAAGCCTGTGCCGTTGACGGCTTTTCGGTCACGATCAATTTTGCGATAAGCGTTCCCTCCAATCTATTTCCAAATGTTACGCTTGATTAATGTTTGTTCGGTCTTATGGAAAATAAAAAGTCCATTCAACAAGGCAATGCCTAGCGAATGGACTTCGATAGTTTAGATGATCTTCTTTCCGCAATTGGGACAGTAGTCAATGTCGTACATTGATTTTATTGGAAGATTTTTGTGGCAATAAGGGCATCTCCAAAACAGGAAATAAACAATTAATCCCGCCAGAGCGGTTATCACGCCAGTTATAATTAATATAGGAACTATTATTCCAGTAAGATTAAAGAAACCAGAGATACATAGTAGGCAAATGCTTATAAGAAACAATATTTGCCCTACAAGCCTTCCCGTTTTATAGTTCATGTGCGATATAACTCCAATATATAATTATGACACCTGTACAGGGGTCTGTGGTGCAAGCGGTGAAATACTAAATACAGTTTTATTTTCTATGCCAGTGACATCAATAGCCCAAACGAAAGCATTTCTTTGAGTAGAAGTTCCGGCAAAGGACTTCACTGCGTTCAAATCACTATCATATCCAGCTGGTTTACTAACAATGGTCTTCTGCCACTGTTGCACAGAAGGAATTGCCGTGCCATTTTCTGTAGCAAGCTTTGACGATTGCGTTGCAAACACACTCGTACACATAGTTGAAACATAACACAAATCCTGCTCGCTGTCAGACTGACCTTTAACTTTTACATATTTAAAAGAAACTGTTGATGTGCTAGAGTGCGTATACATAACAGCAGCTGCCGACAAAACAGTTTCTTTTTTGATGCCCGTTGCAACCGAACTGATAATATCGTAAAAAGTCAACAAGAGCTGTTGTGTCTTTGATATTTTGCTACTTATGTAGGCTTCAGCAATCACTTTAATCGCATTCATTCTACCAGCAGCCCAATTGTAGGTAGAAGATATAGCTCGATTTCCTTGTAAGTATAATTTGGATTTGTCATTCTTGGGCTGAGCGGTGAGCGTTTGAATTTCATAAGTCACACCGTTATATGTATAGTTTACTCTTTTGGATGTCCAAGTAACATTGGCAGATGTTGGTTGTGAAACACGGGCTACTTTACTGGACATTGCAAATTTTTTTGCAACATCTTCAGAACTTAAAAATTCAACGCCCATATTTTTTAACTGTTTATCAATTGTGGCAAGTTCGTCAAACTTTCCTAAACAGATTAACTGAGCACGTTCTTCATATAAGTTGCTTAAAGCTGTATCCGAAAGAGTCTCAATTTTGGGAGAGCTGGCAAAAGATGTCGGTAATAGATGATTAAGAATTAAGACTGTTGCAGAGGTGCTGGTTAATTTCAAAAAATCTTTGCGAGAAAAATTTTTCATGTGTTAATCCTCCACTGATTATAGAATGGCTACGTACAACTTGTTTTTAATGCGTTTCTCTGATTAGTAACGACTACGATTTAGTTGAGTATACCATGAAAGTCGCTATACTACCAGTGTTTTCATAATGCTCTTGTGAGAAAATACAAATATGTGTTTGTGCAAAATGACACATTTAGCATAACATGATATGTAGGCGGCGTAACGCCGCCTTTCTTTTAGATGGGTTCGGTATCTTCCTCGCCGGTGTCCTCCGGCTCGTCCTCAGTGGGAATCTCAAAGTCGCCCTTGTCCTCGGTGTAGTTTGCATCGGGGTCAAGGGCTTCTTTTTCTGCCTGCTTTTTCCGCTTCTGCTTCATAAAGGTGTAAATGCCGCCGCCAGCAACCAAACCGACCAGCGCCAGTACGCCTAAGAATGTGGCAGCATACTTCGTAGCTTTGTTGCCACCAGTCTGTTCAGAACCGGATGCCGCTGCTTCTTCCTCCGCTTTCTTGGCATCCTCCTCGGTCTGCTTGCGCTCCTGTTCTGCCTGCGCCGCCGCTTCTTTTTCAGCGGTATAGGCATCGGCGGCATCTTCTTCCATCAGCGCCAGCAGGTCGGCTTCGTCCACCAGATTCATGAAATGAACGGTGTTTTCTCCCTTGTCGTTGCGGTCGATGACCAGATAAAAGGTGGCTCCCGACTTCGACACCAGCGTAATGAACTGCTGTCCGCTGCCATCGGAATAGTCGGTGTGGTAATCGTCCACCAGCGTCAGGTTGCCCTCCGGGGTCAGGGCACCGGTCTCCTCATCGGTCACGGTGATAGCCTCTTCCTCCACGGCTTCCGGCAAAACAGGCTGTTCCACTTCCTCCGCAGGCTCACCGCCATAGGCAAAAGCGGGAGCCGCCATACCAGCGCACAGTGCCACCGACAGCATCAGGGCGCAGAACTTATTCATCATCTTCATTATCGGGGTCCTCCTTATCAATGGTAGCACCGACTGCGGACAGAGCAGCCGGGTTCGGGGTAGTGTTTGCAGACTGCCGCAGCAGCGCAGCCAGCTGTTCCGGCGTGACCTTTGCCGTCCGAACCATCTCGTTCACTTCGGCGGCTTCCGCTTCCTGAATCCGCCGCTCAAGGATTTCGATGCGGTTGTTGATCTTGATGCGCCGCTCCTTCTCTTTTTCCAGAGAAGCGCGCAGCTTATCGAGTTTTTCGCTCATACTTTCCTCCAATCATTTTGAGAGTCGCCCAAAACCGGACAGATATTTCTGCCAGTAGGACGAATGAATATCGGCATACTTTATGGGGTCACCGGCACTGACCATCATGCCATTTCCAAGGTATATTCCGACATGACTTTTTCCGGGGGTATCATACGTTCCTTCAAAGAAAACAAGATCACCGGGTTTTGCTTCGGCTTCGGAAATGTGCTGGCTCTTGTTCCACAAGCCGTTGGCTGTGGTGCGCCCCACATTGTAGCCGTTCTGGTTGTAGACCCAACAGACATAGCCGCTGCAATCGAAGCCGGTTTCCGGGGTAGAACCACCCCAGACGTAAGGTGTGCCCACATACTTTTGGGCCTCTTTGTAGATGGCGGCAAATTCGCTGTCTGTCAGGGCTTCTGCCGGAACGGTATAGTCGATTCCGGGTGTGCCAGAGCCATCGGAACCGCCAGCGGGCAGACCATCTTTGAACAGGTACGGTCTGCCACCTTTGGTGTCTTGGAAAATCTCATACCGCTTCCACTGATCTTCCGTCAACTCTTCCCGGATAACAACTTCCAGCCCTCGATTCTCTAATTTGGTGTGGAAGATCTTATACTGGTAAGGCACCTGTGCGGTGTAGGGCATACCTGTAAAAATATCAATCATCACTACCGTGCGGTACCGGGTCTGGACTTCCACCCATGTGGTCAGCTTGTACTGCTTGGCAAAAATCTCCTTGAGTTTTGCCTGCACTTCACTGCGAGTGTAATCGTCATACAAGGTGGTCAGGAACGAAGTCAGCTGCCATGGGTCATGCTCGATAGGGTCGAGATGATACTGGTACTCGTTGTAGCCGGGATGGTCGGTGGGGGTGCGCTTGATTTTTTTGTCAAGCTCCTTTTCCAGCTTCTTGTAGTCGGTTTCGGCTCCCCGGATGTCCCGATCCTCTGCGGTGTAGATAGTCTGCCCGGATACCTGCGTAGTGCCGGAAAATAGAATGGAACAGGACGAAAATGCCGACATGACCAGCAACAAGAGCAAAAGAAAAACGCCCACGATCAAAAGAACGTGCGCGTTGCTTTTTGCAAAATTGGCAATGCCGTTAACTGCGGTGCTGACCACCGATTTTCCTTTGTCGATGACCTGTTCCATGCCGGACTTTGCGGCAGTGGCTCCATTGGATACCGTTTTACCGCCTACGGTCTGTGCCGCTGTACCCGAATGGGCAGCGGCATAGTAGCTTTGCCGGATGTCCTGCTTCTGCCGCCACCGGGAGAAACAGTTGGAGGTACCCTCACTGCTGGTTGCTTCTGCACTTTGAGCCTTGTCTGACCCGAACGCAGAAGATTTTGCAGTAGGCGTGTTTTTCTTTGCTTGCAGCTTGGATTTCTTTTTCAGCTTCCGGGCATAGCGATTCTTGGAAAAATTGCTGGCTGCTTCTTCGGACTTCAGGCCCTCGTTAAGAGCCTGTGTACCAACATTGTCGTCCTCGTACTGGTCAACTTCTCGGTGCGCCGCAGACCGGGCGGCAGCAGCGGCATACATGGCACGTTTCTGCTGTTTGGTCATGCGGGATGCTTCATCGGGGGTGATTTCGGCCTTGCCGAAACGCAGGTGCTGGGATTTTTCCACTGCTTTGTCTGCATCCAGTTTCAGCTTTTTCTTTTTGGGCACCGACTGTTCTACCTTGGATTTTTTCGGCGGGGAGCGCGTGGCCGTGCGCTCCTTGTCCTCCTCAAATTTCAGCTTCGGCTGTTTTTCACTCATGCTTTTCTGTCTCCGTTACCTCGGACAATTTGGTGGTCATGATCTTATACAGTTCCAGATCGTGCGGGAAGTGGTCAACAAAGGGCAGAATGGTGTTGCCGTAAAACAGCAGACCCTCACCAGAGCCGCTGTGAGTGACATAGGAGAGCTGATGGGGCGAGATGTTCAGCTGCTTCGCCAGAATCTGTCGGTCACCATTGGCCTGATTCAGCATGATAATCATATCCGAATTTTCAAAAATGTTCGACACTTCGGGGCTGGACAGCAAATCTTTGCAATTCTGGGTCAGGCCGGTGGGGATGCCGCCCCATTTGCGGAAACGCTTCCAGATCTCCACGGAATACGCCGCAGTCTGTTCCTCTTTCAGCAAGAGGTGAAACTCATCGACAAAATACCGGGTGGATTTTCCGGCTTCACGGTTGGCGGTCACGCGCCCCCACACGGCATCCTGCACGATGAGCATCCCCAGCTTTTTGAGCTGCTTGCCAAGCTGTTTGATGTCAAAACAGACGATACGGTTATTGATATCCACGTTGGTGTGGTGGTTGAAAATGTTCAAACTGCCCTTGACGTAGATTTCCAGCGCAGCCGCCACATGGCGGGCTTCCGGTTCATCCTGCGTCAGCAGGGCGTTGTACAGATCTTCCAGCAGAGGCATATTTTCCGGGATGGGATTTTCGAAATACTTGCGGTAGATCACATGGACGCAGCGGTCAATGACCGTCTTTTCCACCGGCTGCAAGCCCTCTTTGCCGCCCACCACCAGTTCACACAGGGACAGCACAAAGTCGGCTTTCAAAGCCAGCGGGTTATCCTCTTCCGAGTAGTTGCTGTTGATGTCCATGGGGTTGATATACTGGGTGCTGGCAGGGCTGATGTGGATGACCTGCCCATGCAGACGCTCCACCAGCGGAGCGTAATCGGCTGGGTTAGCGGTGTTACCACCGCCTTCCCGCCTAAGAACCGTACGTGACAGTTTCCCGTCATACGGCTCAAGCATTTCATCACTTTTTCAAGCGGTTCTCAGCGTAAATACGCTGACAGGAGCAGTGAACGTAACGCATGTTACGAACATTCTCCATGTCAGTTTTGGATTTCGGCGCGAGGTAGATGATTTCTCTTTCCTCGGTCACGTCCATCGGCATACCGCAGTGGTAACACAGTCCGTTCTGGTTTTTCCAAATCATCTTGAATTTTCCAGTTAGCCGGTGCATTCCTTTATCGAATTTCCTTTTTTGGAAATACGCCTCATCGAGGAACGGATTTGCAGTAGCTTTTATCTTTGTGTGTCGCACAATGGCTGTGCTGTCCACTCGAATCAGCTCTTTTGCATCCGTAGAGAACACCCAATTCCGATTTCCGACATGGTGCCAGTATCTACTGGATATCCACCATTTGTTCTTCTTCGGGTGTCGTCTTTTGGCCCATCGCCACAGCAGTTCATATAGGACAAAATCCAAATGCGCGAACGCATCGCTTGCGCATACGGACTGGTGGTAGTTGGTCCAACCTCGAATCTGTTCGTTCAACTTCATAATCAGAACATCCTGCTGCCATGCTTTTCCTCTGCGGAGAATCGTGTCAGAGATATTGGACACAATAGCCTTAATTGCCTTTTGGGAAGGTTTAATAATCAGCTTTTCGTTGTACTTTCTAAAATCCCATCCAAGGAAGTCAAAGCCATCGTCAATGTTAGTGACAACGGTCTTTTCATCAGAAAGCTCCAAACCTCGTTCAGCGAGAAACTCCCGAATCAGTTCCTTGGCTTCAAGGGCCAGTTCCGGGGTTGCTGCTGTGACAACGAAATCGTCAGCATAGCGAACAAAGTTTATCTTGTGGGCGTTCTTAAATCTCAAATCTACCTTACCAAGCGCATTCGTGTGAAAGCGTTCGACCAGTTTCTTTTCGATACCATCCAGCGTCATATTTGCCAGAATGGGGGAGATAATACCGCCCTGCGGAGTACCTTCCTCTGTGGGAAAGAGTTCACGCTGGTAGATAAATCCCGCCTTTAAGAACTGTTTTAGAATGCTCTTGTCCATAGGGATGTTCGCCAGGAGCCAGTCGTGGCTGATATGGTCGAAACAACCTTTGATGTCACCCTCCAAAACCCACTTCGGAGAGATGTGTCTGCGCGAGAGTGCTGTGAAGAGATATTCACAGGCATCCTGTGCGCATCTTCCTTTTCGGAAACCAAAGGATTTCCCATCTGCTGTAGTTTCCGCTACCGGCTCCAATGCCAGAGCATAGAGAGCCTGCATTGCGCGGTCATACATTGTGGGGATGCCCAATGGACGCTTTTTCTTCTTGTCCTTCTTTTCGATATACACTCTACGGAGAGGACGCGCACGATATCCTTTATCTGTCAGCGATAGAACCGCTTCCATTTTCTTCGCCGGGGTGTTCCAGAGAACACCGTCCACACCGGGAGTCTTGCGCCCATCATTGGTAACGACACGCTTAACAGCCAGTGCTTTGGCGTAAAAGGAATGTGTCAGAAGATACTGAAGTCGTTTTACTGCGTTGTAGTCTTTTTGCTGAGTTGCCTTGACAATCCTGACTTGTAGCCTGTTAACTTCTTGTTCTGCCTTGTGCCAATCAATGCTTTTCCATTGCGCACTTAGCGTTGCTTCGTCCGATAGTTTCTCAGAAGTTTTACCTTCCGTCGTTGAATACTTATCGTTCACAGGAATACCTCCAATCTTGCCATGAAATACCCGGAATAAGTCAGCACCCTTTCAGGTTAGGGCAAGTTTTGAACCCCTATGCTCACCGTTACAGTGAACCTTTCGCTTTTTATTCCATCTCATACCCTCTGCACCGTTTCTTCCTCTTGCGAGGTCGATACCTTTATTAAAGGAGTGCATAGGGTTTTCCACGTTCCACGTAATGCATAATTCATGAATGCCTTAGCCGCCATCTTTGAACCGGGAGGATTTGTGTCCATTTGCTTCGGGGTACTGAGAGGCCCCTCGGCCACCTCCAACACCTTTTGGTGTAGGTGTATCAGCCTTATTTCACCTATTCCCTGTAACGATCCTTACGATGGTTCACATTACATTCGACATAGCATTCTTTACCCTAACAGTGCGTCCGCTTTAGGCTGGCAGATTTCCCATATTGTCCTGTGAGCTTCCCAACGCTGGCTTTTGACCAGTGCAGGTCACAGTAGGGTTACTCCAAATGGATAGAGTAGCGTTTACACGCAATACATTACGCGACTTCGTGTCGCACCTCTGCTTCCGGGTCTGCGATGATGATATCATCGTCCGTCACGAGGAACGCATTGCAGATCTCACGCTTTGCGCTGAAGGACTTGCCGGAACCGGGAGTGCCCAGAATCAGGCCGTTCGGATTTTTCAGCTTCTTCCGGTCAACCATGATAAGGTTATTGGACAGGGCATTTAAGCCATAATACAAGCTTTCCTTGCCGTTGTCGAACAGTTCCTGTGTGGTAAACGGCACAAAAATCGCCGTGCTGCTGGTGGTCAGACCGCGCTGGATCTCGATCTGGCAGTCTGCCAGCGGCAGCGAAGACATAAGCCCCTGCTCCTGCTGGAAGTCAAGACGGCACAGTTCGCAGTTGTGCTTCTGCGCAATGCTGACCGCCTGAAACACGTTGGTTTCCAGTTCCTGCTCGGTCTTTCCGGTGTTCAGCACCAGAAAAGTGACAAGGAACATACGTTCGTTCTGACTCTGCAATTCTTTCAGCAGGGCTTTTGCGTCCCGCCCATAAGTCGCCAAATCTGACGGCAACACGTCCATGTCGTATCCGGCGCGGACAGCTTTTTTCTGCTCTTCGATCTTGCTGCGGTCGAGTTCGGTGATGGTGTGCTTGATGGTTTTGATGGCCTTGTTCTGGTCAACAGACTGGATGTGCATAGTGACGATCTGGGACGAATCCATGTCCAGAAAGTCCTTCAGCAACTGGTCGCTCAGGTCGGAGGCCGTGATATTCAGGAAGCTGACCGCCCCGAAGATGCCGCCCATCTGAAAGGTACGGCTGTTCTTAAACGCCAGTGCAGTGGGTGCAATGGCATCCTTTACGGACAGACCGCTGGGCACAAGGTCTTTCCAGTTGAAGTGGAACTTGTTGGCTCCGTCCATATTCAGCATCCCGTGCATCAGCCGCAGGCGCTCCGTACCGTCCAGCGGCTTTGCCAGAACGCCCAACCTGTGAAAGTTGTTCATCAGATCATTCTGGATGTGCTCCAACCGCGGTTTGACCTGCTCCATGCTGTCGCCCTCGATGCCGTAGGTCAGGAACTTGGTCTTTGTCAAGCCGTTGTTGCCCTTGGAAAGCTGCTGCCGCAGCATCTGGGAATACTCGGCGCGCACATCGTCAAAACCATCCTGCTGGTAAGGGATACGGATGGACTTTTCAAAGTCTGCGGAATCGGTGGCGGTATTCACAAAGGACAGTTCAAAGTGGATAGAGCTGTCGAAAAAGTTGAGAAAACTGCACCATTCCTCAAAGATGGCGGTCTTGTCCTCCTGCTGCGCCAACTGGTAGTTGATATCCTGATACTGGATGGTGCGGGTGTAGTAGCCGGGACGGACACGGCAGGTGCCGTCCTCAAACATCCGCTGGAACGGAATACTCTCCTGTGCCGTGCGGGGCACCGTGGACTTGGGCGGCTTTTTGTCGTCCTTATTCTTTTTCAGAAACGGAATCATGGGCGTCATCTCCTTTCATAAGCAGTGCATAGTAATTGCGGGTCTGGTACGGACGCACCTTCGGACGAACAAAGCGCGCCTGAAAGTAGTACCGCAGAATTTTTTCAGCGGGCTGACCGTTCTTCTGGTACATTGCCAGAAAAAACATGGGCAGCATCACCGCCATCATGCCGAGGGTAGCGCCAGAGTTGCCTACGGTATCCCGCAGAACAAAGAACAGCGGCACACCAACGACTGCCGCTGCACCAAAACAGATAAGCTGCCGGGCGGTCAGGTTGAAGGCTACTTTGGACTTCACCTTGCTGAAATCGCGCGGCACGGAAATATAAGCTGCCAAATTGTCACCCCCTCAGTGTGCGCCCAGAATACTCCGGGCAACGGAACCAGTCTTGAACAGCGTAAAGCACAGCAGCACCGTGTACCCCACGATGCTCCAGATCGAGTTGATGGCATCCCCGGATATGGCAACATTCTGAAGCAGAACAGCGTAGATCGCCACGCAGATCAGGATCAGGAAGCCCTGAAATCCCAGCGCAAACAGAGAACGAAGGTAGTTCTGTCCCACATGGGATTGCTCGTGGTTGCCCCATGTTGCCATGGGCACCGGGGCAAGGCTGACCATCATGTAGATCTCAATCATTCTTCCGTAGACGATGACGAAAATCACGATGGACAGGATGCGCATGGTGATACCGATAAAGAAGGACTGCAAGAACAGCCCGAACAGGGGTCCCACGTCCATGCTCATCATGCTGGATTGCAGCATTGACAAGCCGATATCGTTGACCCTTGTGTTGCCGCTGATGATGCCGCTGGAATTTGCCACCACCTGCTGCGTCACATCGAACACCGCCATGATGATGTCGAAGGTGTTGGAGATCATCCAGACCGAAATGGCAGTTTTGAAGATCCATTTCATCAGCAGCGCAGGCTCAAATTGTGCCATATTGTTGTGTTCAGTAATCATCTGAATCAATTCATAACAAGCAATGAAGGTCAAAATCACGCCTGCGATGGGCAGCACCACATTGCGGGATAGTGCCTCGATCATAGCAAAAACGCGCGGTTCAAAATTGGATGGTTTGGTGCCGACCTGCTGTGCAATGTTGCCCACTTGGGTGTTCACATCATCGAACAGGCCGGAGAGATTGGACATGATCGCCGCTGTCAACAGCGACTTTATCCAATCCGAGATTGCTTTGAGAACTGTTTCCACTCAGTGCCACCACCCATCAAGAAAAATGGTTGATAAGGGTCTTGAGCAGGTTGAGCAGAAAAATAAGGTGAGTCAGAATCTGCATAATAGCACCGTCCTTTCAGAATAAAGGTGGATATTCGATTTGCAATGCGTTTCCTCTTGTGATAAGAATCCGTTTGCCACGGAGGGGCTGGAAATGCTTGCAAGTAAATATGTACGGGGCGGCAGACGCCGCCCGAAAAAGATTAGCCGAACAGACCGCTCAGCAGGGGCACCAGAGTGATGCCGATGAGGGCAACACCGCCGCCAGCCATGAGCTGCTTCATGCCCTGACTCTTGGCAGAGGGGTTATCGCCACCGTAACCTTCCATGAGGTTCACAGCACCCCACACGCCCAGACCGGCACCCAGAGCAACCACCAGAGTCTTCAGAACGTCCACTGCACTGTTAAAGAATTCCATAGTAAAATCTCCTTTGGTTTGAAAAAAAAGCGACCCTGCACACACCTGAAATCCATTTATTGAAACACCGTAAGCTGCGGCAGAAGTTGATTTGCTAGTGTACTTATGGGTCAAACTGTGTTTATTGCGAGAGCGAATTAGCCGAACAGACCGGACAGCAGGGGCACCAGAGTGATACCAATCAGTGCAACGCCGCCGCCAGCCATCAGCTGCTTCATGCCCTGACTCTTGGCAGAAGGGTTATCACCGCCGTAGCCCTCCATCAGGTTGACGGCACCCCACACGCCCAGACCGGCACCCAGAGCAACCACCAGAGTCTTCAGAACGTCCACTGCACTGTTAAAGAATTCCATAGAAAAATCTCCTTTGTTTTGAAAAAGCGACCCTGCACACACCTGAAATCCGTTTGCAAAAAGCCGAAAACCACGGCGAAGGCTGATTTTCCGGTGTACCTGTTGGGTCAATGGGTAAAAAATAACCGCTCGTCTTATCAGGCGGGCGGGAGTGAATCAGCATCCACCATGATGAAGGTATCATCTGGGTGGATTTTTTCTTTTCGGTTCAAGAACTTCTCGATATCGAGTGCGTTCTTGGGATCATAGTCAGAGGTGTACTTGTAGTTCGGGTGCTGGGTCAGGTCGTATTTGTCCGAAAGGAAGGGTCTGACGCCGCGCAACTGCAGGATGCACTTGCCGCCATCCAGCACCGCCAGTTCATCCCGGCTCATAAGTTCGTGGCCGAGTTTTTGGTAGTTGGTGCCATAGCTTGGGCTATTGCCACGGGTATCGGAATTGTTGTAGCTGTCGATTGTTTCTTTCCCTAGTGCTTCAGACAGCTCTTTCAGGGTGGTGGGTTCGCTGCCGCCGAGGAAGATCTGCGAATCCATATTGCCGACAATGGTATCGGCATTGTCCTTGTAGATGGCTTTCAACTGGCTGCGGGTCTGCAAGACTAGACACGCCGAGATCTCACGACTACGGATGGTGGCTACCAGCTTTTCCAGCTGCGGAATTTGACCAATGTTGGCACACTCGTCGATCAGGCAGCGGACATGGACAGGCAGTTTGCCGCCGTATTGGTCATCTGCCTTATCGCAGAGCAGATTGAAAAGCTGCGTGTAGATCATGGAGATCAGGAAGTTAAAGGTGCTGTCCGTATCGCTCATGATAAGGAACAGCGCCGTTTTCCGGTCGCCCAGCTTGTCCAGTTCCAGTTCATCGTACATGGTGGCATCCCGAACTTCCTGAATGTCGAAGGGCGCAAGCCGGGCACCGCAGGAAATAAGGATGGACTTGGCCGTTTTGCCGGCAGCCAGCTTATAAAGTTTGTACTGCCGCACTGCAAAGGATTTTGATTTTTTCTTGCCCAGATCCTCAAACAACAGGTCTACCGGATTCTGATACGTTTCATCGTCCTCGGACACCTGCATGGTGTTGAGCATTTCCAACAGAGTAGCGAAGTTTTGCTCCTCGACAGGGGCTTCATAGTGCAGATATGCGATCAGCGAAACCAGCAAAAGCCGTTCCGCTTTGTCCCAGAATGGGTCGCCGCCCTGACCCTCACCTTTGGTGTTGGTCATCAGTGCGGTGACGAGCTTCAGAATGTCCTTTTCACTGTGGATGTACGCCATGGGGTTATAGCGCATACTCTTGGAGAAGTTGATGGTGTTGAAAATCTTTAGCTTGTAGCCCTTTTGCAGCAGGGCATTACCACACTCGACCACGATACTGCCTTTCGGATCGGTGACCACATAGGAGCTGTGACATTGTAAAAGGTTGGGCTTGAGCCAAAACCGTGTCTTGCCGCTGCCGGAACCACCAACCACCAGAACATTCTTGTTTCGGGCATTCTTCGGTTCTGCAGGGCGGTTGCTCATCATCAGGCGTTCCGTTTTTGTGAGGATGATATTCTCCTCAAATTTTGGAGCCATGAAAGGTTCGATATCTTTAGGCCCGCCCCATCGGGCAGAGCCGTACTCCATGCCGTGACGGTACCTCTTGGCGTTTTTGCCTTTCAGGTACACCGCCAGCCGCATCCCGGCACCGCAGCACAGACCAATGAGCAAGTCAAATGGGTGCAGGCTGGGCAGCGGATTTGAAAATGCAGCCGGGAGCGTATCCATCAGCGATACGATTTTATCGCCCAGTTCCTTGCCCACGGCCAGCCGCCACGCCTCGCCCAGATTGGTTGCCAGCAAGCCAATTACCACATAGGGCAGATAGAGCGCCAGCAGCTTGGAAAGCTTCTTTTTGCTCATAGGCCGCGCTCCTCCTGCTTGTGCCGCACTTTGTCCGGCAGATTTGCAACGGACTGCGCCAGATCATGCAGCTTTGCCAGCACGGAAGGACGCTTGGTTTTATCCAGCACCGATGCCGAATATTCCTTGAAAGCTGCGTTCAATGCGTCCGTGTCCTGTGCCTTGAAGTAGACCATATACCGGGGCGGCGTGCAGGACAGATCTTTCTGGATGGAGTAGTCGATGTGATACCGTTTGGCGAAGCGGTCAAAGTCCTTGATGCCGGTTTTCTGGATTTCCACATTGGTCACGCCACGGTTTTGCCGTACCAGCCGCTTCATGGACTGCTTGCCCTGTGAAGCGTGCTTGTCGTACTGCCGCAGCAGAAACTGCATCCCGCGCAGCAGGGTGCGGGCAGACAATTTTGTGGTCGAGATGGCAAAGTTGACCGTCTTATGCTCGATTTCTTCCTGCATCGTTACCACCTCCCTGAGAGGAATTCAGCTTAACGGTCATGTTCCACCGGGGGCTTGCTCACAGCCTTTTCTGCATCACTCCGAATCGATTCATCCGGCACCGGAATGACCATCAGGCGACGCCCCAGAGGGAGAAAGGCTTCGGGTTGATGGAATTCTTCTTCGTACTTCTGCGCCAGTTCCGGGGAAAGCGATATGAAATCCTCCTCTCCCAGTCCCACCACCAGAAAGGTTCCGGCAATGACATCGTACATAAGCCCGTCCTCGTCCCACAGGGCACGGTTCAGCGGCAGACCCATGAGCTTGCCATCATCGTTGTAGACAATGGCGACCGGATCTTCAAAAGGATAGCTTGCGCCGATGGAGCCGCCCACAACCTGCTGCAAAGCCTTCAAGTCGTTATCGATCTCGACCTGCTGCGGATACTGTCCCGGTGCAATTTTCAGCACCGACAGAGTGTTCTCGTTCTGTTCCATTATCGTCCTCCTTGAATTTGATGGTGATCTCCTGCCCGGCACGGGCGGCATTCAACAGCGCTGCCACAAAGAAGCCGAAAAAAGCGCCGGTTTCAAAAATGACAAACGAATAAATTAAATTCATAGCGAACCTCCTACATTGACTGAACTGTGAGAAGAATCCTCTCAGGGAGGACGGGGAGCGCAAGACGCAGTGACGGTATGCTTAATGGAAACATTGGCACGAGTGTGCGGTGCGGTATCGGTAGAAAAACAGTCGTACAGAGCATCCCGCAGAGAATGGAAGCAACGAGCATGGTAGTCGTGCAGACGGAGAACCAGAATCTTCAAAACATCAACGGCGGAACAGTAAAAGTCCTCCGTGACTTCTGCGAAACTCTCATAGCAGGCCATTTCAGTATCCATGCTGCACCTCTCAGTCAATGCAGATGCAGACCATCTTCTCGCGTCCAGCCATCAGAGGAACACTGTTCTCGCCCAGATAACACTGGATCAGGTACAGGTCAGCGGTGGTAAGTGCAACAAAGTTGCCATCGGTGTCGTAGCGTACAAAGATGACTGCGCCGGACAGGTAACGCTTGCCAGCCAGCGTAATGACCTGACGAGGATCGTAGCAGAGTGCCAGCGGCACATCTTCGCTGATGCTGTAGCAGGAATCTGCTTCATCGAAGCAAGGCAGGTAACTGCGAACATTCGCCAGCGGAGTGATGGTCAGTTCGACCTCCGGGGCAATCACGGCGGCGTAAACTTCATCATCGCCGAGCTGCCGCTCCAGCACATCGCTCATCTTGTTGAAGAAGTCGGTCACAGCATTGTCCATGTGGCTGATTTGCTGGCTCATAATGTCGATGGTCTTTGCGGTCTTGAGATCAATGGTAGTGTTCATAGTGTTTTTTCTCCTGATTTTTTGCAAAAAAGAAAGACCCGGTGGGTCTTACGTTCAAAATGTGTATTAGCGTTCATTCTGCCGCTGCTGTTTGCGTTGCCACTGATCCAGCAGCTTGATGATAGTGTCCTCCATCTGTTTTGGGGTGAAGCTGCGCGGAAAATACTTCCGCAGGGTGTCGTTTTTGATGACCACTTTGTCCAGTTCGTCTTTTTTTTCTTCTCCCATAACGGCAAAGGCAACATCATACGAGAAGTGTCCTTCCTGTGCCAGCTTTTTGAGTCGCTGCGCTTGGGAAAGGGACGGCGCATTCTGGGTGTCGTTCATGGCTTCTAAAAAATCCCGCTGTTGGCTTTCGTCCAGATAGGACAGTTCCACAGCGGGATTAAAAGCAATTTTCTTTTCGTCTACCATATCCAGCAGTTCCGGGATAAGGTTAGTTAGGCGGATAAACCGCCGGACGGTTTCACGGCTTTGATTGTTTTCGGCACCAAGCTGTTCATTGCTTCGCAACTTCGACACAACTTGTGTCGAAGTTAAATCTGACCTAGCACCTTGATTTTTTAGAGCTTCCAGCTTCATTTTG
>ERZ1026776.755-NODE-755-length-20844-cov-7.192987_pt1 | contig 20844 bp, 12 predicted proteins | sample MGYA00380125_ERZ1026776 | MGnify/ENA primary metagenome ERZ1026776 (study PRJEB33269, sample SAMEA4719761) | human gut metagenome | biome: human-associated habitat; feature: organic feature; material: feces | place: Cameroon | collected 2013-10 ...
TGGAATAATAATCCAATTCATCATCGTAGAAATTTATTTGGCTATTTTTATTATTATGATTATTTTTACTATGATTATTTATCATGATGATGTTTCCGAATAGTTACATATACATTTAATTTTCTAACTAATATATCCAATTTGAACTGCCACCCTGTAAAATCACAGGCAAACAGAATCTAAAACAATATCAGTCGTCACGCCTGCGTCCGTTTGTGATAAGTATTATACGAAGGAGCTGTAAAATAGCAGCCGCCGCACTGGCCACATAGGTAAGTGCCGCTGACTTGAGCACCCTTCTTGTGTACTTAAGCTCATCATCTGCAAGTATGCCCTGTGTACGAAGCATGACAAGCGCACGTCTTGAAGCATCAAACTCTACCGGCAATGTCACGAGCTGGAAAAGCACTGCTGCCGAAAACAGCAATATGCCTATATCAATAATAAGCCCTGACGAGCGTGTGTTAAATAATAAGCCGATAAGTATGACCGGCCATGCAAGCATTGAGCCAAAATTAGCTATAGGCACAAGTGCACTCCTGATTGAAAGAGGTGCATAGCTTTTTGCATGCTGTATAGCGTGTCCACACTCATGGGCTGCTACGCCAAGTGCTGCGACCGATGTGGCATTGTACACAGGATCAGATAAATTCACTGTTTTGGTGCGCGGATCGTAGTGGTCCGTCAGACTACCTGACACATGACGCACCTGCACATCATATATGCCTGCCGCCTGAAGCACTCTCTGAGCCACCTGCGCACCATTCATGCCTGACATGCTTCTTAGCTGTGAGTATTTATTAAATGTACCTTTAACTCTTGCCGATGCAATCATACATATCACTGCACCTATCACAACGAGTATATATGTCGGATCCCAGTAATAATATCCCATGTATCATCTCTGCTACTAAAAACATATACAAATGTGTATATGCTAGATGATTCGCTACAATCTCACGATTTGTAGTTACTGCTTCAATGTGTATGCTTTGGCGATTATAAACAATACGCTACTCACAAGTTCTTGTACACTCCACAGTCGTAAATTCCCGACTAAGCCATCGGTACATACCTATAAATTCTTTAAATTGATTAGATATAGGTTTTCATCTAAATAGCTTTTCCTTTCTTAATATTTTATGTTTCGCTACTTGGTTTTCGTAGGCTTCTACCATTGTCTAAACGCTACCATCAAGGTTCTATCCTATAATTAGCAAGACTGTTTCAACTTGCACTGGCTACTTCTCAACGTTTCCGACTGCTTTGACGTTAGCACAAACGAATACTCTGGATTTTGAGTATCTTTGAGAACATTGACTCACATTTAATTATGTTTTTAGTTACTTATAATGAATAACTATAACGTGAAAAATGAGCCCTCTTCCACATGACAGCCTCTCAAAAATGAACCTGTATCCATGCGCTTCTTGCCCTGGAGCTGTACCTCTACTAAAGATAATGCTCCTTTTCCTGTCTGTACATACATATCATTTTTTCCGATATGATAAATACAGCCCGGCTCATAATCATCGCTGCCGTCAATCACCTTTGCACTCCACACCTTAAATGTCTTACCATTCAGGTGGGTGTATGCGCTCGGCCATGGATTAAGCCCCCTTATAAGCCTCTCAATCTCAACAGCCGGCTTTGTCCAGTCGATAAAGCCAAGCTCCTTACTGATCATTGATGTATGTGTGGCCTCCTCGCTGTTTTGAGGAGTATACTCTGCAGTGCCATCCTCTATCATCTTCATGGTCTCCACACACAGCCTTGCCCCCTCTGCTGAGAGCTTATCAAACAGGCTGCCGCCGGTCTCATCAGGTGCGAGTCTGACTGTACTCTTTGCAATCATATCGCCGGTATCGACGCCCTCATCCATCCTCATGGTAGTGACACCTGTAAACTCGTCACCGTTAATCACAGCCCACTGGATAGGAGCCGCACCTCTGTACTTTGGCAAAAGTGAAGCATGCACATTGATACAGCCGTATCGAGGCATATCAAGAATACTCTTTGACAGAATCTGTCCAAAAGCAACCACGATTATTATATCTGCATTAAACTTTCTGAGATACTCTATATTAGCAGTCTCTCTTATTTTAACCGGCTGGAATACCTCAATACCGTGCGAAAGCGCACACTCCTTGACAGGTGTATACTGCATTGTCTTGCCGCGGCCCTTTGGCTTGTCCGGCTGTGTGACAACCAGTGCCACCTCGTGCCCTGCCTCTATAATTGCCTCAAGTGTTCCCACCGAAAAGTCCGGTGTTCCCATGAAAATTACTCTCATCTTACTGCCTCCCAGATATTTTCCAAGCTCAGATAACAAATGTCATCCTAATGATTACTCCTGTGTATCCTCATATGTCACATCGTGAAGTGCTCCCTCAACCTTCTCCACATAGAGATGTCCGTCAAGATGGTCAAGCTCGTGGCAGATACATCTGGCCAAAAGCTCTTCTCCCTCTATCTCATACTCATTCATATCCTCGCCCATAAAGCGAGCCTTTACATAATTCGGGCGTGTCACCTGTCCGGCCTTTCCCGGTACTGAAAGACAGCCCTCATCGCCGGTCTGCTCTCCGTCAGACTCGATAATTTCAGGATTAATCATCACGATTGGACCCTCGCCCACATCGATAACAACGATCCTCTTTAATATGCCAACCTGTGGTGCGGCAAGTCCTACACCATTAGCCTCATACATAGTCTCAAGCATATCATCAATAAGTGTTACTATCTTTGGAGTCACCTCCGTAACCTCTCTGCAAACCTTGCCAAGTACAGGGTCTCCCTCCACTCTAATAGTTCTAAGTGCCATAATTGCCTCCTTCTATATCTATCAAAATCCACTCATCGGATTGAAATCAAATGAGATATTTGCATTTTTCATTGCCGTATCAGCTTTCACAGCCTGTTCTATGCCATCCTTTATGGAAATGAGCGCCGCATAGTCAGATGTCTTCATGTAAATCACCTTGCGGTATATGTCATTTACCTTGGCGATGGTCGCATCCGCAGGACCGATGAGCTGAATCAGATGCCTATCATCCGGGCTTTGATTTTCATCTGTATGCGATATCATCTGCGCTGCTATATCGTACACTTGCTGTGACATGCTGCCGCACTCACTCTCATCAGGTGATGTGACATGTACTAAAAGCATATTCCATACAGGTGGATAGTTCATAAGCCTCCTGTACTCTATCTCCTTATCGTAAAAAGCCTCATAATCCTGCTCTTTGGCAGTCCGGATGGCATAGTGGTCAGGGTCGTAGGTCTGGATAACCACATTGCCCGGAAGCCTTCCTCTGCCGGCGCGCCCTGCCGCCTGGGTCAGCAGAGCAAAGGTGCGCTCCGCCGCATGAAAATCATTCACATGCAGTGACATATCCGCCGCCAGCACACCAACCAGCGTGACATTTGAAAAATCATGCCCCTTTACAATCATCTGCGTACCGATAAGTATATCGGCCTCATGATTGGAAAATGCCTGCAGAATCTTCTCATACGCATCCTTCGCCCTCGTGGTGTCATAATCCATGCGCAGTATACGCGCCTGTGGAAAACGCTTTGCCACCATCGCTTCTATCTTCTGTGTGCCGGCCTTAAAGCCGCTAATGTACTTCGAGCCACAGCTTGGACACACCTTAGGCACCGGCTGTCTGTAGCCGCAGTAGTGACAGACCATCACTCCGCCGCTATGTTCACTGAGTGATACATCGCAATGAGGACATTTTACCACAAAACCGCACGCTCTGCACGACATAAATGCCGATTTGCCCCTTCTATTTAAAAAAAGCATGGTCTGCTGGCCATTTAGAAGCCGCTCCTCCATAAGCTCCTGAAGCCTGGTGGAAAGAATCGAGCGGTTTCCCTCACGAAGCTCCTGCCTCAAATCGACAACCTCACACTTTGGAAGAGGTCTGTCGTCCACACGCTTATCCAGCTCCAAAAGCCTGTAAACGCCTGTCTTTGCCTTGTAATAGCTATCCACCGACGGTGTTGCAGAGCCAAGTACCACAATAGCATCGGACATGCGCGCGTACTCTATCGCCACCTCCCTGGCATGATAGCGTGGCACCGACTCGCTCTTGTATGAATTCTCGTGCTCTTCATCTATTATGATAAGTCCTAAATTTGAAAAAGGTGTGAACAGCGCCGACCGCGGGCCAATCATGATGTCAATATCACCATTCTTAGCTCTCTCAAACTGGTCATAACGCTCACCATTTGAAAGTCTTGAATTGATTATCGAAACCCTGTTCCCAAATCTGGCAAAAAAACGCATCACGGTCTGGTAAGTAAGGGCAATCTCGGGAATCAGCACAATCGCCTGACGAGCGGACTGTATACAGTGTGCGATAAGCTCCATGTACACCTCTGTCTTGCCGCTTCCGGTGACACCCTTAATCAGATAAGTATTTCTAAGGCCCGAGGCAATGTCACCTTCTATCGCATCAACCACACTCTGCTGCGCAGCATTCAATACCTTATCATAGGTATCCACGCTCATATGCTCCACAGGATTTCTGTAGCCGGTCTGTGTGATGACCTCGATAAAGCCACTCTGTTCAAGTGCCCTTATGGTGGAAGCCGACACAGACAGCTTGCCTGTTACAAAGGAATACTCCAGGCTTGTACCCTCATCAGCATCAATCAGGGCACGAAAAAGCCTGGCCTTTGCCTTTTGTTTTTTTGCCTCACAAAGCGCAAGCTGTGCCCTTGCCTTTACCTTGTCTATTTTCAGTGTAATGCTGCGGCTCACCTGCTCCTTAGCCTGTTTCTTTACAGGTATAACGGTCTTTAGCGCCTGATTCATGGTAGAGCCGTAGTTGCGCCGTATCCATGCCGCAAGCGCGATTAGCTTTGCCTCAACAGCCACAGAGTTTGCCTTTATCCCGATAAGAGGCTTTGTCCTTGCCGGGTCGTACTCAGGCTCATCCGTGACCTCAATCACATAGCCTGTGATAGTGCGGCTACCAAATGGAATATCCACGCACACACCCGGACGGATGTCGCATAAAAGCTCATCCGGGATGCTGTACTGAAATGTCTTATCCAGTTTTTCGTGGGATATATCCACAATCACGTTGGCATACATAACTGATACTATTTAACTCCTTCGTATTTCTCCTCGCAGTACTTGCAGCGGTAAACTTCGTTTTTCTCATCGGAAAGCACGAAAATCTGGTCAAGCTCCTGCTCAATTGAAGTGATGCATCTTGGGTTTTTGCACTTGATGACATTTTTCACCTGATGAGGCAGCTTAAGCTCCATCTTGTCCACAATCTTGTCACCCTTTATCACATTTACGGTGATGTTGTGGTCGATAAATCCAAGGATATCGAGGTCTAATGACTCTATCGGGCACTCTACCTTGATGATATCCTTCTTGCCCATCTTGCTGCTCTTTGCATTCTTTATGATTGCAACCGTGCAGTCAAGCTTATCAAGCTTTAAATCCCTGTAAATCTGAAGACTCATACCTGCCTTGATATGATCGAGCACAAAGCCCTCATGTATTCCACTAATATTCAGCATATTATCCTCCTTTAGTCCTCAGCCAGTCCAAGCAGTGTCAGAATCAGCGCCATACGCACATAAACCGCATACTGCGCCTGCCTGAAATAGCATGCTCTCGGGTCATCATCCACATCAACAGAAATCTCATTCACACGTGGGAGCGGATGAAGTACAATCATATCATCCTTTGCAAGCTCCATCTTCTCCTTGGTCAGAATGTAGAAATCCTTCAGACGCACGTAGTCCTCCTCGTTGAAGAAACGCTCCTTCTGGACACGTGTCATGTAGAGCACATCAAGCTCTCCCATGGCATCCTCGAGCTTTTCTACCTCCTTGAACTCGATATTGTTGGCACGAAGCACATCATCGCGCACATAGTCAGGCACCTTAAGCTCCTCAGGCGAGATAAGCACAACTCTCACATTGTCATATCTGATAAGTGCATTGATCAGTGAATGCACTGTACGTCCAAACTTTAAATCTCCGCAAAAGCCGATTGTGATATTATTCAATCTGCCCTTGATGGAACGGATCGTAAGAAGATCAGCAAGTGTCTGGGTAGGATGCTGATGACCGCCATCGCCTGCATTGATTACAGGAATACGCGATTTCTCCGAAGCTACAAGCGGTGCACCCTCCTTAGGATGACGCATGGCACAGATATCCGCATAGCAGGAAATAACCCTGATAGTATCTGAAACGCTCTCGCCCTTTGAAGCAGATGACGAATCAGCACTGTGGAAGCCTAACACCGAGCCTCCCAGATTAAGCATGGCAGCCTCAAAGCTAAGCCTTGTTCTCGTGCTTGGCTCGTAAAAACAGGTTGCAAGCTTCTTTCCATCGCACTTGTGTGCATATTTCTCAGGATGAGCCTCTATATCATTTGCAAGATCAAGAAGCTTGTCCAACTCTTCTACAGAAAAATCCAACGGACTCATTAAGTGACGCATAATTTGCCTCCATTCTTTTTCGCGTAACATTATTTTTTACATTTTTTCTATCATATAATATCTCAGTGCAATATTCAAGTTGGCTTTTACACTTTTTTGTTGTAGAATATATGTCAGAATATAACTGTTCTGAACGCTTAGCAATTGTAGTGAAGTTTTCATACAATTACGACAATTTCAACATCAAAAAGGAGAATAATATGTCAGTAAATGAATCACAAATCAAAAACACCACAGCCGGTGCCGTCGATGATGACGATGCAGTAATCTTTAAGGAGAGAAAGAGACTGCTGTTTCTCGGTCTGCCGTGGACCTTCACGAAGTACACGATCACACCATCCTTTATCACTGTGGAGTCCGGACTCTTAAGCACTACAGAGGATGACTGCTACATGTACAAGGTAGCTGATGTAAAGCTCACCACATCACTGATGGAGCGCATTTTCAGGCTCGGCACCATAGTCTGCTACACAGGCGATGTCACAAGCCCTGAGCTTAAGCTCGTTCATGTAAAGCACTCACGCGAGATAAAAAGCTATCTGCTCAAGCAGTCTGAGGCTGCAAGGCTAAAAAGACGCACCTTAAACACTGTGGATATCGGCGCGCACGGAGCAGACATGGCAGATTTGGACCATGATGGCATTCCGGATTCGATGGAATAAAATTTGCACATTGTACACTATTTAAAGGAAGCAGCTTCCGGTTAGTCCGGAGGCTGCTTATTTTTTCTCATCTTAATTAAATTCTACCCAAAATATCCTCTTACCACAGCCTTTCGCGCCACAAGCTTTTTAAGCCTCTTATACATCACGACTGCAAACTCACAATCCTCTGTATCAAGCTTATCCGGTCCGTAATTGGCCATAAGCACAAGCTCCATAAACCTCTCAAAATCGCTCCTTACAAGCTCAGGGTAAGTAGCAATCACCACATCTACAAACTCAGGCCTTGTGGTATCCATACAATTGGTATCCTCACAAGCACCCTCATTAGCAGCCAGCCTGCCATCCCTCTCAAGCAGCTCATAAAAGCTCCTAAATATGATTCTGACTCTATCGCCAGGCGAAAGCCTCTTATCGAGCGCAAGCGTACGTCTCTTCACATACCATATACGAAGTAAAAGCACAATAATAACAATCAAGCTGCCGCAGACTGCGCCAAGCACCAGCTTAATCTGCCTGATGCGCTTCATATCGGCCCCGGTATCCGCTGTATTCTCTCCGTCACGGTCAGCATCCTTGTCCTTTTTGTCTGCAATGCTTTCAGTGTCCTCTGTGTCAGCCTCAGGCATATCGAGATTGGCAATAGTGCCGGCAAAGCCCGGTGTCGTCTCCACAGGAGTCCAGCCGCAGTCAGGCATGTAAATCTCCACCCACGCGTGCGCATTGTCATCCTGAAGCACAGCCATATACGAGCCGTCAGCCTGTCCCGAAAACAGATTGGCAGGAGCCGCATAGCCCACCACATAGCGAGCCGGGATGCCGCAGGAGCGGAACATCACAACAGCCGCCGAAGCAAAGGCAGTGGAATCACCCTTCTTTTTTTCAAACATAAAGCGCTCTATGTAGTCATCATCATCAGAAATCCTTGAAGCGGATTTGGAGAACTCACACCTCTCCCACAGAGTCCTCACAACAAAATTCTTCACATCATCAATCTTTTCATATGAAAGATCCTGCTTTTGCGTATCGCTCAGATTTCCCTCAAGCTTCTTGTCCCACTCCTTTTTCTTCTTTTTGCAAAGCTTTTCGATGTGCTTTTGGCTCTCAGGCACATCGGTATAGTGGGTATTCACATACGACTCGTATGAAGCCTCCAGCTCATCAAGCATATTCTGATGATTGTACGAGCCCAGCGCACCTGCTGAGTCACCGCCATCAGAACCAGCCGCACCACTGCCTGAGCCTACCGTGTCACCGCCATCAGAACCGGAAGCATCCACATCCATCCACTTCTTCATCGTATCGATGTATGTGCTGTTCTCAAAGTACTCATACCGGTCATCCTGTGCGGTCTGCCCCTGCACCGAGCAGTCACCGCCCAAAATATCATAGTAATCATTCAGGTAAGCCTGATAAGGCACATAGGTGTACGCAGTATTCGCATTGAGCCTCTCGACGGAAATCGTGCGTGAGGACACAGCATCCTCACCTCCCACGGCATCAGAGCCATCCACGGCGCCGGCACCATCCATACGGCTCTGCACATACATCATCCGAAGGAATGGCATATTCCGGATATAAAGGAGCGAATCACCATCCGTCTTCCAGTTTAAAGCCGCATCTGTCAGACTGTCTGCATCGCCCATGCTCCACCTGTTTTGCGTATAGTCTGCACCCACATAGCCCTTTAAATAAAGAATCTCTGTAGGCTTCTCACTGACAGTCACCTTAAGCGACTCCACCTCATCATAAGCCGTACCATCCACATCGCCAAGCACACCGTCAGACACGCCTCCTCCCACGCCCTCGAGCGAAAGATTGAGCCTGCCGCCTGACACCTGCGGCAAAAACCTGTACAGAAACTGTAACCCGCTGCTCTTCACAGGAGCAGTCACATCCGACACCACGGAAAGCGGAGCATTTACAGCCGGCCTCACCACAAAAAAAGCTAAAAGCACTACAACCGCCCCAAAGCCTGCGCAAAAAGCCGCAAGCATATTGGCGATGCGTCTGGCTTCCTTCACATTCGTATCAAACACAGCCTCATCGTCCTTGCCCCAGAGCCTTCTTCTCACGCGCACAGACGAGCCTGCATATGTGCATAAAAAACAAAGGAGCAGCACAAAATAAGCTCCCTTTGAAATCCTTCCACCACTAAGCAGTGAGCATATCACCACAGGAAAAGCCACAAACAAAAACATAGCTCCATCCTGCCTCTTAATCACAGCCTCAGCCATCAACCAGGCAACCATAAAAAACAAAAACATAAAAAAAATGGTTGCCCCGGTTCCGGCATCTGAAATGAGAGTTATGCCACTTTGATAAGTCCGGTTCATCTGACCGGCAACACAATTAAAAGTATATAGTAAGCCCTTCTTAAAAGCCTCCTGCGCAAGCAAAATGCCAAAGCACCACATCATAATGCTAAAAAGAAGGACGAAAAAGCGATATCTGTCCCATGCCCTGTATTCAAATATAAATGTAAACCACACACAAAGGGCTGCCCCGACAGCCGCAAGCACCGGGTAACTTACAGACACTGAAAACGCATACAGAAAAATCCTAAAAAGCGCCATCACTGAAAAAAAGCACATGGCTGTCATAGGCCATATAGCGTGTGTCCCCTTATTCCCTGGCTTCGTGAGCAGTGTGGCTCCTACAAGCTCTAAATCTCCCATACTGCAAGCTCCTCATCCACCTTGTCACAGTCAAAGTGCTTCACGCACACGCCGTTGTGATAAAAGCTGCCATCCATGCCAAGCCGCATCGTATTGCTGTCAGCCGCAATCTCCCTGTTCTCATAGAGCGCCTCCACATCCACAGACTCCTCATACATGCCCGACTCACAAAGCTGCTCGAGCATGGAGTATGTATCAGACTCACTCGCCACAAACCGGCTCATGATGCGCTTCTCCTTATCATCCCACCAGATGACATGATGCTTCATAGAGGCTTCCGCCATAGACCACGACACAGAGCCGAGTATCTCAAGAAAGGCATCCATCACACTGACACGTTCATCGCCGTTGCCTTTATATGACATATCGGCAAAGATAAATGCAGTCTCATTCATCGGCAGACTGTACTCCTTCACCATGAAATCATCAGTCTTTGCGGAAAGCTTCCAGTGAAAGCTGTGGAGAGAATCGCCTCTCCTGTACTGTCTGATATCAAACACCTCAGACGAATCCTCACCATGGCGCAGCTTTGAAAAAAGCTCACCTTCCACCGACTCCGAAAGCCCAAGCACGCGCGCCATATCAAGCATATGAATCCTCGGCAGCACAAACACAGACGAGCTATGCTCCGAAACGCTGCACTCGCGCGTAAAGAGGCTCAGGTAATCCTTCACCGCGACCTTTCCTATATTGAAATACAGCTTGCCGCAGTAGCCGGTACGCAGGTAAAAGCAAAGCGAAGAGCCTGAACCCGGCGTAACAAAGGCATCGCGCGTATAGGCACTCTCCCTGCTTGAAAGCCTGCTGTGACACTCAAGTGTAACCGGCACCGTGCTCATCGGAAGCACAGAAGCATTTGAGACATGCACATCCACCTCAAACTTCTCTCCCTTTGGCACATATCTGTCCGGCACCACTAAGGACGCACTCAGATTGCGCTCCAGATAAACAGAAAGCATAAACAGGCACGGCACAAGCAAAAGCTCAAACGAAAGCAGTGTGCGCGCTATATCATTGTCCCAGAACAGTGCAACTGCAAGTGTACATATAATTAAAGCTATGTAAGAAACCTTTTTCTTCATCAATACCTCCGGAAAATCAGACAGGCAATCAGCCTGCTGTCTGCGGTGCCGGCTGCTTCACCGACGCCAAAATCTCAGCAAGAATATCCTGCGCAGACTCATTGTACATCCTGCCCTGCGCACTCAGCACAATCCTGTGACGCGCCACATTGATAAACACAGAAGCCACATCACGCGGCAGCACATACTCACGCCCCTCAACATAAGCAGCCGCCTTGCTCATCCTCGCAAGTGCAAGCGCACCACGCGGGCTGACTCCCAGCTCTATCCTGTCATTATTTCTCGTGGCCTCCACCAGGCTCACGATATACTCATAAACCGTCCTGTGGACAAATACACCCTCCACTTCCTTTTGTATCGCAACGAGCTCATCAGTGAGAATGGACGGCATGATATCCTCCATAGGATTGCCATGGTCACGGCTCATCAGAATATCAAGCTCATCTGCCCTGTCAGGGTATCCCATGCTGATGCTTATCATAAAACGGTCGAGCTGTGACTCCGGCAGCATCTGCGTACCGGCAGAGCCGATAGGGTTCTCCGTAGCGATAACGTGAAACGGCCTTGGCACCGGATGAGTCACACCATCCACCGTCACCGTGCGCTCCTCCATCACCTCAAGAAGCGCGGACTGTGTCTTTGGCGATGTACGGTTTATCTCATCAGCCAGAAACAGATTGCACATGACAGCGCCCTCCTCATAGTCAAACCTGCCAAGCTCCTTCCTATAGATGGAAAAGCCAGTGATATCTGTAGGCAGTACATCAGGTGTAAACTGCACACGGCTCTGCTTCATATCCAAAACCTTCGCAAACGCAAGCGCCATGCTCGTCTTGCCCACTCCCGGAATATCCTCAATCAGTATATGCCCGTTTGCAAGAATAGCCTCCATGATGGCAAGCACACAGTCATCTTTTCCAATAATCACCTGTTTCACAGATTGTATAGCCTGAGCGGCCTTCTCATAACCCTTCATATATTACTCGTTCCTCTCTCTTCTTCTGCGCCTTACAATTATAATAAAAATCACAGTCTCAAGTGTACCTGCCACAGCAAGTGCCACAAGCATCCACGGCCACACATCCACTATTCGCTTCGTGAGTGCGCCAGACTGCATCTGATTCTTTGTCTCACTCTTCTTCTCGCCTGTGTACTCAGTACGCTCACCGCGCACCAAAAGACGGTGCGAATTAATCGCATACGGTGTACAGGTGACAAGTGTACAGTAATCCTTACCCTCCACTATATCAAGGTCTCCCGACTCGTTAGGCTCAACTACCTTAATCTGATCCACCTTGTACGCAAGAATCTCATCGAGCACATGCAGGTAAAACTCATCCCCCATCTCAAGCTTATCAAGATTCGTAAAAAGCACGGCACTCGGAAGACCTCTGTGACCTGTCAGCACGCAGTGAGTACTCTCGCCACCGAGCGGATAGCTGGACTGCTCCATATGGCCAACACCCTTTGCGAGCACATCATCACTCGTGCCGCTATATATGGGCAGATTCACATCAATCTTTGGAATAGTAATATATCCAAGCGACTCTCCGACATCCACAAGGTCTGCATAGCTGACCGCACTGCTCTCACTCTCTGTGCTCTCTGCCGATACCACAGTACTCAGCTGGTCATTGTACTTGGTCGCAGCCTCCTTTAAGGCATCCACCTTTTCCTCGTCCAGCTGCTTCACCTCACTGTCGTAGCTCGTGATAGCAGAGCTTGCATGCTTTTCATTTATACGGTTACTGATATATGGGTAGAGCGCAATCGACATTCCGGTGAGGAAGAGGATAGCGCAAAAGATTATTCGCAGTTTCTTCATAGCTTGTATTCCTATAGCTTTTCCTATACCTAAGGCTTCTGATAGCACTTATTCAAATCCACAACAGCATAAGCTGCATGCCTGTCTGATTGCAGGTTTGAATAAATGTTAGCATATCGCTTCAAAAATGTAAAATAGAATGGTAACCTCCGCACACGCAGACCTGTAAGTCTGTATGTACGAAGGTTAGTCATCCCTTTGCTCTGTAAGAGCACTTTATTTGGTTAAATCTTATCTAAACTCTCTTTGGCTATTGCCATTGGTTAGGCTCTCTTTCTTCCTCTGAGCATGATATATACTGCAGCGAGCATACCACCGATACCAATGATAAGGAACATTGCAGTTCCGATGTCACCGGTTTTTGGGAGGGTGAAGCCTTTGCGGTTGATGATGGTTTCGGTCATTGTACCAGAAGTAGCCTCAAACTCACCTGTAGATGTATCTTTTTTTGTAAACGTTGTTGTCTTTTTAGACTCTGAATGTTTTACAAGCTTTCTAACAGTCTTTCCATCTACTGTTTCATCCACCCATTCTGATTCTTTTGACCAAGTAGTTGAGTATTCAATATTTAACACAACATGGACAGGTGATTTCAGAAGGTTGAATCCTTCATTTGTCTTTGTCTCGACCAGATAGTACTCACCATTTGAAAGTCCACTTTGAGCAATATTACCATCTGCGCCAGTTACAAGCTTACTAGTGTTAATTTTAAGCCAATTCTTATCTGATGCAAGACCTAGAGCTGATGCAGCCTCACCTGTTATTGTAGTCGCTGATGCAGATACTTCTTTATATAAATCAAATTCTACACCCTGTAAAGGTGTTTTTGATGTGCTTGCATCTGTTTTATGAATATTTAAGCTAAATGTATAAACTACAGCTGTGTCCTCAATCTTATCCTTGCCAGGCGTTTTTCCATGATTAGGATTCGTTGTATCATCTGTATCTGGCAGAATGTTATTAGAGTATTCTAATGTTGCTGTATTTGGATTTCCTGTAGGTGTTGTCACAGCTGTGTCGAGAAGCTTAGCATTGTATGATACTACAATCTGCTTTCCGGCGTAACTACTCATTTTAGTTGGATCAAAATTGATTTTGAAGCCATTCGCTGGTACATTAGTTTCATCTTTTTCCCATGCATTAGATGCAATATCAGTACCTTCAGATGTTATCTTGATAGACTCAGCATTATCCTTTAAGTTTGTTGGTGTATCCTGAAGAGTGAATTCTTTTAACTGAGCAATGTTGCTTGGTACATCGATTGTTATTTTGTATGGTACCATATCGCCAACACTGTAGTCAGCATCATGCTTCCAATCATCTCGTCCGTCTTTTTGGGCTCTTCTCTTAACCTCTTTTTTCATATCAGGTTTTTCGTTGGTTACTGTGATGGTCTTTGTATCATTATCCAGCTTTGCATAGTTATTAGCTTCAAGTGTAATTTGTTTATCACCGTTTGTATCTATAGATATAGTAAACACATAAGTGTTATTTCCATCCATGATATAGCCGTCATTAGAAGCAAGGTCAGTCTCAATAAATCTGTACTTTCCAGGTGCTAAACCACTTACACTGAGCACACCATCTGTTCCTGTAGTATATTCTCCAGTTGTATTAACTATGTCAACATTGCTCTCACTTTTTGTTGTGCCTGTTTTACATGTCTCCCATGTAGATGTTTCTCCAGTAACCTCTTGCTGTAATATGAACTTTACACCCTGTAAGGCTGTTTCCGAAGTAGAACCGGCTATTTTACCAACCTTTTTTAACTTAACATCACCATAGTTTGTGGCATTTTTTGGATATACATTTACATCATAAATCCATTCATCGCCATACTTTGTAGTTGAATCAGTAACTGTATTTGTTGTAGGTATAGATACTATAAAGTTTGCTGTCTTATTTGTTACCTGAGATGGAGCATCAACCTCTTTTACAAGATATACACCTAATCCGAGATTACCTATAGTTGCTATTCCAGAATCGTCAGTTGTTGCTGTACCAGCTACAGTTAATGTTCCAGTAATCTTATCCTTTATACTATCATATGTGGTATTTTCATTAAAATTGCTGTCATCAAGACCCTGAATGATATTAGTATACTTTAACGCGGTACTTTTCTTACCATCAGTATCTGTAACTGTTTCCTGCGATATTTCTGCAAGCTTGTATGCTTCAAATTTTACTCCTGATAATTCTTTTGCATTTTCCGGAACACTACTAACATCTGATGTCTGTCCTGTTCCATTTGGTAAACTGTTTTGCTCACCATTATACTCATACTTGTGAATTATAATACTACCGGTTTTATTTGTATTAATAGTAGGGCTCTTTGTAGAGCTAGTGGCCCAAGCCGGTGTGCCGAATGATGTCAGCACCATGGCTGCACCAAGGAGACCAGCCAACATTTTTTTAATTTTTTTCATGCTTTTTTCCTCTCTTATATCTTTTTCATTGTTATCGTGTTACGTGCGACCGGCAGGTGTTATTTGCCAATCGCGTTTCTTCCTTGTCTCTTAAGTCTGGAGTATTGTACCTCCTTTCTAAGAGTAATCAAGAAAAATATCAAGCAGCCTAGCGTTGCAAGCGCCATTCCGCATAATATGAATAACATTGCTCCATAACCACCGGTTTTTGGTAGAAGGAATTTGATACGATTGCTGATTTGAAGCTCTATCGTATTCTTATCCGTTGCTTTGGTGAAGTCATATGACTGTCCATCCACTGTTGTTTCATCTACTTGATTCCTATATATTTTAATGGTTATTGGATTCTTTAATAAATTGTAACCTTTTACGGTTTCTGTCTCTGTTAGACGGTATGTTCCATCTTCTAAGTCTTTAAACTCTGCTATTCCCTGTGCTGTCCCAACACCATCATCCGTTGTTCCACCTGTAGTAGCAGTTATAGCTGCAAAATTAGGATCTACTTTAAAGTTACCATCACCTGTTGATGTATTATCCGGCAACAATCTTTCAAGCTTAAATTTTACACCATTTAGCCTCTTAGATGTATCAGTAGCATCCACCTTTGTTATCTTGATGTTGGTCAGTGGACTGTATGTATTGGTTATCGTGTAATTCTTTGTAATTGAACTTCCAGTCTCAGTACTTGGCGCCGATATAGGATCGGTATATGTCACCTTAAACAAGTCATTCAGATATTCACTATTCTCGATAGGTTTTACAGTACCATCATCAGCTACTGTCACTTCTACTATTCGATACTTATATGGCTTAGTATTATCTACTTTTCCATCAGCATCATTTGCATATCTGTCCAGACCGGTAAATGAAAATGTCCATTCATCCTTATCAGGATTATACGGATCTTTTTTCAAAGTAATATATTTTTCTGCGGTCTGACCCGGTGCTGCGTACTCCACCGGTTCCCAGTTTTCACTTTCACTCACACTTCTTTGAAGCTGTATGTTTATTGAATCAGGTATTGTAACACCGTTGACCTTTTCCCATTTCTTAGTAAGGTCAATGTTTATAACCGGCTTCCGTTTATTTGTGAAGATAAACTTTGTCTGTTCAGCAGCATTAGCCTTTACAGTACCTGACACTTCAGTAAGCTTAGTAGTCTCATTATATGTGACAGTTGGTTTATATTTTTCTTCCAACGCACCGCCACTTGAGACATCTACGCCTTCAAGCACCGCATTATCAGAAGCGCTTATCTCTGATATGGTATACTGTGTTCCAGCAGGAATACCAGCTATTACTATTGGATCAAATTTTCCTTCTTCATTCTTCTCAACAGTATAGTATCTCTTGATTGGGGTAGTTCCCTCTAATCCCATACCTGCCACATTGAAGAATTTCACTTCAAAGGTGTATTTACCATTCAATTCATCTGATACAGCAGCCTGTTGCTTTTGAATAGTAATTGTTCCTGTCTTTACTTTATTTGTGTATTTGACCTTTAACCTGGTGGATGTCGTAGAATTGTCCGGATCACTATATGATCTAAATACAATCGTATTTTCATCCGCAGTACTTACATCGCCATTCTTCTTTGCCCAGGCTGAAGAATCCACCTCTGAATTTACTCCAGAATATCCTATTGTTGTTTTACCACTACTTCTTGCATTTGTAATTTCAAGGCCATCATTATTTATTTGCTGACCATCTTCTGTTCCTGTTTTATATTTTTCCTTTCTACCATCCTTTATTGTACTGCCGGATTGATTAGTCAGGTTAGTCGTCGCAGAAGTTAAATCAACCGTAGTTCCTGCCTTATTTACAGTAGTAACCGGCTCACCATTTTCATACATTGTCCACAATGGCTCAAAAACTTCTGTATCCACATCCTCACTCACAGCTATGTAACTGCCTCTTCTGAACTGGTCTGAGAATGTAGCCGTCTCGCCATTTGCCAGTACAAACACACCATCATCCCCCAGAATATTCGTGGTAGATGATTTATCCGAGGATATAGTATATACAGCATTTTCCGGATACATCAAGGTGCCGCTCTCAACTGAGCCATAATCAGCTATCTCATACTGCTTTGTAACAAAACCTGTTGGATTTGTTACCTCAGACGAAGGAATAAACTTAAAATCATCCAGATAGAAATCTCTGCTATAGTCATAGTTAAACCTAATATACTTTATTTTCGACAAATCAATAGCACTGCTTCCAATAAGCTTGTCAATTTCCACATTTACGGTTATCCACTTCTTGTTTGTAAGAGAACTATTTGCAGTGGCTACATCATTTGTCAAATAACTACCAGCCTTTTTTCCGTTTGAATCCTCAAGTCCGATATACATGAACTGTGTACTTGGATTATCCTTATAATCATAGTAGAACTTAAACTGCAGATATTTATAATGATCTATTGAACTGCCTGCAGTATATGTCGCATCAAAGCTATCACCAGTAGCAGATAAAATGCTTCCCCATCTTTGTTCTTTGTATGAGCCGCCCACATTATCAAGCTTTGCCAGCCAATGTACTACATTTGTTTGTCCAGCCATACTATTTATTTTTTCAAACGTATTTCCGGATACATTTTGCACCTTATTGCTATCAAATGTATCATTAAATACTTTCGTTTCAATTGACTGTCCTGCAGTTGCTCTTTTAATTCCGAAATGTGTAGCCTGATTCTGTATAGTGAATGGGAATAAAGAGGCATTGTCAAACAATGTGACCGGGAATATATCCTTATTCACAGCGCTTGTATCCACATTCTTCTCCACCTGGAATTCGTTCTCATCCGGGAAGTTGAATGTAATCTTCATATTCGACTCCCAGAGGCCTCGCTCCATGTAGAACATGGTGAGGGTGTGCTCTTTGGTGAAGTAATCCTTCGTAATCGTTGTGTCGTTTGCAAAACTTTTTGTTACATTTGCAGTTACACCACCATTTGTAGCGTCATCATTTTTCACACTTGAAACAGTTGCTTCTTTTGTTTGAAAATTAATTTTTCCGGTAACTACGCCATGCCCACCTCCTACATCAAGCACCAGCTTACCATCGATGAATACCCATACATCATCATCTCCGGAAAAATTGAACTCAATAGGAACTGCCTCATTAGCAGTCGTCGTAACGGTTCCATCTTTTGTTAATTTAAATTTCAAATCAAACTTCTGTCCAAAGCCGTAATTCAATTTAGTTGCATTGCCCGACTGTTCGCTGGTATTAAAAGGAAAATAATTGTTTGCAGCCGTCACTGAATAATTTGCATCTGCGGTCTGACCTTTTACATCCTGATTTGAGGGATTTAGAAAATATCCATCATTAGTACTTTTTTGCAATTGTAGATTCTTGTTTGCAGCTGTATTGTCTGCACTATCAAAGCTCCAGTAATCCACCGTTCCATTGTTTGAACCGCTTGTAACTTTCTTTTTAATAAATGGAAATGTTACATCTTTGTATACCTTGCCAAGTACCGTATTCTTTGAGTTGTTTCCTGTCAGGAAATCCTCATTAAAATATGGTGCCGCAACTGTTTTACCGGAAGTCTTTATCATCAGATTGTCGTTGGACAGGGTATCTGACACTAACCCTTGTACAGCACTATTTCCACTACCCAAGTCACCTGTTTTAGATTTTATCGGGCAATTTCTCCCCCACATTGAGTTGTTCTCATAATAGAACTTCCTTTTTTTATCATCGCTGTCTCCATCTTTGTATCCATAAAGGTTTAACGTTCCTGATATTCCCCCAAAAAAGCTTCCCTCATAATTCTGAAAATTACCCCAGTATATAGGAGATGCAGCTTTGTTATCTTCATAATATGTACTAAGAGCCTGATCAAACTGTCTGAATGGCTGGTATATAAAATGCAGGTTACTTAAACCTTTCAGAGTGGTGTTATAAGAATAGTTATCTCTGTCATTTCCATTCAACTCATAGTCTGAATAGTAGTCATAGAGTGTTGTGTTGACATAGAGCATGTCGCTATTTCTAGTAAGTGTTCCGTCTGGTATATTAACTACTTCATTTTTTGTTGTTGCTCCTTCTTTTACTTTGCCATCCGCATCTCTTACTGTGTATATCTCATCCCAGTAACCTGAACGTTTGGTGTTCTTCTGGTATATGCTATCATCACTAGTATCAGCATAAAAACATGGATTTGTCATATTTGTAGGGATAGTTAAATCACATGTTATATTTGCACCACTTCCTGGGATTGAACTCTCAGCGCTACTATAAAACAAAATATATTTATATGTTTTAGGAAGCACTGCTTTATAAACATCTGACCAGGTATGTGTTTCATCAGAATATGTATCCAGTTTCTGCAAATCATTGTCACAATAATCTTTTTCATCATTCCATGCATGATATCGCATATTTTTATCTTTTAACGGAAGAGAATTATCAGCCACATCACCTTCATATGATAATTTGGATAGTGTTGCATCAAAATACACTGTATTAGCGTTCGTCTGTCCTGCTTGATATATTCCATTTATGCAAATATTTGAGCCACTAAATGTAATCAGATTATTTTCTCCATTCGGATAGCATCTGTATGTGGTGCCATTTTTTGTAATGGTAATTACCGTATCCTTATTTAATTTTACATTAGCTTTTGCTAAATCATAGCTCAATATTTTTGTATCTTCTGAATCTTGCGTAACTCCAACTGCATCAGCATTGCCTATTTGAATTGTTACTTTGTCATTTACCCTAAACGACAAATTATTAAAGTACAATTTTGTTACTAATTCAGGACTTTCTTCAGTTTTCTTTTCGCCACTCCACTCTGAATATACATTATTTGAATCCTGTCTGATTCCGTAGTACAGGATTCCACCTTTGCTAATTGCTGTTGCTAAGTCAAAGGAATCCGTAATAGCGTTGTTTTGAGCGTCAATAAATCTCACATATTGATATGCTTTTCCATTCACATCATTTGGAACTGTTACTTTACCATCAGACAATTGTAGTGCCGTTACCTGTCCACTTGCAGGGTCATCATAATTGCCATCTAAGCTGAACTGTGCCTGTACTCCGCTCAGCTCACTTGCTGTCATATTCACAAATGACAAACTTTGTCCTGCATTTGATATGTATTCTTTTAATGCATATACATCTTGTCCATTTATCTTATCTGCAGTACCATTTTGCGTATATACCTTACCTCTTTTAAGGATACCACTTGATACTTCAGTTCTGTAATATGGCTTACTATTTATTACACTCCAATCATTGCCCGATTCATTGCCATAAGTGAAAAAAAATGTGTTTTCTGCTTTTATTTCCCACTGTGTCGCATCCCAATACCAATATCCGCTCTTTTGATCATATTGGCCTAACTGATCAACAGCCCAGTCAGTTACATTCAGCCAAATTTTAGCATTACTATTAGTCCAATCAACATTGCCTAAATTCATACCTGCAGGATTTAAATATATATAATTCGAATTTATCGTAAAGGTTTCCGTGGTAGTAGTCTGCTCCTCCGCAAACGCACTTCCCCCATAAACTGCTATTCCCAATATAACAAGCACTGCCATCACAATGCTGATTTTTCTTTTGAGTATTTTTCTCATTACTCTCATAATCAACTCTCCATACGATTCTACTCTTAGATTATTTTCGTTATATATAATTATATACTTTAGAGACCTGTCTCTTATACACATCTGAC